>Ga0210385_10002855_pt1 | contig 10346 bp, 13 predicted proteins | sample IncBWH26OmetaG_FD_160107 | JGI IMG/M metagenome (GOLD analysis project Ga0210385, IMG submission 160107) | Forest soil microbial communities from Barre Woods Harvard Forest LTER site, Petersham, Massachusetts, United States - Inc-BW-H-26-O ... | reverse complement strand
GATCGCACTGCCGGGCAGCACGGGCTTTCGCGAATGGACCTGCATTAGAGTTCCCGGTCTTGCAGCACCGCGTCGGTCTGGCTGCGGCGCCACGCCTTGAGCCGCTCGCGCACGGCGGGGTATTTGTTGGCGAGAATGCCGGCCGCGAGCAAGGCCGCATTGGTGGCGCCCGCGTTGCCGATGGCCAGAGTGCCGACCGGCACTCCGGCCGGCATCTGAACGATCGACAGCAGCGAGTCGATTCCGTTCAGGGTGCTGCTCTTGATCGGGACTCCCAGGACCGGCAGCGTTGTATGTGCCGCGATCATCCCCGGAAGGTGCGCCGCTCCTCCCGCCGCCGCAATGATGACCTCCAGCCCCCGTTCGGCCGCGGTCTTGGCGTATTCAGCCATCCAATCGGGCGTGCGGTGCGCCGAGACGATCCGCCGCTCGTGGGCGATACCGAGTGCAGTCAGCAATTCGCTGGCCCGCTGCATCGTCTCCCAGTCGGATTTGCTGCCCATGACGACGCCGACTAGCAGCTTGTCACCGACAGCCTGCGGAGCGCTCATGACGGGGTGCGCCTATTGGCCTTGCGCAGACAGGACGCGCTCGTGCGTCGCCGCTGCCGTCAACCGCTCGGCTACCTGCTCTATGTACTGCCGAGTGTTTAACCAGCGCTGGTCTTTCCCAACCAGCAGCGCCAGATCTTTGGTCATGAACCCAGCCTCCACTGCGCCGACCGTCGCCTGCTCTAATCTTTCGGCGAAAGCTACAACATCGGGAGTGCCGTCAAATTGGCCGCGATAGCGCAACGCCGAGCTCCAGGCGAAGATCGATGCGATCGGATTCGTCGAGGTCTCTTTGCCCTTCTGATGCTCGCGGTAATGCCGCGTCACAGTGCCGTGGGCCGCCTCGGTCTCGACCGTCTTTCCGTCGGGCGTGATCAGCACGGAAGTCATCAGGCCCAGCGAGCCGAAGCCTTGGGCCACCATGTCGGACTGCACATCGCCATCGTAGTTCTTGCAGGCCCACACGAAGCCGCCTTCCGATTTAAGAGCGAACGCCACCACGTCGTCTATCAAGCGATGTTCGTAGGTAAGCTGCGCCGCCGCATATTTCTGCTTGAACTCCGATTCGTAGACGGATTGGAAGATGTCTTTGAAGCGGCCGTCATATGTTTTGAGGATGGTGTTCTTGGTCGAATGGTAAACGGGAAGCCCACGCGAAAGCCCATAGTTAAAACAGGCCCGCGCAAAGCCCGTCATCGATTCATCCAGGTTGTACATGCCGAGCGCGACGCCAGGGCTCTTGAATTCAAACACCTCGTAGTGGGTGGGAGCACCGCCCGCAGCGGGAGTAAAGGTCAAAGCTAGTTTGCCCGGCTCCTTCAGCGCAATGTCAGTCGCGCGGTATTGATCGCCGAAGGCGTGGCGGCCGACGACGATTGGCTTGATCCAACCCGGCACATAGCGCGGCACGTTGCGGCAGATGATCGGCTCGCGGAAGATGGTGCCGTCCAGAATGTTGCGGATGGTGCCGTTGGGCGATTTCCACATCCGCTTCAGGCCAAACTCTTTTACTCGCGCCTCGTCGGGAGTGATCGTCGCGCACTTTACCCCCACGCCATAGCGCTGAATGGCATGCGCCGCATCCACGGTCACCTGATCGTCAGTTGCGTCGCGGTGCTCGACGGAGAGATCGAAATATTTCAGGTCGATGGCTAAGTGAGGAAGGATCAGGAACTCTTTGATGAGCGCCCAAATGACGCGCGTCATCTCGTCGCCATCGAGTTCCACCAGCGGGGTCTTTACTTGAATTTGTGTCATCAGGTACAGAATTATTACAACAGAAGCGGGCGCAAGTTCGGTTTGAAGGCGGCTGACGCCCGGTTGATACACTGGCCGTTGGTCCGGTTGAGCAAAGCACTCCCCGTCGCTCTGGCCGCGGCGATTGCTGGTCTTTCCGCTTGCCACGGTCCGACTGCCCAGCTTCCACGCTACGGCCATGTTCCCGAATTCACTATGACCGACTCGGCAGGCCGTGCATTCAACAGCCAATCGCTCAATGGGAAGGTTTGGGTCGCCGATTTCATCTATACGAACTGCCCCGGACCATGCCCACGCATGACATCGCAGATGCATCGACTGGAGAAGCGCGTCAGCGGCGAACCCGATGTCCGGCTGGTTTCCATCTCGGTCGATCCGCAGCGCGACACGCCGCAAGTGCTGGATAAGTATGCTCATCGTTTCGGCGGCCCCTCCGCGCAATGGACTTTTCTAACCGGATCGCCCGCGACCGTGCATCTTTTGGCTTTCAACACCTTTCATATAGGCGACGTAATCAGCAGAATGGATCACAGCACGAAATTTGCATTAGTCGATAAGCGCGGCGATATCCGCGGTTATTACTCGACGTTCGATCAAGACGGCATGCAGTTGCTGGTCAAAGATGTCGCGGCTCTGCGGAACGCATCGTGACGCCGCTCGCCTTTATCGGCATCCACGATCTGCCCGTTGTCAATGCAGTTCTGAATGCCACGGCCACGGTGCTGCTGATCATCGGCTATATCCTGATCAGGCAGTACAAGACACATGCGCACCAACGGGTGATGATCACGGCGTTCGTGGTCTCTTGCTTGTTTCTGGTTTCGTACCTGGTCTATCACTACAACGTCGGCTCGGTAAAGTTCGACAAACCGGGCTGGGTGCGGGTCGTGTATCTCTGGATTCTTGCCACCCATACGATTCTTGCGGTGACCGTGCCTGTACTCGCGATCCTGACGCTGCGGCTCGCCTTAAAGGGCAAGTTTGAGAAGCACCGGGCGCTGGCGAAGTGGACATTTCCGATCTGGCTGTACGTCAGCGTGACCGGTGTGATTGTCTATTTGCTGCTGTATCAGGTGAGGCCGAGGCTGTAGACGCACTTAGCGTGCGGAAGGACATTTGTAACCGCGCACAAGGGGCCAGGCGCCCTGTGCGCTATGGCGACGTGAGAAATTAGGCGGCTTTTTTGGCCTCCAGGGAGGAATTTTCGCCGGCCACGGCGGTGTGCGATGCAAGTTTTGCGTTCGAATTCAGGATGGATTGATGATCCAGCTTGGCTTCGGCAAGCAAAACGGCGAATTCGTGAAGTTCCTGCTTGCGTTTTTCGGCGGATTGACGGAGCGTGGCGACGGCGTCAGCGCGCTTTTGCGATTCGAAGCCAATTTCCATCTTTCTCCGTTCGGCTCTAAGCTTTAGGAGGTCATTGAGCGAGCGGTGGAAGGCGCGGTCGTGGGTGGTTTGGTAGCGGATGAAGAGTGCGAGCTGCTTTTGTTGCTGCTCGAGGGTGAGATCCTCGTCGGTGGCGCAGTCTTCCTTGATACGCGCACAACGGGCACCAAACGCCCTGTGCGCTTCGTCTTGTAAGTAGAGAGCGCGTTTCGAGAGCCAGTAAGACTGTGCCATCTTTTCGACCAGAATGGATTCGGTCATGGTGGAGGGTTGGTGCTCGAAACGAAGGCCGCAGAGTACGTGATCGTATTCGTCTTGATTTTCAAATTCAAGAACGGTGAATGAGCTGCCGGTAAGGCCGTATTTGAAATTGTTTTGAGATGAGGCGGCTTTGCCGGCTTCGCTGGCGGGTCCAGTCGAGTGCTGGGCATTTTCGCGGTTCGCGCGGAGTTGGGATTCAGTGGACATAGGTTGCTCCTTTGTGCGCAGGATTGCGCGGGGGCGTGCGGCGGAAGCGATTGCAGGTGAAGTAAGTCGTTGAGCGCACTAGGAATGTTACTTGGGGCGAATCGGTGATCAGGCGAGAAGCCGGCGGGCGCACTGCAGGTCCTAGCGGCTCCTACGCGCTGTCCCTAACTCGCCGATATCGTGCAAAGCAGTAAGAAGCGCCGCGGTTAGATCGGCGTTCGTGATGTGCCACTTCAGTGCGGGCATCCAGGTCAAGACAATCGACCCGTCCAGAATCTGATAGTGCAGGCCGAAGCAGCGCAGATACGGCAAGCGAACGCCGGGCCTGCCAATAATTCGCACTTCGTCGTACACGCGAGGATGCGAAACAACGACATCATCGTGGCCGAAATTCGCTAATCCCATCAGCCGCAGTAGCAACTTGGCCGCCCTTACGATTGTGTTGATATAGGCACGACGCACTCGTCCTTTGCTTTCGGCCAGCAATGATGCCAAACGGAATACGGAAACGTGTCGCCTAGCGGTGCGGCAGAGCGCAATTTGAGAGTCGATCGCCGCTTGCAGGCACTTCATTCGCTGCTGCTGTGTGGCGCCCGGTTCTTGCATGGCGTGCAGAAACCGCACCATCTCGCGGGTCGTTACCACCGCGCTAGCGAGATCCATATAGAGATAGATCGACATCGTCACGAGCTGCCGAATCCGCGGAATTTGACGTGTGGACCGGAACACAGCCAACTGCAAGGCGCTGACGAATGCTGCAACCGGGTCGAGATTTCGACGATTGAAAAAAGACCTTCCATAGCCCGTTAATTCGAATGTCGACTGTTGATGATCTCGGACCGAGGTCACGTCTGCCCGCGCTTTGGAGATCAGGTCAGGGGGCGCCGGAAGCGCGAGTTCTCGAAACGGAAGCGGCCGCTGGCCGTTGAAGCTGGGTGCGGTTTCGAACTGCGGCATCGTTGAGCGTTGCCAGATCTCGCTTGCCGCGCGGGTTTGGATATTGCCATCGAGGTACGCGTTGAAGTTGAAAATGAGGCAGGCCTTTGAATTACCAAAAACGACGATCTGGAGAGCTGAGTTATACCACCTGTTTGAATAATTCCCAATCTGAGCGAGGACTGCCGCTTCCGTAAACGATGCAGGCGCAAGGTCCAGGTCGAGGCAAAGAGTCATGAAACTGTGGCGCAACGTATCGAGGGTTTTTCGAGCGACAGGATCTTGGGACAGCTTCCTTACAATTGCCGCTTGAGTTCTTGCCGGGGCTGCAGATAGAACAGCCGGAGAGCGTTCCGCATCGCTAACATCGGAACGGCTCAGCTTTGTAATTTGGATTAACGCTTCACCTAACCCGGACCGCAGTTGTGAATCGTCGAGGTCCGCAAAATCGAGAGAATAGATTCTATTGTTAGATAGAACAGTAATCTGCGATGTACAGTCGCTCTTGAATAACTGAAACCTGCGTCCATCGAAAACGACGTTGGTAGAAAATAGATTTGCATATTGACCCATCTCGAGATTTCTGTCCTTATATCGGTCCGGGGGGAAGCGGCCCGTGACCAAGTCTCTATGCGTCGCTCGCGCTGCCACGACCAAAGCGGCCGCGCGATCAAGCGGCTCGACCGGCGTTGGGTGATGTGATATCGCAGCGGTCGCGCTCATGGTGGCGGCAAATGGATTGTTGCGAAGATTGACCGACCGGAGAAGAGCTTCGACAGCGGACGGGTTCTTCTGGAAACTCGGAATGCCAGTCAACCGGAGCGCCAGCTTCAGAAGACTGCTCGACCAGAAATTGAGCGTGACGCCAAGCGGTTCGACCGACCGCAGGCTGTCCTGCGCGGCCCAATCGATTGCCGGAGGCGGTGGGCATCCCGGAATCTCCTCATAGACGAAGTGTGTACGGCTCTTGCACTTGGTGTGATCACATGGGTTGGGATTCATGAGGTACGACCGGCTTCAGCCCAGGCATCATAAGACAAGCGCACACCGCCGCGCCTGCGGGCCGGTATCGCAACTATATTCGCATCAATTGCACATATCACTGCAGGAGAATCCACGCGCCGCGTACTGCCCGCGCTGGGCGGATAGTACGGGAAATTGCCCTAGCTCCGCCCGCACGGTAGCGCGCAGGTAGTGCGAAATCTCAACACTGCTTTGCGCAGAGCCGGTACACGTTCGTGTACAACTCCGGCGATTACGGCGATTTCACCGGGCACATGGGCAACACCTGGATTCAAATTGAGATTTCCAGTAGCGGCAGCATCCTGGAGACGATCGTAAAGGAAAGAGCGCTTTCGCAAGACGTGGTCGCGAATGCCGCCGATCTATCTCAGGGACTGGTGAGTTCCGGGCACACGGTGGTTCAAGGGGTACTGTTTGACACCGGGAAGGCGGAACTCAAGCCCGAATCGGGGGCAGCGCTGCAGGAAGTCGCCAAACTCCTGCAGGAAGATGCTGACCTGAAGATCTTTGTGGTCGGCCATACCGATAATGTGGGGCAGGTGGCCGCGAATGTCGACCTTTCCAAACGCCGGGCCGAGGCGGTGGTTCGCGCGCTTACAACGCAATACAGTGTGCAGGCGGTGCGGCTTTCTTCGTTTGGCAACGGCCCGTACGCACGGGTCTCGACCAATGATACCGATGAGGGACGCGCGAGTAACAGGCGTGTTGAACTCGTGAAGCAATAGCAAGTCGACCAGACAATCTGACGAAGATACCATGGCGATCATGCGGAGCGGTTTGAAGACACCGCACTCTCCTCGCATTTCTTACAATCGACAACGCGCCCGATGAAAGATTGGCGCCCTTCTTCCGTTAGCACCCATTCGCGGAGTTGCCAAGGCGGGGTATGCCGCATGTGAAGCCCATGGCCGCAGGAAAGGTCTGCTGTCCAGTGCTGGTGCTCATCCTGATGAAAACCGGTGATCGTTCGCTGCACGCTTCAGCAATATCAGAGTTGTGTTTTGAAGGAGGGCGGACGAGGATGTCCGCCGCGGACCAGGAGGTCCGCCCCACAATAGGTGCAGGAGGTCCGCCCCACAATAGGAATGATGCCCGCAACGAACTCCTGGAATCCCGAACTCTATGAAGCCCGGCACGCGTTTGTCTGGCAATTCGGCGAGGGTGTCATCGAACTGCTGGATGCGAAGCCGGGCGAGAAGATTCTCGATCTGGGGTGCGGGACTGGCCAACTGACCCAAAAGATTGCCGAGCGCGGGGCCGAAGTAACTGGATTGGACGCCTCACCGGAGATGGTTGGACAAGCGCGTCAAAACTATCCGCACCTACGGTTTGTCTTGGAAGATGCGGCGAACATGCGGTTCGAGGGCGAGTTTGACGCGGTCTTCTCCAACGCCGCTTTGCATTGGATGCTGGACGCGACAGGCGTTGCCACAGCCGTCGCTCGCGCGCTGCGCACTGGCGGCCGATTTGTCGCGGAACTTGGGGGCAAGGGGAACATTGCCCAGATCGAACATGCGATCACAACGGTTGCGGCACGCTATCACGGGCAGGACACACCGAAGAAGCGAACGTTCTATCCGTCTGTCGCCGAATATGCGGGCGTGCTCGAAAGCTGCGGGCTTGAAGTGCAGATGGCTCAACTCTTCGATCGGCCGACGCCGCTCGAGGGCGCTCAGGGCATGGAGAACTGGATTCGCCAATTCAAGTGGTATTACTACGAGTCGTTGCCCCCTAAAGACGCGGACGACGCGCTTCGGGAAACAGTAGAATTGCTGCGCCCTTCGCTGTTTCGCGATGGGCTTTGGTACGCGGATTACCGGCGCTTGCGGATGGCATCCGGGAAGCCGCTCGTGCAATCGCTCCCGGATGCCAGGTTGGAGGTTAAACTGCTTTAGCGGCAGCCTTCCGATTGACGGAGCTTTTCGCGATCTGGTTCAGCTTCTCGTCGGCAGCTTTCTCTTCGTCGAGAGTTTGCTGCAGCAGCCTGGGAGCTTGGGTCAAGCCAAGCTGCTCGGCGAAGGTGCGTGCACTTCCGTAGCCGGACATTTCATAGTGCTCCACGCGCTGGGCGGCGGCGATGAGCGCGGCGTCCTTGACCGCGGGATCGCCCTTGGCCTTGACCATTGTTTCGCCTTCGGCGACGAGACCTTTCATAGCGTCGCAGGTTTCGCGGGCAGGCTCCACGTTGATCTCACGAAACACTTGTTCCAGGCGGGATACATGTCCCTGAGTTTCACGCAGGTGATCTAACAGAGCCTGCTTGAGCTGGCTCGAATTTGCGGCATCCGCCATTTTGGGGATGGCCTCAGTGAGGCGGTTTTCAGCGTCGTAGAGATCCTTGATCTGGTCGACGAAGAGATCTTGTAACGAGTTCAATTCTGTTGTGCTGAATAGTGGCATTCTGTAACTCCTCGCATGGCGCGTCCGGGCGTAACAGCCCTGGGTAATTGACACGCCACTTATGGGACTCCCCGGATGCGGCGATGTTTCGGATACGAAACGCAGCTTTTTCCAGGATGCAGAATTTGCTGAGGTCGGCAGTTTTTTCGCTTGTACCAGCATGGTTGATGGGAAGGTATGATCGTTTGCAAAAAGCGGGAAGGGCGAGGAAGTTTCAGGAACGCGATAAGCTACTGTTGGCATGGCAATTGCTGCGCCAGAGCATGACGAGAGAGCGCACAACGAGCACCAATGCGCTAAAGCGAAGACGCTCTGTGCGCTAGGGGAGAAGATGGCAAACCTGACGAGAACTACTCGAGATCACGAAGAAATTCGCCGCTGGGCTGAGGAACGCGGAGGCAAGCCCTCCCATGTTCAGCAGACCGGGTCCGGCGAAGATGTCGGAATTCTGCGCATCGATTTTCCAGGCTACAGCGGCGAAGGGAGCCTGGAGCCGATCACGTGGGAACAGTGGTTTGAGAAGTTCGATGAACAAGGCCTCTCGCTAATTTACGAGGAAGAGACAGCGGGAGGCGCGCGGAGCAACTTCAATAAGCTGGTGAGCGCAGGGACAGCGGCAGAAGCCGAGGCGAAGAGTGGCGGGGGTGTCCGCGGGAGTACGAAAAAGAGCGTGCGCAAGACGCCAGCCAAGAAGGCGGTGCCTCGGAAGGCCGCTGCCAAGAAGAAGGGCAGTACGACTGCTAAGAAGACCAGCAAGCCCGCCGCTAGGAAGACTACTACGAAGAAGACCGCCGCGAAGAAGACGGCTGCGAAGAAGTCGGCGTTGAAGAAGACCGCTGCGAAGAAGACGACAAGCAAGAGCGCTAAAAAATCCGCTGTGAAGAAAACCGCTGCCAAGAAGAGGCGGTAAACGGCGTAGTGGAGCCGCTCGCAGCGCAGTTGGTTTAGACTGCTGAGTAGAATGCCGCCGCCGCCGATCAGCACACTCGGCAAGAAGCCGGTCGCGCCACTGGTAGTGGCGACAATTCTGGTGGTGATCGCCGCGGCTGCGCTGTTGGTTTACCTGAACAGGCCGGTTTCGCAGGCTGTGCAACAAGGATCCGCTTCCGCCGAGGCCAAATCCTACGTGCGCAATCTGGAGCTGAGCGATGTGAGCATGAAAGCGAGTGAAAACTTCATGCGCCAACGGGTGGTGGAGATCGAGGGCAAGATCGCTAACCACGGTCCGCGCCCATTAAAGTCGGTGGACGTGTATTGCCTGTTCTACGGAGTCGATGGGCGCGAACTGTATCGGGAACGCGTGCCGATCGTCCGGTCCGCCACCGCGCCATTGAAGCCGAGCGAGACGCGCGCTTTTCGCTTGCCTTTCGATAGCTTGCCGGACGGCTGGAATCAAGCGATGCCGAAGATGGTCATCGCGCAGATTGGCTTTGCGCAGTAGACGCTGAACGTTCCGATGAGAGTCCTGGTAGCCGATGACGACCAGGACCAGTTGTCGTTACGGTGCATGCTGCTCGCGAGAAGCGGATTCGAAACGCTGCCGGCCGGCGACGCCGCAACGGCAACCAAGCTCGCCGAGGCGCATAAACCTCGCTGTGCGGTGGTCGATCTTCGATTGCCGACCGCAGAGCGCGGGTTGCAGTTAATACATGACTTGAAGGCGCTAGATCCGGGGATGCATGTGTTCGTACTTACAGGGGGTGACGGGCGCAGGTTGGCGCAAGCTCCCGAACGGACACTCATCGACGCCGTGTTGACCAAAGGGTCGGGTTCGGCAATACTCATTCAGAAGCTCAGAGCGGTGGGAGGGGAGCAGCCATAAGCGGCAAAGGACGAACGCTGCGGATTGAGATGAACCAGCATCAAGGAACTGCACGAATACTGATCGGGCTCGGCTGTCTCGTTGTGCTGGTGGGCTCCATTCTTCATCTGATTGCTGGGTATCCGAGAGTGTCGGCGGCTCTCGCCACATCGAACCTCAATGAGGATTTCAGAAATGCACTGCGAGCTGTTTTTCTCATGATCGGATTGACCTGGATCGTCGTCGCGGTTGTCACACTAATCGCAACCTTCGCCAGGACAAAAACCAGCACGCCAATCATATTGTTTTGTGGGTTCGCGCTGCTGCTGCAGATACCGATCTGGGTGGGTCTCATGGGCTGGTTCGTTGGCAACGAGATGTTTGTAGCAGGGGCGGGGCTTATCGTCTGCGGAGGGTTGTTGTTCGGGCGCTGATCAGGGCTTGGAAGGCATTCCCGGAGTAACGGGCGCCGGAGGATTCAAGGCGCGCCGTGCGCGATCCACATCGAGCGTCAACTGCTTGGC
>Ga0210385_10002854_pt1 | contig 10351 bp, 3 predicted proteins | sample IncBWH26OmetaG_FD_160107 | JGI IMG/M metagenome (GOLD analysis project Ga0210385, IMG submission 160107) | Forest soil microbial communities from Barre Woods Harvard Forest LTER site, Petersham, Massachusetts, United States - Inc-BW-H-26-O ... | reverse complement strand
ACCGCACCCTGACCATCTACGTCGACGAAGGTCACGGTAGCGTCACCGGCCATGTCTTCGTCGAGCTCTCAGACGGACATAACCATAATTTCTATGGCTTCTATCCTTCCGAGGCGGAGGAAGATACCTTCGGGAAACCGGCAGCGCTTCTCGGCGCCGGTGGCGAGATACGCACCGACCGCACTCACCACGCCGACGTGCAGCGAACCTATCACATCTCTAAAGCCAATTACGACGCCGCAATTCGCGGCATTGAAGCGGCCCGGAAAGAGGGGTCCCACTGGTGGCTCTCAAACCACTGCGGCGATTTTGCCGAGAGTGTCGCGAAGATGGCAGGCATCGAACTGAATCTTCCCGCGACTTGGATGGGGCGCGACCGGCCGGAACTTTTTGCTCGATATCTTCTCGCCCACGGTGGCGAAAGGATAAGCCTGCTCGTTACTGCCAGTGACAGCCACTATCTCGCCGAGGTTGCCAAGGACGCCGCGAAGGTCAACGCCCTGGAACAGAGTTACTGGGCTCGCCAGCAGGAAATTACCGATCCCGGCGCCGCCGCCGCGATCTCCAACGTCAGGGAATCCCGTGAAGCCGGCTGGAATTACTTAGGGGCTCTTATCCGGTATGCCTGCGCCGACCCCGACGGCTTTAAGGCAAACGTATCCCAGAAGGCTCCCGGCGTGGTTTTCTCCTACGAGATCATCTCCGACTTCTACAGCAGCGAAAGTTCAAATCTGTCCGCGTGCGGCCGCAAGTTGATCGAGCCCGTTGTGAATTCGGAGCGCCCCGTGAGCTACAGTTGGCTCGTGCAGCAGGCGCAGCGTTATCGGGCCATGATCGATGCGGAGGTCGCTCGTGCCGAACGCCAGCGTCGCCGCGAGATCGAGCGCCAGCAACGCCGGGAGCGGGAAGAGGCAAGCCACGAATATCGCGAAGCCTCCAGCGAGGTTTCCTCGCGGTCCTCAAACCTCCATTCCTCCGACGGCCTCGCCCAGAGCCAGCTTCGCGGGATTCAGGGCAGCACAATGACGTTCGATGGGCGCTGAACCGATGAACTTGCGCGGACGTACGCGCACTTTTTCCATCTTGCCGGTGATTCGTTTCGCTCGCGAGTCGATGGTTCTCGTCTTCTTTATTCTGGCTGCCCCCAGCGCTTTTGCACAGATGAAGACACCACCCGTGCAAGTCTGCGACGCGCACCTCATGATGCGCTTCACCTACGATGGTAAGTTGGATCGGGCTCTGGCCGAGGCCGAAACCTGTCTCGCGGCTGCGGAAAAACAGGCTGCCTCCAACGAGCCCAATCGCGGACATGACTGCGGGAGCTTCGGCTCGAATCCTGATCCTTTTTGCGGGATGTTGGACATACCTTTGATCTCTCACTTTCTGTCCGCCAAGGTACAGCTCCTCGCCATGATGGGTTCGCCCAACGACGCGTCGCGCGCTTTTAATCAACTCGAACAACTCGTCAGTTACTATCCCGATTATTCTCGACCGGGCGGTTTTCTTACTCCCGGTTGGATGATGAACTATCAGATTGCAAAGGGCATGCTGATGGAGAGCGAAGGGCGTCCCGACGAGGCGGAACTTGCCTATACGCGCTGCAAGTCGCAATCTCTCTGCCTCGGCCGGCTCGCCTCCTTGGCTCTCCGCCACAAAGACGACAACAAAGCCCTGATCTGGTCTCGGACGGGCTCCGTTTATGGCGATCCTAGCGCCCTGGCGGTTCTCGGCGCTCTTAAGGAAAAGCAGGGAAGCGACACCGGGGCGTTCGTTTATTACGAAGACTCAGAAAACCTGATGAAGAAGGAGATCGAGCCGACCGGATCTCATTCCTTCGCGCCGGTCGCCGTCGCGGAGGAGTCGCGCGTCGCTCTGGGCCTCGCTCGTGTCGGCTCTTATGCGCCGAAGGTGATCGACAGCGACGGCAAACGGCGAGTCCTCGATGCTAGTGGACAGCTTGCCGGTTGGGAGCGATGGCCTCATGCTTCGTACTCAGACAAGGTGAAGGAGAAACAGGACGACTATAACCGGTATCTCCGCGTCAGCAATCTTCCTTCTTCCGTCAACACCCGGCCGGAGTATCCGCGCTTCTTACTGGGCTTCACCTTCGAAGAGCGGAACACTCTGGCTCAGCAGGGATTTACCGTGCCGTCGAAGGATGGTTATTCGATCCCTGAGTGGATCGAGCCGACCGGCGTTCTTGATCGTGACACCTTAGCGATTCCGTTTTACGAGGATGTGGTTCAGCTTGCGCAACTGGCAGCCGACGCCGGTATCTCTCTGCAGCAGGTCGAGGTGCCGCTGCGCGAAGATTCCTCTTCCACGTCGAACTTGCTGCTGGAACTTCAGCGCGCCCACGCCGCTCTTAGCGACTTCCACGATTTCCTCACTCGCGTCAAGATGACGACTTCTGCGGGCGCCTCGCTTGATGCCTGGACCGAGGCTCGCAAGTTCGCGGGGTGGAAAGACTCTTCACAGTCGATCAATTTTGATGATCCCCCAGATTTTGTGACCGCCCACCTGGACGGTTCTGATCTCACTCCCACATTTCTCGCCCAGCTTGAGAGCTTCGAAAACACTGTGAAGGCGCATCTGGATGCAGCTCGCCTGCTGATGCCAGCCAAGCCCGCCCCCGGGTCATTGGTTCCGCGTTGAATTTCAACGCTCAATTGTCCGCACAGCACGCCAGCGGATTCTCCTAGTCTAAATTTTTCATGGCGTATCGTCGGCAATCCAGAAACGGGGTTCTGAGAAGCGACGCCAGATCAGCAACCGGAAGTCGGCTTGTAGGAAGTGATCCCCGCGCGTGGCATCGAAACTGGACCGCTTACGGGGTATCGGGAACAATCGCTATCATCGTACCTCATCGGCTGTCACGAAAATGTCACGGTAGTCGCGGCAAATGGTGAGGAATTGCGAATAAAAGGTGAATAAAGAAGAGAAGTTGACTCGTCCCGTTTCATCGCAACTCGCTGATCCTCCTCGGAAAACTCCCGCTCCGGCAAATCGTGATGAAGTTACTCAAGTGGCTGTTAACCGAAGGGTTGCTAGTTCGAATCTAGCCCGGGGAGCCATTCTTCTCAGATGCTTCAGCCGTTCGGATGCGCTAACGCTTCAGATATTTCAAGCCTTCAGATATTGCAACTCTGCATGTGATTTAGCGCTCTAGGATGTCTTTGTAGGCGTTTAGGGCGACTTTCTTGGGTTGGCGATCGACGATGAAGTCCACGGTGCGCGAGGAATTTCCGGCTATGGCGAGCTGGCCCAAACGCACCATTCCGTTTCCGAAATCGCCGAAGACCGGGACGAGCATGGCGAAATGCTCGTCCACGGCGCTCTGCGTGATTTCCGCGCGAATTCTAATCTTGCCGCCTTCGGCCGGCTGCAATTGATATTTGAAATCATAATGGGGGACTTGGGTGCCATAGACCCACTCGTCGAAAAACCAATCGAGATGGCCGTTGCGCTGAAGGTCCATCTGTTTGGTCATATGCTTTTCGGCGATGGCTATGAATGATTCGGTGGAGGCAGGCGAGTCGTGGTGAGTTTCCATGAAGTCGTGCATCATGTCGATGAAGGGTTGTTCTCGATTGTCGCCGGGTGCGCGATCGTCATACATAAGCGAACGCAGCATGAGCAAGACGTAGGCGCCCTTGGAATAAGTGTCGCCCTGATAAGCTTGCGCGGAACGCGGAGATAGCAGGCGCAATCCCAGCCAAAGCGGGCCGGCATCGTTGGGCGAAACGCCGAAATTATTTTTTTCGAGAATGCGGACGCGCTGGCGCTCCCAGAAATCGATGTAGTCCTTTTGCCACTTCGCGCCCACCGCTTGTTGTAGAAACAATCCCGCGGCAAATTCCGCAAAGCCTTCGGAAAGCCACAGATCGTGATAGGAAGCCCAGGTGACGCCGTGGCCGAACCACTGGTGGGCCACTTCGTGCGGCGTGACTTCCTGCACGAATCCGGTGAACTTCGTGTCGATGTGGCCGAACATCATCCAGCGCTGCGTGGAGTCGATGTAGGCGGAAATTGGCAGATACACCAGGCCGGGCCACGATTGTCCAAAGTTGAAATTCGGCTGCTCGGTGATGTTCACGATGTCGTAGGGGGCTCTTCCGAAGAAGGCGGTGCACACTTGCATCTGGGCGCGAGTCTGATCGAGCGCGAACTTGGTCATCCCGGCCGGCGACATGGCGCCCAAAGCTCCGTTTTGAAAGCGCCGGAGACTATCCGGTAATTCGGTCAAATAAAATCCGGAAAGGTTGTAATGAGTAATGGTGTCGGGAAAATCGATTTTTTGATAGCGGCCATAGTTGAATCCTGCAACAGCAACCGGAACCGGCGTGACCCAGTGAGACACCGCAAAACCGGCTTCTTTGCTTTGCCCTTCGAGTTTACCGATGCTGATGACGACGTTCGAGGGTGGAACCTTGAAAGTGAGATCGTACAACGCCTTTTCGCCGAAGCCGTTCAGATTGGGATACCAGGATTCGCGCGCACTGATGTAGTAACTTCCATCGCCCGCATCGGCGAGAACTTTGTCACCGGCATACTCCACGGATATGGAGTGTTCCTGGCCCATCGTTGGAGCTTCGTCAAGCACGGCGTAGAAGGAACCGTCTTCCTTTTTGTTTTCTTGAATGAAATGGATGTCCTGGCCGTTCTGGTCAGTTACGCGCGCGACGCGCAGAGTGGGAAGCAGTCCAAATTTCAATACGCGCTCACCGGGGACCAACGGTTCAAACGTGATGGTGGCACGGCTGTGCAAGTGATCGTTCTTCGCGATGACCGTTTCGATGTTGTACCGCTTGGTCGCAAACAGGCGCTTATCCTCGCGCGAGTTGGCGGTGTGGGCCTTTAGTTCGGATGCGAGATGACCGGAGTACCACACGCCGTCATCCAGTTCCCCGCCGTTGGAATTGACGAGCCCTACCTCCTCTGGTGAATCCATTTGAGGAAGTGCGCCGACGCGCGCGCGGATGAAAAAACGCAGGTCCTTGTGCGGCGTACCGCGCATGTAAGCGTTGAAAAACGGGGGATGCTTGGGATTATAAATCGCGGAGAGCACGTCGGCGTCCACGTTATCGATCGTTTCGCCTTCGAGTATTTCTTGCGTGAAACCTTCGGGATTTTCATGTCGATGGCGAACTCTATCTTTCCAATGCTGAAACGCGGCTGCGGCTTCATGTGGAGTTTCCGTTTTTGTGACCAAGGTGCCGGCGAATTGCGGATACTGATTACCCGTGAAACGAAAAACGACTTCTGTAAAGTCTTCCTCGGCGGCCGGGTTACCGGTGCGGCGAATCATCTCCCGCGTATTGATTTGGTCGATGGGCTTCAGTGTGAAATGTCCGTGACCAACAAAAATGGCTCCGGTTACGAGCTTGTTGACCGGGCTTAGAAGAGTGATCGTTCCGGATTTGAGCTGGAAGGTCCCCACGTCCATGGTCAGTGTGAAATTTTCGCACACGAAAGTGTCGGCCAAGCTGACGTCGCGGAGCTGGCGATAGACGGCATCCGAATTTGCAAATGCGGTGTTTTTCTCGGTGACGGTGACGCTGGTTTGTTGCGCCGCGATCGTAAGATTAAGCGGGAGGTCGGCCGCGCCCTTCAGCTCTATCGTGGTGACGAGTTCGTCGAAGCCGGGCTTGGCGACCCTTACCGAGTACTTTCCAGGAGTCAGATTGGGCGCGGCAAACTTTCCGGAGTCATCGGACGTGAGAATGATCGGCTGGGCCAAGCTGCCGCCAGTGATCTCGATGCGCGCTCCGCCGACAACGGCGCCGGATGGGTCTTTGACAGGTCCGGAAAGGGTGTCGGCGAGGAGGCGAGTGGGGACCGCGAGGGAGAGAAGCGCCAAAATTGAGCCGTAGAGTATGTAAAGTGGACGAGGGCGCCGGGACGCTCTGGTGGCCCCGGTTGAATTGGATTCGCGATTTACAGGACGCGTTTGGTCGGTTCGGCACATGGGTTCGCCGGGACAATTTCCGGCAGTTTTTTAGCGAGATGCTGATTTGTCTGTTACTCCACTGTTCCGCGAACAAGAAAATTCTGGCGGTTCGTGATGGCATAGCCGCAAGAGCAGGAGCCGAACGAACTTATATTATATAGTCGGTTGATACACCAGTGGTAATCGACCTGAAGGTTTCCAACCGCTGGACCACTGAGTATTCAAGATTAGATCCGACAATGAGAGATGCACCTAAGCGTTCGTGACCAGTGCTAGTGATGTTCCCGCGAGAACGGACATTGAACTGCTCTTGAAAGTTTGGGAAGCAGTTCAGTTCTAAAGATTGAACTGAAGTCTCGAATCTTATCCGCTATGGATTCTGGGAGGAAGGATGCTACACGTAATTCTGAAACAATTTGAAACGCCCGATGAACTACGTACTTTCGAAAAAGGTAAGTTTGAAGTGATTCACATCGGAGGGATGACGCTGGGCCGGGCATCCTACGAGCCCGGATGGAAATGGTCCGATCATGTGGGAAAAGCGCTCGGCCAGACGATTTGCCATGTGGAGCACGTCGGGATAGTCGTGTCAGGGCGATGCACTGCAGCTATGGAGGGTGGAAAAATAGTAGAGCTGAAGCCCGGTGACATCTTCCACATCCCGCCCGGCCACGACAGCTGGGTCATCGGCGACGAGCCCTACGTCTCCATCCATTTCATGGGCGCGAGCGATTACGCGCGCAGCCACAGCGACTGACGCACGCGACCCCGGTACGCACCTCGCCAAGCGAACTCTTTCAGCTGAAGCTCAAATCATGAGAGGTCAAATCAATAAAAAAGGGCGGCCCCGAAGAGCCGCCCCTTTTTGACTGCGTTGATTGTTTAGGTTAGAAGATGAGCTTGCCGGTGATCTGCGCGATTCTCTGGTCCGTTGCAGCCGCCGCAAACGCACCGTAAGGAGACGTAGGCGGTGTCTGCGTGAAAACGGTTTGGCCAAAGAACGGAGCGTTCGTGCTCGGGTAGGGCACACCATAGTTTGCATGGTTAAGCCAGTTGTATGCGCTCAATCCGAGCTGGAACGTGACACGCTCGTTGACTTGGAAGTTCTTCCGCACGCTCAAGTCGCCGCCCAGGAATCCTGGACCGCGGAAAGCGTTGCGGCCGACGACGTCGCCCGTGAAGTCTGTGGGTGTCTGAAAATCCGCCGCTGTCCAGCACGGAGCTGCCAGGCAAGCGGCGGCGTTCGAGAAGTTCCTCTGGGTGAAACCGGGAACCGGTTGCAGAAGGATCGTGGAAGTTCCCAGGTTGTTTCCGACCAGGCCACCGACCGTTCCGCCACCGAACATGCTGAAGGGGAAACCGGTACGGTAGAACCATGTACCGGAGATCATCCAGCCCCCGATAGCCGCGTTCATTAGGCGGTTCTCGCTCTTGAAGGGAAGTTCATACAAATAGCTGGCGGAGATTTGATGTGTTGCATCCTCGTCCCCCGAGCCATACTGTTTGCTCAGGTTGTAAGGATCGACCTGCGAAAGAAATATGCTGGTGATGGCGCTGAACGGCTCTATGCCACCATTGGATAGGTCATCCAGCGCATGGGAGTAGGTATAGTTGAAGCGGCCGCTCAATCCGTGCCAAGCATTTTCCTGGATCGAGAAGGTCACGCCGTTGTAGTTTGACACTCCGCCGTTGGACAGAAAGGTCACTTTGCCAACGCGTGGGTCAATCGCGGTTGCCGGCAGCTGGCCAAAACCGAAGCCGTTCAAGTCAGGGTTGAGAGCCAGACCATCGTAACCATGGTTGCCAACGTAGTTCACTGACAACACCGTGCGTGCCCCGAAGGTGTGTTGAATCTCAAGGTTCCACTCGACATATTTGGGATTCTTGAGATTCCGGCTGACGTCATTGAGCTGCGGAACGGACAAATTGCCCTGAGCGTTGAGACAATTTCCTGCAATTCCCATTGCGGCGCCTTGGTACCCACCGGGAGTGCCATTAGCGTTCGTGGTCAAACTTCCGCCGGCAAAATAGTTCGAGGTGAACGCCGCGTTGCACTGACTGACCAAGTTAACGCCGCTGGTTGGAAATGCGGTGCTTCCCGGTGCCAAAGAATCGAACGCAACCGTTCCGGTTGGCACGTTAAACAAATTCACCTGCGGGAAGTTCGTGTCGTATGCACTGAGAATTGAGCCGGGGTAGAGATCGCTGAAAAGACCAACGCCCGCTCGAATCACCGTGTTTTGGCCGATGGGGCTCCAAGCCATCCCAAATCTCGGCTCGAAGACAATCTTTTCGATGCCGGGGAGGATGGTCCTGCTTCCGGTTGGGAAGGATTGGTCATAGGGAATCGTCTCTCCGTGCGGCGAGTCGTTGAAAGGAGTAACCGGCAAGCCAGCGCAGCCGTTATTGCAGGTTGCACCGGAGTTGCGGTCGGCCCTGAGCGTCAAGGTCAATTTGAGTCTCGAGTTGACCCGGTACTCGTCCTGGAAGTAAGCGCCGAAGCTGTAATAGGACACGGGCTGCCGGTCATTCGTCGCAAAGTTATGAAGCACGCTGCCGCAGGTTCCTGTTAGAGCGCAGCCTGACGGGGCAACCTGGTTGTTGGCAAAGCCAAACAAGGTAGTGTCAACTATCGGATAAAGCGTCGATAAGGCCGCGGTGTAATCCGTGATGTCGTCCCGACGGAAGTTAATGCCCATCTTGAAAGCATGGTTTCCCCTCGCGACAGACACATCATCGACTAACCCCCACTGTTCCACATGGCGGCCATTCGGGTACTGAAATCCCTGAGCGAACCCGCCGGGGTTACCCGAACCGGTTCCGAGGGCACTCAACGAACCATCAATCAGAAACTCAAGGTTGCCTGGAAAGAGCTGTAGCGCCGGCCCCGGGCTCAAGTTGCCGAAGATTGCCGAGTAATACAGCGTGGAGAAGATGAAATTGTTCACCACGTTCGGCGAGAAGATGTGGGTGTAATTCAACTGGCCTTCGTCCTGCGGTTGAATACTGAACAGGTTGAAGGCTGGGTTGATCGAATCGGTGTAGGTCGGTTGCGTACCCCGATCGAATCTCACACGTCCGAAGATCTTGTTGTTTTCGTCGAAGTTGTAATCGACGCGTCCGCTAACCAGCCATTCTTTGTTGCCGCTCGAAACCGACTGAGTATAGGACGCAGTGCAAGCACCGCCAGTAGTTCCTGGATTGGTCGCAAACCCAGGGCAGCTATTTGCGTTGGGTACGGCCGTGCCAGCGCCAGGCGCAGAGTTGTAAAGGTTGAAAACATTGTTATAGAAAGCTTGCGTTGCCGCATCCTGGGGGACGTTGCCCAGCACATAGCTCTGGAAAGCCGGCGTGGGCACAGAAATATTGTGAATCGAGCCAAAAATGTAACGAATGCCTTCGGTGTTCACAAAAAAGAAAAGCTTGTCTTTGAGGACCGGGCCGCCGAGCGCTGCGGCCCACTGGTTGTTGTTTTCAAACGGCCTTGAGTTCGGCAGCCCAGCGGCGAATTCTCCGAATTTGTTGATGGGATCGTTGGCGGTGAGGGCTCTGCCGGTCCAGTTGTAAACCGCGTCACCGTGGAAAGCATTGCCACCGGATTTCGTGCTGTAGTCAACCTGAGCGCCCGCTTGACGGCCATATTGCCCGGTGTAGGCGTTGCTGACTACCGCGACTTCCTGAAGCTCGTTGCCGCCCAGCAACAAGTTGCTGGAGCCCGAGTTATTCAGGTTCAAGAACGCGTCGTTGTAATCGTTTCCGTTAATTGTGAAAAGGTTCGAGGTGGCAGGCATACCGAACGCGCTGAAGTTTCCATAGCCGCCGCCAGTCGAGTTATTCATGGTGACGCCCGGGGCAGTTTGCGCGATGTAGGTGATGTCGCCGCCTGGGTTCGGAATGTTTTGAATCGACTTCGTATCGAAGTTCGAAGCAATGTTCGCATCTTCGGTCTGCAGCATGGCGCCCTGCCCCGTCACTTCCACGGTAACGCTCCCGCTTCCCAGCTCCATCTTCATATTCGCAGAGCTAATCTGACCAAGAAGAACTTCTACTGTCAGAGTAACCTGTTTAAACCCCTGTTGCGTCGCGGTCACTGTGTAAGTTCCCGGCTTCAGAAGAGTGAATTGATACACGCCGCCGGAACTTGAAGTGGTGGTGAGCAGTTCGCCGGTGGCATTGTTCTTCAAATTCACCGTGGCGCCGACGATAACGGCGCCGGAGGGATCGGCAATGGACCCGCTGATTGCGCCAGTTACGACGCTCTGCGCCGAGATCAGGGTGGGCAGCAAAAGCGCTAAGGCTGCGAGTAATGCTGCGAGCCTGAAGTATTTACTTAATCTCATTTTTATCTCCAGTATTTGATCAATTTGCGGGGCGCACACGTCGAGAAGCTGGCTTCCCCCG
>Ga0210385_10002851_pt1 | contig 10356 bp, 11 predicted proteins | sample IncBWH26OmetaG_FD_160107 | JGI IMG/M metagenome (GOLD analysis project Ga0210385, IMG submission 160107) | Forest soil microbial communities from Barre Woods Harvard Forest LTER site, Petersham, Massachusetts, United States - Inc-BW-H-26-O ... | reverse complement strand
CATGATGTGCGGGGCCGAAGCGAGCAGCACCTCGCGCTCCTGCAGCGCCTTGCGCACCAGGCGAAAGTGGAATTCCTCGAGGTAGCGCAGCCCGCCGTGGATCAGCTTGGTGCTCGCCGAAGAGGTGTGTGCGGCCAGATCGTCCTGTTCGCACAGCACCACCGACAGGCCGCGGCCGGCGGCATCGCGCGCGATGCCGGTGCCGTTGACACCGCCACCGACGATGAGCAGATCGCAGCTGGCGGGGGGCGGTGGGGTCACGCTCCGCGCGGCGCCTGACGGTTGTAGTAGTCGGGGTAGTCCTGCGACAGGCCCTTGAAGCGGCGGTGAATCCACAGGTACTGCTCGGGCGCCAGGCGCACCTGCGCCTCGATCATGCGGTTGAAGCGCAGCGTATCGGCCACCGGGTCGTCACTCACTTCGAGCGGCGGATGGATCACCGCGCGGTAGCCGCGCGTGCCCGGCAGGCGCTGCAGGAAGTACGGCAGCACGGTGGCGCCGGTCATGCGTGCCAGGCGCGAGGTCAGGGTGTTGGTGGCTGCCGGGATGCCGAACATCGGCACCATCTCTGCGCCCTTCTTCCGGTAGCTCTGGTCGGGAGCGTACCAGACACACTCGTTGTGCCTGAGGGCGGAGATGAAGGCGCGGATGTCGTCCTTGGGGATGGGATTGCCGCCGCGCGCGCCGCGGAAGCGCTTGAGCGCGTACGCCAGCACTTCGTTCTTGGTGGGGCGGTAGAGAAAGCCCACCGGGGCGATCGCCAGCAGCGTCCGTCCGGCCATCTCGAGCGAGGTGAAGTGCGCGGTCAGCAGCAGCACCCCGCGGCCGTGCGCACGCGCGGCCTGCAGATGCTCGACGCCGTGGAACTCGGTGATCTTTGCCAGCCGTTCGGGTGTGCTCCACCAGGCGAACGGAATCTCAAACAGTGCGATGCCGAGACTGGCGAAATGCTGATCGAGCAGGCGCTCGCGTTCGGCCGCCGACAGCTCCGGCAGGCACAGCTCCAAGTTGCGCCGCGCCGTGCGCACAAATTTCAGCGGCAGACGCCGCAGCACCCAGCCGGTCGCGCGCCCGAGGTGAACGATGGCGGCGAACGGCAGCAGCGCCACGAGACGCAGCACGCCGAGACCGACCCAGGTGAGCCAGTAGCGTGGCGCGAACAGGCGCAAGCGCATTTTGAGCACCCCCAAAGGTCTGCAGCCAGGCCTTCAGCGGGCGAGAATACCGGAATATTGCCTCACTTCTATGCTCCAATGCGGCCGATGAATGCGACCGCGGCGCGCCACCTGACCGTGTGTCTGGCGCGCGCCAGTGTGCGGCGCGGCGCCCGCCGCGTGCTGCGCGACATCCGCTGGACCATCCGCCCGGGCGAGCGCTGGCTCCTGGCCGGCGGCAACGGCGCCGGCAAGACGCAGCTGCTGAAGCTGGTGGCCGGGATCGTCTGGCCGGCACCGGCTGCGCAGCCGGTGCTGCGCTACCACCTGGGCGGACAGGAGAGCCTCACGCCGTTCGGCATCAAGGAGCACATCGGCTATCTCGGCGCCGAGCGCCAGGACAAGTACCAGCGCTATGACTGGAACATGCCGGTGCACAGCGTGCTCGGCACCGGGCTCTACCGCAGCGACATCCCGCTCGAGCAGTTGAGCGCCAGCGATGCGGCGCGCATCCGCCGTCAACTGCACACGCTCGGCATCGAGTCGCTCGCCCAGCGCCGTTTCCTGTCGCTCTCCTACGGCGAGCGCCGCCTCGTGTTGTTCGCGCGCGCGCTGCTGGCGCGGCCGCGCTTGCTGCTGCTCGATGAGGCGCTGAACGGGCTCGATGCCGCCAACCGCGGCCGCATCCTGCACTGGCTCGCGCGGCCGCGGCGGCTACCATGGGTGTGCGCCACGCATCGCCTCGAGGACGTGCCACCGGGGGCCACCCACGCACTGCTGCTGGAGCAGGGACAAGTGCGCTACTGCGGCCCCCTGGCGCGCGCGCCGCTGCGCACCTGGCTGCGCCCGGCAGGCGCACTGCCGGCGGTGAAGCGCCCGCGGCCGGCCGCGGGCGCCGCGCGTGCGCTGGTGCGCCTGGCGGATGCGCGTGTCTATCTGCAGGAGCGTGCCGTGTTGAGTGATCTGTCGCTCGCGGTGCGCGCCGGTGAATGGTGGCTGGTGCACGGACACAACGGCTGCGGCAAGACGACGCTGCTGCGGACGCTGTATGGCGATCACGCCGTGGCCGCCGGCGGGCTCATCGAACGCGCCGGCATCGTCCCCGGCGTGCCGCTTGAGCAGTTCAAGCGCCGCGTCGGGCTGGTCGCGCCGCACCTGCAGGCCGATCACCCGCGCGAGCTCACGGTCGCCGAGGTGGTGCAGTCGGGCCGCTACGCCAGCATCGGTCTGAACGCCGCCCCGAGTGCGCCGGATCGTGCCGCGGCGCGCGCCGCGCTGCGCCGCTTCGGGCTCGGTCGGCTGGCACGGCGCCCCCTGGCGGAGCTGTCGTACGGGCAGCTGCGGCGGGTGCTGTTCGCGCGCGCCTGGGCGGGGCGTCCGCGCCTGCTGCTGCTCGATGAGGCTTTCGCGGGGCTCGATGCGCCGACCCACCGTCGGCTCCTCGCCCAGGTCCGCAGTCTCGCCGCCAGCGGTGTGGCAGTCGTCAGCAGCGCGCAGCAACCGCACGAGTGGCGGCGCTGTGCCAGCCACGAACTCGAACTGGCGCACGGCCGTGCGCTCTACTGCGGGCCGCTGCGGCCGTTGCCCGCGGGCCGCGCGCAGGCAGCGCGGTGAGCGTGCGCGTGCGGCCGGCATGGCTCGCGGGCCTGGCGCTGCTGGGGCTCGCGGGCGCATCCCTGTGGTGGTGGCAGGGACGCGTGCCGGTGACCGAGCGTGAGGCCGCGCGCTTTCAGCCGCGCGAGCTGCTCGCCGGCGGCAACCAGCCGCCGGCACCGCGCATGACGCCGGAGAGCGAGCAGCTGGACGCGCACGCGCTGGCCGCCGCCGCCGCATACGCCGCTCAGCATGGCTCGCGCGCGCTCATCGTCAGTCGCCACGGCTACATCGTGTTCGAGCGCTACTGGGCCGGCACGAACTTCGATACCCTCGCCGACGCGCAGTCGTTCACGCCGCTGCTGGCGGCGCTCGCGACCGGGGTGGCGATGTCGCACCGCCTGCTCGGTTGGCCAGATGAGCCGGTGGGCGCGTTCTTCAGCGCGTGGCGCCAGGATCCGCGCGGCGCCATCACGCTGCGCCAGCTGCTGCAGAACTCGAGCGCCCTGGCACTGCCGCCTTCGGGCGGTGCCGCTGCGGCCGATCTCACGGCGCGGGCCCTCGGCGCGCCGCTCGCAGGCGTGCCGGGTACGCAGCACGCTGACAACCCGCTGGATGCGCAGCTGCTTGCGCTGGTGCTCGAGCGCACCACGCACCAGCGCTACGCCAGCTACCTGTCGCAGGCGCTGTGGCGGCGGCTCGGCGCCGGTGACGCCTGGCTATGGCTCGATCACCCGGACGGCAGTGCGCACGCCGACTGCTGCATGCTCGCGCGCCAGGGCGATTGGATCCGCGTGGCGGAGCTGTTGTTGAGCGACGGCCGTTACCAGGGCGCCGAGGTTATTCGCCCGGGCTGGGTCCGGCTGATGCGCACCGCGGCCCGCTCCGACCCCGATTACGGCGCGTTCGTGCGCATCGCCAACAAACCGCGTGCCGGCAGCGAGTCCTACGCCGCGCGCGATGTGTTCGTGGTCGAGGGGCAGGGTGGCAACCGGCTGTGGCTCGCCCCCGCCATGCAGATTGCGATCCTGTGCACCGGTGCCCCCGGCGGCCGCGATCCGGGCTGGGACGACAGCCGTATCCCCAATCTCATCCTGCGCGCGGCGCGCGACTATCAGCCGCCACCGCCGCTGCCGGGCGACATCAACGCGCTAGTGCCGGGTCACTGAGCGCGGCATGGCGAGTCCGCGCCGACAGCTCGCCGCGCTGTTCCTGTTCTGCGTGATCGACACGCTCGGGTTCGGCATCCTGATTCCGCTCGTGCCCTACATGGCCGAGCGCTTCGGCACCCCGCCACAGTTCATCACGCCGGTGCTCGGCAGCTACTCGCTGTGCCAGCTGCTGGCCGCGCCCTGGTGGGGGCGCCTGAGTGACCGCTTCGGCCGGCGCCCGGTGCTGATGAGCAGTCTGTTCGGCGCCTGTCTCTCTTACGTGCTGCTGGCTTTCGCCCACAACATCTGGTGGTTGCTGGCCGCGCGTATGCTGGCCGGAGTGATGGCAGGCAACATCGCCGCCGCGTTCGCCTACGCCTCCGATGTGAGCGCGCCCGAGCGGCGCGCGGCGACCTTGGGGCTGGTCGGGGCCGCCATCGGCATCGGCTTCACGCTCGGGCAGCCGATCGGCGGACTTTTGGCCGGCAAGGATGCGCACACGGCGAGCTTCACGGCGCCGGCGGTGGTCGCGGCCTGCCTGAGCGTATGCGCGATCCTCATCGTGCGCTTCGTGCTGCCGGAGAGCCACACCGCCGCGCATCGCGCGCTGCATCCCGACAGCCCGCGCCGCGGCGCCTGGCAGTTGCTGCGCGAGCGCCCGGCGCTCGCGCTGCTCGCCGGCTCGACGCTGGCGGTGACTTACTCACAGTCGATCCTCGAGTCGATCTTCGCCATCTGGGCGCTCGGCCGTTTTGGCTTCGGGCCGCGCACCGTCGGCTTCCTGTTGTTCGGCATCGCACTGCCGGCGCTGCTCATGCAGGGCGGCCTGGTCCGGGTGCTCGCCCCGCGCTTGGGGGAGGGGCGTCTGGCGAGCCTGGGCGCGCTGTGCTACGTGGCGGGACTCGTGCTGATCGCCTGCTCGGTGTCGGTGCGCATGGCGGTCGCGGGGCTCTTGCTGTGCGGCAGCGGGCTCGGCGCCTACAACCCGAGCGCCTCCGCACTCGCCTCGCGCCAGTCGCGCGGGCATGATCGCGGCGCGGTGATGGGGGCGTACGTGGCGAGTGCGAGTCTGGCCCGCGTGCTCGGGCCGCTGAGCTCGGGTGCGTTGTACGCAGCCTTAGGTCCCGCGGCGCCGTTCCTGGTGGGCGCCTGCGTCACGTTGCCGGCGGCCTGGCTGGTGCGGCGCGCGGCGGCGGCGGCCTAAGCGGCCGGCGCCTCGAGCGCGACCTCGATGGTGCCGTCGCTGATCCGCACTGCGTAGCGCGGCAGCGGCACGGTCGCCGGCGCTCCGAGCACCCGACCGTCGCGCACATCGAAGGAGGCCCCGTGCAGCGGACACACCAGGCGCGTGGCGCGCAGCCGGCCCTCGCACAGGCGCGCGTGCGCATGCGTACAGATGTTGTCAAGCGCAAACACGCCCTCGCGCGTATGGCAGAGGACGATCTCGCGGCCGCCCAGCTGCACCGCGCGCATGCTGCCGGGCGGGAGCTCGGCGAGCTGTGCTACCGCTTCGAACTGCGCCACGACGCCGCTACAGCACGATCTCGGTCTGGAAGATCGACACGGCCTGGCCGCTGATCCACACCCCTGCGAGCTCGTCGTCCTTGAACTCGAGTTCCACCTCGACACGCCCCGGACGGTGCAGTGACTGGCCCTGCACGCCGCAGAACTGCGCGCGCTCGCCCTTGCGGGTGAGCAGCCCCAGCCGTGCGAGGTACGCCCCCAAGAGGCCATGGGCATTGCCGCTGACCGGGTCTTCGGCGATGCCCAGTGCCGGGCAGAACATGCGCGATTCGGTGAGGTGATCCGCAGCGTTCGGCGTCAGTGCGAAGACGAAATAGCCGGCCGCGCCGATCTGGGCCGAGAGCGTGGTCAGCCGCGCGAGATCGGGTTTCAGGTGCTTGAGCGGCTCCGGCCCGCGCACGCCGATCAGCAGGCGCGTGCCGGCAGCGCCGACGATGCGCGGCGGGATGCGCGTGTCCAGGCTCTCGGTGGCGAGCGCAAGCGCATCCAGCACCGCGAGCCGTTCGCGATCGTTCAGCTCGCGCCCGAGCGGCGGCGGGCTGCGGCGGATGGCGATGCGCCGGTCCTCGTCACTGCCACGCACCTCGACGTCGACGATGCCGGCTTTCGACTTCTGCCGCTGCCAGCGCGGCGCATCGTGGCGGCGCGACAGCACGTACTGTGCGGCGACGGTGGCATGGCCGACGAAGCCTGCCTCGCTCTGCGGCGTGAAGAAGCGCGCGCGCACGGTGTGATCGTCGGCATCGGGGGCGAGCACGAAGGCGGTCTCGGCGTTGTTGAGCTCGCGCGCGATGGCAAGCATCTGTGCCTCGGAGAGCGGATCGGCGTTGAGCACCACGCCGGTCGGATTGCCGGTGAAGGGCTCGCGCGTGAAGGCATCGACCTGGTGAACCTGAATCTTGCGCGTCATTCTCATCATCCGCAGTTCCTGCCGGGCGCTCCATTCTAGTCCGTCAGCTCGAGGAGCGCCGCAGCCGCCGCTCGGCGCGTGCAATACTCGCGCCACCGCGACTTGCCGGAGGCACGCATGGACATCGGGGTCGAGATCAGCCTGTATCCGCTCAAGTCCGATTTCGTGCCCGCGATCCGCGCGTTCCTCGCGCGCCTCAACCAGCACGCATCGCTCAAGGTGGTCACCAACAGCATGAGTACCCAGGTGTTCGGCCCTTACGAGGAGGTCATGGAGGTGCTGCGCCGGGAGCTGCGTGCGAGCTTCGAGCAGTTGGGCGCCCAGGGCGAGAAGGGCGTGTTCGTCATGAAGCTGCTCGGGCCGCTGCCGGGCGCCTGAGGCGCAGCGGACTGGCCGCCCGCTGGCACCCCGCGGGGCGAACCGGCAAACTAGCAAGTCCGAGGTATGACGAGGTAGAGCATGGCGCTTTTGCGGGTCGTGGATCGCGACGGAGTGGAGCACGAGGTCGAGGGCAAGACGGGACTCAAGGTGATGGAGAACCTGCGCGAACTCGACTATGGCGTGGCGGCCATCTGCGGCGGCATGTGCTCATGCGCCACCTGTCACGTGTACGTGGATCCGCAATGGCAGGCGCGCCTGCCGGAGATGATGTCGGACGAGCGCGAGTTGCTGACCGAGCTGTCGCACTACCAGGAGAATTCGCGGCTCTCCTGCCAGCTGGAATTCACCCCCGAACTCGCCGGGCTGCGCGTCACCATCGCTCCCGACGAGTAGCCGAGATGGCCACTGCCACCGTGCAGGTCGAGACGCGCGGCGCGGTGGCGCTGGTCACCCTGAATCGGCCGGACGCCGGCAACGCACTCAACCTGCAGATGGCCATGGACCTGTTGGCCGCCGCGCTCAGCTGCGCGCGCAGTACCGCCGTGCGCGCCGTGGTGCTGAGCGGCGCCGGGCGCAATTTCTGCTTCGGCGGTGACCTGCGCGCCATGGCCGCGCGCGATACCGCCGGCGATGACTATATCCGCGAGCTCACCACCTACCTGCACGCAGCGATTGCGCACTTCGTGCGCATGGACGCGCCGGTGGTCGCCGCGGTCAACGGCACCGCGGCGGGCGCCGGGGTCGGCCTCATGGCCATGGCCGATCTGGCGGTGTGCGCGCGCAGCTCCAAGTTCAACCTCGCCTACACCAACGCGGGACTGACCCCGGATGCCGGCACCACCTTCCTGCTGCCGCGCATGCTCGGGATCAAGCGCACCATGGAGCTGCTGCTGCTCAACCGCACGCTGACGGCGGCCGAGGCCCTCAGCTGGGGTCTGGTCAATGAGGTGGCGGCCGATGAGGCGCTGCTCGAGCGTGCACTGCAGATCGCCGAGCAGCTGGCGCAGGGCGCGAGCCAGGCGTATGGCGCCACCAAGCGCCTGATCGCCCACTCGCTCGGTGGCATCGAGTCGCAGATGGTGCTGGAGAGCGAGACCATCGCGCGCCACGCCGTCGGACCTGAGGGCAGCGAGGGCATCAGCGCCTTCCTGGAGAAGCGCAGGCCGCAGTTTGCGCCCAAGGGCTGAGGGGTCGGGCAGGCCCGCATGTGGATCTACGCTGCCTTTGCGATCGCCCTCGGCCTGATCGCGCTGCGCATCTACTTCAAGCTGCGCGGCGCACAGAAATCACGGGCCGAGTCCTGGGACGAGCAAATCATCGCCAAGCTGCGCTCGCAGGGCTACGCGCCCTTCAACGACTACCATGTGGATTTCTTTCTGGCACTGCCGGATGAGGCCGCCTGTCAGGGCGCCCGTGCGCGCCTCGAGCCGGAATTCACCGTCGACGTGCGCCCGCTCGAGAACGATCGCGAGCTCGCCTACAGCCTGCACGCCAGTAAGAGCATGCGGCTGATCGTTCCGGAGATGCAGCAGATCAGCCGGCGCCTGTCGGCGCTCGCCACCGAGTTCCGCGGCCGTTACGACGGCTGGGCGGCCTAGCGCTGCTCGGTCTGACGGCGCACCAGCTCGGCCGCAGCGGCGATTGCCTGCGGATCACCGAGGTAGCGGTGGCTGCGCGGCGTGAGCTCGGCATCCAGCTCGTACAGGAGCGGCACGCCGGTGGGGATGTTGAGTTCGGTGACCTGTGCCTCCGGCAGGTCGTCGAGCATCTTCACCATCGCCCGCAGGCTGTTGCCGTGCGCCACCACCAGGACGTTGCGCCCGCGGCGCAATTCCGGGGCGATGCGCTCGCGCCAGCAGGGCAGCACGCGCGCGAGCGTGTCCTTGAGCGACTCGGTGGCCGGCAGCCGCCGCGGGTCGATGCCGGCATAACGCACATCGAAGCGCGGATGGCGCGTATCGTCGGCGCCGAGCGGCGGCGGTGGAATGTCGTAGCTGCGCCGCCACACCTTGACCTGGGCCTCGCCGTGCTGCGCCACGGTCTGTGCCTTGTTGAGTCCCTGCAGCGCACCGTAGTGGCGCTCGTTCAGCAGCCAGGAGCGCTCCACCGGAATCCACATCCGGTCCATCTCATCGAGCATGAGCCACAGCGTGCGAATGGCGCGCTTCAGCACCGAGGTGAAGGCGAAATCGACCGCCAGCTGTTCGCGCAGCAGCTCGCGCCCGGCCCGCGCGGCTTCGCTGCGCCCCTGCGCCGACAGATCGACGTCGGTCCAGCCGGTGAACAGGTTGTCGACGTTCCAGGTGCTCTGGCCGTGGCGCACCAGGATGAGCTTGCCGGCCACCGTCAGTTCGCCAGCTTGCGCACCGACTCCACCCCCACGGTGAGCGTGGCGAAGTCGCTCGCGCCCGCGGCGCGCATGTCGGCGAGTGTGCGCTGCCAGTGCGCCAGGTCCTTGCCCGCGGCGCTCACCCAGGCGCTGACACGCGCGCTGGCATCGCCGCGCTCGCGCACCGCCAGCACGCGCTCGGTCAGGCGGCGATGCACGCGCAGCGCCGCATCGCGCAAGCCGGTGCGCGCGATCGCCTGCCACGGCCCATCGACCGCCAGCTTCTCGATGCGCGCGCGCAGCCAGTCGAAGCCGATGCGCGCACCGACCTCGAAGTAGACGCGCGCGGTCTCAGCGACGCTCACCTTGTGGGCGGCGGCGATCTCGACGATGTCGAGCGCGGCATTGAGCGCCTCCAGGCTCGCCACGCGCGCAGCCAGCGCCGGCGGCAGACCCGCGGCCACTGCGCGCGCACGCCCTTCCTCGAAGCGCAGCAGTTCCGCGCCGCTCATCGCCTGGGCAATGTGCGCCTCCAGCTGCTGCACGCCGGCGCGGAATTCGCGCACCGCGGCATCCACCTGCAGGGTGCGGCTGCGTGCGGTCAGCAGCCAGTACGTGGCGTGCCGCAGCAGGCGACTGGTCTGAAACGCCGCCTCGTACTGCAGTTTCGCCGGCACCTTGTTGTCGAGCGCCTCGATCTGCTCCCACACCTCGCGCATGGCGAAGATCTCGCGCGCCGCAGTGTAGGCGCGCGCGATCTGTGCCGGCTCCGCGCCAGTGTCCTCCTGGGCGCGCGGTACGAAGGTCGGCCCCATGCGGTTCACCAGGCTGTTGGTGGTCGCGGTGGCGATGATCTCGCGCCGCAGCCGGTGGCGGCTGATGGCGCGCGGGAAGCGCTGCTGTATGGGCGCGGGAAAGTAGCGCTCCAGTTCGGTCGACAGGTATGGATCCTCCGGCACATCCGAGGCGAGCAGGTGGTTATTCAGCCAGATCTTGCTGTAGGCGAGCAGGATGGCGAGTTCCGGGCGGGTGAGGCCTACGCCGGACTTGCGCCGCTCGGCGAGCTCGTCATCGCTCGGCAGGAACTCCAGCGTGCGGTTGAGTTCGCCGGAGCGCTCGAGCGCGCGGATCAGATGCTGGAATTCCGCCAGGCGCGCCACGCCCTGCAGCTCGAGCACGCTGATCGCCTGCCCCTGCAGGTAGTTGTTACGCAGCACCAGCGCTGCGACCTCATTGGTCATGCGTACCAGCAGGCGGTTGCGCTCGCCGCGCGTCAGCCGCCCGTCCGCCACCTGCGGGTTAGCAGGATCTTGA
>Ga0210385_10002850_pt1 | contig 10359 bp, 8 predicted proteins | sample IncBWH26OmetaG_FD_160107 | JGI IMG/M metagenome (GOLD analysis project Ga0210385, IMG submission 160107) | Forest soil microbial communities from Barre Woods Harvard Forest LTER site, Petersham, Massachusetts, United States - Inc-BW-H-26-O ... | reverse complement strand
CATCGCGGACTACACCTCGGTTCACTCTAGTTACGGATCGCTCCAGGATTTTCAGGAATTCCTGACGGCGGCGCATAGCCGTGGGATTCGCGTGATTATCGAACTGGTGGTGAACCACACTTCGGACCAGCATCCCTGGTTCAAGGAAGCGCGAAGTTCCCGAGACAATCCCAAACGAGACTGGTACGTGTGGAGCGACACGGATACGCGCTATCAGGGAGTGCCGATCGTCTTTGTAGACACGGAAACTTCCAATTGGGCCTGGGACCCGATTTCTAAATCCTATTACTGGCACCGATTTTTCAGTCACCAGCCCGACCTCAATTTCGACAATCCCGAAGTCTTCGAGACCGTGTGGGAAGTAATGAAGTTCTGGCTCAACCTGGGCGTGGACGGGTTCCGTTTGGATGCGGTGGCGTTTCTGGTGGAGCGCGAAGGAACGCTATGCGAAAACCTGCCGGAAACGCACGCGATCATCCGTGAAATCCGTAAACGACTCGACGCGGCCTATCCGGGCACGATGCTGCTCGCGGAGGCGAACCAGTGGCCGGCGGACGTGCGCGTTTACTTTGGGGAATCCGACGAATTTCACGCGGCATTTCATTTTCCGCTGATGCCAAGAATGTTCATGGCCGTGAAACTGGAAGATCGCAAACCAATCATCGAAATTCTGGAACAGACACCGGAAATCCCTGAAACCTGTCAATGGTTCATCTTTCTGCGTAATCACGACGAGCTGACGCTGGAGATGGTGACGGAAGTTGAACGCGACTATATGTACGACGAGTACGCGATGGACAAGACCATGCGCATCAACCGGGGAATCCGACGGCGGTTGGCTCCGCTGATGAACAACGATCGCCGGCGCGTGGAACTGTTGAACGGATTGCTCATGTCCATGCCCGGGACGCCGATTGTCTACTACGGAGACGAGATCGGCATGGGCGACAATATTTATCTTGGCGACCGTAATGGAGTGCGGACACCCATGCAATGGAATAGTACGGTGAACGCAGGTTTCTCAACGGCTGACCCGGAGCGTTTGTACGCGCCGGTGATTTCGAATCCGGTGTATGGCTACCAGGCGGTGAACGTGGATGCGCAGGAGCGGTCCGAGCATTCGCTGCTTTTGTGGATGAAGTCGCTGATTCAGGTACGGAATATGTTCCGTGTATTCAGCCGGGGAACGATGCAGTTCTTGAACCCCTCGAATCATCGCGTTCTGGCATATACACGGCAATTCGGGGACGACATCGTGCTGGTGGTGAATAACCTTTCCAGTACCGCGCAGGCTGTGGAACTGGATGTGCAACGATATAAGGGATACGTGCCAATCGAGATGTTTGGAAGAAGCTTATTTCCGCGATTTGGGAATTTGCCATACTTATTGACACTGGGACCGTATCAATTTTACTGGTTTCAGCTGCGCCGGATTTGATCGAAAAGGCAAGAGTCCGCATCCGCCCTTGTGGTGCTGGCCAGTTTGAAGGCCGGTGCCTACGATTAATTTGGAATGAAAGTTGAGGCGTCTTGGCTGAAGACACTTTTTTAGCGGACGATTTGCTTCGCCAATTAATGAGCGTTGGCGAAGTGGATCTTCTTGTGGGTATTTCCACGCATAATGCCGCCAATCCCGTCCGCCAGGCCGTGCAGGTAATCGAACAGAGTTATCAGCAGCATTTCATCCGCCAGCGCGTGGTGATCGTGCTGATGGACGGGTCTGAGGAAAAGGACGGAGACGGCACGTCGGAAGCGGCGCCGGTTGTTGCCGGAAAAGGCAACGTCCGTGTGCCTGGGATCACTTCGCTGCGCACGATCCATCGCGTAACGGCCAGTTTTTCCACTCCGCCGCTGCCAGGGGTTGCGTTACGGACGATTTTAGCGGTGGCCGACTTGCTCAGGGCGAGGGCTTGCGCAGTGGTCTCCTCTACGAGCACTAACCTGAGCGCGGATTCGATTGCGAAATTGCTGGGGCCGGTATATCGGGAAAAATTTGATCTTGTGGCGCCGTTGTACACCCGGCACAAATATCAGGGACTGCTGGTGCGGAATCTTTTGTATCCGATGAGCCGGGCCGTGTTTGGAAGCGGAATCCGAGAGATTTTTCCATCCGAATGGGGATTTTCCGGACGCCTGGCCACGCATTGCTTGAACCAGCGAGTTTGGCAAGAAGAGGCGATCCGAGCTCGGCCGGAAGCGTGGATGGCAATCTCCGCGATTGGTTCCGATTTTTCCTGCTGCCAGGCTTATCTGGGAGAAAAAACGCCGCCGGCGGGCGCCGCCGGAACGGACATCGTCGAAATCCTGCGGCAGACGGTGGGAGGATTGTTCTGGTGCCTGGAGAACGAACAGGACTTTTGGTTTGACATCGACAAATCGGTGTCTGTGCCGACCTTCGGACCGGCTCCGGAACTCACATCCGAGGCGACGGAGATGGATCGCCACAGAATATTTGAGATGTTCCGGACGGGCGTCAGCGATCTGGAACCAATCTTAAGTTCGATCCTCGACCCGGAAACGCACGCTGAAATCAAGAACATGGTGGCATTGGAGGAAGGGAAGTTTCGATTCAGATCCGATTTGTGGGTGAGAACGCTGTACGACTTTGCGGCCTCGTATCACCACGCGGTGATCAATCGGGATCATTTGGTGCAAGCTCTGGCGCCGCTGTATCGCGGTATGACTCATTCCTTTCTGGTCGAGCATGCCGACTCGTCTCCGTCGGAGATCGAGGCGGCGAATGAGATGCTTTGCTCCGAGTTTGAATTGCAAAAGTCCTATTTGAGGGAGAGATGGAAAGCGAAAATTGAGGTGAAATCATGAGAGAGACCATCCTGCAAGGGCTAGAGCAGGCCTATTGGAATTTTGTCCACATGATTGCTGAGTTCCTTCCGCATTTCGTGGTGATGCTGATCATCATTGCGGTCGGACTTCTTGTGGCCTTCGTGCTCCGGTACTGTTTACGGGCCCTTCTAAGGCTTACGAGGCTTGACCGTGTGTCTGAAGAAGCGGGAGCGTCGCGAGTATTGCGCATGGCGCATCTTCCGGCGATGTCGGAATTGTTGAGCCGCTCTTTATTTTGGGTGACGTGGTTTGCATTTATTTTGATTGGACTGAGCGTGCTGGGAGTAGCGAGCTTACAGGCACAGATTTCGCGGTTGCTCCAGTTTCTACCCGAAGTGTTTATAGCGATCCTGATTTTGTTCCTGGGCGTGGCCATAGCGAATTTTCTCTCGCGAGCTGCGTTGCTTGCCGCCGTCAATGCCGGACTTCCCTCGGCGAGGATCATCAGCTGGGCAATCCGTTTTGTGATCTGGATTCTGGCGATCACCATGACGCTCGAAGAACTCGGATTGGCAAAGCAGACGGTGATCGCGGCGTTTTCGATTGTTTTTGGAGCTACCATGCTGGGGTTGGCGATCGCGTTCGGGTTAGGCGGTCAAGATCTGGCGCGCCGGTTTCTCGAAAGGCATTGGGGAGATACGAAAAAGGGCCGCGACAAAGAACCCCAACCGTTGTGATGGACGGGAAACTTTGATGGGTACTGCGCGGTGGGAACCAATCAAGCACAGTCGACGAGAAGTGATAAAAGCAGCGGTGTATGGTGCCGCGGCCATGGCGGTACCGCGAGTATGCAGAAGCGCTACCACGGAAACTTTTGTTTCGAAGCGGCCACCTGTGGGACAGAGAAAGTTTGTTTCGCGCGCGGTTGAAGAAACGATTGTGCGGGTTAAGAGCAAGATCCGCGATCCGGAATTGGCATGGATGTTCGAGAACTGCTACCCAAACACATTGGACACGACCGTGGAATTTTCAGCGGCGGGTGGAAAGCCGGACACGTTCATCATTACCGGGGATATCGATGCCATGTGGTTGCGCGATTCGGCGTGCCAGGTATGGCCGTACGTCGGGCTGGCGAAGAGCGATAGCGATTTGCGAAAGATGTTTCAGGGCCTGATTGGCAGGCAGGCGAGGTGCATCCTGGTCGATCCCTACGCAAATGCATTTTTGCGAGACCCGAAAAGTACGAAAGCGCTGGAATGGGCGGTCGGAGATCTGACGGAGATGCGGCCCGGGGTCGCGGAACGGAAATGGGAAGTGGATTCGCTGTGCTACTGCATCCGGCTGGCGCATGGATATTGGAAGGCAACGGGCGATACGGCGCCATTCGATCCAGAATGGGTGACAGCGATGCGCGCGGTGGTGCAGACATTTCGGGAACAGCAACGAAAAAATGGACCGGGGCCCTATCATTTTCAGCGCAAGACAGAAACGCCTACGGACACGCAAGCGTTGGGAGGATTTGGGAATCCGGCGCGGCCCGTGGGAATGATCTATACGCTGTTCCGTCCGTCGGACGATGCCTGCCTGTACTCCTTCTATGTGCCGTCAAATTTGTTTGCAGTGGTGTCGCTCAGGCAATTGGCGGGGATGGCCGCAGAAATTCTTAAAGATGCGGGATTTGCGGCGGAGTGCCAAGCGCAGGCATCAGAAGTGGAAGAGGCGCTCGCGAAATACGGACGAATTAAGACGAGCGATGGAGAAATATGGGCGTTCGAAGTGGACGGCTATGGCAATCAGTTGTTCATGGACGATGCGAATATTCCGGGATTGCTGAGCTTGCCCTATCTCGGGTGCTGTACCGCGACAGACACGGTGTGTCAGCGAACTAGGCAGCGCGTGTTGAGCGACGATAATCCCTACTTTTTCAAAGGGAGCGCGGCGAATGGAATTGGGGGGCCGCACGAAGGACTGAACATGATCTGGCCGATGGCGCTGATTGCTCAGGCAATGACGAGCAACGACGAAGCCGAGATTCGGCAGTGCCTGCGATGGCTTAAGACGACACACGCGGGGACGGGGTTCGTGCACGAATCGTTCGAAAAGGATGATCCCGCTAAGTTTACGCGCGCCTGGTTTGCGTGGGCGAACACCTTGTTTGGAGAATTGATTGTGAAGCTGAGCGAAGAGCGGCCGAATTTGTTGACAAGCGTTCCAGACACTGCGGATTAATTACGGAGGCGGCGCCATATGTCGGCTGAACCAGCGGCAAAAACGAGAACCGGCACGAAACTTGTGATTCGCAATATCGGATTGCTGCTGAGCGGCGATTTGGAAAAACCAATTCTTGCGGCGAACACGGTGGTGGTGAAGGACGGGCGAATCATCGCCATCGGACAAGAAAAAGAATTGGATTGCGAAAATGCCACGGGGATCATTGACGCAACTGGAACGGCACTGGTGCCTGGCTTGATTGATAGCCACGTGCATCCCGTAGCGGGCGATTGGACGCCCCGGCAGAATCAGTTGGGATGGATTGATAGCTGTTTGCATGGCGGGGTCACCACGATGATTTCGGCGGGAGAAGTACACATGCCGGGTCGGCCGAAGGACGTGGTGGGTTTGAAGGCGCTGGCGATTACCGCGCAGCGGACATTTGCGGCGTTGCGGCCGAGCGGCGTGAAAGTGTTGGCTGGGGCGCCGGTGATTGAACAAGGAATGGAGGAAGAGGACTTTCGATCGTTGGCGAAGGCGGGAGTGAAGTTGCTGGGCGAAGTGGGACTCGGCAGCGTGAAAGACGGGGCGACCGCGCGGCAAATGGTGGGCTGGGCGAGAAAGCATGGTATGCAAAGCACAATTCATACGGGCGGACCGTCGATTCCAGGATCGAACTTGATTGACAAGGATGTGGTGCTGGCTGCGGACGCGGATGTGATCGGGCATATCAATGGCGGTCATACGGCGTTGCCGGACGCGCAGATCAGGGCTTTGTGCGAGGAATCTCCGCGGGCGCTGGAAATTGTACACAACGGAAACGAGCGCGCGGCGTTGTTTACTCTGCGAATAGCGAAGGAGTTGAAGCAGTTTCAACGCGTGATTTTAGGGACGGATTCGCCGGCAGGTTCTGGAGTACAGCCGCTCGGAATTCTTCGCGTGATTGCAGCACTTTCTTCATTGGGAGAAATTCCCGCGGAAATTGTGTTTTGCTTCGCAACTGGAAACACGGCTCGGATGCGGGGATTAGACTGCGGATTGATGGAGGTGGGACGGGCCGCGGATTTTGCGTTCATGGATGCTCCGCAGCATTCGGCGGGGAAGGGTTTGCTGGAGAGCGTTCAGTTGGGAGATTTGCCGGGAATTGGGATGACCGTGATTGATGGAGTTGTGCGAAGCGAGAGGAGTCGGAATACCCCGCCGGCTGTACGGGTGCCGGTTGTGGTGAAGTGAGGGTTCCAAGTGGCGAGGGTTGAATAGGGAATCTGATCGGGGGCGCTCGCGCACGTCGTTTTTAGTTGGGTAGTTTTGTTTACTGCGTAAAAGCGGCGGCGAGCCGCCGCACTCCAAAATTAGCGGAGGCCGTCTTCGCCTTTGATCTGGTCTTTGGTTAGACCACCTACGCGCGGGAGCGGGCGGCCGCTGTCGGTTACCGCGATGGCGACGAGGATCTCGTTGGAGCGCGGGGCGTCGTTCACGCGAATTTCCATCCCATCGAAATGGCTGCGGACGAAGGCAGCATCTTTGTGGCCGAGCGGAATGTCGAGCGCGACGCCAGGGCCTCCGCGTTTTTTGCAAGAGGGAATCAGCGCCGCGCCTTTGCCGAGGACTTTTCGCACGGGCGTGCCGAGTTTGGGATGGAGAATCGCGGCGGCGTGCTCGAGTTCGCCGTTTTCGCCGACAGCGGCGGCTTTGCCGTAGCTTTCGGCGGACTGGCCAGGGATGCCGAGAGCGGCCACAGCGCGCTCGGTGAGCAAGGCCCCAAGTTCTTCGCCGATTTCGGTGAGTTCGGTCAAGTCCTGCACATATCTTCCAGCAAAAGGATTTTCGATTACTGCCGCAGCGGCGGCGCGTCGCGTGGGCGGTTGGACGGGCTGGCCCATTTCCGTGTGGGTTTCTTCCAGGAAGACAACGATTTTGCGAATTTTGGATTTCATCGGAGGCCGTCCTCGCCTTTGATTTCTGAGGCTTTCAGGCCGGCTACGCGGGCGTGAATGCGAGGACCAGTGGTCATGACCAGGGCCAAAAGAATTTCGTCGGCTCGCGGGGCGTCGGCGATGCCTACTTCCATGGAGTCGAAATGGCTGCGCACATAGGAGGCGTTGATGTGCGTGATGGGAATGTCGAGGCGCGTGCCCTGTCCGCCAACTTTTTTTGTGGAGGCAACGATGGCTTTTGCGCCACCGAGTATTTCCCGCATGGCGTAACCGCCGGGAACGTGCCAGAGCGCGCCATGTTCGAGCTCGCCAGCCTGGCCGACAATCGCGCCCTTGCCGTAGCCTTCCACGATTTTGGGATCGCTGCCGAGCGCCGTGACGAGTGAATTGGACATTTGGAGGCCGAGTGGTTTTAGATCTTCCATGAAACCGGCGATTTCTTCGTTATATTTGCCGGAGAACGGATTGTGGATTACGGCGAGAGCCGCGGCGCGGCGGAGTGGCGTTGCGGCGACGGGGCCGCCTTCGTGAAAGATTTCTTCGACGGTTAGGGTGCACTTGCGGACTTTCACTTCAGGCATTTGGCATGCTCCAGTGGTGATAATTCAAGATCGAGTACGGCCAGCCTCGGGACGCCGGCTCCACAAGCGCAAGAGTCGGAAATTGAGCGAACCTGGCTTTGAAGGCAGAGGGCGGCGGAGTGAATCAGGCCTTGCGCGCGAAGTTGTTCGGCCACGGCTTCGCCAGCGCCCAGCGCTTGAGAAATTTCCTCGAGCGAGAGCGGGCCGACATGGCGAGTGACTGGGAGATCGCGGAGGTCCGAGTCTGGCGCAATTTCGCGGGCTGAGATTCGCGTAATGCTCGGGTGGTTGGGAAGGTCGACAGCGTTGGCGATGACGGTGGCGGCGGCGTCGGCTTGGGCGGCGGTTTCGGCGAGGACGGTGACGGCGTCGGCGATGCCGAGTGAGAAGCTGCGGCCGCGCCAGCCGCTGGTGGCGACTCCGCGGATGCGACTTGCTGCGGAAATTCCTATGGAGCCAAAGAGCGAGGGAGTTTCGGGGCGCTCGACCATACCGATTTTATAGCTTTGGTTTCGGCTGAGATGCAGCGCGATGTCACCGCCATTGTTTACGTAGGCGCGACGGAGTGGCGCGGCGCTGGTCATCGCGGTGAGAACAGCTTCGGCGACCGCACCAGCGACGGCGGCCATAGGCGTGATGAAGCAGCGATGGCCATAAGGCAGGACGGCTGCGAACATGCAGCGAGCGATGGGGCTGGTGGGCCACGCGATCATAGAAATATTGCTGCGCAAAAGCGACAACTCGGCGCAGAGTTCGTCGAGGATGGTGATGAATCGATCTGCGGCGGCTTCGAGGGCGCGACGAATTTCGATGGGTTCCGCGTCGACGCCAATAACGAGATCGATGGGGCCGTCATTCAGGTAAAGGCGGCGTCCTTCGGGAAGCCGGCGAATTGTGGCGCGCGGCTTCATTTGTGGGAATCGTCTTCGGCAGGCGGCTTGAGTGGCCACGGATTTTCCGGAAGGGAATTGAGCTGGCGTTGGCGTTGTTTTTCCTGCAGCACGTCTTCGAGTGGACGGACGAAGTCCATGTGCCCGCCCAACGCAGCATATTCCAATTTTTTCAGTGTGAACTCGATGGGCGCAACCAGTGCGGGCGTGGGAACGTAGCCAAAAGCATTTTCCGGCATGCGCGAAACGTCCACCATGAAGGTGATGCCGCCGCCAGGCCAGACATACGCGGGAGCACCGCCGGAAGTGACCCGCGTGAAGCTGTGTTTAACAGAATCGGTCAGCTTGACTGGATTTTCCGTGGCTCCGGCGCGAAGAGAGCCACCTGCTCCAGCCATAAAAAGGACAGTGGTGAGCGCGGGCTCGCAATTTTCCTGGATGCGCGCAACGGATTCCTGCAATTGCGGCGGCAATTCCTTCTCGACCGGGCGCAATGTGTCGTCTAGTTCGTAGTAAGCAAAATGCTCGCCGGTTGTGCTGACCATAAGCAACCGCAGATGCGGCCATGCGAATTTGGTTTTGAACGGTTTGAGGATAGCGAGCGGATCGGAAATATTTGTGCCGCCCCAGCCGGTTCCGGGCTGTGCCACCTGAAAATAACGGCCGGGAGTGGAACGGCGGCCCTGAATAGCGATGCCGGTTTCGCGGACGCCAAGCATTTTGCCAGCTTGATGCTCGGAGAGGACGCCGGTGATGTGATCGTCGACTACGACGACTTCGTCCACTTTGCCAAACCACTGCTTCGCGAACATTCCGATCGTGGCGGAGCCACAGCCGACGCGCATACGCTCTTCCCGTGCCCCATTGACGACCGGAGCTTTTCCGGCTGCGACCGTGATGCTGGCGCCTTCATCGATGGTGAGTGCGACTTCCTTGCCGTTGCAAAGGTCGAGCAGCGTCTCACAAGTCACGCGGCCTTCGCTCTTGATGCCGCCAGTAAGATGATGCACGCCACCGATGGAAAGCATTTGCGACCCGTACTCGGCTGTGGTGACGTGGCCAACGGGTTCGCCCTGCGCGCGAACCAGATTGCGTTCGGGGCCCAGATGGCGGTCCGTGTCGATTTTCAGCTTCACGCCGCAATAGCTGAAGATGCCTTCGGTAACGACGGTGACCATGTCCACGCCATCGACTTCGGAGGAAACAATGAACGGAGCGGGTTTGTAATCGGGGTAAGTTGTGCCGGCGCCGATGGCGGTGACGAACGTGTCTTTGGATTTCGTGAGCTTGCCGTCCCATTCGCCTTCGCGTTCGAGGAACGGCACGAGCGGAGTGCCCTGAGATTTCGCGCGATCGAGAAGGATGTGCGGATCGACGCGCACAAGTTGGCCGTGGAAATTGCCGTAACGATCGCAGGCGCCGGTTTGGCCGAGCTTGATGTAACACAAGACGGGGCAAGCGTCGCAGCGAATCGTATCTTTGGGCAGGGCTTCAGCCATGCGAATTTTCCTGCGGCGAGTTGTTTATGGCGACGATGGCGGCCCGGACTTTGTCGGGAGTAGCAGGAAGTCTGTAGATACGCACCCCGGCCGCATCGTAAAGCGCGTTGAGAATTGCAGGCGCGGTGGGAATGAGGGCTTGTTCGCCAATGCCCTTCGCGCCGAAGGGACCAACGGGCGAAGAGTCTTCGATGAGGATCGATTCTATGGGAGGAACATCGCCGATCGTGGGAATCAAGTAATCGTGAAGATTTTCCCCTTTGCCAGGAAGGAATTCTTCCATGAGCGCCATGCCAAGTCCTTGCGCGATACCGCCTTCGATCTGGCCTTCGATGAGAGTGGGATTGATGGCGCGGCCGACATCATGGGCGGCGGTGATTTTCTGAATCGTGATCGTGCCTAATTCAAGATCGACCTCGAGTTCGGCGAGATGAGCGCCGAAACCGTAAACGGCGTA
>Ga0210385_10002849_pt1 | contig 10362 bp, 6 predicted proteins | sample IncBWH26OmetaG_FD_160107 | JGI IMG/M metagenome (GOLD analysis project Ga0210385, IMG submission 160107) | Forest soil microbial communities from Barre Woods Harvard Forest LTER site, Petersham, Massachusetts, United States - Inc-BW-H-26-O ... | reverse complement strand
TTGTTCCGGCCACGTGTCTCCGCCGCCACCGCCAACTGCGCTGACTGTGAGACCGCTCAGTCCTCCGCTATTCGAGAAGACGAGGATCGCGCCGCCGGCCCCGCCACCACCTCCGCCGTCATTCTCCAGCTGCAAGGCCGTTTGTCCATTTGAGGTGATCGTGCCGGTGCCGGTCACTGTGCCGGCGCGAATGATTACGATGCCGCCGCCCGCGGCTCCGCTGCTGTAGATGCCGGTGCAACCGGTGCCGCAGTCAGCGCCGCCGGAATTCGTGAGAGGGTTCCAATAGGCGCCGTCGTTGTTCGTTCCGGCGCCACCACCTCCGCCCATGATGAGGGCGCTGGTCGACGCTGGGAAACCCAGCCCGCCGTAGCCGCCGACGAGGCCTGCGCTGCTCCAGCCAAAGCCTCCGATGCCGCCTGCGCCGCCGTTGCCACCTGCGCCGCCTCCGGCATTCTGGTCATTCGAGACGGGATGTGCGTCGGTCGAGCCGCCGCCGGCGTTTCCTGGCGCGCCGCGAGCGAAACTGCCGTTGGGAAGGCCTTCGACGTACGTCTGGCCTGTGCTGACAGACACGGTTGTGTTCGTGATTGTGCCAAGCGCCGGAGCAATCCAGTGCGGTGTACCGGCGATGCCCTCACCCTTCGAGGCGTTCGCGCCGCTGTTGGCTGGCGGCGGAAGCGCTGGCAAAGCCGCAGGCGAAGTGGTCACCGTGTCCGAACTCGTGCCGGTTGGCGAGCCGGTGAGATCGATGCCGCCGCCGCCGCGGAAGCCGAGTCCGTCAAGAGCGACAGTGCCGCCGAGAGTGAGTTGAGAGGCGACGTCGAGCGAGAGGATGCCGCCCGTCGCGCCATTCCATGGCATTGCCGTGAGGCCAGAGCTAAGCGTCGCCGACGTGTATTGAGGGACGCGGATGACCTGGAATGTCGTCTGGCCGGAAGCAGAGGTAGCGACGCTTTCGGAATACGAGTTCAAAAAGCCCGGGTTCGGATTTCCGGTAAGGGTGATTCCGGTTCCGAGAAACGTGAGCGTGCCGCCGGTGACAGGTACGGCCGACGTGGCCGTAACGAATTCGAATTCGCCGGAGCTTCCTAAGCTCGTCGAGCCAGCGGGGGTGCCGGGAACGCCGCTGCCGTAGGAACTTGTGTCCGTCGAATTGATCTGTGCCGCCTGCATCTGAATGATGAGCAAGAGATCGCCCGCGGCGATGGCTTTTTGGGCGCCGTTCGCAGCAGCCGGGCCGAGTGCAATCGAGATTGAGCCGGCGGCGACAGTGCCCGCGGTCGAAGGGGGATAGTACGCGTTGACCACTCCTGAGAGCGTGCCACCGGCGCCGTCACGTCCTGGCGAGGCGCAAACCAGCGGTTGAACGACGGTGATCACAGAAGCAGTGTTATTGCTGCTGACGGGATCGGTGGGAGCGGTCGCAGAAAAAGTGGCCGTGTTGGTGAGCGTTTGCGCGGCCGCCGGCGTGGTGACAGTGATCGTGATGGTGATGGGCGAAGACGGCGCATAGGCGACAGCGCCGAGCACGCAGGTGACGATGGCGCCCACGTCTGTACATGTGCCTTGCGTGCTGCTGGACGACACGTAGGTCACGGTCGAAGGCAACGTATCGGTGACCGTGGTCGCGGTGGTGGGCGCGAGGCCATAGTTCGTCACTTGAAGCGTGTAGATAAGAGTGGAACTGACGAAGACGGGCGTGGGCGAAGCGCCGCCGGTGATGGCGAGATCAGCGTCGCCGGTCGTCTCGACGAGCGTGGTCGTTTGAGTCGAGTTGTTGGAGGGCTTCGGATCGGCGGTGGTCGAGGTCACGTCAGCGTAATTTTGGATGGTGGTGCCTGCCGCCGGCGCGCTCGCGCCGGAATTGACGGTAACCGTGAAGACAAAATTTGTTGTGGTCGTGTTTGAAGCCAAACTAGCGACGGTGCAAAGAACCTGGCCAGTGTTGCCGGCGGTCGGCGTGGCGCAGGCCCATCCGGTTGGAAAGGTGATCGAGGCGAACGTCGTGTTCGGCGGAGTTTGCTGGTAGAGATCGACGTTTGACGCCGCGCTGAGGCCGTTGTTGGTGACGGTTTCCGTGTAGGTGATGGTGCTGCCGGGCGCGACGGCCGCAGGCGAAACGGTTTGCGTCATCGCGAGGTCAGCAGCGGCGACGGTCACCGTGGCTGTGTTGACGTTGTTTGACAAATTCGTTTCGTTGCCAGATTCGCTCACGGTCACGGTGTTCGAGATGGTTGTGCCGGCGACATTCGCCCCGGAGTTTACGGTGACGGTGACGGTAAGCGTAGCGGTGCCGGCTGCGGCGATGGTGATGCCCGAATTCGCGGTGCAAGTGATGGTGCCGGTGCCGCCGCCAGCTGGGAGGGTGCCGCACGTCCAGTTGGCGGGCGGTGCGGCGCTGGTGAACGTGGTATTGGTCGGCGTGGGCTCAGTGAACGAAGCGCCCGCCGCTGGCGCAGTGCCGTTGTTGGTGATTACCTGCGTGTAGACGATGGTGCCACCGGTGGCCGCTTGCGAGGTGGGATTCGGCGTGTCCGTTACCGAAATGTCCGGCGTCTGAACGGTGACGGTATTGGAAGCGGCGGTTGCGTTTGATGTCGTGTTGGACGCGGCGGCCATCGCCGTGACTGCGGGAAGGACTGTTCCATTGGCGACGGCGTTGTTCACCAGAAACACGAACGCGAAAGTGGTTGCGCCGCCGGTTGGGTAATTCGCGGTATCGGTGCAAGTGACGGTGCCGGCTGCGTTGGCGCAGATCCATGTTCCGGTGCCGGATGTTGCGGCCGCGGAAAAGTACGTGGTGTTTGCCGGATCGGGCATCGAGACCGTCTCGTTCGCCACGGCGTTGGTGCCGCTGGAGTTGGACAAGTTGATCGTGTACGTAAGTGGCCCGCCCGGCGCGACGGGCGTTGCCGCGCTGTTGGTCAGCGTCAGCGCAGGGATTTGCACAGTGACGCTGGAGCTGGCCGTGCCTGAGGCCGTTGTGTTGAAAGCCTGGGCGTTTGCGACTCCCGTGATGCTTGTTCCGGCTGCCGTGCCTGCGGTGACGGTGAAGGCGATATTGAAAGTGGTGGAGCTGCCGTTCGGGAAATTCGCCGGGTCGGTGCAGGTGACCGTGGGGCTAACGAAGCTGCACGTCCATGTGCCAGTTCCGCCGGTTTGGGCCGCTGAGGAGAACGCAGTGTGAGCGGGCAGGGCCATGGTGACGGTTTCGTTTGCAACGGCCGTGCCTCCCGTGGAATTGGTGACGCCCACGGTGTAAGTGACTACGTCGGCAGGGGCGACGGGATTAGGCGCGCCGGTATTCGTAACCGTCATCGCGGCCATCTGCACTGCGGTGACGAAGCTCGCGGTGCCAGGGGACGCCGTGTTGACGGCTTGCGCGTTTGCCGTGCTGGTGATGGGGCCGCCCGCAGTGCCTGTGTTCACCGTATAAACGAAGCTGAAAGTGGTCGAGCTGCCGGTTACGTAAGGCGCCGCCGTGTCCGTGCAGGTGATCGTGCCCGTTGCGTGGGCGCACGTCCAGGTGCCGGAGCCGCTCACGTATGCCGACGAGACATACGTTTCATTTGTCGGATCGGCCATCGTGACGGTCACAGTGGCTCCGGCTGGGACGCCGCTGGAGTTAGCGAGGCCGACGCTGTAGGTGACGTTCGATCCCGCAGCGATGGGATTCGGCGCGCCGGTGTTGGTGACGGTGAGCGTGGTGGTGATATTCAGCGTGATCGTCGCGGAATTCGATGTCACGGCGCCGGCGTTGGCGCTTCCCTGCGCCGTGGCCGTGGTGGTCGCCGCGGTCGGACTCGCATTAACCTTATAGACGAAATTGAAAGTCGGCGCCGTTCCGGTGTTCGGGAAGCTAGCCAGAGTGCAACTGGTGCCCACGGTGCATACCCAAGTGCCAGTTCCGCCGAGCTGCGTGGCGGAAACGAACGTCATATTCGCGATCGTGCCCATCGTGATCGACGCGTTGGCCAGCGTCGTGGTGCCAGAATTCTTGACCGTGACCGCGAAGGTGACGTTGCTTCCCACTGTGACGAATGTATTGGTGGCAGGGGAAGTCAGCGTGACCGTCATGCCTGCTGCAGCGTACGCGGGCGACGAGCCCAGCAAAAAGAGAAGGGTGAGAAGAATGGCGCCGGCAAAAGGCGCGCTCGCCCGTCTCCGAGCGAAGCCCCAGGCCTGGTGCGCGGCCTTGCGCAGGCCGTGCGTGACGCGAGCTTGTGTTCCGGCTGCGGATGCGCTTTTGCGGCCGCGTTCGATCGAGATTACTTTGCCCACTATGACGTGTTCGCCGCGATCGTTTGCAAGTCCCGCATCGCCGCGCGTGATTACTTTGCCCGCGCTCGTTTGCGAGACAACGCGATGGGCGCGCAATCCATCCGGCCCATGCGTGAATGCTATTTGTCCGCGCCGCGCCCCTGCGGCGATGGGCGGGGCGACGATCAGCGCGTCGCCATCGGAAATATTCGGCAGCATGCTGCGGCCACTGGCCTGGAAGCGGACGTTCAGGCCGCGCTTCAGCACCTCTTCGCAGAGCGCCGAGAAGGCGCGCGAATCTTTCCTTTGGAGCGGCGCCTCAGGCATTGCAAATCATCTCCACCGCGCTTTGATCGGGAACGAATTGGAAGAGCGAGCAGGAAACCTCGCGCGTAATCTGGTCAAGAGAACGAAGAGTGGATTTCAATCCCTCCGGGCTGTGATGCGGCACGAAGCTGCGCGCGAGAAGCTCCGCGGCGGCGCGGCCGGCGGGCAACGGAGTCAGTTCGTTGCGATCACCGTGCTGCAAAACGTACATTGCGGAAAGATCGGCTGAGTCGGCGAGAGCGAGACCAGCGTCTCCGTGCCACGGAGTGCCAAACATCCGAGCGTGTCCGTCTTGGAAGCGCAGAATGATCCGGTCGTCGCTGAGCACGCGAACGCCCGGCTGTTTCTGCCAGAGTTTCGCCGAAGTGCTCTTCCCTGCTCCGGAGTGCCCGAGGAAAAGGTGGCCGCGGTTCTGCGCGTCAACCACTCCTACTGCGTGGACTTCCAAGCCCTTGTTGCACGAAAGCCTGTGGATGGCGAGGAGTTCATCGAGCGGATACTCGAGCGGATTCACCGGGCGCCGCGCATCGAAATAGCGGCGATAGAGCGACACGCGGCCCCGGCGGAAATCGCGGTCAAACCAGGCTGCCTTGTAAGGCGCTGCGCCGAGAAACGGCGTTGAGAAATAAAATTTGTAACCGTCCGATTCTTCGAATAGGGACCACAAACCGCCGGAGTGAAACACGGGCGTATCGGAGGGGCGCGCCAGATGCTTAGCCCATTCGACGTCGATGCGCACGTCCGTCTCAGACGGTTGCACGCGAAATGGAAGCAACTCGCGATCAAGCTTGAGCTGCATTTCGGCCGGTGCGAACAGTCCGACAGAAATGCCGCCGATGCAGTAGGCGAGGCGAGGAGCTCCGTGGACGATAGGGTCTACCGTCATCCCGGGGCGCGATTCGACGACTGAAACGTCCATCTCTTCCTCTCTAAATTCTTATGAGCCCGGCGTGTGGCATGAGAGCGGGCCGCCGCAGCTGCCGCTAACCGGTCCGGCGTGGCCGATGATCTTGCAATGGCCGAGCACAGCCTCTTCGGGGCGCAGGCTCACGCGTGTCAGCTTGGGCGCCTCGTAGGGCTTGCGAACCTCATCCGGTTTTTGTATCTCGTCGCTCATTCCTGGCTTTTCGACCGATCTCTATTGAAATTCCTAGTGGTGCGTTCCGCAGGAGCCGCATCCCCCGCTCTGGCAACCGGCGGGCGCTTGCAATACCCGAAGCGCGTTCGCAGATGCGTTCGCCGCTACATTCGGCTCCAAAAGCGGCGCAAATTTGCGCTCGCGGATTCGCTCTGACGCTTGCATCAAATCCGAATGATGAGCGCCGCCCACGCAGCACGAGCAGTCGCCATGTTCGGGAGGAGTGATTCCAAGCGCGTAGGCTCGCAAGTGAGCGACCTGGCAGAGAAAATCCACGGGCGACTCGGGATCGCCATTTTCCAGCTCCCCGTTTGCGGCGCACATGCTGCAGAGCGAGCGAATCTGGCAGCGGTCGCAGATCGACGGACGCTGACGTTCCTGGTCGCGAATTTCGAGCATACGGCCGTTCCAGCCCTTGAGGAAGCCGCCGTCCCGCAGCGAATAGCCCTGTTGATGCGAGAGAACGCAGATCGTCATTTCGCCGACGGGATCAATCGCGCAGCCGTACATGCCGCCGCCGCAGGTGTAGCGGCGCGTTTCCGCGCGTTCAATTCGGGGCGAAGATGCTTCGGCCGAGGCGATGCGGAGCCACTCCTGACGCCGCTTCGAATCCTGAAAGTCCAGCGTGACGACATCTTCCGGAGAGAGCCGGATCGCCACCGGAGACTGCGAACAGTCGATACGCGGATTAACCAGCGGATCGAATTTGAAGTCGACGCCGAAATCTTCTTCGGCCATGCGCTTCATTTCGTAGACTTCGCTACAGTTGATCGTTGTGGGGACCGTCTTCAGCTTCAGGGGCAGCCCGCGCTCGAGCAGTAGGCGGATGCCGCGGATACAGCGGTCGTAAGAGCCGGGGATCCGGGTGAGCGCTTCATAGGTGTCGCGGGTCGCCCCGTAGAGCGTGATCTCTATGGAAAAGGGGCGCCATTCGGCCAAATAGTCGGCGATGCGCTCGTTAATCATCGTCCCGTTGGTAAAGAGCGTGACGAGGAAGCCGCGCTTCTTGGCTTCCGTGTAGATCTGGAGGAAGTCCTTGCGGGCGAATATCTCGCCGCCCGTGTAGAGGAGCCAGAGGCATCCCGCCTCGACCAATTCATCGAGCAGCTGGACGTGCTCGTTGAAGGTGAGCTCCTGAGCTCGGGCCACAGGATCCGCCATGGGAAGATTGTTGTAGCAGTGCTGGCACTCAAGCGGGCAGCGGCGCGTGAGCTCGATGGACACTTCGAGGGGAGCGCGCTTCCCCATCTGCCGAGAGTGCAGATGGCTGCTAAACTCGCCATATTGCTCGGTTATCATGATAAATCCAGGGTCCTGGGGACAGAGCTATCCGGCTTAAATCGGCTTCAGCCGGGTAGAGCCTTTGGGAGCCGTAAAGGCTTGAAGATGCTAAGCCAAACGGCTAGGCGGTGCGGACGAGTCGCTCTTCACGCAACTCGGCTACGAACCGGGCCACGTCAGCGAAGGCTTGTTCCGCGGTGACCTGATAGTTCGCGCGGACCCAAGCCGCCAGTTCCTCGGTGGTTCGGCCTTGTTCGAGCATGAGCCACAAGCGGGCTCCGAGTTCGTTGAACGTGTAGACCGAGTCGAGGTCACCGACGCCATTGCGGATAGGCACTGCCAGGGTCTCACCCGCGATTTCGCGAGCGACCACGGCGTTGGTGCGGATATGCCGCATTTGGTCGGTTGACGTGGTTGAAGTAGCCATGTTGAGGTCGCCTTTTTCCCAAGAATGTCCCTACGGTATTTTTACGGTACTAGGACTACCCTGTCACGATCTACGTTTTGAGGTGTCGCGTAGTTATACATACGGCTGGCTAGGGGTTTGAAGGTAAAACGCAGCCGTAAGTCCTTCCGCTGCAATGTCGGTTATCCGACAGATAGACGACAAGGGTCTACAGTGAAGCCTTGAGGAACATGAATGCCCTAGTGGCCGGAGCCTGACAATTCGCGGACAATATCTCCCACGAAGGCTTTCGCGTCGCCGAAGAGCATTAAGGTCTTGTCAAAATAATAGAGCGGGTTGTCGATGCCGGCGAAGCCGGGATTCATACTTCGCTTGATGACCATCACTGTGCGCGCCTTGTCGACGTCCAGAATTGGCATTCCGTAGATCGGGCTGCTGGTGTCGCTTCGTGCGGCAGGGTTCGTCACGTCGTTGGCGCCGATGATCAGAGCTACGTCGGTTTGGCCCATGTCCGAGTTAATGTCGTCCATTTCGACTAGGCGATCGTAGGGAATGTCGGCCTCGGCCAGGAGCACATTCATGTGGCCCGGCATGCGTCCCGCAACGGGATGAATGCCGAATTTCACGTCCACGCCGCGCTTGCTGAGGGCATCGTAGAGTTCGCGGACTTTATGCTGGGCCTGCGCCACGGCCATGCCATAGCCAGGAACAATCACGACCTTGCTGGCGGCAGACAAGATGCCGGCTGCCTCTTCGGGGCTCGCGCCGCGAACCGTGCGTTCCTCGGTGCCTGCTTTGGAAGACGTTTGCACCTGGCCGAACGCCCCGAACATGACGTTGGTGAACGACCGGTTCATCGCCTTGCACATGATCACCGAGAGGATGAAGCCGGATGAGCCGTCCAGAGCGCCGGCGATTACCAGCACTTTGCTATTGAGTACGAAACCCAACAGGGCTGCCAAGAACCCAGCGTAGGAGTTCAGAAGCGAGATCACCGTCGGCATGTCCGCGCCGCCGATGGGCGAGACCAGCAGGATGCCGAAGATCAGCGCCACAACCACCATGATCGGAAAAAGGTAGGGAGCGTTGGGGTTGACGACCAGCACGGCGGCCAGCAGGATCGCGGCAGCCAGCACCGAGAGGCTGACGAAGTTCTGTCCCTTATAGGTGATGGGGCGCTGGGGCAGAATTTCCTGCAATTTGCCCGCGGCGATGACACTTCCCGTGAACGTGAGCGAGCCGATGATGACTTCGAGCGCGATTTCGCCCATCCCGAAGCGCGAAATGTGCGGCACGCCGACGTAATACTCCGCGATGCCGATCATCGAAGCGGAGAGCGCTCCGAAGGCGTGGCTAAGGGCAGTCCGCTGAGGGACGGCGGTCATCTGGACCATGCCGAGCGGTATGCCGATGCCAGCGCCGATGATCAGCGCGATGACGACCCACTTGTATTCAACCAGCTCCGGATTGAAGAGTGTGGCGCCGACGGCCAGGGCTGCGCCGATCTCTCCGGCGAGGACTCCGCGGCGCGCGGTGACGGGCGAACTGAGCCACTTCAGCGAAAGCACGAAAAGGACCGAGGCGACGATGTAAGCCGTATCGAGCAGTTGTTGCGTGGCGATTCCGTTCATCATGGCTTCTTCGAACTGCCCGTCTTGAACATCCGCAGCATGCGGTCCGTGATGAAGAAGCCGCCCACCATGTTGCTGAACGAGGCTGCGACGGCGATCGTGCCCAGCACGACCGAGAGTGTGGTTTCATGACGGCCGGCGATGATAATGGCGGCGACGACCACGATGGCGTCCAGCGCGTTGGTGAGCGACACCGGCGGCGTGTGGAGCAAGGGCGACACGCGCTTGATCACCTCAAAGCCGACAAATCCGGCGAGGATGAACACGTAAAGGTTGGATAGGAAGTCTGACGGCATGTCTTCTCCTTACGTTCGTGGCGCCAGAGCGGGCAGGCCCAACGTCTCGCGCACTCGAGCGTTGACCACTTCCCCGCCTTGCGTGACCAGCGTCTCGCGAATAATGTCGTCCTGCATGTTTAGATTTAGCTTTCCACCCTTGGCGAGCAATTGCAGGAAGGTGACCAGGTTCTTCGCGTACATCTGGCTCGCATGATACGGGACGGTGCCTGCCAGATTTATTTCGCCTACGATCGATACGCCGTTAGCCACGACCGTTTGCTCGGCGCGGGTGAGTTCGCAATTGCCGCCGCGTTCGGCGGCCAGGTCGACGAGCACTGAGCTAGGCGACATTCCCTGGACCATTTCTTTCGTCACGAGAATAGGGGCTTTCTTGCCCGGCACGACGGCTGTGGTGATTACAACGTCGCTTTCGGCGACGACGCGGCCAAGCAGCTCGCGTTGGCGCGCGTAGAAGGCTTCGTCCTGCGCTTTGGCGTAGCCGCCGGCGTCCTGCGCGTCTTTTGTTTCGAGCGGGAGTTCGACGAACCGCGCACCGAGGCTCTGCACCTGTTCCTTCACGGCTGGGCGCACGTCATATGCAGAAACGACCGCGCCGAGGCGCCGGGCCGTGGCGATGGCCTGCAATCCTGCAACGCCGACTCCGATAATCAGGACGCGGGCCGGCGTGATCGTGCCCGCCGCGGTGGTGAGCATCGGGAAAATGCGGGGGAGAATGTTGGCCGCGATCAAGACGGCTTTGTAGCCGCTGATCGTCGCCATCGAGGAAAGCGCGTCCATGCTCTGTGCGCGCGTGGTGCGCGGCATCAGTTCGACGGAGAAAGCCATTGCGCCCGTGGCCGCAATCGCTTCCACGGATTCTTTCGATCCGAGCGGCCGCAGGAAGCCGATGAGAACCTGATCGCGGCGCAGAAGCGAGAGGTCGGCGCGGCCTGTCTTGTCGTTCGCGCCATAGCTGAGGAATTGAACGACGATGTCCGCCGCGCTGAATACGCTCTGGCGGTCCGGCGCCATCTTTGC
>Ga0210385_10002848_pt1 | contig 10363 bp, 6 predicted proteins | sample IncBWH26OmetaG_FD_160107 | JGI IMG/M metagenome (GOLD analysis project Ga0210385, IMG submission 160107) | Forest soil microbial communities from Barre Woods Harvard Forest LTER site, Petersham, Massachusetts, United States - Inc-BW-H-26-O ... | reverse complement strand
CGGCCAGGGTGGCGAGGACGGCGCCGATCCGGTAGCCGCCGTATCCCGGCGCGGCCACCAGAAACGGGGTGCCGGCCCGCTTAGCCGTCGGGTAGGGCAGCACCGCGCTGAACAGGTTGCTCAGCCCAAGGGCCGCGCCGAGCGCGGCGAGCACGACCGGCGCCGCCTCGACTCCGACACCCGGCTTGCCGGCCGCGGCGGCCAGAGCGAAGCAGACAGCAACGACCAACGGTGCCCCGATCACCGCGAGCACGAGGTTCTGGCCGGCGAAGTAGGCGCGCAGGTCGCTGCGGCGGCTGAGCGCCGTCGCCTCCAGGTAGAAGGCCGGGCCCGTTATCCCGGCCGAGTTGACGTGGAAGATCCCGACGAACGCGGCGCCGAAGATCGCACTGGCGATGATGACCCCGGGATGGCGGTTGTGGCCGAAGACGGAACTAGCCGATACCGCTGCCGTGATCACTGCGATCATGGCCCAGAAGACCAGCGACAGTGGCTCCCGGCGCTGGTAAACCCAGAACCGGGCGGCCACGGCGCCGCGCAGGCCTGACCGGGCCAGCCGCAGCTTCGCGCCATGAACCTGCGCCGACTGCGTCGACGTGTCGGACGTCACGAGAGCTCGGCTGAGCGACCGTACCCACAGCCAAACGAAGACGACGACGACGGCGGCAAGGGCGGCCAGGCGCGCCAGGGCCAGCCCGATGTGCCCGGTCGAGGCGTCCTGGATCGCGTGCGCGGCCAGGCCCGGCGGCAGCCAGCGCATCCAGGAGTCGAATCCGGTGAAGCTCGCCGCAGTTATCTTGCCTTCGGCGGTTGCCTTGGGCACCACCTGGGCGAAGAACTCGTACAGCGCGAACAGCGGAATGATCAGGAATGCGGCCAGGTCCCGGCCCCGTCGCGAGCGGAGCAAGCCGGCCAGGGAAGTGGTCACGAAGCGGGACAGGGCAATGCAGAACAGCACCTGCAAGGCCACCGCGACGACCGCGACGATCACCCCCAGCGCGCCGCTCGCCAGCCCTACGGTCACGCCCAGCAAGCCGATCACGTTGGCCAGCGGCCACGCGCCGGTGGCCGATGCGGCCAGCAGACCGGTAGCCAGCGGGCGGGTGCGCAGCGGGTAGAGCGCGAGCGTCGCCGGGTCCAGCGTGGCGTCCACGCTGAAGACCATGATCGGCATGATCAGCCAGCCGAAGGCGAACACGGTGAAGATGACCGCGGTCAGGTCCACCGACGTGCTCTTGCCGCGGAAGCTGGCCAGCACCAGGAAGGTGCCTATCGCGAGCAGCAGGGCGAATGTCGTGCTGACGATGAACGAAATCCTTGCGGTCCTCGACGAGTGCAGCGCGTTCAGCAGCAGCCGCAGCTTCAGCTGGACGAGGAGCCGAGCCACGACAGCACCTCCTCGTCGGTTGCGCGCGGGCCGACCAGGTCGATGAACGCGCGCTGCAAGCTCTTGCCGCCGCGCACCTCGTCGGTTGTCCCGGTGGCCACGATCTTGCCCTTGTCGATGATGGACACGTGGTCGCAGACCTGCTCGACGAGCTCCATCACATGGCTGGAAAACAGCACGGTCGAACCGGAGCCCACGAAGCGGGTCAGCAGCCGGCGGATCACGTCGGCGGAGACCGGATCAACGCCCTCGAGCGGCTCGTCCAGGAACAGCACCGACGGATTGTGGATGAGAGCACAGCCGAGCGCGGCTTTCTTGCGCATGCCCGTCGAGTAGTCCGCGACCAGGCGGTTCGCATCCCCCGACAGATCCAGCACGTCCAGCAGCTGCGCGGCACGCGAGCGCGCCTCATCGGTTGGCAGGCCGCGCAGCCGCCCTGCGTACTCGAGCAGCTCCGCGCCGCTAAGCCGCTCGAACAGCCGGACCTCCGCTGGCACCACGCCCATGACTGCCTTCGCCGCCGGCGGATCGGTCCAGACGTTGAGCCCGTTGACCGCGACCCGCCCGTCGTCCGGGCGGAGCAGCCCGGTCATCATCGACAGCGACGTGGTCTTGCCCGCTCCGTTCGGCCCGACAAGCCCGGCAAGCGAGCCGGCCGCGATATCGAGGTCTATCCCTGCCACGGCTTCCTTGTCGCCGAAGCGCTTGCGCAGCCCGTGCACCGCGATGGCGGGCACGGGCGCACCCGCCGGGCGGTTAACCCGGCCGTACGCCAGGTCCTTCAGTGAATCCGTCGCTCTTGCCCCGTCTGCTGGCGTGTTCAATTGCGCCGCCTCTGTGGTCGCTGATCAGACAGTGCCGGACAGCTGCCGCCCCCCGGGCGGAGTCTGGCGGCCCGCCGCAGCTTCCCGCAACCGCACGAAAACTGATATCACAATCATATGCCTAGTTCTCATGCGCCGTCCACCTGGATTCCGCTCCCCGGACGGGGATGTGGCTGGAGCGAGGTGGCCGTCCGGCGAGGATGCAGCAGGCCGGTGGCTGGCCTACATCAGTAGGGCGCAGTTAGAGTTCTTGCGAGGTATTGGCCATGGACTACGCGGTAGTTGATTCCGTTCTCGGATTCTTGATTGGCGCCGCGTGCCTCAGCATCCCCCAAGTGGTTCGCATTCACCGACAGCGGCCGGACTATGACGACACCGAGGACTACTTGAGGCAAACCGGCCGGTCGGTGCGGGACATCGCGCAGGGGAATGATGCGCTGCTGTCCCAGCAGAAGAGCGATGCCCGATCGCAGAAGGCGAGCGGCTCAATCCGCTGACCCGCCTGCCACTGGTCATCGTTGCTGTCGCCTGCGGCGCCAGCCACTGGCTCGCCAGCCTCGGGGGACTGGTACTGCCATCAGGCGCTTACGTTGTGAAGGGCGACCAGGTCCGCTGGGTACCCGCGGTGGACATGACGATCGTCTCGCTGGCTGCGCTGAGCCTGGTACGGGTGCTCGCCCGCCCATGGACCCGCCGTCGCAGACCCCATCGCCGTCCATGACATGACCTGGTGATGCCCCACTTCATTCCGGCCCGCTCCGGGCCGGGTGTCAGGGGCCTGAACAGTCACCGAAAGAAACCTCATCGCTTTGTAAAGAACTGGTAACGGTGATCACGGTTCGGGCCTAGGGTGTCAAACCGGGAGCGGAACGGATATGGGGAGGAAGCTTGCATGCCGTACCGCGAGGGCCGGTCCTTTCGTCGAGCCGCTCGTCTCTACCGCGGCCACAACGAGGAGCGGAGGCGGGCGTATCCGGCGCTGATGGCGGTGCTCGCCATGGTGGTCGCCGCGGGCCTGGTCTTGCTGCTCGTGCCGCAGGCCAGAACCCTCCTCAGTTCGTCGAGTAGCCCGGCGGATCACTGCGTCGGGCCGACAGCGACCGCGTCGGCCACGACCGGACCGGCCGCGACCGCGTCTGCCTCCGCGGCGGGAGGCGGAGTGCCGGCTGCGGCTGGTAGTGACCAGGTGCCGCCCTCGCCGATAACCGATCCCACCTCGGTGCCGACCGCGCCGGCCACGGCTCCTTCCGGACCGAACCCTGGCGCGTCGCCCGCGGCCTCGCCGGGACCGAGTCCGAGCGCGTCACCCGCGGCCTCGCCGGGTGCGAGCCTGAGCGCGTCACCAGCAGCCTCGCCGGGTCCGAGCCCGTCGGCGTCGCCGTCTGCGTCTGCCACGGCGCCGCCAACGCCCTGCCCGTCGCCCTCACCTAGCGCCAGCGTCACGGCTCCGCCGCCGGCCGCCAACATGAACTGCGACATCATCGTGCCCGCCAGACCGCTGACCGCGCGGGGGCTGAGCACGCCGTGGCAGCTCACCGGGCCGGACGGCCAGTCACCGGAGGCATCCGGCTGCACCGAGGCCAACGCGGCCAGCCTGGGCGCATTCGTGCAGGCCACGATCCTGAACCGGTCCACCGGGGCGCTGTCGGTTTACGAGCCACTCGTCATCACCCAGGGCACGACCCCGGCTGTGGCGCCGGTCGTGCCCAAGCTGCCGCGCAACTCCATCGTCACCATTGACGTCGGCTTCAACGGCACCGACCTGACCCAGGTGGGTGCGACCCGGCGGGCCCTGCGCCAGGGGTCATGCGTGGACGGGCTGCACGGTTCCGTATTCGGCCAGGTGTCGTTCTGCAACGGCACCCGGTTCTTCCGGGTGGCCAGAAGGCTCGAGGCCCGGGGCAAGCTCGTCGTGCCGTCGGCTGGGACCTCCACCGTCAACGGCAAGCCGTGCCCGACGACGCGGGACTTCAGCATCGTCGACCAGGACCCGAGCGACAACGTGACCACTACCTACCTGGTCACCCCGTCCGGGCAGACCGCGCAGAACAACGCGCGGAACGCGAGCGCGCTGCCGGGCGCGACGCAGATCTCCAACGGAAGTGACAACGCGCTGCTGGACGTGTTCGTCGATCCGGCGCTCGGCTGCAAGCCCCTGAAGGCGCCGGACCTGTCGGCGGGCGGGGCTATGGGCACGTCGCAGGCACTGGACGAGCTTTCCGCGGGCAAGAGCCAGGCCGCGCCGGTGGCGCTGGTGCCGGAGAACGACGAGATGGTGCTGGTGGGCAACGAATTCAGCCCGGCCAAGACCAACCTTTACCGGTCCAGCGTCGGCCAGCCGGCTCTTTCACGGGCGAATAACGCCGTCGACAGCCCGGCCAAGTTCTGCCAGAACATGGTCAATATCCAGTCTGTGTTCCTGAACGATAACGAGGCCGCGCTGACCCCGGGAGCGAGCCCCGTGCCCGCCGTCGGCGACAACCTGTTCACGTTCATGGCCAACCGGCTCAGCATGTCCTTCGACAACCTGAGCTGCGGCAGCTACGGCCTGAAGAACCCGGTGACGGTGACCTTGGACGGCAGTGGCTCGGCCACGGGCGCGACCCTGGACACCACTCGGCAGACCGCTAACCCCAACCCGCCGCCTGGCTGGCACCACCGGATGGGCCGTCATAACCATAAGCTCATGAACCCGTCCGGGGAGTAGGGGCATCGTGCCCGGCTGACTGGTCAGTCCGGGGGCGGGATCGCCTGCACCGAGGTGATGTCGGTGATCCAGTCTTCGGACACGTCCAGGTCAGGGGAAGCGTCCATGGCCTGGCTGCGCTCGATGGCGAGGACCTGCCGCTGCCCGACAGCCTGGCTGCCCGCCGCGCCGGCGGACAGGGCCGCCAGGCTGGCCGGATCGGCCGGGACAAGCGTGAGGGCAAGCTCCGGGCACATGCCAACCGCTCGCCAGGCCTTGCGCTCCAGCCAGGGCGGGACTGGCATGTCGAGCATCACCGGGTAGCCCTGGCCGTCCGGCTGGACAAGTTCCGGCACGATCTGACCGCACAGTCCATGTCCCCGGCAGCGGCTCCAGTCGATGGCCAGCCGGGCTTCGCCAGGCACCGGAGGCAGCGGCAGGACGCGGCCGGCTGGCCGGCCGCAGCCGTACTGGAGCACGTGCCAGGCCAGGTCGCCGCCGAACACGGCCAGGGCAGACAGCACGAACCTGGCCACGCCGTCCGGGTGGGAGCACGTGCCGTGACCGCGCTGGCCCAGGGCATCGCGGAGCGCAAGGGCCTCGCGGACCGCGGCGTCCAGCGCTTCCCCGCCGCCGGAGCCGTCGGCGAGCGCGGCCAGGGAGCGCGCGAGGCTGAGCAGACTCCGCCGACACGCCCCGCACCGGCCCGACGACTCCCTGGCCAGGTACGCGGCCGCCCGCGCCAGCTCGGCCAGCGAGCAGCTTTCCTGGCCGAGCACGAACACCGCGCCTTGGCCCAGGGTGCCGCCGAAGGCCTCCAGACCGGCCCGGCTGGCCGGCACCTCATAGGCAGCCGCACCCGCCAGCCAGCCTCCGTGGTACCCGCCGACCAGGACGCCCTCCGCAGCCTGAGCTCCGCACAGGTCGAGCACGTCACCGAGCGGCCACCCCGACGGGACCTCGACGACGGCGGCCCGGTCCACCGCCCCGGTCACGGTCAGCAGCACCGTGCCGGGCTCGGCCGGGTCACCGGTGATGGCGTACCCCTCGGGTCCGAGCATGCCCAGCACCGCAAGCTGCGCGAACGTCTCCGCGTTGCACAGCAGGGTCGGCCGCCCGCCAAGCCCGCGGTGGCTGGCGTGGGTCCGCCGCGCGGGGGGCAGCGGCTGGCGCCCGTTCATGGCGCTGATCAGCGCGCCCGACTCGCCGGACACGAACCGGTCGGGCACCTCCATCACGCGCACCATGCGCGCGAGCACCGGGTCGGCCGCCGCGGCCTCGCTGACCGACCGCGCCACGAGGGCATCCGCGGTGCCGACCAGGATCAGCCGGGCCCGCAGCGCCTGAGCCGCGGCCAGGGCCCCGGCCAGCACCAGGTAGGGCGACCTGAGCAGCAGGACCCGGTCCTTGGCGCTGCCCGGGTCGCTCTCGACGCCGTTGACGACGACCATGGGCCTGCGCCTGCGCCGGCGGGCGGCCTCCTGCACGGCCGCGATCTTGTCCGCCAGCGGGAACGCGGCGCCGCCGCGGCCGCGCAAGCCGACCTGGGCGGCCATGGTGACCAGGTCGTCAGCGGTCAGGTCCGGCACGTCCCAGAAGACGTTCCGGGACGCGGCCAGGTCCAGGCGCCGCATGTGGTTCAGGCCAGCGGTAAGGCGCGGCGGCCCGATGCTGAGAACATCCAGCGAGGCCGCCAGCACTCCCGATTCCCTCCCCGTCTCCCGGCTGGCCAAGGCGCGCAAGCCAGCAAGGCCGTAGCCCGGTACTCCCACGGTAGCCCGCCCAGCCCGAGCTCGCTGACCAGCGCGTGCGAAGAGATTGCAGGCACGCAGTCACGTTCACCGCTGCGATTCGGCGGCGAGGTCCTCCGGGCGGGGGATCACCACCGAGATGTGCAGGCCGCCCTCGGGCTGGCTGCTGGCGGTGATGGTCGCGTGGTGCGCCGTGAGGACTGACCGGGCGATGGACAGGCCGAGCCCGACTCCGTCGCCAGCGCCGGTCCTGGCCTTTATGCGCCGGAACGGCTCGAAGAGCTCCGGAACCGCGTGGTCTGGGACGAGCGGGCCGCTGTTGGCGATCTCGAGGTAGGCGGCGGCGTCGCGGCTGCCGGTGCGCAGCCGGATCCAGCCGACTGTACCTGTGGCTGGCCGGCCTGCAGCTGCACCACGCCTACGCCATCTCGGCCGCCTGCCACCCGGCCAGCTCACTGGCCTGCAAGAACCAGGTCTTCAACGTCGACTCGGCCTATGGCCCCACGGCGCAGACGATCGGGACCGTGCTGATGGCGGTGCCCCTGCTGATCGGGGCGTTCGTCGGCGCGCCGGTGCTGGCCCGGGAACTGGAGACCGGTACCTTCCGGTATGCCTGGACGCTGGGCGTCAGCCGGCAGCGCTGGACGCTGGCCAAGCTGGTACCGATCGCGGTCACGGTGACGGTCGCCACCGGGCTGCTCAGCCTGCTGTTCTCCTGGTACTACCAGCCGCTCTTCACCGACGGCAACAGCATCCCGCTCGAGCCATCGCTGTTTGGCCTGCGCGGGGTCGCCTACGCCGCGTGGACGCTGGCCGCCTTCGCGATCGGCGCCCTGGCCGGCCTGCTCATCCGCCGCGTCGTCCCGGCGATCGCCGCCACCCTGGCGGCCTCCGTGGGTCTCACGTTCGCGACCGGGCTCTACCTGCGACAGCACTACATCACGCCGCTGCTCGGCAGGAACCTGGCCAGCCCGCCCGCGTCGGCGTGGCTCCTCGGAGGCTGGTGGACGAAGGGCGGTGCCACGATCAGCCAGTCCAGAATGAACCAGCTCATGGACACGCTGTTCCAGCAGGCCATGAACGCGACACTGCCGAAGAACGCCAAGAACAACGACATCAAAATCTACAAGGGGCCGGCGCAGTCCCAGGCGCTGAACTACCTGACCCACCACGGCTACGTGCAATGGATCAGCTACCAGCCCGGCAGCCGGTTCTGGCCCTTCCAGTGGATCGAGGGTGGCTGGCTGCTCGCGCTGTCCGTACTGCTCATCGCCGCGACCGTCTGGCTGGTCCGCCGCCGTGCCGCCTGACTCATCCCTTCAGGAAGTACCAATTCTGGGGGTAGATGTTGAGCAGCGGATCCGTCGGAGTCGCTCCGGCAAGGTTGCTCTTGACGGCCGAGACGAAGTAGTCAGGCGAAGCCATCCACAGGACTGGGACCTGGGCGCTGATGTAATTCTCGTACTTGTCGAAGGCACTGAGCCCCTGGGTATGGACCGCTGTCATCAGCGAGTCGGCCTCCGGGTTCGAATAGCCGCCGCCGTTCGCCGCCGCTCCCGAAGCGAATATCTCGTCTCCAGATGGCTCGGCAAACATCGGGTAGAACCCCCAGCCGTTTCCCCAGAAGAGCGCCTGCCAGCAGGACGACTGCGAGCACGACGCCCACTGGCCGCTGACGGCCGACATCGGGGCGGCTTTTAGCGCGATCGTGATACCGGCCGAGGCGAAAGCTGTCTGCAGCGCCGCGGCCTCCTCGCTTACCTGCGTCTGGCCGCTGGCGTACTGCAGCGTGAAGGCAAGCTTCGCTCCCGCGGGCACGCCAGGCCCGCACGCGCTGGCCCCGGTTCCTGGCCTGGAGCAGGTCGATGTCCCGTTGGGCCGGACCGTCCAGCCGTGGTCGGCAAGGAGGGTACGCGCGGCTGCAGGGTCATACGGGTACGGGTCTGAGGTCTGCTGATGCGACAGGTAGACGCTGGCTGGCGCTCCCGGCACCGGGCCGTAGTCCGGCACACCGTAGCCGTGAAATACCGACCTGGTGATCTCGGTCTCATTGATGAGATGCTGCAGCGCCTGCCGCACATAGAGCTGCCGGAAGATGGGGCCAGTGGTCGGCTGATTGAAGTTCAGCGGAATGTAATTGAAGGCCCAGTCTACCCACGGGACGACTTTATAGCCGGCGCTGGTCACGCGGGATATCGCGGCTATATCGCTGAAGGGCACATACCCATAGGAGAGGCCACCTCCCGACAGCAGGGAGTTGAATTCGGCGGCGTCGCTGGTGAACGGCACGAGCTGCAGCTTGTGAACCCCGTTCTTTGCGCTGGGCCCGGAGAAGGACGCGTTCCGGGTAAATGTGGACCCGCCGGTGGACGGCGTGAAGCTGGCCAGGTGCCACGGGCCGTCGACGACCTTCCACAGTGGATTCGTCGCGTAGGTGGCCAGGTCCTTGTTCTGCGCGGCCAGGAAGCCGTACACGGCTCTGGCGCCGGAAGTCGTCAGGTCGTAGTTGCCGACAGGACCGGTTGCGCTGGTTCGATCCCAGCTTTGCTGTGGCAGCGGCACCAGCTGTGCCAGCTCGTTGTACAGCCATGCCCCGCTGTAGGGACCGTTGAACTCGATGGTGATCTGATACGGGCCGTTTACGCTGAAGCGGACGACGTTGTCGGGGAAGCCGCCCGGCGAGTAATCCCACCAGTTGGCCTTCTCGGCGGTGAGCAGGTTGTACCAGAACTGCACGTCCCTGGCCGTTACCGGCTTCCCATCCGACCAAACGTAATGCTTCAGCGTTATGTGCGCGGTCGTCTTGCCGTCTGATGTGGTGAAGGTGGGTGTGTTGGCGATGCTCTGGGATTCGTTAAGGCCAGCCGACCCAGGACCGCCGAACCAGAACAGGGGGCGATAGAGCAGGAACTGGAAGAACGAGATATTCGGCGTCGTCGCGTTCGCCGCCGTCACGAGCGGAAGAATCCAGTCCGGCACGTTGCCGGCGGCCAGTGCAAAGGTGGCCGTGCCGCCGGAGACGGCCGATGGCTTCGTGCCTGACGATGAGGAGGAGCTGCACGCGGCGAGCAGGCTGACAACGAGCAAAATCGAGGCAAGGACTGTCCCTCTGGCCAGCCGTTTCATCTGCGCCCTCCCACCTAGACCACGAATGACCCTTGATCCACTTGGCACTACGGAGTCAGCAGATGTCAAGTCATTGGCCGGCTTATGGCGAGTATCTGGCGGCCTGCCTGCCTACCTGAATTGGATCCAAGGCGGCACTTCCTCGAAGGTCGCCGTGTCCTGCGCCAGCACCCGGCCATTGAAGAGCGTCACGGCCGCGCGAAAGGCTCGCGTCGCCCGTCGGCACACGCCGTGAGTGTCGAAGGAGTCGAACGGGCCTTCCTCCAGCCGCAACAGGCTGAGGTCCGCCGCCCCGCCGACGCGCAGCGCGCCGATCTCGGGGTACCGGCCCAGTACCCTGGCCGGCCGCTCGGTGACTGCGCTGACGACATCCGCGAGCGGCATGCCCAGGTGGAGCAGCTTCGTCATGCATGACAGCAGATCGAGCGAGTCCCGGCTCTGTCGTCGGGCGTAGTAGGTGAGGCCGTCGTTCGTCTCGGACAACCCGTTCCCGTACCGGCTCAGCTGATGTATGTCGGACGAGATGACGTCGGGCGCGAAGCCCTCGGCCAGCATGAGCTCGGCGGCGCGGAACGAGAATGACCCCGCT
>Ga0210385_10002847_pt1 | contig 10364 bp, 7 predicted proteins | sample IncBWH26OmetaG_FD_160107 | JGI IMG/M metagenome (GOLD analysis project Ga0210385, IMG submission 160107) | Forest soil microbial communities from Barre Woods Harvard Forest LTER site, Petersham, Massachusetts, United States - Inc-BW-H-26-O ... | reverse complement strand
CGGCCAAGGCGGCCGACGGGGCCCGCCGCCGGCTGCCCCGGCTGCTCGCCCGCTACGCGCTCGGCCTGACCGTGCTGGCCGCCGCGGCCCTGTACCCGCCGCTGGTGGCGGTCGCCGCCCCGCTCGCCGGGCTGAGCCTCGGCCCGTCCCTGGCCACGCTGTTCGGCCTGGCATCGAGCGCGGCCCCGGATGGCGGGGGGACGGAGGCGCAGTCCTGGCTGAGCTCGGTGATGAACGGCGGCGCCGCCGCCGGGGCGGCGCTGGCGGGGGCGACCGCCGGCCAGCCGGTGCTGTCCCTGGCCCTCGCCGCGGTGGCGGCCGCGGCCGGCGCCGCCGTCAGCCTGACCCTGCGCCGGGAACGCGGCGAGCGGGTCGTCGCGGGCGCCTCGTCCACGGCTGCCTAGCGAGGGAGCGGCCGGCGGCCAGGGCGGCCGTCCGCCCCGCTCGCTCGTCGGCAATTTCCCGAACGTAGCGTTGGTTCCATTGAATGCGCACGACGTACGCTCGTGCGCGGGTGGCTAACCCGGTCTTCAACGCCAGGAGTAATGCATGAGTATCACCGAGCTCACCGGCCTCGACGTCCCGACGGGGCTGCTCATCGGGGGAGAGTGGGCCAAGGGGAACGCGACGTTCCCGGTGCTCGACCCCGCGACGGAAGAGCCCCTGGCGGAGGTGGCCGACGGCACGGTGAGCGACGCGCTTGACGCGGTTGCCGCGGCCCAGGCCGCGCTCCCCGGCTGGGCCGCGACGCCGCCCAGGCAGCGGGCCGACATCCTGCACCGGGCGTTCGTGCTGATGAAGGAGCGGGCCGAGCAGTTCGCCCGGCTGATGTCGGCGGAGAACGGCAAGTCGCTGCGCGACGCCAGGGGCGAGGCGGCCTACGCGGCCGAGTTCTTCCGCTGGTACGCCGAGGAGGCGGTGCGCATCGAGGGCACCCTCATGCGCGCGCCGTCCGGCGGCAACCGGATCCTCACCATGCACCAGCCGATCGGCGTGTCGCTGCTGATCACGCCCTGGAACTTCCCCGCCGCGATGGCGACCCGCAAGATCGGCCCGGCGCTCGCGGCCGGCTGCCCGGTCGTGCTCAAGCCGGCCGAGGACACCCCGCTGACCGCCCTTGCCCTCGCCGCGCTGCTGCGCGAGGCGGGCGTGCCCGACGGCGTGGTCAACGTGGTCAACACGTCCGACCCCGCCTCCGTGGTGGCGGCGATGATGAACGACTCGCGGGTGCGGAAGATGTCCTTCACCGGCTCGACCGAAGTGGGCCGTATCCTCCTCGGCCAGGCCGCTCGCTCGGTCATGTCAACCTCGATGGAACTCGGCGGGAACGCGCCGTTCCTTATCTTCGAGGACGCCGACATCGACGCCGCGGTCGAGGGCGCCCTGATCGCGAAGATGCGCAACGGCGGCGAGGCCTGCACCGCGGCCAACCGGTTCTACGTGCATGACGCGGTCGCCGACCAGTTCAACCAGGCGTTCGCCGCCCGGCTGCGGGCCATGAAGGTCGGCCCCGGCCTGGACGAGTCAACCGACATCGGCCCGCTGGTGAACGAGGAGACCAGGTCGAAGGTCGTCGGCCTGGTGGACGGCGCGCTGGCCAGCGGCGCGAGCGCGCTGCTGGGCGGGCGGGCACCCGAGCGCCGGGGCTACTTCTACGAGCCCACGCTGCTCGACGGGGTGGCGGCCGATTCCGCGATCCTCGGTACCGAGATCTTCGGGCCGGTCGCGCCCGTGGTCCGGTTCACCGACGAGGCCGACGCCGTCCGCTGGGCCAACGCGTCCGAGTTCGGCCTGGTCGCCTACGTCTACACGCAGGACCTGCGGCGCGGGCTGCGGGTGTCCGAGGCCCTGGAGTCCGGCATGATCGGCCTCAACCGCGGCCTCGTCTCCGACCCGGCGGCGCCGTTCGGCGGGGTCAAGCAGTCCGGCCTCGGCCGCGAGGGTGCCCACGAGGGACTGCTCGAGTACACGGAGACCAAGTACATCGCTACTGACTGGTAGCGGTATCAAACGAGCCTTCACCGGTATCGATCTAGTGGGTAGAAGTTCGGCCGGCTGCTTGGGCGAAACGCGGGTACGATGGCGTGCACTTGGGTGACGGCCGCTGTCCGAGGGCCTCGGACAGCGGCCGTTCGTTACTTTCAATACGGCGGTCAGTAACGTTATGATCGCCGTTACCTGGTGCTCCCGCACACCGCGCGTGACCAGCCCGAAGAGTCTTAATCAGATATTAGTAATTATCGCAAGTGCGTGATTTCGGGACTTGCTGAGCACATGGTGCGGCGCCGATAGGGTAGGGCGCATGTGTTGCAATTTCCGGGAAATATCTACGGTCGACTCAGCGGGGAAGGATTAACGAGGATGGCAGCATCACAACCACCATCAGCTTCGAGCCGCGAGTTCGAGCGTGACCTGGTAGTGATCGGGGGCTGCGGGCACGTGGGCCTGCCGCTCGCGATCGCGTTCGCCGACCGAGGCGCCAACGTGGCCATCTACGACGTCAGCGAGTCGGCCGTCGAGTCCGTGAACGCGGGCAAGCTGCCGTTCGATGAGCCCGGCGCGGCCCCGCTGTTCGAGCGCGCCGTGGCCACCGGGCGGCTGCACGCCTCGACCGACCCGGCCATCGTCGGCACCGCCGAGAACGTCGTCGTCGTGATCGGCACCCCGGTTGACGAGCACCTGAACCCGAACCAGACCGCCATACCGAAGGCCCTGTCCGGCTGCGCGCCCTTCCTGCGCGACGGTCAGATGCTGGTGCTGCGGTCCACGGTCTTCCCCGGCGTGACCGCCCTGGTGGAGAAGATGATCGCCACCCTCGGGGTCGAGATCGAGGTGGCCTTCTGCCCGGAGCGGATCGCCGAGGGCAAGGCGATGACGGAGCTGTTCGAGTTGCCGCAGATCGTGTCCGCGCGTTCGCCCAGGGGCCTGGGGCGCGCGTCCGCGTTGTTCGGCCGGCTGACCGACAGCATCGTCGAGCTGACGCCCGAGGAGGCCGAGCTCGCCAAGCTGTTCACCAACGTGTGGCGCTACATCAAGTTCGCCGCGGCCAACCAGTTCTACATGATGGCCAACGACCGCGGGCTCGACTTCGAGCGCATCCGCACCGGGCTGACCACCGACTACCCGCGGGCGGCGGACATGCCCGGCGCCGGGTTCGCCGCCGGGCCGTGCCTGTTCAAGGACACGATGCAGCTCGCGGCGTTCAACAACAACAACTTCACGCTCGGCCACACGGCGATGACCATCAACGAGGGCCTGCCGCTTTACCTGGTGCACCGGCTCGAGCAGAAGTTCGACCTGGCGTCGATGACCGTCGGCATCCTGGGGATGGCGTTCAAGGGCGGTTCCGATGACATCAGGTCGAGCCTGTCGTACAAGCTCAAGCGCGTCCTCGAGTTCAAGGCCGACGGCGTGCTGTGCGCCGACCCGTACGTCAAGGTGGACGAGAACCTGCTCCCGCAGGATGAGGTCATCGCCCGGTCCGACCTGCTGATCATCGCCACGCCGCACCCGCAGTACCGGGGCCTGGTGACCGACAAGCCGGTCGCCGACATCTGGAACGTGCTTGGCGGGGGCGTCCGCGTATGACGGAGGCGCCCCGTGTCTCCGTCGTGGTGCCCGCTTACAACGAGGGCGTGCACATCGTGCCCGTCCTCGACCGGATCTTCGAGTCGGTCCGGCTCCAGTGCGAGGTGCTCGTCATCGTCGACTTCGAGGGCGACAGCACCGTGCCCGTGGTGACCGAGTACGCGGCCAAGGAGCCCAGGCTCCGCTGCCTCGTCAACACCTACGGCCGCGGGCCGGCCAACGCGATCAGGTTCGGCATCGCCACGGCGACGGCGCCGGTCGTCGTCGTGACGATGGCGGACGGCTGCGACGACCCCCGGCAGATCGACGACCTCGCCCGGCTGGTGGACCGCGGGGTGGCGGTCGCGGCCGCCTCCCGCTACATGCCGGGCGGGCAGCAGGTCGGCGGTCCCCTGTTCAAGGGACTGCTGTCGAAGACGGCCGGCCTGTCGCTCGGGATCCTGGCGCGCATCGGCACGCGGGACGCCACCAACTCGTTCAAGGCGTACTCGACGGATTTCGTGCGTAAGGTCGGCATCGACTCCCGCGACGGATTCGAGATCGGCATCGAGCTCACCGCCAAGGCGCGCAGGATGCGGATGCCGGTGGCGGAGATCCCCACGATCTGGCTGGACCGGCAGGCGGGGATGTCAAACTTCAAGATCGCCCAGTGGATCCCTGTGTACCTTCGCTGGTACCGGTTTGCATTCGGGCCTAAGCTCACAGCCGAGCAGGTCAAGGCCTACGGGCGGCACAAGGGAAAGGAAAAGGGCTAAGGATATGAAGGTTCTCGTCAGCGGGTCTGCCGGCTTCATCGGGGGCTACGTCGTTGAGGAACTGCTCGGCAAGGGGTACTCCGTCGTCGGGGTCGACAACTTCTCCAAGTACGGAAAGGTCGCCAAGTCCTACGACAACCACCCGAACTACCGCCTGGTCGAGGGCGACTGCCGCGACACCGAGCTGATGACCAGCCTGCTCACGGACTGCGACCACTTCATCGCGGGTGCCGCGATGATCGGCGGCATCTCCTACTTCCACACCTACGCCTACGACCTGCTCGCCAACAACGAGCGGATCATCGCCTCCTCCTGCGACGCGGCGATCAAGGCGCACAAGGAAGGCTCGCTGCAGAAGGTCACCTACCTGTCGTCCTCCATGGTCTTTGAGTCGACGCCGGAATGGCCCTCGTACGAGGGGCAGGAGCGCGAGGTCCCGCCGCCGCTGTCCTCCTACGGCTTCCAGAAGCTGGCCGTCGAGTACTTCGCGCGGGCCGCCTGGGACCAGTACCAGCTGCCTTTCACCATCGTGCGGCCGTTCAACTGCGTCGGCATCGGCGAGTCGCGCGCGCTCGGCGACGAGGAGATCATGTCGGGCAACGTCAAGCTCGCGATGAGCCACGTCGTGCCGGACCTGGTGCAGAAGGTGGTCAAGGGGCAGGACCCGCTGCACATCCTCGGGACCGGGGAGCAGGTGCGGCACTACACCTACGGCGGCGACCTCGCCCGCGGCATCGTGATCGCGATGGAGCACCCGGCGGCGATCAACGACGACTTCAACCTGTCGACCGCGCAGTCGACCACCGTCCTGGAGCTGGCCGAGACGATCTGGCGGAAGATCAAGGGGCCGGACGTGCCGCTGCGCGTGGTGTCCGACGACCCGTTCGAGTACGACGTCCAGCGCCGCGTGCCCGCGACCGAGAAGGCCAAGCGGGTGCTCGGCTTCGAGTCGACCACCTCGCTGGACGAGATGATGGATGAGGTCATCCCGTGGATCGCCCAGGCGGTCAAGAACGGCACGATCTAGAACGCCCGCGGGGCAGTGCGCCCCTGGAGTCAGTTTTAAAAACGGGAGTCCCCGGCGACTCGCCGGGGGCTCCCGTTTTCGCTCCGCGCGACTTCCTGCCCGCCGGGGCGGCCGATCCGCAGCGGGAATTTATGCCGGCCAGCCAGTTGATCTGCGCCGGCGAAAATCGCTCGGATACGGCCGTTTTCGCGTCTGCGGGCCCGGTATCGGTCCGCGCGAAATGGCGACCGGGTTCTACCGTCGGCGGGGCATGGTGGCCTATAGCACCAAGTGAACGTAGCCTAGGGACGTGGACAGGCGAATATTCGGGCTCGAGAACGAGTACGGCGTTACGTGCACCTTCCGGGGACAGCGGCGGCTGTCACCGGACGAGGTGGCCCGCTACCTCTTCCGCCGTGTTGTGTCATGGGGTCGCAGCAGCAATGTCTTCCTCCGCAACGGAGCACGCCTGTACCTGGACGTGGGCAGCCACCCCGAGTACGCCACCCCCGAGTGCGACAACGTAGTTGACCTGGTCGCGCACGACAAGGCGGGGGAGCGGATCCTCGAAGGGCTGCTGGTGGACGCCGACCGGCGCCTGCGCGAGGAGGGCATCGCCGGCGACATCTACCTGTTCAAGAACAACACCGACTCGGCCGGCAACTCCTACGGCTGCCACGAGAACTACCTGGTCGGCAGGCACGGTGAGTTCGGCCGGCTGGCCGACATCCTGATTCCCTTCCTCGTCACCCGGCAGATCATCTGCGGGGCGGGCAAGGTGCTGCAGACGCCACGCGGCGCCGTCTACTGCGTGAGCCAGCGGGCCGAGCACATCTGGGAGGGCGTGTCCAGCGCCACCACCCGCTCGCGGCCGATCATTAACACGCGTGACGAGCCGCACGCCGACGCGGAGCGGTTCAGGCGGCTGCACGTCATCGTGGGCGACTCCAACATGTCCGAGACCACCATGCTGCTCAAGGTCGGCGCCACCGACCTGGTGCTGCGCATGGTGGAGGCGGGCGTGGTCCTGCGGGACATGACGCTCGACAACCCGATCAGGGCGATCCGCGAGGTCAGCCACGACATGACCGGCCGCTCCCGGGTCAGGCTGGCCAACGGGCGCGAGATGTCCGCGCTCGAGATCCAGTGGGAGTACCTGGCCCGCGCCAAGGACTTCACCGAGAAGAACGGCGTAGACCCGGTCACCACCCGGGTGCTCGAGATGTGGGAGCGCGCGCTCACCGCGATCGAGGACGGCAACCTCGACAAGATCGCCCGTGAGATCGACTGGGTGACCAAGTTCCAGCTGATCGAGCGGTACCGGGCCAAGCACGACCTGCCGCTGTCCGCGCCGCGCGTCGCCCAGCTGGACCTCGCCTACCACGACGTGCACCGCGGCCGCGGCCTGTACTACCTGCTGCAGAAGAACGGCGCGGTGGACCGGGTGACGACGGACCTGAAGATTTTCGAGGCCAAGTCGATCCCCCCGCAGACCACCCGGGCCAAGCTGCGCGGCGAGTTCATCCGGCGCGCCCAGGAGAAGCGGCGCGACTTCACCGTCGACTGGGTCCACCTCAAGCTCAACGACCAGGCGCAGCGGACGGTGCTCTGCAAGGACCCGTTCCGCTCCGTCGACGAGCGGGTAGAGAAGCTGATCGCCGGCATGTAGGCCGGGGCGCGATCTAAGGCGGGCAGGCCTCTGCGGTGACGGAGGCCTGCCCGCCTTTTCGCGTCGTGCCCGCCCGCGGGCCTTGGCGGTGGCCGTAATGAATGTCGGCTAAGTGGCGTTATAGCCGCATCGGTGGCTTTTGTGGACGTCCGGCCGGGTGGCGAAGCTGAGGGTTTGCTGATGACCTGGGCGCTGGGCGGCGACCAGGTCAGGTCCGCCGGTAGCCTGAGTAGGCTTTACCAAAGTCATAGAAAGCGGTGTCGGACCTGGGGCCTTCCTCCGTCACCCAGCCAGACCCGAGAGGTTTCTCATGCGACGCGCAGCCGCGCTTGCCTTTATACCCTTGCTTGCCGCCGTGGCCGTTGCCGGCTGCGGTTCCTCTTCCTCCTCCAAGCCGGCGGCCGCGTCGTCTTCCGACACCTACAAGTCGGTCAGCGTGACCGGCACGTTCGGTAAGGCACCGACCGTGACGATCCCGAAGGTGAAGGGGTCCGGGACGCTTTACACCAAGACCCTCATCCAGGGCACTGGCGCGAAGCTGACCTCCGCGGAAGGCATGATCGGCAACTACGTCGCTTATGACTGGTCCGGCACCACCAGCAAGCTGCTCAGCTCCACCTACACCCAGGGCACCCCGTCGATGTTCGTCGGGCCGGTGATCACCGGCGTTGAGCAGGCGATCGTCGGGCAGAAGGTCGGCAGCCGGGTACTCGCCGTGATCCCGCCCGCGGACGGCTTCGGCTCCACGGGCGCCTCGCAGGAGGGCATCGGCGCGACCGACACGCTGGTGTTCGTGATCGACATCCAGTCGACGTTCAACGCCGTGACCGTGCCCGGCGCGCAGACCTACACCGGCGGCGGCGCGCTGCCGACCGTGGTCGCTCCGGCCAGCAGCACCGCCGGCCCGACCCTCAAGATCCCGACCAAGACCACGCCGCCCAAGACCCTCCAGGTCAAGACCGTGATCAAGGGCAAGGGCGCGGTCGTCAAGAAGGGCGACGAGCTCGCCGTCCAGTACAACGGGTACATCTGGCGCACCGGGCAGTCCTTCCAGTCCTCCTGGTCGACTCCCAACGACGCGCAGCCCATCGAGATCGGCGAGGGCCAGGTCATCCCCGGCTGGGACACCGGCCTGGTCGGCCAGACCGTTGGCAGCCGGGTTCTCCTGGTTATCCCGCCGGCCGACGGCTACGGCTCGGCGGGCCAGGCCCAGGCAGGCATTAAGGGCACCGACACGCTGGTCTTCGTGGTCGACATCCTCGCCGCCGTCTAGCGCGGTCACCGGTTTCCCCGATCGCAGTGAAGGAGCGGGGGCGGGGGGCATTCCCCCGCCCCCGCTCCTTACGTCTGCAGCAGGGACGCCGCGTGCGCGCCGGCCGCCGCCGCCGCGAGGAAGTACTCGTGGTCCTGGTCCAGGGAGCGGCCCATCGTGGACAGCGGGACGGGGACGGCGCGCAGCGCCTCGTCCAGGCCGTCGGCCGGGACCGTGATCAGCCGGTGGCGGGCGGCGAGCGGCCCGACGTCCGCGGCCACCCGGGCTGCCTGGGGTTCGGGCAGGGCCGGGATCACCACGTCGGCCCGGGCCAGGGCGACCTGGCCGTAGGCGGTGAGACTGTGGTGCGAGACGCCGCGGTGCCGCTCGCGGGGGTCGGCGAACGAGAGGCGCAGCGACGCGACCGGGCGCCCGCCCAGGATCGCGGCGGCGTTGACCGCCTCGCCCGCGGCCACGCCGGAGTAGCCCCACCTGGTGCCGGTGCCCAGGTTGCCCGGGCCCTGCGCCACGATCGCGACGTCCGCGCCGGTCGCGTACCGGGCGGTCTGCAGGCCCGAGTGGAGGGTGACCGCCTCCAGATCGCCGCCGAAGGACTGGCCGGTCGTGATCGTCGCCGCCAGCCAGCCCGCCGCGCGCAACCCGGCGATCGTGCGGGAAAACCACGCGGGGAGCGCGCCGCCGTCCGTCATGACGTAGGCGACCCGGGGCGAGCCGGCCCCGCCCGCTGCGGCCACCGCGTAAAGTCCGGCCAGGATCGCCGGGAGAGCCGAGTGCAGGTCGGCGATGACCACCGGCATTCCGCCGAGCGACTCCGCCGATGAGAGCAGGTCGTGGTACTCGGATCCCTGCTCGTCGGCGCTCCCCGTCATCGCCTGGAGCGGCGTGTACCTGCACTTCACGATGTGCCCGGTGATATCCGGGTCCGGGGGCAGCCGGTCCGGTATCGCCACCACGAGGGCGTAGCCGCCCGTGCCGAGGCCCGCCTCAAGCGCGGTGACGTTCAGCAGCACCCGGTCGCCCACGCGCGGTGACCCGACGAGCGCCGGGTACGCAAGCGCGCGTATCGAATCCCCGTTCACGGTTACCATGAGTTCGGCTGCTCCGGTCCACTCTCGCCGCAACGCCGTGACAGTTCCGCTCCGCCATCGGATCACGACGGCAGACTAGCGGCAGGAGAGCCTCCGGGGGGCGGGTCCGTGGGGTTAGCACCTGAGGAGGTCGCGTTGTCAAAGCGGCGAACCGAACGCCTCCTGTCCATCGTCGTCCTTCTGCTCTCCTCGCGCAGGTACCTCACTGCCGAGCAGATCCGCGCCGCGGTCAGCGGCTACCCGGAGGAGCAGGAGTCATTTAAGCGGATGTTCGAGCGGGACAAGGAGGAACTCCGTGACCTCGGCATCCCCCTGGAAACCGGCCGCGCCAGCCAGTTCGACGACGACCTCGGCTACCGCATCAGCCGCCAGGATTACGAGCTTCCCGAGATCCACCTGGAGCCCGACGAGGCGGCCGTGCTCGGCATCGCGTCCCGGGTCTGGCAGTCGGCCGAGCTGGCGGGCGCGGCCACCGGCGCGGCCCTCAAGCTGCGCGCCGCGAGCAGGGAGGCCGACGGTGACATCGCCGCGACCCCGCCGCCCGGCATCCAGCCCCGGCTGACCACGCAGGAGCCGGCGTTCGGCCCGCTGTGGGAGGCGGTCCGCGACCGCAGGCCGGTCACCTTTGACTACCTGGCGAGCGGGCGGTCCGAGGTAACGAAGCGGACCCTGGAGCCGTGGGGGGTCGTCAACCGGCGCGGCCGCTGGTACGTCGCCGGCCACGACCGGGCGCGCAACGCGCCGCGGGTCTTCCGGCTCAGCCGCATCACCGGCCCGGTCAAGCTGGCGGGCCCCACCGGCAGCGTGCAGGTCCCGGAGGGCGCGGACGTCCGCGAGCTCGTCAAGGACTGGGACCGGCCGCAGACCAGGGACCACACCGCGACCCTGCGGGTCCGCGCGGACGCGGGCTTCGCCCTGCACCGCTGGGGCAAGCACGTGCCCGACACCGACAACCCCGGCTGGGACGTGATCACGATCGCCTACT
>Ga0210385_10002846_pt1 | contig 10364 bp, 10 predicted proteins | sample IncBWH26OmetaG_FD_160107 | JGI IMG/M metagenome (GOLD analysis project Ga0210385, IMG submission 160107) | Forest soil microbial communities from Barre Woods Harvard Forest LTER site, Petersham, Massachusetts, United States - Inc-BW-H-26-O ... | reverse complement strand
TCAAGTGAAGAAAGAAACAAGCCGGAAACGGCAGAAAGGGAAAAAACATGAAATTAGAAGAAGTCAACACACGAACCAAAGAGGCCGTGGATTTCCTCGTTGCAGCATTGGAGTCCGGTCACAGTGAGGTCCTCACCGCATACCTCGGAGCAATGGCGAAGTTTCACAGCTACAGCTTCGGCAACATCATGCTCATCGCACGCCAGAAGCCCGAGGCTACCAACGTTGCCGGACTTCGGACATGGAACTCGCTTGGCCGCTTCGTTAAACGGGGAGAAAAAGGCATTTTCATTCTCGCCCCGATGGTCGGAAGGCGAAGCACGAAGGATGTAGCGACCGACGAGCCGAGTGGAGACGCAACAACGGATGGTCAGCGGACGCTGTACGGATTCCGGGCCGTCTATGTTTTCGACGTTACCCAGACGGAGGGCAAAGAGCTTCCCGCTCTGACCGAAGTCAATGGCGACGTGAGCGGATACCGCGAACGCCTGTTCAAGTTCGTGGAAGCGCAAAGCGTCGAGATTAGTTTCTCCGAGAGAATTGCTCCCGCGAAGGGTCTTTCGCATGGCGGGAAGATCACTCTGCTTTCCGGGATGCAGCCCGCCGAGGAATTTTCCACGCTCGTGCACGAGATCGCCCACGAAATGTTGCACCGTGGCGACCGTCGCACCCTGACCACCAAACAGGTCCGCGAGACCGAGGCTGAAGCCGTGGCCTTTGTGGTTTGTCAATCGGTCGGACTCCAGAACGGAACCGCATCCCAGGACTACATCCAGCTTTGGCACGGAGACGCCAATCTTCTCCGCGAGAGCTTGGAAGCCGTTCAACAAACCGCTGCCGTGATCCTCGGGGGCATTGCCCCCGAGCCAGCGGCACTCGCGGCAGCGGCTTAGCACGCCAACATCTGCACCGTTTGGTTGTCAAGCCCGACGTATGCGCCGAGTCCACCAACAAAATGACCGAACACATATGAGAGGAGAAAAGATCATGCCTAGTACGCAAAATGCAGTCAACAACCATGAATATCGCAGCGTTCCCATCACCGCGCTTGCGGAGTCACCAACCAATCCCCGCAAACGCTTTGATGCCAAGAGCCTCGAAGAACTAGCGGCCAGCTTCAAGACGCAAGGGATTCTGGCCCCTCTTCTGGTGCGCGAACTGGAGGAAAGCAAGTACGAGGTTGTAGCCGGGGCACGTCGCCTCAGAGCGGCGAAACTGGTGGAACTCGAAAAACTTCCCGTCCGCGTAGTCAAGCTGACCGATGCCGAGGCAATCGAGGCCCAATGCGTTGAGAACCTGCAACGCGAGGACATCCACCCGCTTGAGGAGGCTCTGGGTTTCAAATCACTCTTGGAACTCGGTGAGCCTGCCTACACCATCGCCACTATCGCCTCCCGTGCTGGCAAGAGCGAGGCTTACGTGTACGGTCGCATTCGACTCGCTGACCTGATACCGCCTGTGGCCGAGGCATTCCTGAAAGACCAGATCACCATCGGCCACGCTTTGCTGATCGCCAAGCTTCCAGCTTCGCAACAGCAGGAGGCATTCTCGGCTTCCTTTCGGGGCTTGTGGACCAGCGAGGGCAACAGCCAAGTCCTGATTCCAGTGCGGGAGTTGGCCGCGTGGATTGAATCGAACATCTTGCTACAACTGGCGTCCGCGCCATTTGACAAGCAGGATGAGACACTCGTTCCCGAAGCAGGATCGTGCGCCAACTGTCCGAAGCGAACTGGATTCAACAAGCTACTTTTCCCAGACGTGCGAAAGGATTCCTGCACGTCTCCCGACTGTTTCCGGGCCAAGATTGACGCTTGCGTGAAAAAGACGCTGAAAACCAAGCCGCAGCTAATCCAGATTTCGGCGGCGTGGAATTCCCGCGAGGGCGCTCCCTTGGGACGGAATCACTATGTGGAGTTGGAGGTCAAGAAACCCAAGCCGAACGGCGCTAGCAGCAAGCTCTCGCCCGTTCAGAAACCCTGTGACAAGATGACCGAGGCCGTCGTCATGGACGGCGGCAAGCGCGGACAGGTCGTCAAGGTTTGTGCCGACCCGACCTGCCGTATCCACCATCCCAACACGCCCTCTCCGCAGCAGGTCGAGCGGGAGCGGGCAGAAGAACGGAAGCGGATCGAGAAAGAAAAACTGGCGATTACGACTCGCCACCGTATCTTGGCCACGATCCTCCAACGCGTTTCGGCTCCATTAAAGAAGGCCGACTTGCTAACGGTCGCCCAGTACCTGATTGGCCATCTCTCGTATAGCCAGGTTCCGGCTCTGACGAAGCGCCATAAGGTAGAGGCCAAGAAGGACTCTGCGTCCGCGCAGGAGCTTTTGGCCAAGCAAGTAGGCACGTATGATGAGTCCGAACTGTGCAAGCTGCTTCTGGAAGTCAGTTTGCTCGATTCGGCTTATCAGCGATCCAACGCCAGCCGTGGCGACGTTCTCATGGACGCCGCCAAACGCTTCCGTGTGGACACCGAAAAGCTACAGAAAGCCGTGGCCAAAGAATTCGTCGCGAAACGAGACAAGAAAACAATCAAGCCGAAGGGTCGCACGGCGGCAGCCTAAGTCGATACATTCTTGATCTGTGGCGGGGTGCGAATCTGCGCTCCGCCTTTTTTGTTGAATCGGAAACCGGCCCGTTCTGTCGGGGAAGACTCTCACTTGAACAATTCTTCCGGTTTGCCCGTCAATCCGGAGCAATCGCAATCACTTCCGACAAGCCGACTTGTCATTCCCAATCTTGTCGATGAGCGAATCGGCGATTTATCACTCATCGAGGGAGCGGGGTAGTCAAACTTCCGAATTGCCGACCATCCGGGGGTTACCAATCATCCCCAGGTTGATGGGCCTCCTCCAGATCAAGGAGGTTTTGGAGGATGACTTGCGCCGATACCGGCTCAAAGACCTACGATGCGTAAAGTCCTAATTTTAACCGCCAAGAATGCGGGTTCCCTCCCCCGGGAAGGGAATCATACTGGGCTTGTGGTACCCGGTCTTTGCCCAATAAAGTCCAGGCCATGCCTCTACTGGAGGACGTGAGTGTTGACCGATGTGTTCACGTGGCATCCCTCTTTCGCCGCGGTTACGGTCAACCTCAATTCCGAGTTGTAGTTTAAATGACTGTTGGTAAAGTTGTAGACAACGAGGCCTTTGCAGTTTCCCCCGCCAAGAGGGCAAAAGTCTTCGTGCGACAAATACAAACTCCGTGTTGAATATGGGCCAGGTGGGGCTTCTATGGTTGACGTTTTTGGTCGGTGGAAATTCAACGGAAAAACCCACCCACTCGTGGGCAAGATTCTACGGTCTAACCGTGCTGCAAGTACTGTCTCATCATCAAAGGAAGCTGACTCGCCGCGAATGCTTAGACTGGTTAGATATTTCGATGCCGACATGACACCCGAAGGTCCCATTACAGATGTCATCTCATACCCAGCCACAGCAAAATACTTTGCAGATCCGGTAACGCCTACGCCCTCACAAGGGGTAAATGCAGGGGATACCCAACTCCAGGTATCCGTCTTATTCACCGTTTCGACGTGCATTTGGTTAAGGGGTACAAAAACCTGAGCGTGCAAAGCCACCGACACGAAAACCACCAGAACAGCGATCTTCCGCATGGTCTGTCTCCATCTGGACGAATTGACTTCTCGGTACTCGGAATTGTACAACCGACCGGAAATAAGTTGCATGGAACTGTCGTGAAACGGAACTGTCGTGAATTTGTTCATCTTTCCGGCGGCATCTGGGTCTTTAAACCTCTCCCTCGGATGAATTTCTCTGCCTCTCTCTCCAATGGAAGCGAACCATTTCCGCATAGTAACTGTTGATGGCCGCGTGATTGTAGTGCAGTTCTGACCCCTGCCCTTCCACCTCCACCATTGATGTCTCGGACGTAGCATCGGCAATACGGAAGCTTCGACCTCAACACTGGACTTCAGGCCGATGCACTCATCGAGTGTGGATCGGTCCTCATAAACGCGCATCGAGCCACGCATCTACCGTCTGGCTGATCTTGGAATTGTGGCGCTATGCCGACTTGTCGTTACCAATCGTCCAGGTTGTCGCCGATCAATGGCTAACTTAGGCAACGGGCCACTCATTAATTAGTTCACTTACTCCTTGCCACATTTTGAACCTTTGCTATAATCTTCGCGACTACTTTCAAAGGAGACATCTCATGTCAGAGAAAAAGGTCACTGGGGTAGCTCAAGCTATAGACCTACAGAGCATTTCGAAGGACATCGCGAAACTGGTAAAGAAACTAGGTAAAAAAGCCGAGGGACCTGTTAGCGTCAAGGTTCTGAAAAAAGTGCACGCAAAGATAGAGAAGATTCTGTCTCCAGCCGCATAGCCGATATCGAAATTGTGCTCACTGGGCGGACAAGAGCCATCCGCGACGGAGGAGCCGTGTATGCCTAGCGCTGTCTGCCCTAAACAGGAACCGCTTTCTGCCAAACTGATCTCGTGTCCCTGGCCGCATCTAGTTGTCGATAATTTTCTCCCCGAATCAGTTCTTACCAAATCTATAGCCGAAATAAATTCCGATCCACACATGTTTGATCTGCGAAAAAGGGGCAGTGGTCGGATCGAATACTCATTGCTGAGAAGCAAGACTCTGTGGACCGCTCTTTACTCTCGAAAAACGATCAACCTCTTGTCGGCCGCGTTTGAAGTTCAAGTAAAGCTAAGCCGGGAAAACTGGATTCAACTCAGACAGATGAATTCTGATACACCTGCGTTCCCTTTACACAATGACTTCGTGCCGCCCGAAGATTCCATCGTTTCCCTGCTTTATCTGAATAGTGGTTGGAAGATCGAATTTGGTGGCCGCTTGCACTTGTTCACGTCCGAAGACGAGAACACTCTCGCTTCATCTGTTGCACCCCTTCAAAATCGGTTTGTTGCATTCCGGACACTGGAAAGCCACTGGCACTCGATTGAAAAGGTGTGCGCCTGGGAGAGACTGAGCGCCCTTGCTATGTGGGACGTTGGATGAAATTTCCCTTCTTTATTCAAACTTCGACGACCCTGGCACTCGGTCTGGGTGCAGGTGTTGCGAACTTCCGTCATTAGAACAGTGCTTGCAAGTGATGTGCAGCGTCGCTATCAGATAAGGTGGCCGGTCGGTTCGTAAGAGGGAACTCTATGTCCTCACTGTCTTTTCTGGCCGGTCTGCCAGCCCTGCTGGGAGTAGCGGGCTTTTTCGCTTATCTCTGGGTTGGCCAAGCAAAAATTGGCGGCGACATCCTCAAGGACATCGTAGGCAAGCTCCGAACAAATCCAAACCTGGACTTAAAAGCCTACGGCAATTTGTCACCAGCGAAGCTCGGCAAGATCGTGGCCTCAGACACGAGTGTAAGAGACGCGGTTAACGATCAAGACCAGAAGCTTTTGCGGCTCCTCATCATCTTTCAACACAGCTTGACAGTTATTGTCCTATTAGTCAGCGCTTCGCTAGTCGCATTGAGCGTGTGGCTATTCACCAGGCCGGAGCCTCTTTCGGTTCTTGCTAAGCCTCCTTCAGCAGTTAACAAAGATGCCGAAGGGCTGCTAGTAGATCTGGACCCGATTGGCGTCGAGTGGCAGTCCCAAGGCTTGCCAGAATCGGTAACTGTGTATCTCGAAAACGTCGACACCCAGGCCCGCAGCGACAAAAGAACGCTTGGGGCGGATATACGCAACGTCGTTTTTACTCCTGAAGAGGTGCATGCTGTTGCCACCGATCGGCTTTATCACCATAAAAACCGAATTCGCACGGTGGTTGAATGGTCAAAAGGTAAATCCACATCACAACCAGTTGAAATGCTCGTTGGAATTGACGTTGAACTGGCACTTTATGGACGCCTCATCACTCCATCGGGCAAGGCTGGTGTGGTTCACACGATGGTAGCGACCATCGACGAAAGCACAGCTGGTTTGCCGAAAGACTACTGTTTCACGGCTGATTTGGTGGGCCGATCAAAAGCAAATGCGGTTGTAATACCAGTCAAGTCCTGCAATGCAGATACTGACGTTTCGGTTCCAGGTCTCAATACCATCGACTGGCAACGGCCGCTAGGGCTGATTTACAACTCACCGGATGACCGAAGGATCGTTCGAACGAGGGTATCCGGACACCCATAGAGTCGGATAGTCGGAACCTGGCGTTGATCATCCCGGTAAACCGGACAGATGGTCAGGAGACGCAGAAGTGGTTAACGCTGTTGCCACGCTTTGAAGGAGGCCGCTGCAGTGGCACGAAAGGCAAAAACGAAGGCGCCCTGTTGGCGCGCGGAGGGAGTTATGTTCAAACGCAAAGCTATGGTTGTGGTCGCCGTTTGTGCAGCCCTGTTTTTCACAAGTTGCAACACTGAAGCTCCAGATTCCACGGCCAGAACCGTCTCAACACCGATAGTAGCCGTTGCCGTTCCGGCGCGGGCGGGAGCAGTCGAAGGCAAGACTGAGAATTCGGATACCTTTATGTGGGAGCTGTTCACGCAGATCACTGCGCCGATCTCCGCCCAGAGTGGAGCGCCCGTCGAGTTTGAAAGATGGGCATCGGATGCCGATACGTTCACGTCCAATCCGCATTGGCCTAGTGGTCCAGAATCACTGAAGTTTCATGCGAGCGTTCTCGCGCTGGCTAAGAGTGGCGTTCTCGCACAGGCCGAGAGTCGGAATCTCGCTCCGGCAAGGATTGGGGGTATGGTCCGGTCTCACGCGATGTTAAAAATCGACGAGCCATGCGCCGGCTCTCCCCCTCAAAGTCCGCCTCCTCCTGACGGTTCCGCTGCGGGTGGATTCCCAACTACTGGCAATCCGATCCCGTGCATTGTAGAGCAGGTTGCGCGCAATAAGACCAATTACGAAGACATTGTTAACAATCACTTGAACACGCAGGCGGGCAGGGCTGCTGCGTACAAAGCGGGCAAGAACGTGGAGATGCGGCCTGATGCAGTAGCGATTAAAGGTGACTGGGTTCCTCTGCCTGCGCTACTCCAATGGATTCCCGCGCTCGGCAACTTGGACAACATCCGCAAGCAGTACTACACGGCAACATCGAATGGGACAGAGTACGCCCTGGTAGCGATGCATGTCGCCAGCCGACAGAATCCCAACTGGGTGTGGGGAACATTCGAACATCAAATGAACCCCGGTAGATGCGACTATATGGGCTGCTTCGACACATTTGGAGCGCAGGTGGCAGCCGTCCCCCCGAATCTCTCGGAATACAACGCAGGGTATGGAACATGCGAAAAGACGCCGGCTCTGAAGGCGCTTATGCAGAAGGCAAATCTTTCGCCTCTCTGGCAGAATTACTGCCTGAAGTCCACTGAGGTCGACTTCACAGCACCTGATGGGACGCCATATGTTCTCGGGAACTCGGTTATTGAAGGCATCATGGGCAACGGTACTGTCGCTGCTTCATCGTGCATCTCCTGTCATAAGTACGCCTCATTTGATGCAACGGGAGCTCCGTCGAAGGCAGTAACAAAGATTTTACCGTTCAATCCGACGGGCAAATCCATAGGCACGGTGTTGGATAACTCGAGGACGTTCGCATTCAACTGGGGTCTCGTCACTCAGAGGCCATAGCGTCCCGAATCGAACCCCGACGCTCTCGAAAGCCGCGTGTCCGCGAGAGCTTCTCCAGAATATCTGGGTGTTTGGCTTCGATACAGGAGGATGAATGGCGCAGGTATGGTTAGTCACCGGCAGCTCTCGCGGTCTGGGTCGTGCAATTGTTGAAGCGGGCCTCGCCGCGGGCAATAAAGTGTTGGCGACAGCTCGGGATATTAAGTCGCTGGCTGATATGTCGGAACGATATGGAGATCAGGTCAAGCTCTTCGCAATGGATGTGACCGACGAAGCAGCAGCGGCAAACGCGGTAATGGCGGCGGTCGATGTATTTGGCTCGCTGGATGTGGTCATTAACAATGCGGGATATGGCAATCTTTCGTCCGTCGAAGACACGACTCTATCGGAATTCCGGGCACAGATCGAAACGAACCTCTTTGGAACGATTATTGTGACGAAGGCAGCTCTTAGGTATTTTCGCGAACAGAAAGCAGGCCAGTTCATTCAGTTTTCATCGGTGGGTGGAAGGATTGGCCCTCCGGGACGTGGGCCTTATTCGGCGGCGAAGTGGGGTGTCGAAGGCTTCTCCGAGGTGCTTTCGCGCGAAGTGGCGCCGCTCGGCATCAAGGTCACCATCGTTGAACCCGGTGGTTTTCGCACGGACTTCGCGGGCAGTTCCACCGAACTCAGAGAAGGTCATCCTGAATACGATTCGACGGTTGGAGCTACCGCAAGATTTCAGCGGAACTACAACGGGAAGCAGCCTGGTGACCCCAAGAAGGCAGCTCAGGCAATCGTCCAGTTGACGCAAGAACGGAACCCTCCGTTGCGACTCTTGCTGGGCAGCGATGCGTACGCCGCGGCGGAGAAGAATGATCTTGCGCGATTAGAGGAAGCACGAATTTGGAAGCAACTCAGCGTCTCCACCGATTTTGAGACGAAGTGAAGAAACAGCAAATATTAAGCAGGAGAATCCGAACCGCGCCAAGATAGTCAATGGTTCGCCCTGGACTGGATTCTTTCCCTCTTCGTCTTACTTGACGATCAGATTGCGCGAATCAGCCGCATGAAGGCGTCGATCTTCTTCGTAATTCTCGCCCGGTCGGGACCGAAATTCTGTTCTAGGCAAATTCCGCTAAAGAACGTGACGATCAAGCCAGCGAGGGAATCATTATCGTCACGAGATCCACGCGCTGCAGCTAGATTGTCGATGAGGAGCTGATGGGCTTTCATTACGCTCGCGACCATGATCTGGCGGGCTTTGGGGGGGAGGTCTGCGAACTCGCGCATAGAGTTCACCGAGAAGCAGCCCTTCTGGCCCCAACTCCCATAGCAGACCTTGAGAAAACTCTCAACATTGGTCCAGCCCAGAGGCTGTTTCGTCAGGTGTCCGCGTGCCATCAGGACATCGAAATACCTGCGCAGGCTCTCTACGAACAGGTCTTCTTTGTCCTTGAATTCCGTATACAAGCCAGATTTGCGTACACCTGTGGCCTGTTCAAGGTCCTGAACACTCGTTTCAGCGAGACCATGCTTCCAGAAGACCGGGATTGCTTTATCGAGGACATCCTCTCTGGTGAACAGTTTTCGTCGTCCCATTGCAACATTATCCGTCAATTCGACTGCGAAACTTGCAAATAAAGGACCGAATGGTCCATTATTACAAATAGAGAGATTGTCCCGGAGGACCCATGGCGAGCCGCAAACAACTGGTCATCGATCTCCTGAAGTCGCTTGAGACTAAAAATCCAGCCCCGTTTGCGTATGTCAACCCGAACAAGTACATCCAGCACAACCTACAGGTGGGACCCGGCCCTGAAGGTGTAGACGCCCTCATTCAGAAGATGCCGCCCGATGCGTCAGTCAACACCATCCGTGTCTTTGAAGACAGCGATTATGTCTTCGCTCACACGGAGTACAACTTCTTCGGGCCACGCATCGGCTTCGACATCTTTCGCTTCGAAGATGGTCTGGTCGTCGAGCATTGGGACAATCTGCAGGAGACCGCGACCGAACCTAGCCCCAGCGGCCACACGATGATCGACGGCCCCACCGCGGTGTCTGATCTCGACCAGACACAGGCGAATAAGGCGCTCATGCAACGCTACATGGACGACCTTCTCGCAGGCCGTCGCGAGACCTTTCCGAGCTACTTCGACGGAATCGCATACATTCAGCACAATCCATGGGTCGCCGACACCATCCCGGGACTGATTGCGGGTTTACAGGCTCTTGCCGCCAAGGGGCAGGCAGTCGTCTACAAGCGCGTGCATATGGTACTTGGTGAAGGTAATTTCGTCTTGGTCGTTGCCGAGGCTACGTTTGGTGGTGTGCCCACCGCCATCTACGATCTATTCCGCATTGAAAGCGGCAAGATCGTTGAGCACTGGGATACACTCGAAGCGATTCCACCTCGCGATCAATGGAAAAATAGCAACGGTAAGTTCTAGTGCGGTGCGAGGCAGAACTTATGCTTCAAGGCATGTTTGGAAAAAGATTAGCGGAGCATTTTTCTCTGCTGGAGTCTTCCTCACTTGTGCTTGGTCCCAACGGAAACTCTCAGGTTGCGTTGACACGTATGCGAATGCCGAACGGCTTTCCTGGACCCACTCCACACATTCCACCAGAAAAGGCTTTTTCGATATCCGTGCACCTTCGCCGTCCCGACAGCATTAAAGGCTGGGGAACGTGGCTTGACGGACGCTTTCATCGTGTCACCGAATGGGATGCCGGCGGGATTCAGATATTCGATATGGAGTCGGAGCCGGTCGCACTGCGAACTTCAGGTTTCGACTCGGTTCACG
>Ga0210385_10002845_pt1 | contig 10369 bp, 6 predicted proteins | sample IncBWH26OmetaG_FD_160107 | JGI IMG/M metagenome (GOLD analysis project Ga0210385, IMG submission 160107) | Forest soil microbial communities from Barre Woods Harvard Forest LTER site, Petersham, Massachusetts, United States - Inc-BW-H-26-O ... | reverse complement strand
TCATGCCTTCCGTTGAAGACTTTTTGATGTTGTACCCCGTACTCTGTAGACCATGATTGCGATTGTGCTCGCGGCGCTTGTTGCTGCCGTTTCGCCCTCGGCGTCCCCGTCAGCGACGCCCTCACCGGTTCCGACGGCGAAGCCCGTCTACCAAAGCATGCAGTGGCGCGAGATCGGCCCGGCCCTCCCGGGCGGCCGCGCGGCCAACGTCGCCGGTTCGGCCAAGAACCCGAACCTCTATTACGTCGGCGCGGCCGGGGGCGGGGTGTGGAAGAGCACCGACGGCGGCGAGACCTGGAACGACGTCTTTGGAACGGAGCCCGTCGCGTCGATCGGCGACGTGGTGATCGACCCGACCAACGACGAGACCGTATGGGTCGCAACCGGTGAAGGCAATCCGCGCAACGACGTCATTCCCGGCGCCGGTGTCTACAAGTCAACGAATGGCGGCAAGGATTGGACCGCGATGGGACTCGAGAAGACGCGCACCATCACGCGCTTGCTCGTGGATCCCAAGAATCCCAATCACGTGCTAGTTGCGGCGCTTGGCGACACGTTTGCGCCGAGTGAGGATCGCGGTGTCTACGTTACCGACGACGGCGGCAAGACGTGGACGAAGACCTTGTACGTGGGCAGCCAAAGCGGCGCGTCGGATCTCGCGATGGATCCAAACAATCCGAACATCGTCTACGCGGGCATGTGGCATTTCCAACGCCGTCCGTGGACGACGGAGAGCGGCGGTCCCGACGACGGACTCTACAAATCAACCGATGGCGGGAAGACCTGGAAGCAACTCACCGGACACGGTCTGCCCGAGGGTACGATCGGTCGCATCGGTCTTGCGGTCGCGCCAAGCAATCCCAATCGCGTATATGCAACAATCGAAGCCTCGAAGGGTGTGCTTTGGCGCTCTGACGACGCCGGCGCGAATTGGACGCTGGTAAGCAGCGAGTCGCTGGTGAATCAGCGGCCGTTTTACTTCTCGCATCTCGCGGTCGATCCAAGTAATCCCGATCACGTTTACGGCATTTCCGTCGTGCTCGTCTCGTCGCGCGACGGCGGCAAGACCTTCCGTCCGTTGCTCAATGGACCGCACGGCGATTTCCACGGCATGTGGATTGCGCCCAACGATCCCAAGCGCCTTATCGTCGCTGAAGATGGCGGCGTCGGCGTGTCGCACGATGGCGGCGGATCGTGGTTCTTCGATCGCAATCTGCCGATCGGCGAAGTCTATCACGTCGGTGTCGGCGCGACCGGCAATCCTTATTGGGTTTGCGGCGGCTGGCAAGACAACAACGCGTGGTGCGGGCCGAGCAATTCTCTGGACCCGTCGGGAATTCTGAACAAGTACTGGTTCAACGTCAATGGCGGCGACGGTGAATGGGCGATCCCCGATCCGCTCGATCCGAACATCTTTTGGTCGGATTCGCAGGGCGGCTCGGTGATCGTGTTTGACAAGCGGAACAGCGATCAATTTCTCGCTCAGCCCTATATCGCACTCGTCGGCGAACAGTTCGATCTGCGTACCGCGAAATATCGCTTCAATTGGGACTCGCCGATTGCATTTGCACCCTGGGACGGGCACATTGGTTGGCTCGGCGGCAACGTGATCTTTCAAACCAAAGATCGCGGGCGCCACTGGACCGTCATCAGCCCCGACCTGACGCTCAACGAAAAGAACCATCAAGCACCGCCGGGTGGACCGATTACGCACGACGTATCGAGCGCCGAGAACTACAACACGATTCTCGACATCGAAGGTTCGAGCTTGCACAAGGGAGAGATCTGGGTCGGCACCGACGATGGGCAAGTGCAGTACACGCTCGACGGCGGGTTGCACTGGAAAAACGTTACCCCGCCGAGCGTGCCCGATCATGGCGAGGCCGAGACCGTCGCGCCTTCGACCACCACCGACGGCACCGTCTTCGTCAGTATCGACCGCCATCTGATGGGCGACTACGCGCCATATTTGCTGGTCACGCGCGATTTTGGAAAGACCTGGAGCAACATCGGCAAGAACCTGCCGACGGGCACATGGTACGCGCGTTCGGTTCGCCAAGATCTTCACAACGCGAACATCGTGTACGCCGGAACGGAAACCGGCATGTTCATCTCGTGCGACGCGGGCGCGTCATGGCACGACTTCAAGAACAACCTCCCAACCGTAGCGGTTCGCGACATTCGCTATCAGTCGACGTGGGATGACATGGTCATTGCGACGCACGGGCGAGCGCTCTATATCATGGATGACTTGCGGCCGCTTCAGATGCAAGCGTGTTCGACGCCGGCGCAGCCGTTTGTGGTCGGCCCGCGCGTGTCGTATCAATATAATCTCCATGGCAACGACGAGGGTATTTACACCGACTACGCCGGGAGTAATCCGGACTACGGCGCGATCTTCTGGTACTATCAGCCGACGCCGGGCACGCAAGCTCCGGTGCTGCAGATTCTCGATCGCGGGCGCGTGATTCGAACGGTGCAAGGCAATCGCGAACCATCGCCGTTCGCGCCAGCAGCTGCCGACAGCAAGCCGAAACCGAAAATCCCCAACGGTGCGGGTCTGCAATCGTTCACCTGGGGGTATGCCGTCGACGGGCCGGTGAAGTGGAACGGCGCCGGCAAGTTCTTCAAGGGTCCGGACGCAGGCGCATCGGTGCCTCCGGGCACGTATGGTTATCGCATGACCGTCGATGGAAAGACGTTCAGTGGAACCTTCGTCGTCAAAGCCGATCCGGCAACGCGTTTCACGCAGGCGGAGATGGTCGCGTCGTACGACTTCTCGAATCGGATGTTCGACAAGCTCTCGCAGCTCGACGTGGCGCTCAATAGTCTCGACGACGTGCGCGCGGCACTCACAAAGAAGAACGATACGGTGGGATTGCAGCATCTCCAAGACATCCAAGATCAACTCACGGCAAACTATCAGGGCTTTGAAGACTTCGTTCAACGCTCGGGTAAGTTGCGCGAGGACTTGATGAGCATGGCCGGTGCCGGGTTGATCACGCCGGCGGTACTGGATTCGGAGCGGCGCATGAACGCGGAATGGGCGACCGACGCGCAAGCGTTCAACGCCTATATTCAAACACTTCCGGCCGACGTCCCGAAACCGAAGCCGTTGCCGATCTAGTGGCCAACGTTACAGACCAGCTTGCCAACGAACGTACGTTTCTTGCGTACCTTCGAACCGCGCTGGCCTGTATCGGCTTCGGCTTCGTCGTCGCTCGCTTCGGGCTGTTCGTGCGCGAACTCTCGGCGACGACCGGCATGCACGAGGCGACGTCGGGCGTATCCGCGCTTCTGGGAGTCCTGATGATTAGCGTTGGTGTTGCGCTCGCGATCTTCGGCGGCTACCGATACACCGTCATGGCACGAGCGATCGCGCAGGGAGTGCCGGCGCAGCTCTCGATTCGCGCGGCGATGATCGCGGTGGCTGCCCTATGCGCGCTCGGGCTCATTACTGCGTTCGTCATCTACCACACCTGAGCGATCGTCGCGTTCGAGGACGCTTGCCGCGACCGCGATCGCAACCGCAACGCATGCGGTTGCGGCCGCGAAGGCCACACGAAAGCCGTCGATCGACGCGATCGTCGCGAGCACCGCAAGCCCAAGTGCAGCGCCGGCCTCGGACGAGGTTGCGAGCACGCCGGACGCAACGCCGGCATCGGCTTCGGTTGTGCCGGACATTGCGAAGAGCATCAACGGCGGAAACGCGGCGCCCATGCCGACCCCGACAAGCACCATCGCCGGGAACGTCGCGACAAGATAGTTTGCATCGGACGGCGCGAGCGTGAGCGCGAGCAGGCCGGCGAACGCGAGAGCACATCCGCTGATGAGGACGCGGCGCGCGCCAAATGCCGTGACTAAACGCTCCGCCCATCCCAGCGAGAGCGCGCCGCTCGTGATCGTGAGCGGCAAGAATGCGAAGCCTGTTTCGAGCGCACCGTAGTGGAGCGTACGCCGCAAGAGCAGCGTATCGAGAAAAAAGAATCCAAATAGCCCCGCGCTGAGCAGCATCTGCAACACATTTGCGCCACCAACGTTTCGCGAGAGGAACAGCTGCAGTGGAACGAGCGGCTTCTTCGCCGAGCGCTGCCGCGCGAGGAAAGCGGCAAAAAGCACGAGTGAAAGCACGCCGCAGGCAATAACGGGCGGGGATGTGATGCCGGTAATTGGCACTGAAACAACCGCGTAGACGCCAAGCATCAGCGATGCGGTGATGGTCACCGCGCCGATGATGTCGGCGCCATTTCGCCAGCCAATGCCCGGCGGTGCAACGATGAAGCGTTGACCCAGCACGATCGTGATGATCCCGATCGGCACGTTCACCAGAAATGCCCAGTGCCAACCCAGCGTTTGCGTGATTGTGCCGCCCAGCAACAATCCAACCGAACCCCCGGCCGATGCGGTGAAGCTGAACACGCCTAGCGCGCGTGTGCGTTCACCCGGTTCAGGGAACGCGGTGACAATCATTGCGAGAATCACCGCCGATGCCATCGCGCCGCCGACACCTTGCGCAAAGCGTGCGGCGACAAGTACCGGAGCACTCCACGCAATCCCGCAGAGCAACGACGATGCCGTGAACAGGCCAAGGCCAATCACGAAGATGCGCTTGCCGCCGAACAGATCGCCTAAGCGGCCCGAGAGCAGCAGCAAGCCGGCAAAACCGATCAGGTATGCGTTGATTACCCAGGCGAGTTCGGATTGCGAGAACCCTAAGTCGCGCTGAATGGAGGGCAACGCGACATTCGCCACGGTGATGTCGAGCACGATCATCAACATGCCGATGCACAAGACGTAAAGGGATGTCCAGCGGGTGTCTCGCTGTGAGGAAATAGCTGAAGGCATGGAATCTCCAAGGCGCAGAGGGGAAGGGCGCGGTGAAGGGCTCGTGCAGCTATTTCATAAGAATCTGTTTATAACGCATACGGCCTGGTAGCGTCAAGCTTCGTCACAACACCAATTTCAAGTCGCCAGGTGCAGCCGGTCGCGCGATGAGATAGCCCTGCATTTGATCGCACCGCAACAATCGCAGTAACCGAGCTTGCTCGTCGGTCTCGACGCCTTCGGCGACGACTTTAAGACGAAGCGACTGTGCCATCGAAATAATCGTCGTGATCATCGTCGTCTTGTTGGCATCATCCGTCATCCCATTCACGAAGGTGCGGTCGATCTTGATCGTACTGATCGGAAGCCGCTGCAGCCTCGAAAGTGACGAATATCCGGTACCGAAATCGTCGAGCGCAATCTCCAGACCGAGCGCGCGCATCTCGTTGAGCTTCGCCGTTCCCTCCTCAGCGTGTTCCATCAAGACGCTCTCGGTTATCTCAAGATCGATGCCGCACATACTGCCACAGCCTTCGACCGCGCTGCGTACGTCGGCGACGATACCGGGATGGCTTAGCTGGCGCGGGGATAGGTTCACGGCAATCCGCGGCGCGCCGCGTCCAGCCTTGCTCCATGCGACGTATTGACGCGCAGCCTCATGTAACGCCCAACGCCCGACGGCAACGATCAATCCCGTTTGCTCGAGGACGGGGATGAATTCGACGGGCGGGATCAGCGCTTCCGGACGTTCGGGATCGCGCCAGCGGATCAACGCTTCGAGGCCGGTGACTTCGCGTGTGTTGACGTCGACCTTAGGCTGATAGTGCAAGACGAACTGCGATTCGTCGAGGGCACGTTGCAGTCGTGCCTCGAGATCGATACGCGCCTCCATCTGCCAGTCGAGGTCTTTGGAATAGAAGCGGTATTGAGCGCCGGTATGGCGCGCATTTTGTAAGGCGACTTCGGCGTGCCGGGTCAGTGTCTCCGCGTCACTCCCGTCCTCCGGAAACACCGCGCACCCGGCGCGCACCGTGATATGCACCTCTCGGCCGTCGCATACGAACGGGTCGGCGAAGAAGCGAATCCCGCTTTCGTCCAAAGTGTCGATGACCGGCTGCAGGTCCTCGCTCGGCGGGAACGCGACGGCGAAGCGATCCCCCGGAAAGCGCGAGATACATTCGGCTCCGACGGCAGCGCGCAACCGGGCGGCGATTTTGCGTAGCAACTCGTCACCGGCGGCCGGTCCCAAACGAGCGTTCAATTGAGCGAACTGGTGAAGGTCGATGAGCATGACCGCTACCCTCTCGCCGCCGCGAGCCGCAGCGAGCGTTTGCCGAAGGCGGTCGGTAAAGAGCGACCGGTTAGCGAGCTCGGTCAGCGGGTCGTAGTATGAGAGGTAGTCGAGGCGAGCCTGTTTGTCCATTAGGTCGAGCGCAAATGTGAGGTTGTTGGTGAGGCTCGAGAGCAGTGCCACCTCTTCCGCGTTAAAAAAATCCGTCCGGTACGAAGCGAAGAACATCCCTCCGGTCATGCGATCGCCCTGCAGGAATGGAAAGCACGCGACGGAGTGTGCACCGGACTGAACTAAGGTCGGCTGACTTTTGAGGTCGGGGTGCGTGTGAACATCGTTAACGATTCCCGGAGCCAGCGTCCGCATCGACTGCGCGATGGCGCCGCCCCCGGTTTCATAGGTGTCGACGAGGTGCTGTAAGAGCGGGAGCATTTGCTCCGTCGGATGCAAACGCAATCCTAAATGGCCGGGAAGTTGAGCACGATTGTCGCGGTCGAGGGTGAAAATAAAGCTGAATGCGAAGCGTCCTTCCTCTACGGCGATGCGGCACGCCTCGTGAAAGAGCTCGAGCCTATCGCGCAGCCGGACGATCGCCGAGTTGACGGCGGCGAGCATCTCCTTCATACGGCTGAGCTGGTGCACGCGACGCTCGGCTTCGATGCGGCGGCGTTCTTCAACGCCGCGTTCGACCGCGCGCAGTAAGGCGCCGGGAAGTCGTACCAGGTTCGACTTCAGCACATAGTCGGAAGCGCCGCATTGCACGGCGATCACCGCCCGTTCCTCGCTCACTGTTCCGGATACGAAGATCAGCGGCGTTGCGGGAGAGATTTCCTTGAGAATCTCCAGCGCGAGCGGGCCGTCGAAATCTGGAAACTGGAAGTCGCATAATACGATGTCGGGCGCGAAGTCAGCGACCGACTTGCGGAAGGTGTCTTCGGTCCAAACGACCTGATGTTCGAACTCGATGCCGGCCTCGCGAAGCGCCCGCAGCTCGAGATCTGCATCGAACTTGCTATCGTCGGCGATAAGGACGCGAATCAAAAATGTGCCTGCGACGTTGGAGCGTGATTGACCGCAAGCCAGTAGCGAGCGATATGCTCGACCACGTCGTCTAAGTCCAGCATGTCCATGGGCTTTACGGCGAAGCCGTTGGCGCCTAGACGATAACACTCGACGATGTCGCGTTCTTCGGTCGACGAGGTGAGCACAACAACCGGAACCGCGAAACCGCTTGCGCTCGAGCGGAGCTCACGCAGCAGGTCGAACCCATTCATCTTGGGCATCTTGAGATCGAGCAAAATGAGCTTCGGCGGAGCGGAACCCCTGAGGAAATCAATCGCCTCTTCTCCGTCGTGCACCCAAATGATTCGTCGCGAGTTGTCGTAGCGAGCGAGAGCGCGCATCGTCATATCGGCGTCGAGCGCGTTGTCCTCGACCAAGAGCACGTCCACTGGATCGTTGACGCCGCTCATGTGGCCTCCACCGGTAGTGCGAAGGTGAAAGTTGCGCCTTCGCCAGGCGCGCTCTGCGCCCAGATGCGACCGCTATGGTGGGTAAGAATGCGTTGCACGATTGCAAGCCCGACGCCGGTGCCCGGGAATTCGTCGGCGTGGTGGAGCCGCGCGAAGACACCGAAAAGCTTGTCGTAGTACTTCATGTTGAATCCGGCGCCGTTGTCTTGCACGCGATAGATTGCGTAGGCCCCTTCGATCCAGCCGGTTACGCGCACTGTCGCTGGACTTGCCTTCGAGGAGTACTTCACCGCGTTCCCAATGAGGTTCTCCCAGACTTGGCGCAGGAGCGTGCGGTCGCACAGAACCGGCGGCAGCGCGTCAATGTGAATTTCGAGCGACCTTCCGGCCTCCATGGCTGCCGCGCGCGGTTCTTCGGCGACGTCGCGTGCCAGCGCGGTCATGTCGACGAGGGTCTTGTCGAGCTTTTTGCGTCCGAGGGCCGAGAACTTCAAGAGATCGTCAATCAAAAATCCAAGCCGGGCAGATTCGTCACGCACGATCGTGAGGAGTCGCTTGGCTTCGTCGGCAAGCGTCGTTCCGAACTCACGGTCCAAGGCGTCCGCGTATCCTTTGATTGCGCGCACGGGTGCGCGCAGATCGTGTGAAATCGAGTAGCTGAAGCTCTCGAGCTCCTTGTTCGCGGCTTCCAGTTGCGCATTCTGCTGATGAATACCGGCGTTGATCAGTCGCAACTCCTCGGCGCGCTTGCGCTCGGTGATGTCGATGATGGCGGCAAGCACGAACTTGCCGCGCGGCGTGCTCAGCGGATTGAGCCCGATCTCGATGGGAAATTCGCTTCCGTCTTTGCGTACGCCGAAGAGCTCTCGTCCGGCGCCCATCGCGCGCGTCGTTGGGTGGGCGAGAAAGCTCGCCCGCAGAGCGGTATGGCCCTCGCGCAGCCGTGCGGGGACTAACCGTTCGACCGATTGACCGAGTAGCTCGGCGCGCACATAGCCGAAGAGACGCTCAGCTTGGGCGTTCATCAGCGAGATGTGTCCGTCGTCGTCGACCGCGATCATCGCGTTCGGCGCAGCTTCCATCACCAGGCGTAAGTGTTCTTCGGCTGCTTTGCGGGCGGTGATGTCGATGATCGCGGTGAGGACGTACTCTTCGTCTGAAATCGAAATCGGATTCAGCCCGATCTCGATCGGGACTTCGGAGCCGTCGCTGCGCAAGCCGTAGAGATCACGTCCGGCGCCCATCGGCCGCCGCGACGAGCTCGCAAGTATCAAGTCACGTAGATTTGGATGCGTGCCACGGAATCGTTCGGGGATCAGCATTTCGACGTCGGCGCCGAGCAGTTCGGTACGCAGGCGGCCGAATAGCTGTTCGGCCTCGGTGTTGACCAGGACGATTTTCCCGCTTCTCGAGACAATAACTATGGCGACAGGAGCGGCCTCGATAATGAGTCGTAGATCGCTGACGTCTTGGTGGCTGACCGTTGGTCCCTTGTGGCGCATCGCGATTGCGATAACCTCCAAGATATTGTACCCACACAAATGGCACAACTACAATCAAAATGGGCCATTCGCACTACACGCGTTGTCTACCATGCGGATGCAACAGTCTGGTAGTTTGCTGGGTTATCAAGCGCAATGAGCAGGATCAGCTCCCGTTACTACCCTTTGCTAGTTGCCGGGGTAACCTTCGTACTATTGGTTGCCGCCGCCGGGGTTCGTTCCGTGCCGACCATGTACGTGCGGCCGTTCGAAAGCGAATTCGGCTGGAGCGACGGCGTCATCTCCAACGCGCTTGCCCTGCAGATCGCGCTTTACGGCCTTACCGGACCGTTTGCGGCGGCGGCGATGGAGCGCTACGGCGTACGCAAGACGGCGGTGGCCGCGATCGCGTTGCTTGCGGCAGCGATGTTCGCGCTCACGAGAATCGATGCGCCGTGGCAGCTGCTGTTGTGGGCGGGAGCGGCCGGCATCGGCGTCGGTTGCCTGGCGCTCGCAATGGGCGCGACGATTGCGAACCGCTGGTTCGTGACGCAGCGTGGCCTGGTGATCGGCGTGTTCAGCGCGGGCAACGCCACTGGGCAGCTCGTTTTCTTGCCGATGTTCGGTGTGTTGATCGATCACGGGGGCTGGCGCCTCTCCGCGATCGTGCTGGCAGTCGTGTCGCTCGCGCTCATTCCGCTCGCGTGGTTCTTATTGCGCGAACGCCCGGTTGACGTCGGCATTCCACCGTGGGGTGGCGAAACGATCGAGCCCGCGCCGACGCACAAGCGAAATCCGCTTCGCGAAGCCTTTAGCGTGCTGGGCAGCGCGTCGCGCACGCGAACGTTTTGGCTGCTGGCCGGCTCGTTCTTCATCTGTGGCGCGAGCACGAATGGATTGATCGGCACGCATTTGGTTCCCGCATGCGGCGATCACGGCATTCCCGAAACGGGAGCGGCCGGATTGCTCGCCGCGATGGGACTGTTCGATCTGCTCGGCACCACGGCATCCGGCTGGCTCTCGGATCGTTTCGATCCGCGCTGGCTGCTCTTTTGGTATTACGGACTGCGCGGGCTCTCGCTCATCTTCTTACCGTATGCGTTTGGCATCGCTGCAGTCGGACTACCAGCGTTCGCGGTCTTCTACGGATTGGATTGGATCGCGACGGTGCCACCGACGCTACGGCTCACGACGGCGGCGTTCGGACGCGAGCGCGCTCCGGTCGTTTTTGGCTGGATCGCTGCATCGCATCAACTCGGCGCGGGCGCGGTCGCGCTCGGCGCCGGTTGGGCGCGGACGTT
>Ga0210385_10002844_pt1 | contig 10369 bp, 13 predicted proteins | sample IncBWH26OmetaG_FD_160107 | JGI IMG/M metagenome (GOLD analysis project Ga0210385, IMG submission 160107) | Forest soil microbial communities from Barre Woods Harvard Forest LTER site, Petersham, Massachusetts, United States - Inc-BW-H-26-O ... | reverse complement strand
ATTCAAAACACCGAAAGATTGCGCGCAGGGTTGCGTGAAGGCTGGAGGGCAATTCGTCCTTTTTGGCGTGAACAAGATTACCTATCAGCTCGACGATCAAGAGAAACCCGTCGATTACGCGGGCCAGAAGGTCACCGTTATTGGCACCTACGATGGCGCCGCAAAGACGATTCACGTTCAATCCATACAGTCGGTTCCATAAACCACGGTTCCCCGAACCTATCGTCGCTTCTCATCAATTGACGCGCCAACCAGAGGAGCTGAAGGATTGAATTTCCAAGGGCAACCAGAGCAAGCCCAACCTCGAAATCGATCCTGGTGTCGCTAAGCGTCCACCAAACAATTGCTGGTAGATCTAACCGACCTTCTTAGTTGACCCAATTGTCCGTGCCGGCCACGTATTCTTCGACAGCCAGAATTAATTCCTTTTGGAGATCCATCTCAAATCCAGGCTTGATACGGACGCGCACGGCGGCGACGGATTCGCCAATGATGCAACAGGGCATGGGGACGTGGCATTGACGGATTGCAATGAGCAAAACCACCGGTTTACCAAACCAGGCAGAATATGCGGAGGATTGTTTTTTTATTCCGTCTGTGATCACGTTAGTTAGTTGGCTCCCTTCGTTGATTTGCGGCCACCGGCGAGCGTCTTCCTCTTTACCTACGTCGGCAACGCCGCGACGGATAAGCAGAATGGAGAAGGCGGCCCGTCTGCCACTGTACAAAACAGCACAGTTGAATATTTTTTAATTAACTGTTAGGGCACAAAACTCTCAAGGCGCTCCATCACTACATTGCTGAGCGTGTCGTAGTTTTCAACTTCTGGTTAACGCGCTTACTGGAGATCTTGAATGGCGGGACCGGACTAGTCCGGTTATCCGACTAACCAGGACTTAGCTGGTCGTCGAGGGTTGCGCAAGATCGGCAATTAAGTGGAGGCGTGGGAAGGGGCGGATTTCCCGCCCCTTCCCAACGACTAGGGTTTTGACGCTTGGAGCGTCAATTAATTTTGGTTGCGACCGGCTTGTGCGGTCATAGTCTTTGCTTGTGCTACAACAACTTCGCCACTCAGCTCTTTTTCTGCGCTGACCCAGTCCTCGACATCTTTTCCGGGCTGGCCGCCGCGTCGCACATACAGCTCGTACGCTCGGTGCGCGATATCTTGTTTCGATATTTCTTTGTTTTCGATCATGGCAACCTCCTTGGTTGTCGGCGCGAGGAACGAAACTCGGGCCCCGCCCCAATGTGGGCTGCGTGGAACTACTTGCCGTTTGTTGCGACGCTGACTTTGATCTGTTTCGGCTTGGACTCTTCACGCTTGGCCATATGCAAAGTCAAAATCCCGTTGCGATAGTCGGCTCGGATGTTTTCTGAGTTGACTGTATTTGGCAGGGAGAAGGTCCGCATGAATGAACCATATGCGCGTTCAATCCGGAGGAAATGGTCTTCCTTGACGCCTGTTTCGAACTTGCGCTCGCCACGGATGGTCAAAGTATTGTTTGTAATGCGGACGTCAATGTCTTTGTCTTGAAAATCCGGCAGTTCGGCCTTTACGACCAATTCGTTCTCGGTTTCGTAAATGTCCACGGCTGGCGCCCAGGTTGCTAGGTCAGCATGAGCCGAGCGGTCGCGAATAAAACTGTCGTCGAATAAACGATTTACTTCGTTCTGTAGCGTAAGACCACGTAATTGGTCTCTGTGCGTAATTGTAGTCATGGATCTCCTTAAACATGTTGCGGTTTGGTGTAACCGAGGGTGGTTCAGGTGACTTCCGTCGCGTGCAGGTGAACTGAAGAATCCCAGGTCCGCAATCACACTGTGCGCATGCGGTACCATTGTCAATGGAATAGCGACACGGGAATGAAAGTAATTTATTTTTTACGCGTCGGCGTTTCGCAAGCCGAGCACACCATAGGCTTTAGAGCGGTCAGACAAATTCATTTAATTTCCGCAATAAAGCAAATATCTGCGCTCGCCACGCTAATTCACCAGACTGATGCCTGATTAACGCTCAAACCGGACAAGTCAAGTAATGGTAAGTAAGATGTCCGGTTATCCGACTTATCAGGACTTAGCCGAAAACTAGTTGCTGTAACGCCATATAGTCTCGCGATCTGATGGGTTAAAATCAACGCGACGACCGCTCATATCATGATCGCTATCGTTGCCCATGTAGGGAATCACGGTGCGGCCAAGCAATGTAGATGAAATTTGACACCAGAGTTGGGTCCAGCGGCAGGAGTAAGCCATCTCTGCCCGGAGTTCCTATGAAGAGCACCGCTCGATATGCAACGTTCGTTGTTTTAGCACATGCCGGGGTCGTCTTCTGGCACTTGGTTCTGGTGACGAAAATCACTCCGGGGCTTACAGACCCTCAAATGCTGGCCGCCACGACTGCGATAAACTTGGTGCCCACGGTTGCGTTGGTGTTGCTGTGGGCTCACTTTCTCCGCCTCGGCGGCTTTCTTCTTTTTCTTCCCCTCGCCGTAGGACTAGTGATCGGAGGTACGGAGCATTTTGTAACCCCGGGGCCGCTTAACGTTTTCTATATGGCCACAACGCCATGGGTTCTGCCGTTTCGAGTGACTGCAGTTCTTCTTCTTGTTCTGGAAGTGTCGGGATGTTGGATTGGCATTCAGGCGTTCAGAGGTGTTCCGTTTTCAAAAGGAGAAGTCGGGCAGTAGATCAGATACGGAACAGTGCCGAAAAATCCAACGCCGTTCTACACAGGGTTAATCGATCCCCGGCGATTGAGGTCCATAGTGTCCGGTTATCCGACTAATCGGGAGTTACGCCAGAGGAAGCGTCGAATTCCCCCATCCCGCCAACAGGTTTACAGAACGGACAGTAATTTTGCCTGTCCCAATCCGCTTTACCCGCCAATTTCGTTGCTCAGACAGAGCAGCTGAAACAATTTTCACGGAGATGAGGTCGCGAGTCGTGAAACGGGTGTCATGACCCGCCTTAGCTCACCCTCAAAACGGAGCGAGTAAAATACTCGCTTCGATTTAATCCGAAACGACTTCGCGACAAGCGGAGAACAAGAGAGAACGGGGCCGCACTGAGCGTTCGTCTTGCCATCGCATCGCGGACGCTCGGCTAGTATTCTCCAACCGCAGGCTTTAGCCTATGTTTGAAATGTCGCGCGCAGGTGATGTCTATGATGTTAAAATTGGCAAGTAAATTAACATCAACCATATATACGTGATGATAAACATCCGGTATCGTCTTTGAGGGCCGAGGCATAAAATTTTTGGCTCTGTTACCTCGGACTGGTATCCTGAAGGAGCCTTGGTCAAGCCCCCGAAGGCCCTGTTTACTCTTGACCTTTTCCCGGTGAAAGGGATAGCCTTGGCCACCTTAGCGCGACCGGTTGGAACTGCATGTGGAACGACAGAAAACCAATCATCGCCCAGATCGAAGAAAAGCGCGGTACTCGGCTGATTTGCTATCTCACATCCGACCGCCAAAATGCAACTGCAATCATTGCGAAGGATGCGCTTCCTGTTTTCTTCAACCAACTTCGAGGCCTTGGTCCGGTCACCAAACTCGACGTTCTAGTTTTTACAACCGGAGGAGATACACTCGCCGCCTTCGGTTTAGGTCGGCTCTTAAGGGAGTTTGCGCCTGATTGGGTCGGCGCGCTAATCCCAGACAGGTGTTTTAGCGCTGGCACTCTTTTTGCGCTTAGCGCCAATGAGATATACATGAGTCGCGCGGGAACTTTGAGTCCGATTGATCCGAGCGTGACGACGGCGCTAAACCCCGTTTCCGAAGGAATGATGCCGGGCCAGCGCCAAGTAGTTCCGGTTAGTGTCGAAAGTGTCGCCGGTTTTAAAGGTCTGATCCAAGACGAGTGGGGCATCAAGAGCGAAGAAATGCTGACTTCTGCCTTCAAGATTCTTGCCGAAAGGGTTCACCCGCTTGCGTTGGGGGATGTCTATCGCAGTCGCCTACAAATCGAACGGTTGGCGAATCAACTCTTGATCGTGCACCGTAAGGACAAGGCAAAAATAAAGAGTATTATAACCGCGCTAACCCGGGGCCTCGGGTCTCACGATTATCCAATCTCAAGAACCGAGGCGAGCAAACTTATGGGGAATCAGATTGCTAAAGAGGACCCCGTAGTTGAGGATTTGTTAGTCAAGCTTTTTAATGATTATTCGAAGGAAATGGAACTCCATGTGCCGTTTAATCCTGCTGCGGCTTTGGCAAAAGAGAAGGCGGCAGGGAAGACACCGCCTGTTCGAGTACGTCTAATCCCTGGAATGGTCGAGACCTCGACGTCTAGGGACGTGTTTGAGCAAGAGATGCTTCTATCGGAAATCCTGGCCCAAGGGCCTGCTGGCCCGATCAAAGCGTTACAACAAGAGATAGTCGAGGCGGGTTGGAAACATTACGCTTAGAAAAGGAGGTAAGTTCTGATGCTCTTATCGATACCGGTTGGACTCGAACAATCGACGACTGATTCACATCTGAGTGCGACTCAATCTTCTTTCACGCTTCCGGCAATGTGTCTCCTCGTTAATCTTCTGTTCGATGTTGGGTCAGGCAGGCCACTGATGCCTATAATCCACACAGGTGCCGAGCGACCAAGCACCGCGCAGCCCTTCGAAGATGCGATCTACTTGAGGACAGACCAAAGGCCAGTTGAAGCAGCATCGCTACGACCGTTTTCAAGTCTTCTTGAGACCCTGCAACGACTTAACCGGATCGAAGGTGTAGGCCTCAACTGGGACTCCTACGGTGGCGAACCACCCTCTCACGCCGCCGTCGATAGCACGCAAAACCTTGTGTGGACTCTCGTGAACAAGATGTTTGGTATAGTAGGCGAACGAGCCGTTCCCTATTCGTTGGCCCCACTGTCCGGTGGTGGCATTCAAGTTGAATGGCGAGGGGATAATGACGTTATTGAAGTCGAAATCAATCGCGCAGGTCGCTATGGTTACTTGCTCATACACGGTGCGGGAGATGCACGTAGTTTCCAAGAGAAAGATGACGTACTTGAATCCGAACTCGTCGATCTAGTTCGCGGGGTAGTGAGTTAAAGCCGATTGAGTCGTGGCGACTGAGCCTGCCGAAATAAGCGATGACGATATTCTCTTTCGAAGGCTCGCACCAGATCATCTCCATCCCGATGGCACGGTGAACTCCAACGCATACAAGTGTGGCGGGAAGCCGGACCCTGAAATATCTGTTGATCTTGCAAAGCTGACAGTGGAATCCGACGCAATGGCTCGGGCAGGGCGTCCCGGCTTTCGTTTGGGTCTTCTTAAAGTCCGTGATATTCGTGCGCTCGGCTTGACTGTGAGGCACAGCCCTACCCCAGAGAATCCTTCTCATTGCGTCATCGAGGGAAGCCATAGCAAGACAACCTGTCGTCAACTAGCGGAGATTACAGCAGCCAAGATTCCTCCTGCCGCGTCTGACGTGCTCTAGTCTCTGCCGTCCTGGATGATGACTTGCGCCCGTTCAATTTTTCAGAAGGAGGCATGCTCTTCAAGGGCGCGCCCGGCGATTTTATTTTTACGCTCCAAGGTCAAATCCATTACAATCCCATTGTGTTTCCAAACCTGAAAGTATAGAGAAACGACATATGAAGCTAATTAGATATCTGTCTTTCGGTCTGCTACTCACCGTTGCAACCGCAAGTGGCCTCAAGGCCCAGAGTGCGATCTCCTCGGCCAATTCTGAAAATTACCATTCCTGTCTAAATGGTTATTACGAGTGCGATTCGCGCCAGCTAACCGAATCTGAACGAGCTGCTGTTACAGATGCCGCTCACAAACGCAATTACAGCGACTGCCTGCATGGCTATTACGGGTGCGACTCACGCCAGCTAACCGAATCTGAACGAGCTGCCGTTACAGATGCCGCTTACAAACGCAATTACAGCGACTGTCTGCATGGCTATTACGGGTGCGATTCGCGCCAGCTAACCGAATCTGAACGAGCTGCCGTTACAGATGCCGCTCACAAACGCAATTACGGCGACTGCCTACACGGCTATTACGGGTGCGATTCGGGCCAGTTAACCGAGTCTGAACGAGCTGCTGTTGCTTCTCGCAATCAGGAGACACCAACCCTTGGTGTCGTCGCTCCTCCACCGGGACAAAATACTTCTGCGGCGACTACCGCGCCGTGTGCAGAAAACGGTTCTTGTTATGGAGACCTGAATGCAAACGGAGTACCCAAGACGGTGCATGTGGACGGATATTATCGGAAAGATGGCACTTATGTTCGTGGGCACTACCGAAGCGCTCCGGGTACTAACCCACCAAAGTCCCACCACTAGTTACAACAGAGCGTGTCGAGATCGAAAAGGAAATCCTTGGGGTGACTGTCTTACCGCGCCGTTTACTCCCCAAGTAGAGGCGCGGTTGGCCTGAGGCGTGAGACGCGTAGCGTTGCTGTGGGCCTCATGCATCAAGCTACGCAATATCAGACTTCCTGTTTGAGCTTGGCTAGTTGAGATTCCAACTCACGAATCCGCGTCTCATTGGGACGCAACTGCGCTTTAGCATGAAGCAAAGCCAATTCCACAGCCTTAATTTGCTCGGTAGTTTTGCGATTCATGTCGTGATGATGTGACCTGATTTCCCCGGTAGGCAAGCCGAAATAAAAATGGCGTCCGAGCGGGGAGACCCGAACGCCATTGCCGGAGGAGGGACCACTTCGAAACTGCGGATGTGATCTTACCAACGGCTAAACGGTGTAGTACAACGGTGGAACGTGTGTTCATAGCTTCCTAGGGCTGACGTTCATTCGACGGAGTCTTATAAAAGCTGGACGGTTCTCCGAACTTCGAGACGACGACCCCGTCGGGGGTGATTTGTGAAGGAAAAACAGCGACGACCGTTTCGCGACCAAGGGCGCGGAAAGCAATCCTTTTCTCGCGGACCGCAGTTCGCTCCGCATTATTCTCAAACCAATTGTAGGTCCATCTTCCGGTGTCCACAGCTCGCTGTGCTCGCCCACGTTCACTAGGACCGATCCGAAAGCCCTTGTGAACAATCCGATGCCGAAGCCCGCGCGTCACGGCCATGTCTTTTCTGAGTGCGCTTGATAGTGTCCGCCCACTGAGTTCCTCATACTTTTCCACTCGATTCGGAAAGTTGTTTTTCGTATCTTTCAGAAATTTGACGGCGCTTCTTTCGCCTTCTGCCGCTTCAACGGCTCTACCCACCACGCTTTCTACAATGACTTCCAGAGCCGTCGTAATTCGACGAACAGCACCCGAATAATCACCGCGCTCCATTAGGTTTAATGAATCGAGAAGCTCGAATTCGCCGGGGGCCGCAACGATTGAGATTCCATTCTGAAGATCACCCTCTTCAATCAGCTTATACGGCAGCGTCGGCGGGTCAAGCTTTTCTCCGGATGAGGCTTTTTTGATCAATTCTCCAAAAGGGGTCGCGAAGCTTTTCGGTTTCAAATCCCATTGCTTGTAAGGGACTAAGCATGACCGAACACTTTTTCCGCCGCGTTCGACAAGCCAAAATGGAACATCCCACGGCGATACCTCATAGGGGAAATAATCGTATGTGGCAAGTCGGTATCCTTGAAGCAGTTTATTCACAACAGGGATGTGCGCCCTGCAAAGTGTCGCGAAATAATAACGGATTCCGTTCGACGCCGCCCGGTCGCTGATAGACTTCGGTTCCGCTCCATCATGCCCTCCCGGGGCATTCCATACGTCTTCGTTGCATCGCGATTTTATTTTCAGTACGGTCTTGCACTTTCGCCACATGAACGGCACACTAGGATTAGCATCCATAAACTTTCGAATTTCCTCGCTGAGGTCCTCTTTTTTCTTCCACGGCCCTTGATAAACAACGTTCTCCTTAGAATCCAATAGCAGACCAGCATACAGTTCGGAATAGTTCTCATGAATTGCGATTTCGAAGTTATGCCCTCCAACCTCGACCGATACGGTAGTGTTTCCGACCATCAACCAGAACGGCAACTCAACCCAGATAGAAACGTCGGTCCACGGGGCATCCCACTTAATTTCCTGCCCAACAATGTAGCTGCTGGGGATGGTGACTTCTGGCTGAACTGGCTCTTTCAGCGTGTCCTCGTCGAGCTTCTTGTTACTTTTGAGATACCATAGCACCATGAAAACGATTATGCCGAGCACAAGTAAAATACTTAGTACAGTTCCCCAGTCCGTCATCGGATTGCCGTGCATTTTAGAGCTTTCTACCGCTTAGAATCTCCAGATTCGACGCAGTAACCCCTTGGCGGGAGCTTCGCACCCTGGCATTTTTTTCCTGTACGGAGATCGTTTAGGTAATACCACGGTAAAACCTTATGTTGCTAAGACCAAGCGAAGTCACAACCCATCGTCTTTAAAGAAAAAATGGCGCGCCCGGAGGGGTTCGAACCCCCGACCTTGTGCTCCGGAGGCACACGCTCTATCCATCTGAGCTACGGGCGCATTCCGAATCGACTGGAGCTAGCCATTGTATTACGTTTTGTTCCGGCTGACTACGCGGCTTGGCGACCGCCCGAATTCCGCCGGCTTCTCGATTTACATGCTGTTCTGTCAGCCGCCACGCGTGAGGTTCTTCACCTGCTTGGCTAGTTTTTCGATTTGCTCCGCTTTTTGGATCATCGGAAGCGACAGAGTATTTGTTGCGTCTGTCTTCTCAACTTCGTCCTTCAGTTCCGTGGCCAGCTTGTAGAGCTTTTCTACGTCGTCATGGATTTGCTGCTGATTCTGCTTCAGAAGATCTTTGGGCTTGGGAGCGGGTGTGTCGTTAGACATGGGGTCGTGTATCGGCGGGCCTCCCGAGCCCTGCGGTGGGGTTGGCCGCTGCATCTCCGCGTTCAGTAAGCGTCCATCCGAAACAAGTGCAAATGACATACCTAGCGCTACCGGAATCATTGCAGTTAAGAAGTTGCGTTTATTCGTGTCCATGTTCTCTCTGCTCCTGCCAACAAAATACTCTGTCATGCCTACCTCCTGCGCCGGCCTTGCGCGCGATGGAAGCCCCACTGCGACGTGCCGGGCGGGTGGTATAATTCCGCTCCCTTTATCTTATGACTGAATCGCTCAGAACGTGGATGGAAATTGCGGGGATACGCGCCCTGCGTGTCCTGATAATCGTAGCGCTCGCCTTCCTGATCGCGCGACTTCTGAAGTCGTTTACCACCCGTCTCGTTCAGTCAGCAAAATCCCCCACGCGCGTGGCCCAAATGCGCGAACAACAGACGCGCACCATGGCGGCCTTGCTCTATAGCGTGGGTGTGGGACTTATCGTTGCAATCGCGATTCTCACGGCGCTGCCGGAATTTGGATTCAACGTAAGCCCGGTGGAAGCGGCGGCCGCGGTAGCCAGTCTTGCTTTGGGATTCGGCGCGCAAAATCTGGTGAAAGATCTCATCAACGGATTCTTCATCGTGTTTGAAGATCAGTTCGTCATCGGCGATTTGATCCAAACCAGCGGCGAAATCGGGCGTGTGGAACACCTCACGCTGCGCCGAACCGTGATTCGCAATATTTCCGGCGCGATCGTGACGATTCCCAACGGCCAAGTCGCCCAAGTTGCAAATCTGAGCCGTGATTGGTCGCAGGCTTTCATCGACGTGATCGTATCTTCCGACGAAATGGTTGGCCGCGCGCTGACCACGCTTGAAAAAATTGCCGGCGATTTTCGCAGCGATGCCGACTGGTCGCCGGCCTTGGTGGATGGGCCTCGCGTGCTGGGAGTTGAATCGCTTGCTTTGGACGGCACCACCATTCGGCTGCAGGTGCGCACCGCGCTGAACCGCAAAGACGACGTAGCACGCGAGCTCCGGCGGCGAATCAAGCTCGGCTTCGAGCAATCGCACATTCCGCTCAGCCACGTTCACAATGTTTCGGTGCGCGAAGTCGCCGCGCAGAATACGTGATTCATTATTCATCGATAGGAGGACGACCATGGGTGACGTTTCGCACGAGCAGGTAAATCTGATGTTGCGTCTGTACGACATACGCCGGGAGCCGCGTCTGCGCGAGGCGCGCGAGTGGTTCATGAATAATTTCCGTCCGGCCTCACCGGAAGATGTGATGAGGCAGTATCCTCCCGCAAGCCAGGAAAATGCCTATTTCCGCATGGTCATGAGCTACTGGGAAATGGTCGCGGGAATCGTCAACCGCGGATTAATCGACGAAGAAATGTTCTTCGAGAATTCCGGCGAGCAGTGGATCGTTTGGGAGCGCCTGAAACCTGTGATTGGCCCGTGGCGCGAACTTTTCAAGAACCCGCACATGCTTTCAAACCTGGAACAACATTGCAAACGGCTCGAGGCTTGGCGGGAAAAACGCGCACCCGGAACCACCCAGGCCATGCGCGATATGTTCGCGCAAATGGAAAAGGCC
>Ga0210385_10002843_pt1 | contig 10370 bp, 11 predicted proteins | sample IncBWH26OmetaG_FD_160107 | JGI IMG/M metagenome (GOLD analysis project Ga0210385, IMG submission 160107) | Forest soil microbial communities from Barre Woods Harvard Forest LTER site, Petersham, Massachusetts, United States - Inc-BW-H-26-O ... | reverse complement strand
GCAGCTCGGCAAGCGAGCGGCCGTCGCCCGCCCCGGCGCCTGCCAGGGCGTGGTACAGACTTGCCTCGCGGTGGCGCCCCGCCTTGACCGTCACCCCGTCGACGACGCGCGCGCGTTCGCCGGTGGTCGCCGCTCCGTTGGTGTCGCCGGCCATGTCAGGCACTCGCGCCGACCTCCTGGCGGATCTGGTCGTAGCCCTCGCGCTCCAGGCGCTCCACCAGCTCCACGCCACCCTCGAGCACGATGCGCCCGTCCATCAGGATGTGCACGAACTCGGGCTTCACGTAGTGCAGGATGCGTTGGTAGTGGGTGATGATCAGCGCGCCCAGCTGCTGCTCGTCGTGCAGCTTCTGCACGCCCTCGGCGACGGTGCGCAACGCGTCGATGTCAAGGCCCGAGTCGGTCTCGTCGAGAATCGCCACATCGGGTGAGAGCATCGCCATCTGCAGGATCTCCGCGCGCTTCTTCTGCCCGCCGGAGAAGCCATCGTTGAGGTGGCGTGAGGTGAACGCACGGTCCACGTCCAGCAGCTCGATCGCGTGCTGGAGCTTCGTGCCGAACTCCTTCACCTTGATCGGCTCGTCCTGCTTGGCGTTGATCGCCATCCGCAGGAAGTTCGCAACCGACACCCCCGGGATCGACACCGGGTCTTGGAAGGCGAGGAACAGCCCCGCCTTCGAGCGTTCGTGCGGCTCCGACTCGGTGATGTCCTCGCCCTTGAACACGATCTTGCCCTCGGTCACCTCATAGGAGGGGTGACCCAGCAGCGTCTTCGCGAGCGTCGACTTGCCGGAGCCGTTGGGGCCCATCAGCGCGTGGATCTCGCCCTTGTCGATGTTCAGATCGACGCCCCTGAGGATCTCGCGATCCTCGGTGCGCACATGCAGGTTGGTGATTTCGAGGTCGGCCATGGTTCCTTTGCTCTAAGCGGGGACGGGGACGGAAACTGGGTGTCAGGCGGGGACGGAAGGGAGTGGGGTGGAGGTAGGCATCGAGGGAGTAGTGGGGAGAGGCGTGGATGCGGCGCCGGCCGTGCCGTTTGTGGCGGCAAGTAGCACTTGTGCTTCGTTGCCCACCAGGAGGTCCGCGAGGGTCGTCTCGCGAAGCGTGCGCACGATCGAGAAACGCACGCGTGTCCACAGCAGCTTGGTGGGGCACACATGGTCGGGATCGGACTCGCGCGAGCACACCACACGCCCGTCGGAGGCTTGAGAGATGCACTCGATCGGGGCGATAGACCCCTCCAATGCCTCGACGACCTCGGCCATCGTGATCTGCTCGGCGCCACGCGCCAACATGTAACCGCCGCGTGAGCCTCTGCGACTGTCGATCAGACCCGCCTTGCGCAAGCGCGCGACGAGGTGCTCCAGGTAGGCAAGCGGCAGGCCGTCGTGCTCGGCGATCTCGGCCAGCGGCACGACCGACTCGGCGCCGTCGGGAGCGTTGCCGGCTCGCCGAGCCAGCTCCACCATCACGCGCACGCCGTACTCGGCCTTGGTTGAGAACATCATCGTCTGAATACCTACCTGCTGGCTAGGGTATCAGGCGCCCGCAAGCAGCCGAATATCGTGAGCGAGGCTTTCGGGGGTTATCTGTTCCAGGCCGAAGCCGACACGCTCGGCGCCGTTGCGGTCGATCAGCAACACGGTGCTCCCCTCTTCGGAGGCGGACTTGCCGGCGCTCACCGGGGGGATCGCGTAAGCCTTCCAGATCGGTTGCAGCTCCTGTGGTATGCCGGTCAGGTATTCGACGTGTCCGCTCAGCGAGGTTTCGCTCAGGAAGCGGCTGACGCTTGCACGCGTGTCGGCATGGGGGTCTGTGCTGACGAAGATCGTCGCGACACCGGGCGCGCCTTCGACTTCGTCGAGCGCGCCTCGCACCTGATTGGCGACCAACACGCATGTGCGACAGCTGGAGAAGAGAAAGGCAAGCACCACCACCTTTCCGCGATATGCGCTCAGCGATACGCGCTGGCCACGCTGGTTTGTCAGCGTGAAGTCATGCGCCCGTACGCCGGGCGGAAACGCCGCACCTTCGAAGTTGCCGTTGTGGTTGGCGTTGGGTGTGCCGGAGGAGGGGCCGTGACCGCCGCCAAGGACGATCGCCACGACAAGCGTGATCGCCAGGATGGTCGAGATGACCGGAAGTACGAAGCGAGGTTGGTAGCGCACCGGCAGGCAAGGGTAGGGGACCAGTCGACGCACAGGCTGCAGGCAGACCGTTGAAGATGGCCGTGAACGTCGGGGACGAGCGGCTCGGACAACTATTCAAATGTCGAGCGACGGGCGCTATACTTTTTGAAGTTCCATGAATTCCGACCGCAATTCAGGAGATTTCAGATGAGCCCGTCGAGTGCGGACCTGTTGCGCCAGGTGAAGAGCGAAATAGACGAGGTCGACCCGTCCGAGGTCAAGGAGCTCTTGCAAGAGGGCGCGGTGATCATCGATCTGCGCGAGACCGAGGAGCTTGCCTCCGGCATCCTGCCGGGCGCCAAGCATGTGCCGCGCTCCTACTTGGAGACGCGCATCGAGGGCATAGTGCCAAACCGCGACGCCCACGTGATCCTCTACTGCGCCTCGGGCAACCGCTCCGCCTACGGCGCACGCACTCTGCGCGACGATCTCGGCTATGAGCACGTCGAGTCGATGACAGGCGGCATCACCTTGTGGAAGGACCGTGGCTATGAGGTCGACGTGCCGCGCACGCTGTCGGCCGAGCAACGCGATCGCTACTCGCGCCACCTGCTGATCCCCGAGATCGGCAACGAGGGCCAGCAGAAGCTGCTCGACGCGAAGGTCCTGTTGCTCGGCGCCGGTGGCCTTGGCTCGCCCACCGCGTTGTACCTGGCCGCCGCCGGCGTCGGCACGCTCGGGATCGTCGACGACGATGTCGTCGACCTCTCCAATCTGCAGCGTCAGGTAATCCACTCCACCCAGCGCATCGGCATCCCCAAGGTCGACTCCGCCGAGGAGGCGATCCACGGGCTCAACCCCGACGTCAAGGTCGTCAAGTACCCCGTGCGTCTGGACGCCTCGAACATCATGGAGATCATCGAGGGCTACGACGTGATTGTCGACGGCGTCGACAATTTCCCCACGCGTTACCTGCTCAACGACGCCACCGTGCGTTTGAAGATCCCGGTCGTCTCCGCCTCGATCCTCGGCTTCGACGGCCAGTTGTCGGTCTTCAAGCCCTATGAGGGGCCGTGTTATCGCTGCCTGTTCCGTGAGCCACCGCCGGCTGAGCTTGCGCCCTCCTGCGGCGCCAACGGCGTGCTCGGGGTGCTGCCCGGCACGATGGGCCTGTTGCAAGCCACCGAGGTCGTCAAGCTGATCCTCGGCATCGGCGATCCGGCGATCGGGCGTCTGTTGCTCTACGACGCGTTGGCCGCGACGCTCACCGAGGTCAAGGTCCACCGCGACCCCGACTGCCCGATCTGCTCCCGCCCGCCAGATGAGATCTCCGATGAGGAGATGGGCGTCTTTCCGGACTACGAGGCATTCTGCGCGGCGGCAGGGTAGCCTCCGCTTCGAAGATGGCCAAGATCAAGATCCCACCGGTGCTGCGCCCGTCCGTCGGAGGCGAGCGTGAGGTATCGGCCTCAGGCGGGAACGTCGGCGAGATCCTGCGTGATCTGGCCGATTCGCATCCGGCCACGGCCGAGCAGTTGTTCTCGGCTGACGGCGAGCTGAATCGCTACGTCAACGTCTACCTCAACGACGAGGACGTACGCGTGCTCGACGGGCTGGAGACCACTGTCGCCGAGAGCGACACAGTGGTGATCCTGCCGGCGATGGCCGGCGGGCGCTGAACGTCCAACTTCTCGCCCAAGGCTAAATATTCCGACCGGGCGAACGACTATGTTCTCGTGCCAGTGAGAACCGGTCGTCCCCTCAGTTTGCGCAGCCTCGTGGGCGCGCTGTGCGTTGCGCTTGCGGCACTTGCCGCCGGGGCGAGCTTGGCCGTGCCCGCCGTCGCGGACGAACGGTCCAAAGCGCCCGAATACTCGCTGTCGGTCGTCGAGGGCGCTGACACGCAGCCCGAAGACTCGATCGAGCACGTCAGCGCCAGTGTCAACTCGAAAGCCGAAGTGGCCGTCTCGATCACCCATAACGGGCTTGTTGTGGACAAGCAGAGCGGCAAAGGCGGCACTGGGCTCTCGCAGGCGCCCCAAGTGGGAGACGTGGTCACATTCGAATCCCAGGGCTTCACCACGGCTGTCACCTATGACGGCTTGCCCTCGCTTGAACCCACCGTGTGCGCCGGTTCGACCAACTTCTCGGGTCAGCGCACCGCCGGGTATACGGTCGAAGGCGGCTACTACACCGTGACTGTGGGACCAATCGAACACAACATCTACCACTCGGCACACACTCTGGCTCAGGTACAAGTGCTCACCGGCTCGAGCTTCGGGGGCGACTTTCTCGCGCCGCTCCTCAGTGGCGAGACCGTCTACGCCGTCGAGTCGCTGACCTCCCCACTCGCGGGTGGCGCAACGTTCACCTACTCCAGCGAGTACGACCGCCCGGTCGGCGGTTGTCCGCCGCCGCCACCACCACCTCCGCCTCCTCCGCCGCCACTCGCGCTTGCCGGGGCGTTCTCGAAATTCACACGTGTCTCGCTCACCAAGCTGCTTCGCTCCGGATGGACTACTCACGTGACGATCAACCAGCCCGGGACGATTGTCGAGGACCTCTACCAGCACAGCGGCATCCTGCCGGCGTTCGCGGCGAGGAGCAAAACCAAGCGACCTCGCAAAGAGCCCAAGGCGCTGCTGCTTGCGCGGGGCACGACCACCGCCAAAGCGCCCGGCACGGTGACAGTCACGATGCATCTCACTTCCGTCGGCCGGCGCCTGCTCAAGCACGCACACAGCGTCAAAGCGGTCCTGATCACGACGCTCACCGCCAGCTCGGGCGCGAAGCTCGCGCTTGGACGACGCGTCATTACGCTTCACCGCTAGAACCACGTTTCCAGCTGGCGCAACCGCGGATATCGGCCTTGACCTGTCGTTCCTGGCGCTGGAAGGGGCCGTTTCGAGGGGATTGACCAGAGGGCACTCCAGGTTCCCAACGCACGCCTTGGAGGGCCTTTGAAACGTGCTCTTCAAACCGCGTCGGTGTTGCTCAGCACGATCGCCTGGCTGCAGCCCCCCGCTGTGCTTCCCCTGCCCTCGCGCACAGGCGCCGATGGTCCGCCGCGGCCGTTCGGAGTCGAGCCGCCGGCAGGACACGAACCCTCGAATACCCCACCGTCCTTGGTACGTGCGCAGAACCATTCCCTGCTCTACGGTCCCTTTCCGCAGGGGAGGCTCGCACGCGGCGTCTCCGACGGAGACTTGATGCTGAGCGAAGACACCGACGTTCGCGGCCAAACGATGAGCAGGATCCGCGCGCTCGGGGGAAGCGTGGCGCGCATCCCCGTGGACTGGCGCAACGTCGTGGAAGCCGATCCGCCCGCCGGTTTTCAGGCAAGCGATCCGGCCAGTCCCGCCTACCGCTTTGCCCAGCTCGACGCGGCCGTGCGCAGCGCCGTTGCCGGCGGGCTGCAGCCCCTGTTGGTTGTCTCTCACGCGCCTGCTTTCGCCGAAGCTCCACACCGCTGGCCTTACGCATACCCGGGTAGCTGGGCGCCGAGCCCGGCGGCGCTGGAAGAATTCGCGGCGGCCATCGCTAGTCGCTACGACGGCGCGTTCCCCGATCCGCTGCACGCCGGTGCCGCGCTGCCGCGTGTGCGCCTGTTCCAGGCTTGGAACGAGCCCAACCTCGCGCGCTACCTGGAGCCCCAGTGGGTGGCGGTCGGCCGGCGCTGGAGCGCATTCTCGCCACGGTTGTACCGTCAGCTGCTGAACGGGTTTTACGCGGGCGTCAAGTCGGTTCAGCCCAGCGACACGGTCGCCGCCGCCGGCATCGCGCCCGAGGGTGAACCCGCCGGTGTGGGGGCGATGGCGCCCGTGACCTTCCTGGAAGATCTGCTCTGCTTGGGCGCGGCTGAGGCAAGTTGCCCGGAAAAGCCTCACCTGGACGTGTTGGCATTCCATCCGTTGTCCGTTTTCAACCCAGACGTAGCGGCGGTCTCAAGACTTGACGTGGCGGTCTCCGACATCGCCAAGATCACCGGGTTGCTGGCGCAGGCCGAGCGTCTGCACACGGTCCTACCCGCAGAGTCCCACCCGGTATGGGTCACCGAGCTCAACTGGGAGAGTTCTCCTCCGAGCTCGACGGGCGTGCCTGGCTCGCTGCAGGCCGCCTGGGTCTCGCGAGCGTTGCATCGCCTGTGGGTGGCCGGTGTGAGCCTCGTCGATTGGCAGTTCCTGATCGACCCGTACGGCGGGACTCCATTGGCCTCACCCGATGGCAGCATTAACCTCTACCCGCGACCAGCCGGGCTATATGTTCCGGGGCCCGGTGGTAACACCGCGCTTGCCCGCCCCAAGCGCTTTCTCCAGGGCTTTACGCTGCCCTTCGATCCGCTGCGCGTGAACCGGCGGCAAGTGCGCGTTTGGGCGCTGCTGACGCACGCTCGCCAACTCGCTCTCCTGCAACGTCAGGGGCGCGGAGGGCGGTGGGACATGATCGCCCTCCTACACGCCAACGGCTATGGCGTACTCAATCGGCTCCTGCGCTTGACCGGTCCTGCGCGTCTGCGACTACGGACTGGGAAGCTCGTCTCGGCGCCTATATCGGTGCCTCGGACCCCAGGCGCTTTGTAATGCAGCTATTCCGCTTCCCTTGCGCCGCTACGCCGCGCGGCGCACGTCCGTGTGCGGCCTATGCTGCTATGCCGCGACGGGCTCTGAGGTGGACTCGATGTCCGTCATGCCTGCCGGGGGCACATGGCTCATCGCATGCTCGGCCAGCGCCGTGATCGTCAGGCTCGGGTTGACGCCCACATTGGCCGGGACGGCCGCACCGTCACAGACGAGCAGGTTCTCGTAGCCGAAGACGTGCTGATGGGCGTCCACCACGCCGTGCTCCGCATCGGCGCCGATCACCGCTCCGCCGAGGATGTGGGCCGTGGTGGGGATGTTCAATGCCGCCTCGGTGAATGAGCTCTGCGCGATGCCGCCGGTACGCTCGGCAAACCATTCGGCTGCCTTGTTCGCGACCGGGATGAAGGTAGGGATGGGGCGCTCGGGGTCCTGTTCGGTGCTCAGCCACAGTGTTTTGAACGGGCCCTGTTTGGGGCGCAGCGCGATCGCGTTGTCGAGCGTCTGCATGACGAGGATGATGATCGTGCGCCGCGACCAGTTCTTGGGACGCACAACTTGCACGAAGCGCTTGGGGTGGCGAATGATCTGGCCGAGCAGCTTCAACGGGCGCGTCGCGCGCGTACCGTCGCCCGTCAGCAGTGTGTTCAGTCGGCTCATCGAGTCGCCGTCGTTGCCGTAGGTGACGGTCTCGATGTGCGTGTGCGCGTCGGGGTAGATGCTCGAGGTGATCGCGACTCGTTTGATCAGGTTCTCCGGATAGTCCTCTGGCACCGTCACGGCGAGGATTGCCTCGCTGTTGGTGCGCACCAGCTCGCCGAGGCGTGCGGAGATGCGCGGTAGCGAGCCGCCCACGCGGCAGCGCTGCAACAGCGTGTTCGTCCCCAGTGGGCCCGCCGAGACGACCACGCCGCGCGCGCGTTGCACCTTGCGTTCCTTGCGTACCCAGGCACCCGAGCGGATGCTTTCCACCTCATAGCCGTCGCTGCCGTCATCCGCGCCGAGTGGGCGAATGTCGATCACCGTGCGTTCGGGTGAGACGCGCGCGCCGCGCTTTTCCGCAAGGTAGAGGTAGTTCTTTACAAGCGTGTTCTTCGAGCCGTGCGGGCAGCCCACCATGCAGCGCCCACACAGTCTGCAGCCGGTGCGATCGGGCCCCTCGCCGTCGAAGAAGGGATCGGGCACGCGCTTGCCGGCCTCGCCCTCCGCGCCGAAGAACACGCCGACGGGTGTCTTTTTGTAGGTGTCGGAAACACCCAGCTCCTCACCCAACTCGCGCAACAGCTGGTCGGCGGGGTCGTCATGGGGGTTCATCGTCACGCCCAACATCCGCTGCGCCTCGTCGTAGTGGGGCGCCAGCTCCGACTCCCAGTTGGCGATCTCAGCCCACTGGGGATCCTCGAAGAACGGCGTTGGCGGTACGTACAGCGTGTTGGCGTAGCCGAGGCTGCCGCCACCGACGCCACAGCCGCTCACGACCGAGACGTCTTTGAAGGTGGTGAGGCGGAAGATGCCCTTCCAGCCGATCTTCGGGCGCCAGAAGTAGCGCTTGTAGTCGGCGGTTGACTCGGGAAACTCGTGGTCGGCAAAGCGCCGACCGCACTCCAACACGCCGACCTTGTGGCCCTTCTCGGAGAGGCGCAGCGCCGCTACGCTGCCGCCGAAGCCGGAGCCGATAACCAGCCAGTCGTAGTCGAAGTCCCCTGCCATCTCCGCTATCAGCATATTGGTTATCTGGCCAGTTCATAGCCGGGGCGGCAACCTCGCCTGGCGGTCCGCTTCAACGGGAGAGATCGGACTTGGATTTCCGCGACGATCGTGTTGGCTCGTCGCCCGTCCGCGCTCGGCTCATCCGAGCGATTCGTCGCAACGCGCAGACGGCGCTATATTCCGTGAAGTAATGGCTGCCGAGCGGGTCCAGAATAAGCCGTGCGGAGGGCGCTACGGCGACATCATTCAGTCGATCGGCAATACGCCGCTCGTGGAGCTACCACGTCTCTCGCCCAAGCCTGGCGTGCGCATCTGGGCCAAGCTCGAGTCGCTCAATCCAACCGGCTCGGTCAAGGACCGTGTCGCGCGGGCACTGATCGAGGATGCAGAGAGCCAGGGCGCGATCCTCCCAGGTCAGACGATCCTGGAGCCGACCTCTGGCAACACGGGCATCTCGCTCGGCATGATCTGCTCGCGCAAGGGCTACCGACTGAAGGTGGTCATGCCCGAGAACGTCACCCCGGAGCGTACTCAGCTGCTGAAGATGTATGGGGCGGAGATCGTCTACTCCGAGGGCTCCAAGGGCTCCAACGGCGCGGTCGAGAAGGCGCTCGACATGGCCGAGAAAGATTCCTCCTACTACATGCCCTACCAGTACGGCAACATGGCCAACCCGAACGCCCACTACAACGGCACGGCCCTGGAGATCCTGGAGGAGTTGGACGAGGTGTCGGCGTTCGTCGCGGGCCTCGGCACCGGCGGCACGCTGATGGGCAACGGCCGCCGGCTCAAGGAGACCTTCGGCGATGCCTGCAAGATCGTCGCTGCCGAGCCGATGCAGGGCGAGCCCGTTCAGGGACTGCGCTCGCTCGACGACGGCTTCATCCCGCCGATCATCGACCTCTCGCTCTTGGACCGCAAGATCTTCGTCACCAACACCGACGCGATCCTGTGGACACGCAAGCTGCTGGACGAGGAGAGCGTCTTCGCCGGCGTCTCGAGCGGCGCGATCGCGCGTGTCGCGGTGCGCATCGCCGGCGAGCTGGACGAGGGCAACGTGGTCTTCATCGTCGCCGACGACGGCTGGAAGTACCTGTCGAGCGGCATCTACACGCTGCCGGTCGATGAGATCGAGAACCTCGATTCCACGGTGTGGTGGTGAGCAACCGCCCGCCCAGGCGACCAAGCCTGCCGAAGCGTCGCTGAGCCGGGACGCGAGCGCATGGACATCTCGCAAGAGTTGCTCGAGCAGATCCTCGTGCACGCCCGTGCGGAGGCACCCAACGAGTGCTGCGGGATCGTGGGTGTGGTTCCCGCCTCGGACGGTCAGCCGGCGCAAGCGATGCGCGTGCGCTCGGCGCGCAACATCCACGCGAGCCCAAAGCGCTTCGAGATCGACGGCAAAGACGTTATTCGAGCGATCGACGAGTTCGACGAGGCCGGCTGGGACATAGGTGCGATCTATCATTCGCACACGCACACGCCGCCCTACCCGTCGCAGACCGACATCAACTTCGCGGCAAGCTGGCCGGGCGTCGAGTGGATCATCGTTGGGCTCGCCGATCCGCAGATGCCAGAGATCCGCTCCTATCTGATCGAGGAAGGCACGGTCCGTGAGGTGGAGATCGGACAAATCGCGGTCTAGCGATCGCGTGCACCTTGTCAAGGTCGCCTACGCGCGCAACCTGGCAGAAGCCGAACTGATTCAGGGTCTCTTGAGCCAGGAGCACATCCCGAGCATGCTCAAGCGGGGTGGCGGCGCCGACGTGCCCGACTTCATCGCGGCCGGCGGACGCGATGTGCTCGTGCCCGTGTCTCAGGCCGACCGCGCGCGGGAGTTGCTCGCTTAGCGCTGTTCGGGCCGGCACATGTGCCGGCCCGCCGGACGGTGCATGCACCGTCCGGGACCGCGCCGCATGCGGCGCGGTCAGGAGTCGCACATGTGCGACTC
>Ga0210385_10002842_pt1 | contig 10372 bp, 6 predicted proteins | sample IncBWH26OmetaG_FD_160107 | JGI IMG/M metagenome (GOLD analysis project Ga0210385, IMG submission 160107) | Forest soil microbial communities from Barre Woods Harvard Forest LTER site, Petersham, Massachusetts, United States - Inc-BW-H-26-O ... | reverse complement strand
CAGAAGAACAGGCTCGAACGGCCGCTCATGACCACCACGTAGGGCGTGAGCCCCATGACCCCGTTGATCAGGTGACCCACGATCAGGAGCCCCATGGCGGTGGCGCCGTTGGCGTAGCCCGAGCCATAGAGGGACAGCAGGCGCGGGCGCAACGCGAACAAGGTCACGGCGATCGGCGCCGACGCCGAGGCGACCCAGCGGGTCATGAGCGCCAGGTTGTAGCGGAGCCGCTCGCGATCGCGCCGAAAGAAGGCCTCCGACATCATCGGCGTCACGATGCTGTCGAAGGCGTAGCGGACGCCGATGACGGAGCGGCCCAGCTCCTCGGAGGCGGCGAACACCGCCACGGCGGCGGCGCCCGAGGAGCCACTCAGGATGAAGATGTTCATCCGCTGCAGAAATCCGTTCATCAGCCCCGAGGCCCCCAGCGGCAGCGCGAAGCGAATGAACCCGGGCGACGCGCGCGCGCGCAACGCCCGCCCGATCTCACCGGGACCGTAGACGACGTTGGCGCCGACCCAGGCCAGCCCCAGCAGCGCCACGTACGAGCAGAGGTGCGCGACCGCCAGCCCCCCGACGGTGGGGCGAACCAGATAGGCGACCAGCGTGGCCGCCAACAACAGAAAAGGATCGCCGATACCGCGTACGAGCAGGTTGATGCGCGTGACCTTCACGGCCAGCGTGGCGGCCATCAGCACCAGCACCCCGCCGCCGGCGAAGATGGTGGGGGCCAAGGTCGGCAGCACGAAACGAAACTCGGTCTTGCCCCAGATCCGCGCGAAGAACGGCGCCGCCACCGCCAGCGCGATCGACAGCAGCAACAAGACGCCGCCAGCCAGGCGCAGCCCGGTACCGAGCGCCTGGGTCTCCGCTTCCTTCTCGCCCGAAGCCCGGTGTCCGGCCACGAAGCGGAGCAGCCCCTTGTCGGCGCCGGCCAGGCCGGCGTTGATCGCCACCTCGCACAGATCGGCCCCCGCGCGGTAGATGCCGTAGGCGGTCTGGCCGAACAACCGCGAGACCAGCATGCGGTGGATGGGCAGCAGGCCTTGCCCCAGCATGGCCAGGACCTGTGAGAGCCCGCTGCGCGCCGCGTGCGCCGCGTCCTCGCGCCGGCTCGGCGCGGCGGCGGTCATGACGCCTGGGCCGCGGCCACCGGCGCGGGCGTCGGGCTGGCCGAGGCCGTCAGATCGATGGCGTCGGCGCGCGCCGAAACCTCCCGCGCGTAGGCCGCCCGGCCGTCGACCAGCTCGCGGAACCAGGTCTCGAGGACCATCAGGTTCCAGATCCGCTCGCCCTGATCCACGCCGGCGCGGTGGCGATCGAGCAGCGACTCGACGGCGGCCGGCACGAAGAGGCCACGCCGCCGCGCCTCGGGCGAGAGCAGCAGATCGCGCGCGACGCCGTGCAGGCGCCCCGCCAGCCAGCGCCCGATCGGCAGCGCGAAGCCCTTCTTGCGGCGGTGAACGATCTCGGGCGGCACCAGATCGGCGAAGGCCTGCTTGAGGATGTACTTCCCCTTGCCGCGGCGGAGCTTCAGGCGACCCGGCAGCGCGGCGCCCAGCTCCACCACGTCGTGATCGCAGAAGGGGGCGCGCGCCTCCAGGCCGTGGCTCATGCTCGCGACGTCGACCTTGGCCAGGATGTCGTCGGGCAGATAGGTGTCGCAGTCGAGATCTTGCAGGCGGCCCACCACGTCGGTGGCGGCGCTGGCGTGGAGGCGGGCCGCGAAGGCCTCGGCGGTCGCGTCGTGCGCGAACCGCGCGCGCAGCTCGGGGGTGTAGATCTCGGCTTTCTCGGCGGCCGAGAAATGACAGATGAAGCGCAGGTAGCGGGTGGCCTCGTCGCTGGAGAGCCGCGCACCGTACTCGCGCAGCCAGCGGGCCCGGCCACCCGGCACCGCGCCCAGCGCGCCGGCCGCCAGACCGCGCAGCGGCGCCGGAAGGCGCAACAAGAGATCGGCCACGTGCGCCCAGACATAGCGCCGGTAGCCGCCGAAGGCCTCGTCGCCCGCGTCGCCGGACAGCGCGACGGTCACGTGCCGGCGGGTCAGCTCACATAGATAGCGGGTCGGGACCGCCGAGGTGTCGCCGAACGGCTCGCCGTGATGGCGCACGATGTCCGGCAGGAGGCCGATCATGTCCGGCTCGACCACCAGCTCGTGGTGCTCGGTGCGGTAGCGCTCCGCCACCAGCCGCGCGTACGGCAGCTCGTTGTCCGCCCGCCCGCCATCGGAGAAGCCGACCGAAAAGGTCTTCACCGGCGTGCCGAGCGCGCGCGCCATGCAGGCCACGACGATCGACGAATCGATCCCGCCCGACAGGAACGCCCCCAGCGGGACGTCCGACATCAGGCGATCGCGGACGGCCTTCTCGACCGTCTGGCGCACGCGCGCCGCCGCCTCCCGCTCGTCGAGGTGGGCCAGCGACGGCGCGAAGCTGGGACGATAGTAGCGGCGCACGATCGGCCGCCCGCCGCAGCGAAGCTCCAGCGTGTGTCCCGCGGGGAGCTTCTTGAGCCCTTCGTAGATGGTGTCCGGGCTGGGGACGTACTGCAGCGCCAGGTAGCTGTCGAGCGCCGGCAGGGACAGCGCGGCCGGCGTCCGCTCATCCGCCAGCAGCGCGCCCAGCTCGGAGGCGAACACGAAGCCGTCCGGACGCTCGCCGTAAAACAGCGGCTTTTCGCCGAAGCGATCGCGGGCCAGCAGCAGGGTGGCCTGGCGCGCGTCCCACAGCGCGAAGGCGAACATCCCGCGCAGCAGCTCGGGGACCCGCGCGCCGACTTCTTCGTACAGGTGCGCCACCACCTCCGAGTCGCTGCCGCTGCGGAATCGGTGCCCCTTGGCGATCAGATCGGCGCGCAGCTCGGCGTGGTTGTAGATCTCGCCGTTGACGACGATCGCGATCTGCCCGTCCTCGTTGGTCATCGGCTGCCGGCCGGCCTCCGACAGATCGATGATGGCCAACCGCCGGTGCGCCAGCGCCACCGGCCCCCGCCGGAAGAATCCGTAGCCGTCGGGGCCGCGGTGGACCATCGCCGCGGCGAAGCGCTCGGCCGCCCCCGCCGGCGGCGGCGCGTCCTGGCGCGGCGCCAGCGCGCCGGCGATCCCGCACACTACCAGCCGCCTTGCCGGAGCGATTCTTCGGCGCGATCGCGCTCCTCGGGGACGTCGACCTCCAGCCAGCCGTGGCCGCTGATGTCGCGGCAGACCGGCGGCCGCTCCGACTTCGCGAGCCGCGCCAGCACCTGCTCCACGTGCACCGCCCGCCCCTGCTCGGCCAGCACCGCCTCGGCCGTCTCCCAGTAGCGCGCCGCCGCGTGCAACGGAACCCGGGTCATGCCGACGTAACCGGCGTCGAACTCGGTCAGCGTCTTGGCGATGCGCGCGACGCGCCCGCGCCCGTCGCGCGCGACCTTCATGTCGTCGTCGTGCAGCGCCCGATCGGTGTCGATGAAGGCGGTCACCTCCTCGACGTCGGCGGCCACCAGCGCCGCGATGGCGGGGCGGTAGATGTGGTCGATGTTCATGACCAGGAAGTCGTCGGTGATGCGCGAGCGGGCGCTCAGCAGCGAGACCAGGTTCCCGTCGCGGAAGGCTTCATTCTGCAGGAGCACCACCGGCAGATCGCGCGCCGCCACCTCGGCCGCCACGCGATCGAACTCGTAGCCGCCCACCACCACGATGCCGCCGGCCCGCGCCGCCTGCGCGAAGCGCACCGCGTGCGCCAGCAGCGGCACGCCGCCCACCGAGATCAACGCCTTCGGCAGCTGGGCGGTCAGTCCACCCAGGCGGCTGCCCAGCCCCGCCGCCAGCAGCACCGCCTGCACGAATTCCCCCTACTGAAACAGCTCCGGGAGCGCCGCGAAGCGGCGGATCACGGGAGCGTGCGGGAAGCGGAGCTTGAAACGCTCCGGGGAGAAGGTGGTGGCCACCGCCACGAAGGGGACCCCTTCGCGCTCGGCGATCTCGCCGTCGTGCAGCGAGTCGCCGATGAACAACATCTCCTGGCGATCGACGCCGAACATCCGCGAGGTGGCGTCGAAGTGCGGCTTGCCTTTGGCCATCTCGCCGCCGAAGCCGAGGATCATATCGAAGCCGAAGACCGAGCCGCGCGCGAAGGTCTCGACGTTCTCGCATCCGTTGTTGGATGACACCACCACCCGCACCCCGAGGCGCCGGAGGCTCTCGAGCGCCCGGCGCGTCTCGACCGGCATCTGGATCGCGCCACAGCGGGCCGGCTTGCGCCCCTCGAACAGGTCGGACGCCCGCTGGTTGCGCGGATCCCCGGGGTAGATCTCTTCGAGCTGCTCGGCGAACGGCAGCCCGCAGGTCGCCAGGTAGAGCTCGCGCGCCAGCACGGCCGGCGTCTCGTAGATCTCCTCCATGACCTCGGCGGCGACCTCGGCCAGCGTGGGCATGCTGTCGATCAGCGTCCCGTCGAGGTCGCAGAGCAGCACCCGCGGCAGGGGCAGCCGGGCCAGACCCGGACGGCGGGCGACCACCCCGGGGACGCGGGCGGGCGCCCCCAGAGCGGCGTTACTGTTGACGGGCAACGGAAGGGCGACCGCAGAAACTAGGCCTGACATCGTGTCTGGAAGAACAGCAAGCACGGCGCCAGCCTCTCCCACCTACCTAAGTCACCGAAATTTAATGAACTTGTACCGAACGGCGGCGGGAACTGTTTAGTTTCTGACACCTGGGCTGGTGGCTCTTCGACACCCAGGTTTCAAGCCGCCGTCGACTCGGCCGCCTTGGATTTACCCGCCGGGGGGGTGTTGGGACTGGCCAGCAGCTCGTCGTAGATCGCCACCATCTGGTCGAGGACGTGGTTCTCTCTGGGAGCAAACATGCGCGCGACCCGCTCTCGGCTGCGCCGCCCCATCTCGGCCAGCCCGTCGCTCGAGGTCGCGAGCGCCCCGTCGAGCGCCCGCGAGAGCGGGCCGACCGCCAGGGTGGGCACCTGCCAACCGGTCTGTCCCGGGTCGACGATGCCGTCGATGTTCGCGGCGCGCGACAGGATTGCCGGCAGTCCGGCCGCACACCCTTCGAGCGCCGCGTTGGCCAGCCCCTCGTAGAGCGAGGGGATCAGCAGGACGTCCGAGGCCCAATACAGCGAGCGGACGTCCTTGACGGCGCCCAGGAACCGAACCCGATCGCGCAGGCGCGGATCGCGGGCCAGGCGATGGACCAGCGCGCTGGTCAGCCGGTCGCGCTCGCGCCCCGCGAACAGCACCACGGCGTCCGCCGGCCACCCGCCGGCGCGCGCCAGTCGCCGCATCGCCCACAAGATGCCGAGCTGGTGCTTCTGCAGGCCGATGCGCCCGGGCACGACGAAGGCCCGCTGCCCGGGCCGCAGCTCCCAGCGCGCACGCGCCTCCGCCCGCTCGGCTTCGCTGGGCGGACGGAAGTACTCGATGTCGAGCAGGTTGTAGATGACCCGAATCTTTTCGGGCGGCACGCGGCCATAGCGCGTGAGCTCCCGCTTGACGCCGATCGAGTTGACCAGGATCAGACGGCTGAAGCGTGACATGACCTTCTCGGTCAGCAGGTAGCGCAGCTCCATCATCCGGTTGCGGCAGGCGGTGATGGTGATGGGGACCTGCGCGCGCGCGCCGGCCAGCCGGGCCCAGAAGTTCGCCTTGTCCCGATAGGAATGCAGGATGTCGGGCTTCTCGCGGCGCAAGATCTCGGTCAGGCGCGCCAGCGCCGCCGGGCCCATCCGGCGAACCCCCAGCGTGTGGGCGGGCTGGCCGGGCGGGCAGCGCGCGTCGAAGAAGATCTCGTCGGCGTTGTAGACGCACAGCACGGGCTCGAACCGCGGCGGCAGATCCTTGATGAGCTGCAGGATCTGCCCTTCCGTCCCCCCCTGTTGAAGGTTGGGGATGAAGTAGAAGATCTTCGTGCGGCGCATGCGCCCTAGGCGCCGATCACCAAGATGAACTGCCAGCTGTGCGCCTCGAGGCCGTAGCCGGCGTCGAAGCCGATCAGCGGTACGGCCACCGAGCGCAGGAAGAAGCGCAACCCCGCGCCCACGTCGTTGTGTACGCTCTGACTCCAGCTGAACCCCGAGTTGGCGCCGGGGGTGATGGGGAACGTTCGGCCGTCCGGCGTGCTGCGCTGGGTATAGGTCAGGTTGGGGTTGTTCGGATCGGTCAGCACCGGCGCATCCGGCACGTCGCGGAACCAGATGGCGGCCACGTCGTAGAAGCCGAGCGCGCGGAAATCCAGCGAACCGATCGAGAACAGCGGGAAGTGATACTCCGCCTTGCCCCACAGCTGGGTGTCGCCACGAAACTGCTCGCCGAGGTAGCCGCGCAGGTTGGGGCCGCCGGCGGTGTTCTCCGACCAGAACGGCAAGTTGTGCCCCAGGGTGGCACCGGCGCTGTAGATGAAGTTGTGGGAGTGGAAAAACTTGATGCCCTGCTCCCAGCTGGCGCCGGCCCGCCAGTAGGTGAAATCGCTGCCGAAGGCCGGACTGGCGTAGTCGAGCGAGCCAGAGAGCGCCTGGCCGGTCATCACGGCGAACTCGCGGGCGCGAAAATCGAAGGACAGGCCCGCGCGCCCCACGCCGATGGTGCCGGGCTGGGTGGCCTGCACCATCGGGGCGCCCGTCACCGGATCGTCCGAGCCGAGGCCGAAGTAGCTGAACTTCTCGAGGTGCCAGGCCACCTGCGTCTTCACGCGGCGGAGCCAGGCGATGCCGAAGGCCGGCTCGAACCCGTAGGAAAACAGCTTCGTCTCGCGGAACTCGATCGGGTTGGCCAGCGTGGCGCCGGGGCCATAGCTGTCGTACTCCGGGATGACCTGCCGCTGCAGGATTCCTTGCAGCTGCCAGTACATCCAGGTCCCGAACAGCGAGGGATCGCGGTAGGCGACCGTGAGGCCCGAATCGATGGTGGCGAGGCGCCCGCCGAGGACCAGCTGCTTGCCGCGCCCGAACAGGTTGCCGTGGACGAAGATGAGGCCGATCGACTTGTTGTTCGAGGAGTACGAGGCGGTCGGGAGCGGCGCCCAGGGGAACTTGTCCTTGACCGAGATGTTGACCCGGACGCCGGAGCCGTTCGGCTCCCACCAGACGTTGACGTCGGCGAACAGACCGGTCGTGTTGAGGCGCTCGCGCACGACGTCCAGCGTATCGGCCTCCAGCGTGTCACCGATGGTGACGCCGGCGATCGAGCGCACGGTCGACTCTTCCGTCCGTTGGTTGTCGAGCACGCGGACGTCGGTGATCGCCTCACCGACGGCGAGCGCCGGGCGGGGCGCGATCCACGCCAGACCAAGGACGATCAAGGCCGCCACGGAGACCACCCGCGCAGCGAAGCAAGGCGAAGCCATGGTGCAAGGATACGGGCGCGGACGAGATTCGTAAACCCGCAAGCGCGCTTGAGGTGACTCGGGCTACACGGGCCAACCTACACCGACGTAGAGGTGACCGCCGCGGCGACCGCCTCGGGGGCCGCGATCGTCCCCGCAAATGCGTTCCCGCGGAGGGGCAAACCTTGCTAACGTTCGGCGCCCATGGCGCCCCCAGCGCACGCGCGTATCAGCCGTTACCAGCAGTGGCTCACCCGACACCCGGTCGCGATCCTGCTGGGGGCCGCGCTGGTCTTCATGGGGGGCTTCGGCTTGGCCTCGCAGCTCAAGCTCAAGACCTCGTTCGTGGAGCTGCTGCCCAACAACGACCCGGGCGTGGTGGCGCTGGCCAATACGCAGAAGCGCATGGGTGACCTGTCGCTGCTGCTGATCGGCATCCGCTCGCCCGACCACGACGCCAACCTGCGCTACGCCGAGGCGCTCACGCAGAAGCTGCGGGCGCTGCCGCCGTCGGTGGTGAGCCTGGCCAGCTACAACGTCCGCGACCTGCGCGACTTTTATCAGCGGAACAAGTGGCTCTTCGTCTCGGAGGACGATCTCGAATCGATCCGCGATCGGCTGCGCAACGAGATCAACAAGCGCAAGAACCCGCTCTTCGTTTCGCTCGAAGACGAGGAGCCGATCGACCAGATGCAAAAGCGCCTGGAGCGGCACGACGGGCTCGACGAGCGCTTCCCGGGCGGCGTCTTCACCAGCAACAACGGCGAGTACGTCTGGATCGCGGCGCTGCCCCCGGGCGGCCTCTTCGTCGAGCACGCGGGCGAGGCGCTCTATGAAACGGCCCACCGCCTCATCGCCGAGGATCCCCCCGAGCACTACCACCCCGAGATGCGCGCCGACGTGACGGGCCCCATCGCCACCGCCATCGCCACCCGCGCCGCCATCGAGCGCGACATCCTTTGGGTCACCGTCATCTGCGTGACCATCGTGGCGCTGTCGATCGGCCTGTACTTCCGGCGGCTGCGCGCCATCCCGCTGACCGGGATCCCGGCCGCCGTCGGAACGGCCATGGCGTTCGCGGTGGCGGAGCTGGCCTTCGGCTACCTGACCTCGTCGACGGCCTTCCTCGGCTCGATCATCATCGGCAACGGCATCAACTACGCGATCGTGCTGATGTCGCGCTACGAAGAGCACCGGGCCCGCGGGTCCGAGCCGACCGAGGCGCTTCATTTTGCGCTGGCCGGCGTCTGGCGCGGCACCGCGGTGGCGTCGGTCTGCGCCTCGGCCGCCTACGCCTCGCTGATGGTGACCAGCTTCCGGGGCTTTTATCAGTTCGGGGTGATGGGGGCGGTGGGCTCGATCTTCTGCTGGCTCTCCACCTTCACGGTGCTGCCGGCGCTGCTGGTGTTGCTGGACTGCCGCCGGAGGCAGGGCCCGGCCCGGGTGCACCGGCCGCCCATCGAGCTCGGGCCGCTGGCGCGCGCGGTCGGCCGCCACAGCAGCCTCATCACCGCGGCTTTCACGGTCTTCGCGATCGCCGGCGCCTTCGGGCTGCGCCATTTCCTGAAGGACCCGTTCGAGTACGACTTCCGCAAGCTGAACGCCAAGCTGGACACCACCGAGGAGGCCCAGCAGTTCAACAAGAGCGTCGATCATCTGTTCGGGCGCTGGCCGTCGCCGACCATCGTGCTGGCCGACAGCGTCGACGAGGTGGAGCCGATCAAGGAGACCATCCGCCGTCAAGATCGCGACTTCCCCGGCCCCGACGTGATCGGCCAGGTGGTCACGGTCTACGATCTGCTCCCGGGACTGCCGGAGGTTCAGGCCCGCAAGCTGGCTCTCATCGCCCAGATCCGGAAGCTCACGCACGATCCGGCGCTGACGGTCTTGAACGACAAGGAGCGCGCGGACATCAACAAGGTCGATCCGCCGCCCGGCCTGCGCCAGCTCGGCCCGATGGATCTCCCCCCCTTCGCGCGGCGGCCGTTCACCGAGGGGGACGGAACGGTGGGGCGGGTGGTTCTGGTCTACCCGCCGGACACAGGCATCTCGGTCTGGAGCGGCCGCGATCTCCTGAAGATCGCCTCGGTGCTGCAGTACCTCCACCTGCCGAACGGCAAGGTCCTCGCTACCTCGGGATCGGCGGTGGTCTTCGGCGCCATGATCCGCTCCGTCCTGCACGACGGTCCGATCGCCACCGCCGCCTCCTTGATCGCCGTCCTCTGCCTGATCGGGCTCTCCATCCGCCCGCTGTCGGCGGCGCTGCTGGCCGCGGGAACGCTCCTTTTGGGGGTCTTGTTGATGGTCGGCGGCGCGGGCTGGGCGCAGGTGCACGTGACCTTTTTGAACTTCATCGCGCTCCCCATCACCTTCGGGATAGGGGCCGAGTACGCCCTCAACGTGATCACCCGTTACCGCGAGGAGCGGGACGTGGCGCGCGCGGTCGTCTCGACGGGCGCGGCCGTGGCGCTCTGCTCCTGGACCACGATCGTCGGCTACGGGTCTCTGCTGGCCGCGCGCAACCACGCCCTGCAGGGATTCGGGTTGATGGCGATCTTCGGCGAGGTCTCCTGCCTCTCGGCCGCGATCGTGGCGCTGCCGGCTTTTCTGTTTTGGTGGCAGCGCCGTTCGGGCTCACGGACGATCGGGCTCGAGACCTCGCCCAGCATCGAACGCCCCGCGGTCCCCCTCGACGTCGAGCCCGAGCCGCCGACGACCGCGCTCTGAGCGGTGCCGGCGCGCCGCATCCGCGCGTCCGGCGCAGGCGCCAAAGCAATCGATCGGGCGCCCGGAACCAGGGCGAGGTGAAAGCGTCCTAATGCCGCAGGCGTAGCAGGCCGGCGGTCGAGAGCAGCAGAAACAGACCCATCGCGACCCACACGATGCCGAAGGTGAGGTGGCGGCGGCGGGCTTTGGCGCGCGCCGGCGTGTCCTCGACCAGCTCGCGTTCCGGGCGCCGACGGCCGAGGGTCGCGGCCCGCACCACGCCGGCCACCAGCAGCACCGCGCCGATGGCGTAGAAAAACAGGGGGGGGATGACGATGTTCATCTCAGCTGGCT
>Ga0210385_10002841_pt1 | contig 10376 bp, 8 predicted proteins | sample IncBWH26OmetaG_FD_160107 | JGI IMG/M metagenome (GOLD analysis project Ga0210385, IMG submission 160107) | Forest soil microbial communities from Barre Woods Harvard Forest LTER site, Petersham, Massachusetts, United States - Inc-BW-H-26-O ... | reverse complement strand
CCCATCCTTCGTGGTCAGCGTTTGGCGTTCGTCGCCGTCCGAATCAAAGAGCACTAGCCCGTTGGCCGTGCCGACGGCTGTGGCCGCGCCGCCGCGCGCCGGCGCGATGCGGTTCACGCAGAAGACACGCTCGTCTTCCACATGCCGCGCGCGATTCCGGCCTTGGTCAACAACATCGAGCCCGCGATTGAAATATCCGACCCAAAGTTTCCCCTTCGCGTCAAACGACAGCGCCGACACATTCGAGTCAGTGAGCACCGCGTCAGAGGTCGGAACGATCACGCCATTCGCCGCAGCGCGCTCGCCCAACTCGTAAAAACCCTGCTTCGCAAGCGCGTAGGTGCGCTCGCCCAGCCGCAGGATCTGCGAGACGTCATCCACGCCTTGCGCACCGGTGTCCGGAGAGCCACTGGTCAAATCAATCGCCGGGCCCGCCGCGCCCGGATTGGCGGAAAGCGAAACCCGCGCAATGCCCTGGTCCAGCGTTCCGATGAGCAGGGTATTACCCGTCAAGGCGAGCGCCTTGGCAAACGCGCCTTGCGCCAGAACGCGATCGAGCCGCCCTTCGCGAAACTCGGCCACCCCCACCGGCGTTCCCACGAACGTCCGGCCCCCCGCCACCAGCAGCGAGAGAACTTGCGGATCGGGCAGCCCGTCTGACTCCGAGAAAGAATCCGTCTGCCCGCCATGCCAGTGCAGAACGCCACGGTCCAGTGTTCCAATCCACAGATCGGACTCGTCGCCCGCCAATTCCGTCACGTGGAGGCTGGAAAGCGTGGGATGAAAAGGACCGAATCGCTTCCCGTCGTAGACCAGCAGTCCGTCGCGACCGGTGCCGACCAAAAGTTGGCCCGAGCTTAGCGGCAAAATCGCTGTGATTTCCCGCGCGCCTGCGTCATCCGGCCGAATTTGCCGGAAGGTCGAGCCATTGAAAGCCAGCAGGCCCTCGCTTCTTGTCGCGATCAATAGTTCCGGCTGGCCGGAGTCCGCCAAGACACCGGTTGCCATCCGAATCAGCGGAGACGACGGCAGCTCCTTGCCGACATGAAATTCGCGCAGTGGTTTCCCATCCGTGTCGTACTCGTAGAGTCCCGCAGAGCCGCAAAGGTAAAGATGGCCCTGAAATTCAGCCGCCTCGGAAAATTCCGCGGGAGCGCTCACCCATTCGAATGGCCCGCTTGCCACCTGCGAGAGCGGCCGCACCTCGAAGCGCAAATTTTGCTCGGACGCCACCTGCTGCTCCGAACTCCCCAGAGCCTTCAGCGCGCGCCAGCGAACGTATCCCAGCCCCGCGGTGGCGATGGCAAGCGCGCCGGCCATCCATGCGATCCATTTGCGCCGTGAAATGTGAAACACGAGCCTGCCGCCTCCGAAGGGTTGCTAACCTCGCGCTCGTTCATTGCAAGCCGTTCGCCACACGATTGGCTCGCCGGGAATCGTGAATTTATCGCGGAATTGCCCGGTCTAAGAGCGGGCTTGGTCGATCCTAAGAATAGGTTTGTAGCAAAAGCCCGTGTCGTCGCGTACACGGCTGTGTCTCGAATTCGCCAGCAGCACACGCGCCGAAGCCGCGTTTGACGCCCCGAACTTTCTGCGAGACAATCGCCACGTTGGCGGTGTTGGAGTTCACCGTAAACCGCCCCCCGGTGGGGCAGATGACTCCTACGAGGGTTTAATCGTGCCCGGGTTGTCTGCTTCGGCATTCCTTCCTTGGCAGCGACTACCCGAACAGCAATTCGCCCGAATCCGAAGCGTCGTCATACGCCGGCGTTGCGGCAGGGTGTGGAGAGCGCAACCAAGCCCATGAACAAATATCTCCTGGTCGCCTTCGGCGGTGCGGTTGGCTCCGTCCTTCGCTTCTGGGTCGGCAGCTACGTTAACGGCCGCTATAACACTCGCTTTCCCTACGGCACTTTCCTCATCAACGTTACCGCCTCATTCCTCATCGGCTTTGTCCTCACCCTGCTTTCGGAACGCACCGGTTGGAGCCCAAACTGGCGCTACCTGATATCGGCCGGCTTCCTCGGTGGATACAGTACCTTCTCCACCTTCGAGTGGGAGACGTTTCACGTCTTCCAGGAGGGTGAGGTTCTCATCGCGGGATTGAACGTGATGTTCAGCGTCGCGGTTGGATTTATTGCGGTGTGGCTCGGCTTTCTTGCGGGCAAGAAGATCGCGTAAAGCAGCAGGGCACCGGCCCAAGCGTCGGCCCGGGCGCCGACCCAAGCTTCGACCGGCGACGGAGCTTGGCCATCAATCTTCGGTCCTGGTCCTGCTCCCGGCCTCCGCGCGACGCTCCAATTCCACCGCGCGCTCCGAAACGCGCTGATCCCCTGATACGGATGCGTCCCCCGAGACTGCATAGGCCACGGCTGCACCGATCAGCGCGGGTACGATGAACGCGTGCCCGCCCGTCGCCTCTGCCACGAACACCACGGCGGCCAGTGGCGTCTTATAGCCGGCCGCAATGAACGACGCCATTCCCACAGCCGCATATAGCTCCAGCGCAGGTTGCTGCGTGATCTGCGCAAAAGCTGTGCCCAGCGTCCCGCCCGTCAGAAAGAGTGGCACGAACATCGCGCTCACGCCGCCTGACCCGAGCGTGAAAATCGTCGCGCACAGTTTCAGCCCGGCAAACACGATCAGCTCGCTAACACTATGGTGCGCGCCCAAAATCAGTCCCACCGCTTCGTAATTCGGCCCGATCGGCACCAGCGCATCGTGGTAGATCTTCAGAAAGATCACGCCGCACAGGCCCGTGAGCGCTCCACCAAGGCCCATCTTCAGCCAGTGCGGCACGCGCCATTTCACTACCCACGTCCGCAGCCGCCGAAAGGTGATCGAAAACGTCATAGCGACCAAGCCGATCAACACTCCGAGCAGCGCGCAGAAGAAAAGATCGCGCCTGCTGAACGTGGTCCCGCTGGCAAAGTCAAAGAGCGGCTCCGACCCCAGGAATGTGGCCAGCGTAACGTAGGAAACCACGGACGCGATCAGCGAAGGCAGCAGCGCCTCGTGCGCAAGATCGTCCTTATAAGGCATTTCCAGCGCGAAGACGATTCCCGTGAGCGGCGCGCGAAACACGGCCCCCATGCCGGCCGCCGCGCCGCTGATCAACATGATCCGGCGGTCGCGTGCGGTCAGGCGAAACCGCCGCAGCCGGTTCCATAGCCACGAGCCGATAGCGCCGCCGCCATAGATGCTCGGTCCTTCCAGCGCCGCGCTCCCGCCCGCGCCAACCGTCACAATCGCCGCCAGCATCTTCGGCACGAACCCGCGCAAATCGAGTTCTCCCTCCTTCTCGTGGTAGGACTGGATCACTTCTTCTGTGGAGTGCTCGTTAGGATCGCGGGTGAGGAACTCCATGATCACACCCGCCACCAGAAAGCCTGCCGCCGTGCCCGGCACAATCGCCCAATGGTGACCCATGTAGTACGCGAGCACAGCCGGCCACATCCAGTGCAGCAGGATCACCACCAGACCGGTGATCGTCAACCCGGTCACGATGCCGATGATCGGTGCGATCAGAAGCCATTTGTGCAGATCGCGCGAGTACGTGGCCAGCAGATCTTCGTGCACCCGCGGCAAATACCGCCGAAACATTCGACGCATAACTCCTCTTTAGAAGCAGACAGCTCTTTAGAAGCAGATGGCCCTCGGAAAGGGTCAGCTCTGCATGCTCAATAATCCTGCACGAAGCTGATCGACTTGCGACGTATGCAGGCGCGACAGTCTGGAAAGTACAATCTCACCCTTGCGGGTGAGCGAGACCTGCACAACGCGCCGGTCTGAAGCGTCCATCGCCTTACGGACGAGGCCGCGCTCGACCGCTCTTGCGATCAGTTCACTTACGCCGTGCTGCCGCTCCTGAAGGAACTCGGCCAGTTCGGAGACGGTCGCTTGTCCGCGCCCCGTAAATCCCGCGACTCCAAGCAACAGCTGATGCTGCTGTGGTGTCATCCCATGGCGTCGGGCGGCCTTTTCGCTGAACCGCAAAAACTTTCGCAATTCGTAGCGGAACCAAGCCAGCTCGCGCGTCGTATCCTCCGGCTTGCCCGAACCCGATCTCTTTGTGTTCCCCATCACCGTCTATTATATCGCAATACGATATAACCGCGAATCTGTAGGAGCAAAGCACGGGGTTCAAGATTTGAATGTAGCGCCGCGGGCTTCAGCGCGGCCCTCCAGCACACCTGGAAGTGTATTTCGCCGCACCTTGGCCTCTCAATTCCCGCCTGTGCAATCGCCTCTGGTAAGGCAGTACTATTTTCCGTTTGGGCAAAGCTCCGGGCATCTCATCTCTCATCCACGCAGGCATCCTGTACGATGGATTTCGAGAACAATTCATGCCTCGACTCGTAGTAACTCATCCGGAACGCCCTTCGCAGGTACTTGAGCTGCTGGGAGACCGCCCGCTTTCGATTGGCCGCGCCAAATCGAGCGATCTGATGCTCGATGATCCTGGGGTGTCGCGCCTTCAAGGCGTGGTCCGCGCCAATCCCGACGGGCGCTGGGAGATCATCGACCGCAGCAACACCAATGGCATGGCCATCAACGGCCGATTGATGAAGGAAGCCGTTCTCGGCACCAATGACGAAGTCACAATGGGCCAATTTCGCCTGCGTTTCGAAGATTCCGCCGAGCGCAAAATCATGAGTTACGGGACCTCTGCGCTTCCCGGCAGCGTCGCCAAACTGGTGGGTGAGAGTTCCTATTCGGGTTCGTTCATGTCGGTCGAGCCGGTCGGGTCGGTTTCTGCCACCGACGCCAAGGGCCGGCCGCAACCGCCTTCTTCGCGGGTCCAGTCACTGGAGGAAGAAAACCGGCTGCTAAAGGTTCTCTATCGCGTGAACCAGACGCTCGGCCAGGTAGAAAAAGTAGACGAGCTGACGCGCCGCATTCTGGATCTGGTTCTTGAAATCGCCGGCGCCGAACGCGCCTATAGCATGTTGCTCGAAGAAAATCCGGCCACGAAGATCGATTTCGCCAAAGGCAATTACACGTTCAAGCCGGCCGCAATCCGTTATCGCGCCGAGGCTTCGCGCGATTCGATCGGCGCGCCGCAATTGATCATTTCGCGCACCATCATTCGCCAGGTGATGCAGGCGGGAATGCCGTTGCTCGTCACAGACGGCCAGGCCGACCCCCGTTTTGCCGCCACCAGCAGCGTGGTGAATGCGGGAATTCAATCCGCGATGTGCGCCCCGCTGGGAATGGGTAATCGTGTTCGCGGACTTCTCTACGTAGACAATCTCTCCAAACGCGGAATGTTTACGGTCGATCATCTGAATGTCTTCGCCGTGATCGCCGTCCAGGCCGGCCTGGCAATCGACCGCCTGCAAGGCCACACCGAACCCGTCGAAGTCACCCATTGATCCGAGAGCCCGCGCAGCGGGGGCAGGCATCAGCACCCACGGCGCTCCGGATCAGCCGTTGCCTTGGTAGCGCTGGCCTTTCAGGCCGGCATCCTACGAAGGCAATGTGAATTTATGGCTCGCACACGTTCGGAAGCGAAACGCCTTTTGGGTTCTCCTGACTCAGGAAGGGAGCCTGCGCTCTTCCCGCGAGCCTTCCACGTCCGCCGCAACTACCCTAGTACCTTCGTCCTGGGGACGTTCAGGGCACACCGCGCCGCAGAGTTCTTCCTCTGCACCGGTTTCCCGCTAACCTGAATAGGTACCTCTAATGAGGCCAGAACAGCGCCCGCGTGCGCTCTTGCAATGGAATCTCTTCTCCAAGTCCGCCAGTTAACCGCCGAGTTTCGCTCCGGCAACGCTCCGTCGCACCGCGCGGTTGACGGTGTGAGCTTCGATATTTCACCCAGCGAAGTGGTCGGCGTGATGGGCGAATCCGGCTGCGGGAAGACGACCCTGGCGCTCGTACTGCTCGGTCTGCATGACAGGGATCGCGTCACCGTTTCCGGGACGGCGCAGTTTCAAGATGTCGATCTATTGTCGATACAAGAGCGCGCTCTGCAGCGAATCCGCGGCTCGAAAATATCGCTGATATCGCAGGAGCCGGGAGTCGCACTTTGCCCGGTTCGCCGGGTGGGCGAGCAGATCGCCGAAGTGGCGCACGCCCACGGCCGCGGCGCGTGGAAGAAATGCCGTGTCGAGGCCGAACTCTGGCTCGGCCTCATCGGCCTGAATCCCACGGCAAGAACCTTCACAGCCTATCCGCACCAGTTGAGCGGCGGACAACTGCAACGAGTCGTTCTGGCGCAAGCCCTGATTTGCCGCCCAGCTCTGCTTATCGCCGATGAGCCGACCGCCGCACTCGACGCGCGCCACCAGGCGGAATTCATTCATCTCCTGCGCAACCTGAAAACGCAATTCGGCCTCTCGGTCTTGCTCATCAGCCACACGCCGGAAATTCAGGCAAGCCTTGCCGATCGCGTGCTCGTGATGAAAGCCGGCCGCATCATCGAGCAAGGCCCACTCGTCAACGTCTTCCGCAATCCCAGCGATCCTTACACGCGCACGCTGATTCGCAGCGCCATGCAGGCGCGCGATACAAACGCCGCGCCCGAATCCTTCGCCGCGGGCCACACCGCGAAAATCGAAGAGTGGGTCGAACGATGAGCGCAGCGAACGCACCCCTGCTGCGTGTCGCAGGCCTGGCGAAGACCTACACGCAACGCGGCGGATTCATCGGCGCAAATCACATCGTCCACGCCTTCGAGGACGTAAGCCTCTCCGTCGAAATTGGCTCAACTCTCGCCATCGTCGGCGAGTCCGGCGCGGGCAAATCCTCGCTGGCCCGCTGCCTCGCGCTGCTCGAACATCCCGACCGCGGCGAAATTTGGCACAACGGCCGCAACGTTGCCGCTCTCAGCGCCGCCGATCTCGCCCCATTCCGCCGCGAAGTCCAGCTCATTTTTCAGGACTCCACGTCCGCGCTGAATCCGCGGCTCTCCGCAGTCGAACTCATCGCCGAGCCGCTGTTAATTCAACGCATCGGCACGCCCGCACATCGCCGCGACCGCGCTCGCGAACTGATGCGCTCGGTTGGCCTCGCGCCCGAGTCCGCCAACAAGTGCCCGCTCGAATTCAGCGGCGGCCAACGCCAACGCATCGCCCTCGCCCGCGCCCTCGCGCTTCAGCCCAAGCTGCTCATTCTTGACGAAGCGCTCTCCAATCTCGACGTCGCGCATCAGGACGCCATGCTCAACCTGCTCGCCACCCTGCAAGCCGCGCACGCGCTCGCTTACATTCACATCTCGCACGACCTGCGCCTCGTCTCGCAATTCGCAGGAGAGGTCGCCGTGATGCACAAGGGCAAAATAGTGGAACGCGCACCCGCGGCGGACTTGTTCGCCCGTCCGCAGCACGCATACACGCGGGAACTGCTCGCAGCGATGCCGCCGCTCGAAACGCTGCTTCTGGAGCGCTCCGCCTAGCGCGCGCCCATGAGATACCTCACGCGCCGCCTCGTCCACGCAGGATTTCTCTTCATCGGAGTTTCGTTTTTTTCGTTCGCACTGCTGCAGTGGGCGCCCGGCGATTTCTTCGACGAGCTGCGCCTCAACCCGCGCATCTCCGCGCAAACGATCGACGGCCTCCGCGCCGAATACGGCCTCGACCAATCGCTCCCCGTTCGTTACGAACGCTGGCTGGCCTCGATCGCGCAAGGCGACCTCGGCTATTCGATCGCTTACAACAGCCCGGTCGGGCCGCTCATCGCCGTGCGCGCGCGCAATACGCTCGTCCTCACCGGCTGCGCGATGATCGTCGCGTGGGCGCTCGCGATTCCGCTGGGGATTTACACCGCGGCAAGCCGCCGGAGCTGGTTGAGTCGCTCGATCGGCGTCGCCACGTCGACGCTCCTCACAATTCCGGATTTATTATTATTTCTGTGCCTGCTCCTGCTCGCCGTGCGCACCGGATGGGTTCCCGCCGGAGGCATGTTCTCCGCCAGCACCACGCTTGATGCCACCGGCGCCGACGCCGCGCTCTGGCCCAATATAAAAGATCTGGCCGCCCATCTCTTTCTGCCTGCTGCAGGGCTCGCGCTCGTCACATTACCGGCGCTGATCCGCCACGTCCGCTCGGCCATGATTGACGTGCTCGATTCGCCGTTTCTCCGCGCCGCACGGGGCCACGGCATTCCGCGCGCGCGTCTGCTCTTTCATTACGCGCTGCCCGTTGCCGCGAATCCTCTCATTTCGCTTTTCGGGTTCTCCATTGCAACGATGCTCAGCGCCTCGCTCATCGCGGAAGTCGTCCTCAGTTGGCCGGGCCTGGGGCCGCTGCTCATCGAGGCCACGCTCTCGCGTGACGTTTATGTTGTGGTCGCCACCGTCTTGCTGTCTGCCGGTTTTCTTGTGTTCGGGATTTTAGTTTCGGATTTGCTGCTCTTTGCGGTCGACCCGCGGATTCGCCAGGAGTGAACGTGCGCCGCAACGCCAAACTCGCCATCGCGTTGACGCTGCTCGTGATCTTTCACTCAGCCGTTCTCTTCGCGGGATTCCTCGCGCCCTATGGCTTCGCCCAGCAGGACCGCGATCTCCCCTTCGCGCCGCCCACCGGCATTCACTTTGTAGATGCCTCTCCTCGATGGCACGCGCGCCCGTTCGTCTATGGCTTCGCCGACGATCCAGATAATCCCGGCGCCTATCGCGCCGATACGGCGGCCGTTTACCCCATACATTTTTTCGTGCAAGGCGCGCCCTATAAAATCGCGGGAGTCCTCAGCGCACGCACGCATCTTTTCGGAGTTGAAGATCCCGGGCGCATTTTCCTGATGGGCGCGGACTCATTCGGCCGCGATCAGTTTGCACGCTTCCTCTTCGGCGGCCAGCTATCGCTGCTGGCAGGAGTCCTCGCCGCCGTGCTGTCGGTCGCGCTCGGAATCGTCATCGGTGGAATTGCCGGTTTCCACGGCGGCTGGCTAGACGATCTGCTCATGCGCGGCGGCGAACTCTTCCTCGCGCTGCCGTGGCTCTATCTCCTGTTCGCGGTGCGTGCCGCCCTACCGCTCGACGTGTCTCAGGCGCAGGTGTTTCTCTTGCTCGTGGCCGTCGTTGGTCTCATCGGATGGGCCCGGCCGGCGCGCATGATCCGAGGCGTCGCCCTCAGCGCGAAGGAGCGCAACTTCGTCCTCGCTGCGCGTGGCTTCGGCGCTTCTCGGACGTATCTCCTGCGCCGCCATATCCTTCCCGAAGCTTACGGAGTGATTCTCACCCAGCTCACCCTGTTGATTCCGCAATACATCCTGGCGGAGGTTACCCTCACCTTCCTCGGCCTGGGCGTGGGCGAACCAATGGCCAGCTGGGGCACGCTGCTTGCCGCTCTTCAGCAGTACTACGTACTCTCCACATATTGGTGGATGTTCCTGCCGGCCGTCCTGCTCGTCCCCCTGTTCCTGGCCTATTACGCTGCCGCCGATGCTGTCCAGGAACGTCTCAAGTCCGTGGCGCTGTAAAACTGAAAAATCTGAGTTTAGAGTAAAGCTATAGGAACCATTTGGTAGAGCTATGAGCCGTAGGGCTATGAGCAGGATACGACACGGATGGCGGTCGGCTGCGTGGTGCGCTGCGCTGCTCGTGTGCGCCGTGGCAGCTGCGCTCGCGTCAACCGCTCAAGCGCCCGAAGACCTTGCCGTCACCGATAGCGCCCCCGGACGCATGGGCGGAAATCTCACCATGGCGCTCCGCTCCGAGCCAAAGACGTTCAATCCCGCGCTGGTCGAAGACGATCCCTCGCGCCAAATTCTTGAATGTCTCAACGCGGATCTCATCCACATCAATCGCGACACGTTGAAGACCGAGCCTGCCCTTGCGAAATCGTGGACGGTCTCGCCCGACGGCAAGCAGTACACGCTACACCTTCGGCGCGGAGTTCGCTTTTCGGACGGCCAGCCGTTCAATGCCGATGACGTGCTCTTCAGCTTCCAGGTCTATCTCGACGAAAAGCTCCACTCGCCGCAACGCGATCTTCTAGTTGTCAACGACAAGCCCATCGCCGTCGAGAAAGTGGACGATTACACCGTCCGCTTCTCGCTCTCGCAGCCTTATGCCGCCGCCGAACGCATCTTCGACGGCATCGCTATCCTCCCGCGCCACCTGCTCGAAAACGCGTATCGCGACGGCAAGTTCAACGAAGCCTGGAGCATTTCCGCTCCGCCTACGGATTTCGCCGGCCTCGGGCCGTTTCGGCTAAAGGAATACGTGCCCGGCCAGCGCGTGGTGCTGGAAAAGAATCCGTTCTATTGGAAGCAGGATAAATCCGGCAACCGGCTCCCGTATCTGGCGCAGTTGCAATTTCTCTTCGTCCCCACCGAAGACGCGCAGGTGATTCGCTTTGAAGCCGGAGACACGGACGTTCTGAGCCGCTTCAGCGCCGACAATTTCTCCGTGCTTCAGAAGGAGCAGGCGG
>Ga0210385_10002840_pt1 | contig 10378 bp, 6 predicted proteins | sample IncBWH26OmetaG_FD_160107 | JGI IMG/M metagenome (GOLD analysis project Ga0210385, IMG submission 160107) | Forest soil microbial communities from Barre Woods Harvard Forest LTER site, Petersham, Massachusetts, United States - Inc-BW-H-26-O ... | reverse complement strand
CCTGGATGGGTTCGACGAGGATCGCGCACACGTCGGTGGAGAATTTTGTCTTGAGGTCGGCGATGTCGTCGAAGCGGACGAACTCGACGCCCGGCATGACCGGATCGAAGGGCTCGCGGTACTTGTCTTTCCAGGTGGCAGCGACCGAGCCCATGGTGCGGCCGTGGAAGCTGTTTTCGAGAGCGAGGAATTTTGTGCCGAGGGGCTTCCCTTCGGCGCGCTGCAGGCCGGCCCAGGCGCGGGCCAGTTTCAGCGCCGCCTCATTCGCCTCGGTGCCGCTATTCGAGAAAAACGCCCGGTCCATGCCTGTCGCCTCAGTCAGACGCAGCGCGAGGGCCGCCTGGCCGTCGTGGTAGTAGAGGTTCGAAAGATGGATGAGCTTGTGGCTCTGCTCGGCGATGGCCTTCTCGATGGACGGATGCGCGTAGCCGAGCGCGTTGACGCCGATGCCGCTGAGCAGGTCGAGATAGCGGTCGCCGTTTTCGTCAATGAGGTGCACGCCTTCCCCGCGCTCGAAGAGGAGGGGATAGCGGTCGTAGGTGCCGAGCAGAAGTCTCGCTTCAGCAGCCTTCAGTTCTTCGAGATTCATGGAGGTCTTCTCAGTTGGGTGCGCCCATGGGGTGATTGTGTTGCTCATGCGACCATGACCTCGGTGCCCTGGCTGATGCGGCTGCTGCACAGGTCGGGCAGCAGTGCCGCTTCGGCTGCGGGAAGAATGCGCACGCGCTTGACGCCGTTGAGCAGGGCTTCGCGGCAGGCGCCGAGTTTGGGCAGCATGCCGCCGCTGATGACTTCGTCGCGGGTGAGGTTGGCGATCTGGTCGATGGAGAGCCAGCGCATCACGCTGCCATCGGCGGCCATCACGCCAGGCACATCGGTGAGGAAGACGAGGGCATCGGCTTTGCAGGCGCCGGCGCAGGCTGCCGCCATTTCGTCGGCGTTAATGTTGTAGTACTCGCCATCGAAGCCGAGGGCAATGGAAGAGATGACCGGCACAGCGCCCATTTGCCAGATGGCTTCGAGCCAGCGCGGATCGGCAGCGGCGATTTCGCCGACAAAGCCAAGATCGGGAGCGGTACGCTTTTTGCGCGCGCGAAAAACCAGCCCGTCGCCGCCGGACAGTCCAACGGCGGGCTGACCGTGCGCGCCGAGAGAGGCGACGAGGGCCTTGTTGACGCCACCACCGAGAACCATCAACGCGGTGTCGCGCGTCTCAGCGTCGGTGACGCGCAGGCCGGAGACGAACTCGCTCTGTTTGCCGAGTTGCTTGAGGGTGCGGGTGAGCTGCACGCCGCCGCCGTGCACGATCGCCACCTGGTTGCCATCCTTCACGAGTTCAGCGATGGCTTTGGCGCATTCGTGCAGGAGCTCGGGATTCTCCAGCGTTACCCCTCCGAGTTTGACTACGTATCTCATTTCTTTCAATCCTTTCGCTTCGGCCGTCACTTCAGTCCGTCGGCTTCATGGAAACCGGCCATCAGATTCAGATTCTGGACCGCTTGCCCGGCAGCACCTTTCAGCAGGTTGTCGAGGCACGAAACGATCACGCATCGTCGCCCGTCATCGGCCAGATGGAAGCCGATGTCGCAGTAATTTGTATGCACCGAGTACTGAATCTGCGGCAGCTGACCGGCAGGGAAGACCCGCACCAGTGGACTCTCCGCAAAGAAACTGCGGTAAAGAGCCTCCACATCGCTGGGCTGCCTGGCATCTGTGAACCACACGTAAATCGTGGAGAGAATTCCACGCGGAATCGGGAGCAGGTGCGGCGTAAAGACGATCTGTTCCGAAGCAAGGTCCAGCTGTTCGAGCAGCTCGCCAGTATGCCGATGCGAAAACAGCCCGTAGGCAGAGAGATTGTCCGCTGCGTGCATGAAGTGCGTCTTCGCGGTCGGAGCTTTGCCCGCACCGGAGACGCCGGACTTCGAGTCCGCAACGATGCCGCGATCAAGATCAATCCATCCTGCTGCGACGAGAGGCTTGAGCGCGAGAATGACCGAGGTCGCGTAGCAGCCTGGATTGGCGACCAGATCGGCTTCGCGGATTGCGTCGCGATGCAGCTCCGGCATGCCGTAGACGGCCTTCGTCTGCACAGCCGCAGCGATGGACGAGCCTTCGTCGGGAAATTTGTAGACGGCACGGTTCTCGGCTGCAGTGAGGCGCCAGGCGCCGCTGAGATCGATGACGCGGAGGCCATGGTCGAGAGCCTGCGGCACCCATTCGCGGGACTGCTCGTGGGGCGTGGCGAGAAACAGCACTTCGACATCGCGTGCGTGCAGCAGCTCCCACGAGAATGGCTCAATGGCGAGGCCGTCCGACCCGAGGCCGGTGCCATTATTGTCCATCAACTGCGGATGCACGGCGGCCAGCGGTTCGGATGTGCCTTCGGCGCGACCGAGGAAGAGAGGTGGGGACCCGGCGAGCGACGGATGGCGGAGCAGCAGCCTGGCCAGCTCCAGGCCGGCGTAACCGCTCACTCCCATGACAGCTGTTTGTATCGTTGTCTCCATCGCCTCAGTCATTCCAAACCGCAAATTCCTTTAGACCCTCTTCTCCCGCTCTCGATTCTTTTTCATGCTTCTTTTCGATCGACGAGTCAGCCGATCATGCGCTCCAGCTTTTCGCGCATCGACGATGCGCGCTTCGGGTCGGGGCAGATGATCAGTACGGTGTCATCCCCGGCCAGAGTTCCCACCACGTCGTTCCATCCTTCGTGATCGATGGCCAGAGCCACAGGCTGCGCCGCGCCGCTGGTGGTGCGCAGGACCAGCTGGTTCTGCGCCTGCTTCACTCCAACGCCGAAACTCGAAAGCATTTCGTCCACCGCTGGCTGCTCCTCTTCCTCCTCCACGTGACCATTACCGTTGGGGGCCGCGTAGCCATTGGGGCCCTTGTACAGCCGCAGCTCGTGAATGTCGCGCGACAACGTAGCCTGGGTGACGGCGCAGCCACGCCGCACGAGTCTGCGGCGCAGCTCGTCCTGGCTGGCGATGGATTCGGCCGCCACCAGCTGCCGGATTACGTTGTGCCGTTCCTGCTTGCTCACGCCTGACTCCCACGAAACTGAAACGCAAAAAAGGCGGCCAGCCGCCGAGCGGCCAGCCGCATCTCACTCTGTATAAAAATACAGCAGTGATGTATAAATATGCAAGCACATGTTTGTCAATGCCGCGCGTCTGTTCCTCGCTGGTAACCAGCGGCGCAGGTCACGAGATTTCCAGAAATATTTTCGGATTTCGTCTTCGAACGAAATGGAAGGCCGTTATAGTTGGATATGGGAACGAGAAAAAGTGCTGATCCGGCCCTGTTGACCGGCGGCTCCCGACCCAGTCTGATCGATGCGCGCTTCGATCATGAATCCTGCGGAGTCGGATTTGTCGCCACGCTCGACAACCAGCCCTCGCATGACATTCTGACGAAGGCGCTGACGGCTTTGGGGCGTCTGGCGCATCGCGGAGCGGTGGCGGCCGACGGCAAGTCCAGCGACGGCATCGGCATTCACACCGCGATTCCGCGCGAATTACTGCTCGCTTCCACCGGCATTGCTCTCGATCGCTCTCACTGTTTAGCTGTCGGCATGGTTTTCCTGCCGTCTGAGCCCAGCGCCGCATCGATCGCGGTACGCGAACTGGAACGTGCGATCGCCGCACAGTGGTTTCGCATCCTCGGCTGGCGCGAAGTTCCGACCCGCGCGCAGATTCTCGGGGAAATTGCAGCCTCAACGCTGCCCGTGATCCGCCAGGTGCTGCTGACCGATAACGCACCCGAACCAGTCACGTACAGGGAGCGGGATCGAAGGCTCTATCTGGCGCGCAAGCAGTTCGAGCGCAGCGGCGCGCAGGGTTACGTTTGCTCGCTGTCCTCCTCGTCCATCATCTATAAAGCGATGTGCGACGCGCGGTTGTTGCCGGAGTTTTATCCCGACCTCGCCGATGACCGCTACGTGACGCCGTTCGCGCTTTTTCATCAGCGGTACGCCACCAACGTTGCGCCTTCGTGGGATCGGGCGCAGCCGTTTCGGATTCTGGGGCACAACGGCGAGATCAACACCATCTGGGGCAATCGCGCGCGCATGACAGCGCGGGCTGTCACGCTGCCCGACGAAGTGCGGCCGATTTTCACACCGAGCGGATCGGATTCGACCAGCCTGGATGAAGTCATCGAGTTGCTGGCCCGCAATGGCCGCACGGTGGCCGAGTCAGTGCGGATGGTCATGCCGCCGGGGGATACGGGCCGGCACTCGGCCTTCCTCGCGTATCACGGCGACTGCATCGAGCCGTGGGATGGACCGGCGGCGGTTTCCTTTACGGATGGGCACCTGATTGGCGCCGCGCTGGATCGCAACGGACTGCGGCCGTGTCGATTCTTTGTGACCGAAGATCACCTGGTGGTGGCTGGATCGGAAGCGGGTCTGGTGGATCTGGACCCGGAGAAAATTGTGCACAGCGGCCGGCTCGGTCCGGGTCAGATGATGCTGGCCGATCTGGAGAACCACGTCTTCTACGAAGACGATGAGCTGCAGGCGCTGTTCGATCAATCGGCTCCCGAATACGAAGCGCTGCTGGAAAAGGCGACGCTGGATTCGGCGGTGCCGGTTCCGCCTGTGGAGCCCGCAGAACTGAACCGTCTGCAACTCGGCTTCGGCTACACCAAAGAAGACGTGAACATGATCCTGAAGCCCATGGCCGCGGACGGCAAGGATGCCGTGTGGTCGATGGGGGACGACACGCCGATTGCGCCGCTGGCCCGCACGCCACGGCCGGTCTACGCATTTTTCCGGCAGCGCTTCGCGCAGGTGACCAATCCACCCATCGATTCGCTGCGCGAGGCCTGCGTAATTCAGCTGCATACGCGGCTGGGTCCGTGGCCGCATGTGCTGGGCACAAAGGAGCGGCTGCCGGGACTGTCGCTGAGCTCCCCATTTCTTTCGCTCTCGCAGATGGACTCGCTCCATCAGCGCAAGCATGTTCTGGCGGGCAACCTGCCGCTGGCGGTTCTGGAGTGCATCTTCCATCCGGCGTGCAATCTCCTGACCGCGCTCGACGATTTGTGCAGCAAGGCGATTGAGCTGGTGCGTGGTGGCGCAGCGGTGCTGCTGCTGACGGATCGCGGGTGCGGCGAGCAGGCGATTCCCATTCCGATGGCGCTGGCAACCGGCGCGGTGCATCATGCGCTGATCCGCGCAGGCGAACGCATTAAGGTCGGCCTGGCGGTCGAAAGCGGGGATTGCCGCGACCTGCATCATGCGGCGGTGCTGATGGGCATGGGTGCTGGCGCGGTGTGCCCGTGGCTGGCGCTGGAAACGGCGCGCGCGCTGAACCCGGAGCAGGGCGAAGCAAATCTGCTGCATGCCTTCGATCTGGGTCTCGCAAAGATCATGTCGAAGATGGGCATCTCGGTGGTGGACAGCTACCGCGGCGCGCATCTGTTCGATAGTCTTGGCCTGAGCAAGGAAGTGGTGGAGCGATGTTTCGAAGGAACGCCGGCTCCGCTCGGCGGCATCGGATTCCCGGAACTCGAGGCGCAGATTCGGGGACTGTGGCTCAGTGCGCATGGCGGCGATGCGGGTGCGGAAGCTCCCGAGGCCGGCGGCGGACAGCCGGAAGACGGGGGTGGTCCGCTGGTGACGGTTGCCGCAACCAAAGACCTGCCCGACTACGGATGGGTTCGTTTCCGCAAGGCGGATAAATCGGAGCCACACGGATGGCAGCCGCAGACGGTGCGTCTGCTGCAGACCATTACCGGCGCGACCAAAGCTGCGACCGTGGCTCCCGATACAGCGGTGGCGTGGCAGGCTTTCACGACGCAGGCGGTCGAGAAGGAACCCGCGGTGTTGCGCGATCTGCTGGAACTGCGCGCTGCCGGCGAGCCGTTGCCAGTCGGACAGGTGGAACCCACGGAGAATTTCTATGGGCGATTCATCGCCAGCGCCATGTCGCTCGGTTCTCTGAGTCCCGAGGCGCACCAGACCATTACTGCGGCGATGAACATGCTCGGTGGGCGATCGAATACCGGCGAGGGCGGGGAAGATCCGGCAGTTTACGAACCGGGAGCTCAGTTGCTTGTCGCAGGGAACTCTTTTCCCGCAGAGCTGCTGAATAACAAGGTCAAGCAGGTCGCTTCCGCGCGCTTCGGCGTCACGGCGGAATACCTGATGCATGCCGAAGAGCTGGAGATCAAGATTGCCCAGGGTTCGAAGCCGGGCGAAGGCGGCCAGCTGCCCAGCCACAAAGTCACGGAGCTGATCGCTCGCCTGCGCCACGCGCAGCCGGGTGTGCAGCTGATCAGTCCGCCGCCGCACCACGACATTTACTCCATCGAAGACCTGGCGCAGCTGATTCATGATCTGCGGCGGATCAACCCGAAGGCGGCGATTGGCGTGAAGCTAGTTTCTGAATGCGGCGTGGGCACCGTGGCCGCCGGCGTGGCGAAAGCTTACGCGGACTACATCGTGATTGCCGGGCACAACGGCGGCACGGGAGCCTCACCGCTGTCGAGCATCAAGTATGCGGGCAACCCCTGGGAACTGGGCCTGGCTGAAGCGCAGCAGGTTCTGATCCGCAACGGTCTGCGTGGCCGTGTGCGCCTGCGCACCGACGGCGGCCTGCGTACCGCGCGGGACATCGTGGTGGCTGCGATGCTCGGCGCCGACGAATTTGCCTTCGGGACCGCGGTTCTGGTCGCGCTCGGTTGCGACATGGCGCGCCAGTGCCACCTGAACAGCTGTCCGACGGGGATCGCGACACAGAAACCCGAGCTGCGCGCAAAATTCCGTGGGAAGCCGGAGCACCTGGTGCGGTTCTTCGAGGGATTGGCCGGCGAGATTCGCGCACTGCTGGCGGAACTGGGACTGCCCTCGCTCGAAGCCGCGATTGGGCGCACGGATCTGCTGGAGCAGACGCGCTTCGATGGCTGTCTTGACCTGAGCCCGATGCTCGGCGCTCCCCCTGCCGGCGGCAAAGCCGGTGCAACGCACTGGCAGGGGCGGCGGAATCTGCGCCCTGAGGACCATGCCCCCATCGACGACGCGTGGGTCGAGGGTGCAGTGGCGGCTTACAAAGCCGGCGAACCGTTTCTGGTCGACGCGCTGATCGCCAACGAGGATCGAACGTTTGGCGCGAGGCTGGCCGGAGAGCTGGCGATGCTGCAGTCGGCGGGAATCCGGCCACAGGCTCCGCTGACGTTCCGCCTGACCGGGGAAGCAGGTCAGTCGTTCGGAGCCTTTGCCGTTCCCGGTATGGAGCTGGTGCTGAAGGGTCTGGCTAATGACTTCGTAGGCAAGAGCCTGTCGGGAGGCGAAATTATTCTTCGCGGCCAGGGGCGTGCTGCGTTGCAGCCGGAGTTGCACACCATCCTCGGCAACGTCGCGCTTTACGGAGCGACCAGCGGGGCGCTGTTTGCCGCCGGGTGCGCGGGCGAGCGCTTTGCGGTGCGGAATTCTGGTGCGCTCGCGGTGGTGGAGGGTGTGGGCGATCATGGTTGCGAGTACATGACGGGCGGGCTGGTGGCTGTGCTGGGAGCGACGGGCAATAACTTTGGCGCAGGCATGACCGGCGGAGAGGCCTGGGTCTTCGACGAGGACGGGTTCTTTGTTTCCCGCCAGCGTTACCATGCAGATTTTCTGACACCGGAGCCGTACGAGACGCTGGACCCGGAAGCTCGGGAGAGCATTCTCGGGCTTGTCCAGCTGCATGCGGAGAAAACGGCAAGCACCCGGGCGTACCGGCTGATGGCGAAGTGGGAAGAGCTGGCGCCGCGCTTTGTGAGGTTGACGCCTAAGCCGCAGTAAGTGGCCACGGGGCACAGGGTGCTGGGCACCGAGCACCGGCAGGACAAAAAGCGGCAATTCGGGTTGCGATTTTTCAAGCGCCGCGACCAGTGATATACGACAGCCGAACTCGCGATCAACCCTCCGATTCCGGAAGTAACCTGCACAACTTTCCTTGCTGCTCAGGTGTCTTGCAGATCGATGTATCCTTTGAAGAGCCTGCGGAATCAAAAGACGGGTTTGAACCCCGTACCAATGCATCATTTTTCTCCCCTCTCGCGTCGCCTTTCCCCGTGCCTGCTGCTGGGAGTCCTGTTGCTGCAGGGCTGCGGCCGGTTCGTCCCCCATCCCACGCGCGAATACGTCTATGTGTGGGCCCGCGGGACCTACCTGCGGGATCGCGTCGCTGCCGTCAGCAACCGGGTTGCCGAGGTGGTCAATGGGCAGCGGCTGCAGGTGGTCGAGCATGGTCGGCGGTTTCTGAAGGTGCGGACCGACCGAGGCGAAGTGGGCTGGATTGAGGAACATGGCGTCATCGACCAGCAGGTTTACGATAAGTTCGCGCAGTTGGAGAAGACGAACGCCAGCGATCCAGTGATTGCGACGGCGGTCCTGCGCGACGACTACTGGCTCCGGGACGCTCCGGGCCGGACATCGGACCGGTTCCTGCTGCTGCCGGAGAACGACAAGCTGCAGTTGCTGATGCGAGCCTCGGTGCCCAAGCCGGATGAGCCGCAGGCGCTGCCGTTGCCGGCGGAAAAGCCGGTGACCCGGACGAAGGTCGACACGCCGCCGCCGCCGTCTAACCTGGAAGACTACTGGCTGATCCGCGACAGCAGCGGTCACGTTGGCTGGGTCCGCGCGCGCACACTGGATGAGGACGTTCCGGACGCGATTGCTGGCCTGGCCGAGGGGCAGAAGATCGTCGGCGCCTACGTTTTGCGCAAGGTCTACGATTCCGGCGCCAACGTTGCCGGCGATCAGGTGCCCGAATATGTTGCTTTTTTGGCGCCGTGGAAAGACGGGCTGCCGTACGACTTCGATCAGGTCCGGGTCTTTACCTGGAACACGAAAAAGCATCGTTACGAGACGGCGTACCGGGAGCGTAATCTCGCCGGATACCTGCCGGTTTCGGTAACCGAAGCATCCGCGAGTAACCAGCAGACGCCGACTTTCTCCTTCCGGGTCGCAACGAGCGATCAGATGGCGCTGGATCCGCAAACAGGCACGGTGAAACCGGGCGAGACGGTAGTGGAGAGCTTCCGCATGGACGGCGTGGTGGTGCATCGCACCAGCGATCAGCCGCCGACGATCGCCGCCCGAGCACCGCACCATCGCGAGAAGTCCCGCCAGAAACAACGCGGATAAGGCGCGGAACAGGATGCATTATCCGCAGCATCCCCCATAACATAAGGAAAGAAGCGGCATCGGGGCCGTCTCGTTTGCCCGTCACAATGTTGCGCAAACGGTTCTGGACCTCGTACATTGGTAACACACCTTGACGGTGGGTGCGGCGCCACCAAATTTCGGCTTCGCTGCAGTTTTTCCTGCGGTTGCAGTTTCACCGTCGAGTAAAAAAATAAAAAGGGCAAAGGAGATCGGCTCATGGAAAGCAAGCCGGCACAGAACATTCAGGACACATTCCTGAACACCGTTCGCAAAGATAAGACCCCGATCACGATTTATCTGGTGAGCGGCGTGAAACTCACCGGGAAAATTCGTTCTTTCGACAAATACTCCGTGCTGCTGGAGAACAATAGCCAGGAGCAGTTGATTTTCAAACACGCAATCTCCACAGTCGTGAGCACCCGGTCGGTGCTGCACGGCGAACATCGTCCGCCGCACACGGCACAGGCGGGACCGGTGGCAGTAACGCCGGCGCAGCCGGTGCAGGAGGCTTCCGGCTCCTAAGGGTGCCGGAGTCGCAGGGCGCGACGAGTTTCGATGCCGCTGAACGCGACCGCTTCGACCGCCGAACGGGCATTGCTGGTTACGGTGGTCATCGGATCGCCGCGGCGATCCCTGACCCGTGGTGCGTCCCAGGCACGGGATGCGGCGGCCTCGACGCCTAATCTGCACCCAGTCCTGGACGACGAGGACGCGCGTCTGGAGGAATTTCGCGAACTGGTCATCAGCGCGGGAGCGATGGTTTCCGGCGAGATCGTCCAGCACCGTCCGAAAGCCGACCCAGCGACGCTGATTGGCAGCGGAAAAGTGGAGGAGCTGTCGGGCATAGCCGCCGCGACGCAGGCCGATGTGGCCATCGTCGACCATGACCTGAGCCCGACCCAGTTACGCAACCTGGAGCATGCGCTGCCGTGCAGGGTGATCGATCGGACGCAGCTGATCCTGGACATCTTCGCCCGTCACGCACGCACGCGCGAAGGCCAGCTGCAGGTGGAGCTGGCGCAGCTGGAATACATGCTGCCGCGGCTGACGGGGCGGGGTAAGGCCATGTCGCAGCTGGGCGGCGGCATTGGCACGCGAGGCCCGGGCGAAACGCAGCTGGAGACGGATCGGCGGCGTATTCAACGGCGTGTGCTGCAACTGCGCCGGGAACTGGAGGGCGTGCGCCGCATTCGTACCCAGCAGCGGCAGCGCCGTGAATCG
>Ga0210385_10002839_pt1 | contig 10378 bp, 5 predicted proteins | sample IncBWH26OmetaG_FD_160107 | JGI IMG/M metagenome (GOLD analysis project Ga0210385, IMG submission 160107) | Forest soil microbial communities from Barre Woods Harvard Forest LTER site, Petersham, Massachusetts, United States - Inc-BW-H-26-O ... | reverse complement strand
GGTGAGAGCAAAGGGGCGCGAGAACAAGATCGGAAGCTGCATTGAAAAGAATGAACCCGAAGAAGGCAGGAAGATGCTTTACCAGCCGCGAGGCGAGTATCCGAGCCGCGACTGCTAGCTCGAGCGCAAACGAGATCCACCACAGCGTGATCATGGCGGTTGCGGTTTGTGAAGGCCGCAACCGCCAACATACTACTACACGTCCCGTCTAACGGATCACTGTAGGCGGAATTGGAAATGGCGGTTCGGCAGAAACAACTGCCGCTGCCAGTCCTAAAGCAAGGAGGAGAGTGATAAGTGTTTTCATTCCATGAGCGTAGCGGCTTTCGAGTGCACCCGTAACCGGGCGATGGCCCACCAGTACTAAAGTTGCGGAATGCAAGTACTTTTCTTCAAAAAGGACTGCCGTTCCTGCAAACGACGAATATCGGTCACCGCTTGCGTTAAATAACCGGCGTTTGAGCCTGATGGTCTTCCGGCCGGATAGTGGAGGACGCCTCGAGCGGCTTGCGAAACCTCGGGGGACGGGCGACGAGGCCCCTAGAAGGGGACCTCATCGGCGTGCGGCTCGGCGGTGTCGCTTTGCTCGCCATTCGAAGTGGAACGATCCAATGTCCGAATGGTCTCGGCTTTCAGTTCGACAACGAGCTGTTGGATTACGTGCTCGATGCTCTTGCCCTTGGCCGTCGGAACCTTGATGAGGCGATCGTACTCGCGCGTGGTCAGCTCGCCCTGCACGAATACGTGAGCGCCTTTCCCGAGCCGGTCCGCCAACTGCGCGAAACCCTTGCCGAACGCGACCACGTTATGCCATTGTGTCCTTTCCTGCCACTCGTCTTTCTCGTCCTTCCAGGACTTCTTAGTCGCGACGGAGAATTTCGTGACCGGGGTCCCGTTCGCCAGATACTTGGTTTCGGCGTTCTTGCCGATGAAGCCGATGATCGAAAGCTGATTGAGGTTCATGTGGTTTTCCTTTTCCGCCCCTGCTGTGCTTGGGCACAAAAACGCGAGGCTGGTTGCTCCCAAACTTGTGAACGTGCTTTTTCGGGGGACCGCAAAGTTTTTCGCCGCATTTGCGAAAGGCGTAGCCCTTGAACTTGTGGTGGGACCGAAACCGCGGTGCGCTTTCCTCAACGCATAAAGAAATGAAGCGCAAAGCAGAACGGGCACGAGTGCCGGGCGCAACGGATGTCGGCTGAAGCGGTGCCAAGCACATCAGGAAGGAAAGGAATACACGACGAACCGGATAGCTCGATCCCGTTGTGGTGAATGGCGGAAGCCTTTGAAATCAAATCAGGCGAATGGCAGGGCAACGGTTCAGGCGCGATCGGAACGTGAAGACGAGGGCAGTGGCAAGAAAACAATTGGAATTCCCGGTTAGGCAATTGGTCAAGAATGGCGGCATCGCGCGAAAGCTCACATCTCGCAGAAGCGAGCCGGTGCGGAAGATTGACGGTCTGCCGGTTTCGCTCACATGAGCAAGATATCGAGCCGGCCAAGCGTTCGAACAAAGCCCATTCGACTATGATCGGAAACGTCAGTGTTGAGCGACTATGACACCGCGATCATTTGAAGGACTTGGTGGGGCCGCAGCGATGATAGGCCGTGCGCTGCAGCGCGGAATCCGTCGCAAGCATAACTGCTAGAACGAGCGATGCGCACCCGCAATGATCGACTATGCTGAGTTGATACAGCTCGCCCCAATGCGCGATTCGTATGAGTCAATCGTCGGGTTTCTGGTCGCAGAGTTACCGCATGTATGGTTCGAGGAGTACGCTAGCGTCAGCGCCCGGCCAACCAACGTGGTTCGATTGACTCTGGGTGGGTTCAACTATCTTTTTGATCTCTATACTGAATTTGAGGTCAAGGGCGTGATCAATGAAGATGCGGGAAAAGAGTCACGCCTCGTTGCCGTATTTGGCCAATCAGCCGCCAAAGCGGGCAATCGTGAGTCCTCACGTCTCCGCGGCTGGATCGGTCCCACTGCCATGTACCTCGGCAATGATTGGGACAAGGGGCATTTCATCGCACATGCTATGGGTGGAGGGGTGGACGGGGCGGAGATCAACCTATTCGTTCAGAGAAGAAACCTTAATCGTGGTTGGTCTGCGCCGGGCAAGATGTTCCGTTCGATGGAAGTATATGCTGCAAAGAGGCCCGGAACGTTTTGCTTCCACCGGCCGCTCTATGCTGACGGCACAAGCCGACCATCCCAGTTTGAATTTGGTGTGCTGAAGGCAGACGGTGCCTTGTGGGTTGAAACATTCGATAACTGAGTCTACGTGTTGTGCCGTCATTCGATTGACCGTGTGTGTGTTTTGAGTACGGCATTGGATCCACTAGTCCAAACGGCCATGATCGACGCTCACGTAGGTGCGGCACAATAAGCGGATTCTTGTCCCTCGCCAATGCGCAGTCGTGCTCGTTGCATTCTGCATTGTCGTCATAGCGTTTCGGGCAAAACCGCTGGTGGAGAGCACAACTGCACCATCTTGGCCTTCTATGTCGGCGAAGCTTGGCACGATTATGATGGTTGCTCAGAGGTATACATATGACACTTGCTGGCGTCGCGGTACCGTGAGCAGTAACCGGGACTGGACTTATTGCCCCTGCAATTCTTGGGCCTCCGGTACGGCGGCAGCTTGCGGATCGCTTTTGTGGAGATCGAGAGCGGCGTTCAGCTCTGCTTGCTTTAGCTCTAGCTCTTTCAGACGTGCTTCGTGCTCAAAGGGCTTTTCGACTTCACGTTTGTAAGCAGCCAAGTCGGTTTCGAGCTGATGGAGCTTTTCTTCTTCCCGTTCGGCCATGCGTTCGAGCGACCGCAAGGCGTATTCTATGCTCTGAACCGTGCCGACCGGGTTGGTGGGATTCAGCGTAGCTGTGTACGTCCCACTGCCACGAACAAAGAGGGCGGGGACGGGATCAGGTTCGAGGAAAGACGGGCGCTTGCCTTGGCTGAGGATTTGGAAGCCGCGAAAATGGGCACGCACTTCGCGGGCTTCATCGTCTTTCCAATTAAGAACGAGATAGGTGAGGGCCTTGGATGCTTCTTCCCGTGCGCCCTTCCCGGAGTACTCGCGATTGCCAATGGTCATCGAGAAGCCTTCCGTGTCATGGGCGTTGCGCAACGCAATATCGGCGTGGACGTGAGCGATCATTTGGCGGGAACGCTCGATGCAATAGGGGAGTTCGGCCATTTGACGGGCGACGCGGTAAAGCTGGTTTTGGTGCGTGGCACGCAATGCGTCGAGCTTGCGAATTTCGGTATCCACGCGGACCTTTTCCATCACAAGCGGATTCCCAGAGGCAATGGCTTTAATCTCAGCGAAGGTGAGCACGGCGTTTTCAAGATCTTCAACCCGGCGTGTGGAAACCTGACCGCACATGACCTGACCGATGAAGCGGGCTTTGACTTCGAGTAGCTGCCACATATACGCGTCGAACGACCCGGTTGTGACGTAACGGAACACGCGCACCTGGGAGTAGCGATTCCCTTGACGCAAGATACGGCCTTCGCGTTGTTCGATATCGCGGGGTCTCCACGGGGCATCGAGGTGTGTCAGAGCGGCCAGCCGACGCTGGACATTCATGCCCGCTCCCATTTTTTCCGTGCTGCCCATCAGGATACGGATTCGACCGGCGTTGACGGCATCGAAGAGCAATTTCTTCTTGGCGTCGGTATCGGCATCATGGATGAATGCGATCTCTTGCTCGGGAATACCGAGCTGAATCAGTTGCTCTCGAACTTCGTCGTAAACGTTCCAACGTGCTGGATCGGGTGTGGACAAATCGCAGAAGACCAGTTGTGCTCCACGATCGGCCGCCGTTTCCTGCCAGACTGTGAAGATGCGCTGAATGGCGCGTCTCAGTTTGGTCTCATGGTCGGGCTCTTCAGATAAATCGACAAGCCGGAGATCGAGAGCCGCCTTGCGGCCATCCCCCGTGACCTTAAGCATGTTATCGACGCTCGGGTCGACTCGTTCCTTCTTCAGAGCCTCAGCGCGCTTGACAAGCCTTTGGATATAGCTCTTGAGCGTGTCACTGGCCGGGGCTGCTTCGATGATCGGTCGGCCGGTTTCTAGCTCGGGCCGAGGCAGTTGGAGCATATCCGCGGTCTGAATGTCCGCGACAGTGCGGAACATGGAGAGTAGTTCGGGCATATTAATGAACCGGGCGAAACGCGTGTTCACTCGATAGCCACTGCCATCGGGGGCGAGTTCGAGTGCCGTCACCGCTTCGGCGAAATTTGCTGCCCAGGCGTCGAAATGACTGGTGCCAGTGCTTTCGAGCAGAGAGGGCGCCAGATAACGGAGCACAGTGTACATCTCTGCGAGCGTGTTGCTGATCGGGGTACCAGTTGCGAAAGCTACACCGCGTGTTTGGGGATTCTGCTGGATGTAGCGGATCTTGAGGAACATATCGAAGGCTCGGAAGGAATCGGAATTGGGCAGCCCGGCAATGCGCTGCATTTTGGAGATATAGGCGAGGTTCTTGTAGGCGTGCGCTTCGTCTACCATGAGCTGGGAAATGCCGAGGTCTTCGAAAGTGACCGTGTTGTCCTTGTTTTCGCGATTCGCTCGCTTTTCGAAACGCACTTTCAACCGTTTCTTGGCGGCTTCGAGTTGTTTCACGATTCTGCGGTTGTCCTTGTCGCCCGCCTTTGCGCGCAACAATTCTTCGTCGATCTCCCGGATTTCTTCTTCAAGAAATCTCTTGAACAGTTCGTCCGAGAACGGGAGAAACTCGAAGCTGCGGAACGAAACAATGACAGCATCGTAGTTGCCGGTGGCGATGCGAGCCATGGCGCGTTGGCGGTTGCCGTTCGCGAGCTGGTCTTTGCCGGCCACGAAGAGATTTGCTTGCGGGTAGAGTTTGAGAAATTCGGCAGCCCATTGCTCGACCAGATGATTGGGAACGACAACGATCGTTTTCTTTACGAGGCCGAGCCGCTTCAGCTCCATGGCGGCTGCGACCAGTGTGAAAGTCTTGCCGGCCCCGACGACATGCCCAATCAGAGCGTTCTCGCATTGAAGGATTCTCCACACGGCATTCTTCTGGTGTGGCGCCAGATCGCCCCCGCGAAGATGCGAGCGTGACATCCCAGGGAAGCTCAGATGTGAGCCGTCATAGCTGCGCAGACGTAGACAGTTGAAGCGCTCGTTGTAATCGCGTGCGAGCCGTTGTGCGCGTGCCGGATCTTGCCAGATCCATTTTTGGAAGTTGTCTTTGAGTTCTTGCTGCCGTTCGCGTGCTGCTAACGTTTCATTCTGATTGACAACCAGCCTCTTTTCACCGTCTGGACCGCTTACTTCGTCGTAGGCTGTGGGCGTGCGATTGTTGAGAGCTTGCTCGATAATGGTGCTGGCGGTAAACCGGGCCGTCCCGTAGGTTGTCGTATTGGCTGCAGCGTATTTGGCTGAGTAGCCCAACTCGACGGTCCAACTCGCGATGGTCTCGGCATGACATACCGTTACGTCCTTTTCTTCGGCGGAAAGCAGTTCGCAAAGAAATGAGCGGATATCGGAGGCGGGAATCCAGGGCGAGCCGAGGCGTGCGTCGATATCGCCGGGCTCGAGATCTTGCGGTTGCACGGTGCGGAGTGCATCGACGTTCGGCGCGAACTCGCATGAGCAGGCAACGGCAGCTTCGGCTGCGTGAAGCTTGTGGCGGACATTGCCGGACAAATAGGTGTCGGCAGTTTCCCACGTGTCGCCTTCTGGATTGCGGAAAACCAGGCCTGTAAGCTCGGCTTTCAGCGCGGGAATACTTCGCCCGGTAAGGAGAGCCATGCGGGACCAATCGATCCGGCCCGTCTCATTGAGGCTGACGACCAGCGCTTCCGCCGCTGTGTCGACGTGCTCAACGGGTTTATATCCTTCGATAGTCCGTTCGCGAAAGATGGCGGTCTTCGTGGCACGTTTGGTATCCGGGTCGTAGTCTTCGAGCGAGAGCAGGAGCGCATGATCGGGATCGCCGGCAAAGGCGCGGAAGTTCTCTTTGGAGTAAATAGGACCAAAACGGAGAACGAAGCGATCGTACTCGGCGTTGAGATGACAGCGGGCACGGGTGATTTTCTCTTCGGAAGCGTTGTCCAACTGCGTGTGGATGACATCCCGGACGGCATCGCGAACTTTCATCAGCGCGCGAATTCTGGTTTCGACCGTTCTGCTCAGAGTGACCGGTTCGAACGCGTTGCCATCGCGAATCACTAGCCGGTTGTCCGCGAGCCCATAAGCGCCGTCTTTGATGGATTCGAGTTCACAAGTTGGCAAAGCGAAGCAAACTGTCGCGCTGGAATGCAGTGATGCGGGAATGCAAATATTCGAAGGTAGTTGCGCAAGACGATCGGCGAAGCGCTTGGAACAAAAGTCGCCCCTGAGCGAAAACTCTGCCGCTTGGTACATGGTTCCCTCAAGCGTCGGCGTGCCGAGCATCCGTTCTGGATGGCTCACGAAGTACTCATTGATACTGGCTGGGCCGTCTACGGTGTCGACGGTCTTGAGTTCAAGCCAAGCTTCGGAGTTTGCGTGCATTGAGGGCGTGCGACGCTGCAGAAACAGAACGTCCGTTACTGCTTCAGTCCCTGCGTTCGCCTTGAAGGTTCTGTTGGGGAGCCGAATCGCCGCTATGAGATTGGCTTTGGAAGAAATGTATTCACGTACTGCGCTGTTCTGCTTGTCAAGCGTATAGCGGCTGGTGATGAGGGCAACGAGACCGCCCGGCCGAACCAGATCCACCGACTTCGCGACGAAATAGTCGTGAATCGACCGCGTCAGCGCTGGCTGCTTAGCATACTGCGGATCGTACACGGGATAGTTTCCGAATGGCACATTGCCGACGACAACATCGAAGAAGGAGTTCGGAAGTGAGACCGTCTCGAAAGCTGCTTCGCGGATTGTGGAGTCCGGGTAGAGAAGCCGGGCGATGCGGGCGGAAATGGAATCGATTTCGATCCCGACGCGGACTGCATTTGCTGCGAGTGCCTCGGGCATAAGACCGAAGAAGTGGCCGATGCCGAGAGCCGGTTCGAGTATCTTTGCGGGCGCAGCCGTGCCAAATCGCAGAACTGCCTTCCAGATTGCTTCGATTACTGCGCCTGACGTGTAGTGTGCATTCGGTGTGGAAGCCCTGGCGGAGTGATATTCGGCATCCGTGAGAAGAGTTTCCAGTTCGCTAGCGGTGCTGCGCCATTCTTGCAAAGGCCGAGGATGAAATACTTGCGGGAGCGCACCCCAACCCGTGTATCGAACTAGGATGACCTTCTCATCATCCTCCGCTAGTCTGCCGTCCCGTTCGATCCTTTTGAGGAGGCGGATGGCCTCGAGATTGGCAGCGGCTTTCTGACGCAGAGTGCCCGCGCCAAGGACGTGGTCGGATGGAATCCGAAGATCGCGGTCGAGACGGGTTTCTACGTGGGCGGTCGGCTCGGCGAGGAACCCCACTCGTTCATCGCAATTTCGAGTGCCGCCTGATAATCCATCTTCTGAACAGCCGTGAGCTGATACAACAGCTCGATCAACTGTTCGTTCGCTTGGTTCAGGGCCGGTAACAATTGGCCCGACGCTTCCAACGCCGCTACCATTTGGGGAGCTTCGCTCTTCCAGCGATTGAGAATCAAGCGGCTGGTCAGTGGCAGTGTGGAGTGCATGGATGGAACTGGTTGCTATTACGATAGCAGCAATGCTGCTTTCGAGAGTGTTGAATAAGTTCAACTGATGGGTTGAGTGACTCGTGTCTTTCGCGCGTAGCGGCATGAGCTTGAGGAGGATCCTTTCTGTCCTGCTGGACACGAAGGGCGGGGAGCGAAGGGAGTCAGGGCCGGAGCGAAGCGGAGTGCATTTCAGCCTTGACCCCGTAGCTAGGATGGGAAGACCAGCAGACAGACAGCCCCACTTTTCTAACCGTGAAAGCCGAATAAGAGCTTATTTCTAGTTTGTACGCTTCGAAATTTATATGAAATTTCGGAAAGCTCGGGATATGAGCTCTTGCGTCCAAATTAGGCTGAAATCAACAATCAAATACACCACTGAACTGTGGTTTTGTTCAGGAACAGAAGCCTGGGATCACGCGGCGCAGCCATGCGGCTGGTTCGGGGGCTTTCCGGCGGCAGTTCTCCCTTCGCAGCTGGTAGGCAGTACTACTGCAGTGAACGACACCTGCACGGTGTACGTCTACTCCCCCGGAGAGATGGCATTGACCGCGAGATCCCCCTGAACCGCGCACAAATCACTTCATGTGCGGTTTGACGCGCAATCCAAAGATCTTGGTGATGTCAGGCTGGCCGCCGCTGGGCGCGAATGCGGCTACTAGTGGTTTGGTGCTTAATGGATGTTGACCCTCGCCTGTTGAGATATTTCTTGGCCGTGGCCCGAGACCTACACTTTGGGCGCGCGGCAGCAAAGCTCTATTTGTCTCAACCAGCCTTGAGCGAAGGGATAAAGAAGCTTGAGACCGAGCTTGGGGTGGCGTTATTCGTTAGAGGGAGTAGACGCGTCGAGTTAACGGAATCGGGACGCGTGTTGCTCGCCCAAGCGCCGGTTGTACTGAGCCAATTGGATCGTACGATTGCCTTTGTTCGCAGCACCGCTCGTCGAGGTGGAAATAGTTTTCGAATCGGATACTCTCCGTTCGTCGATCTAGCTCGCGTTTGGGCAGTCCGCACATACCTTCAGAGAGCGGAGCCAGATCTTAGTATCGAATTCATCAGTTCCAAAACTACTGAACAAATCAGTTTACTTTTGAGAAATGAAATCCAAGCAGGCATTTTGGTTGGACCTGTCGAGGAGCAGGGCCTCATATTGGAGTCGGTTTTCAGGGAGAAGTTTATGGTGGGCCTGCCGAAAGGTCATCAATTGGCTCGTAACCGTGGCATTCGGCTTCGGGATCTTGAAACTGAGAGCATCATCTGGATACCGCGCTCGTTCCATCCCACGTTCTACGACCGATTTTTGAGCCTTTGTGTCGCTCGCGAATACCGACCTCGGATCACACATGAGGTCACAACCGTTTCTGAGTGTCTTCAACTGATTAAGAAAGGTGAGGGTATTACGTTCATGACGCGGTCCGCCCAGCCGATACCCGTCCCTGGAGTGGTCTTTCGCGAGCTGCGCGACGAGAACTTTTTCGTTGAGACTTTAGTTGCCACTCGGTCCGATGGAAGCGCTGAATTCCTCAAACGATTTGGGGAGATAGTCAGGACCGAGTTCGGCCGTACTACCATCAAAGCTTAGCTGCCTTCACGGTCGCGGTAGGCGCCAGTAGCCCAACCATTTGGTGCGGTCATTCTCATGGGCGAGCTGAACTGAAGACCATCCTTCGCACAGCACAAGGATTACTGCTTCTCGCCAAGGATCATACGCCGAAACCGTGCTTGACAGCGTGCCCTTTGTGTCGGGATGCAAATGATCAAATAGCGGATTGATCCTGGATTCAAGGACGTAGCTGATTTCTTCTTTCCGGAGCGAAACGACACCCCGCTGCTGAGTGGCCGCGGCACAAAGAAAAGCCTCTTCACGCAGGCTTGCATAAAATCGGCTGGCGACGCGATCGAGAAGAGCGGGCGGAAGCGGGTCGGGGCGGACTAGCTGAGCGCGCAAGTCTATCGGTGCCATCCGATAGCAGATGGCGGTGGTTATATCAAAAACCCCGGGCTTCAGATTGACGTGAGCGCTTCTTTCCTTCATTTCCGTCTTAACAGCTATTAGGGAGAGAACCTGATCGAGACTTCACGTGCGACTCGGACTATAGTTCGTCGCTCTTTCGGGCGCAGAGTAACACGATGCAGCCTGCTGGTGCAACGCCGGAGCGGTCATGTTCAGCCAAACATCGGGCCGGAAAAGGGCCTTTGGCCAAGCCCTCCGCACACTTCGTATTGAGCGCGAGCTGTCGAAAGAACAGCTCGGCTCACTTAAGGAACGAACTTTCTCGTACTTTCGACCCTTGAGCCCCCCTGATTACGTTGTGTTTTGATTCATCGGTCACGCCGATAGATCCGGCGCAAGAAAGAATTGGACCAGGGTCAGAGTGTAATCTATGCTGGTTTCGTAGCGAATGATGCAGTACTCTCGCTGCGTGATTTCCGAGATAGAGCGCGCTGCATCGGGAGACAATACCCCATGCCGTTCGGTGCTCGTGTTCCTTCCGGCGCCCGTCCTCACGGATTGACGACGGACCGGGTTTCCAGTGCAATTGAAAACGAGTACCGAGCCGCCGGCCCGGCCCCAGTTGTTGAGTTGAAGGAGATGCATGCGGCGCTTGCCGTCGCCGACGAACTGCACTTCACGCGCGCCGCCGAGAAACTGAATCTCACGCAATCCGCCCTTTCCCGCCAGATTCAGCAGTTGGAGAACGCCCTCGGAGTTCAACTGTTCCAGCGCGG
>Ga0210385_10002837_pt1 | contig 10379 bp, 10 predicted proteins | sample IncBWH26OmetaG_FD_160107 | JGI IMG/M metagenome (GOLD analysis project Ga0210385, IMG submission 160107) | Forest soil microbial communities from Barre Woods Harvard Forest LTER site, Petersham, Massachusetts, United States - Inc-BW-H-26-O ... | reverse complement strand
CGTCTTTCGTTTGCTCGGCGGCCGCACCAAAGCGCGCCTTCCCGTTTATGCCTCTCGCCTCTATGCTACCGAACTGCGCGAACTCGCCGCGGAAGCCAAGCGCTACAAAGACGAAGGCTACCAGGCCATGAAATTGCGCTTCGGTTGGGGACCCGCCGATGGCGCGCGCGGCATGCAGCGCAACATCGAACTCGTTCGAACCGTGCGCGAAACCATTGGTGACGAGGTCGACCTCATGGCCGACGCCTACATGGGTTGGACTCTGGATTACGCCAAGAGAATGCTGCCGCTGCTGGAGCCTCTGCATCTTCGCTGGCTGGAAGAGCCGGTGATCCCCGACGACATCCACGGTTATGCGGAGCTAAAATCCTACGGACGCGTTCCAATCGCCGGCGGTGAACATGAATTCACGCTGTTTGGATTTCGCGACCTGCTGGAAGCTCGTGCGCTGGATTACATCCAGTTCGACACCAATCGGGTCGGCGGCATCACGCAAGCGCGCAAGATCGCGGCTCTCGCGGAAGCTTACTCTGTCCCGGTAATTCCTCACGCTGGCCAGATGCACAACTATCACATCGTGATGGCCAGCTTTAATTCTCCTATGGCGGAATATTTCCCGATCGTTGACGTGGAAGTCGGCAACGAATTGTTTTGGTACATTTTCGACGGTGAGCCTCGCGCAAAGAGCGGGTATATCAATCTCGATAACAAGACTCCTGGCCTTGGATTGACCATCAACGAAGCTGGATTGGACAAATTCGAGGTATTCGAATAATTCATCAACGACCAATCATCCAATGACACGACTCATTCAAATCAAAAATGACAATATACGCCGGGTGGCGTTGGTAGAAGAGCCAAACATACGTTTCCTCGATCGTTGCTCTTCTATTTACGAGCTTGCGCAGATTGCGATTGACCAAGGAAAGAAGTTTAGTGAGGTTGTGCGCCAAAGCGCGCAACACGGCACGCACGACTACGACGCGATTTACAACGGCCGTTCGGGATGGCGGCTGCTTCCGGCGATTGACCATCCAGACGAACCCGCCCGCTGCCTGGTTTCCGGCACAGGCCTGACGCATATGGGCAGCGCTCGCGGCCGCCAGTCCATGCACGCCACCACGACCGAGGCACTCACCGACAGCATGAAAATATTCCGCTGGGGTGTAGAAGGAGGCCGCCCCGAAGCCGGTCGTATCGGAACTCCTCCTGAGTGGTTTCACAAAGGCACCGGCAGCTCTTTGCGCGCGCATGGTGAACCGCTCGACGTCCCGTTCTATGCGTGTGATGGTGGCGAAGAAGCGGAGATCGCCGGCGTCTATATTATTGGTCGCGATAGCCGTCCGTATCGCATTGGTATGGCCGTAGGCAACGAATTCTCCGACCACGAGTTCGAAAAGAAAAATTATCTTTATCTGGCTGGCTCGAAACTTCGCAGCTGCGCGCTCGGTCCGGAAATTGTGCTGGATTGCGAATTTAACTCCATTCCCGTCACGGCCACGATCCTGCGCGAAGGGGCGACGCTATGGACCAAAACCTTTCGCACCGGCGAATCCGAAATGTGCCACAGCCTGCAAAACATTGAGCATCATCATTTCAAATTTGAGGCGCATCGCCGGCCGGGCGACATCCACGTGCATTTCTTTGGCACTGATTGCCTGAGCTTCAGCGATCACATCCGTTTGCAGGATGGAGATATCATGCAACTGGACGCCAAAGGCTTCGGGCGCGCACTGATGAACCCCGTCCGTGCAGACAAATCCTCAGCGGAGCTTATCCACGTCACTCCTTTATTGTGAGCACAACTATGGCAAAACCTTCTGTCGCAATTCTTGGCCTCGGCATCATGGGCTCCGGCATGGCCATGCGCCTGCTCTCAGCGAACTTTCCGCTGGCCGTTTACAATCGCAGTCGCGAAAAAGCGCAACCGTTGGAAGCCGCCGGAGCTTTTCTGGCCGCGACTCCCCGTGAAGCCGCGGCCCGCGCACAAATCATAATCAGTATGGTTGCAGATGATAACGCTTCCCGCGATGTGTGGCTTGGCGAATCTGGCGCGCTGAGCGGTGCCGCTGCAAATTCGATCGTCATCGAATCCAGCACAGTAAGTGTTAGCTGGGTCAAGACACTCGCCGCAAAGGCCGTCGAACGTGACTGCCATTTCCTGGATGCGCCCGTAACCGGCACGAAACCGCACGCCGCTACCGGCGAGCTGCTATTCCTCGTCGGTGGCAGCGCAGACGTGATTTATCTGGCACGACCGGTCTTCGCCGTCCTTGGTCGCGACGTGATTCATCTCGGCCCGATCGGCAGCGGTGCGCTGATGAAACTCGTCAATAATTTTCTGTGCGGAGTGCAGGCGGCATCCTTTGCTGAGGCTCTGGCGCTTGTTGACGCTGGCGGGTTAGATCGCGCAAAGGCTATCTCCATTCTCACCGGAGGCGCTCCAGGAAGCGGAATCGTAAAAAGAGTTGCAGAGCGCGTCACGTCGAATGAATTCACTCCGGCTTTTGCACTCCGATGGATGGCCAAGGATCTTACCTACGCTGTTGAGGGAGCTTCTGGCGTGGGAGTTTCTCTGCCCCTCGCCTCTTCCGCATTGGGGATATTTCAACAGGCAATTGCCGCGGGCCATGGCGATGAGGACTTCGCCGCAGTTACAAAATTGCCGCACACGCAAAGGAAGTCTTAATTATGGGAACTCCGTTACTTGGACAGCCGCTGATCGGTTTCAACCGTGCCGACGGGAACGCCGATTCGTTCCGCGCCGTGAATCCAGCAACGCGAAAAGAATTAGATCCGCCTTTCTTTTCGGCCAACCAGAAGGATTTAGACAACGCGGTAGCGCTGGCGGAAGCCGCATTTACTCCCTACGGCTCGCTATCGAGCGCGGACCGTGCGAATTTTCTTCGCGCCATCGCCGTTGAGATGGAAGTGACCGCCACCGAAATTATCGCGCGGGCTCACGAAGAAACAGCGCTGCCGGTCGCTCGCTTGCAAGGCGAACTGGGACGAACCTGCGGCCAACTGCGACTGTTTGCCTCCGTGGTGGAGGAAGGATCGTGGGTATCCGCCCGGATCGATCGCAACGATCCGGCGCGTAAACCATCGCCAAAGCCGGGAATCCGGTCCCTGCTGAAGCCTCTCGGGCCCGTCGCCGTTTTCGGCGCCAGCAATTTTCCGCTCGCGTTCTCCGTCGCGGGAGGAGACACCGCATCGGCCTTGGCCGCCGGAAATCCGGTAATAGTGAAAGCGAACCCGGCGCATCCGGGCACCAGTGAATTGGCCGGAAACGCGATCGCGCGAGCCGTTCGCACCTGCAGATTGCCGGAAGGAACCTTTTCCCTTCTGTTTGATTCTGGCTTCTCCGTCGGCGCCGATCTCGTGAAACATCCCGGAATTCGCGCCGTCGGATTCACCGGCTCGCTGAAAGGCGGCCGAGTATTGTTCGATCTTGCGTGCGCCCGGCCGACACCAATTCCCTTTTATGGCGAGCTGGGAAGTTGCAATCCTGTTTTCATTTTGCCCGGAGCGATGCGCGCCCGCGGGCCTCAGATAGCCCGCCAGCTCTTCGAATCTTTCACGCTGGGTGGCGGTCAGTTCTGCACGAAACCGGGAATTGTTTTTGTGCCGCCGCAGGATTCCATCGCCGAATTTTCCGCTGCGCTCGCCGCCGCCGTCGCACAATCGCAGAATTTTGTGCTGCTCACTCCGCAGATCGGTGCCGCATTTAATAATGCGATCCTTGGCCGTGAACATACAGCTCACCTTCGCGTCGCGGCTCGCTCGGCCACTTTACCGAACCCTTCTGGAGTAATTGGTCAACCGATCCTCTTTGACACCTCAGCAGAGTCGTTTCTCGCGAATCACGACCTCGAAAAGGAAATTTTTGGCCCGACCGCTTTACTCGTTCATTATGGGCAAAGAAAAGAACTCCTGGACGCCGCCAACGCGCTGGAAGGACATCTGACCGTCACGGTCCATGCCGAGGAAGAAGACTTGAAGGACTTTTCGATGCTCCTCTCGATCCTGGAGAAAAAAGCAGGACGGCTCGTCTTTAACGGCTTCCCGACGGGAGTAGAAGTTTGCCATGCGATGGTTCACGGCGGACCCTATCCAGCTAGCACAGATTCGCGCGCAACCTCCGTGGGATCACTCGCCATCCTGCGATTTGCCAGACCTGTGGCTTATCAAGATTTTCCCAACGTGACTCTTCCACCAGAACTTCAAGACGCGAACCCGCTCGGCATTTGGAGATTAGTGGATGGCAAACTCACCAAGGATTCGGTTTGAGATGCGTTTGAGCAAAATCGATCCCCAAAAGCTTTCGTCAACGCCACGAACAATTTTGTCGAGAACGAGGTTATCCTTAGCACTAGCATTGCTGTCGCTCGTAGTCTCAGAGCAGTCTGCGGTGTACGCGCAGGATCAAGTCGTAGTTCGAGTCGACGCTTCACAAAAGATTGCCCCATTCAAACCCATCTACGCTTTCTTTGGCTATGACGAGCCGAACTACACTTACACGGACAATGGCAGAAAACTCATTGGCGAGCTGACGGCGCTGACAGATACCCCCGTTTCGTTGCGCACACACTTTCTTCTTGCGACAGGAGATGGAACGCCCGATTTAAAATGGGGATCCACCAACGCTTACACCGAAGACGCCAAGGGAAACGCAGTGTATGACTGGACCGTAGTTGACCGTATTTTCGATACTTATCTTCAGGCCCACGCGAAGCCTTTCGTGGAAATTGGATTCATGCCCCAGGCTCTCTCTTCCAAACCGGATCCATATCATTCCCCTTGGATCCCAGGCGCGCCGAACAAAGACTATCCCTCTGGCTGGGCTTATCCGCCGAAAGAATACGGCAAATGGGGCGAGCTCGTGTATCAGTGGGCGCAACATTGCGCGCAGAAATATGGCAAGGAGCGCGCCGAATCCTGGTATTGGGAGGTCTGGAATGAACCGAACATTTTTTATTGGCAAGGAACGCAGGAAGAATACTTCAAGCTGTACGATTATGCCGTCGCCGGCGTAAAGCGCGCACTTCCAAACGCGCGCGTCGGAGGTCCTGCATCCACGGGTCCCACAGGCGACAAAGCTGCCGAATTCCTGAAAAACTTTCTCACCCATTGTGCGGACGGAACGAATTACGCAACGGGGGGCAAGGGCGTTCCGCTGGATTTTGTCAGCTATCACGCCAAGGGCAATCCACAAACGATCGTCGGTCACGTTCGCATGGGCATCGCGCGAAATCTTCAAGATGTCGATAGCGGATTGAAAATTATTTACAGCTTTCCGAAATTCCGCAATCTTCCGGTAATTTTGAGCGAGTCCGATCCGGAAGGATGCGCCGCCTGCTCCGCCAGGCTTTACCCGCAAAATGCCTATCGCAACGGACCTCTTTATGCGTCCTACGCCGCCACTGCGTTGAAAGGCATCCTGGAGCTAAGTGCGAAAGACCAAGCGGACGTGGAAGGAATACTCACATGGGCGTTTCAGTTCGAGGGACAGCCCTACTTCGATGGCCTGCGAACTCTTGCAACTAACGGCGCAGACAAGCCCGTTCTGAACCTGTTTCGAATGGCGGGACTCTTGCGAGGTGATCGCGTTGCGGCTAGAAGCAGCGCTGCGATTCCGCTCGAGGCCATCGTTTCGAACGGCGTGCGCGAAAATCCCGACGTGGATTTGCTCGCCACATGTGACGATCACGGTGTCTCCATTCTGATTTGGAATTATCACGATGACGACGTTGCCGGTCCGAACGCGAGGATCTCGCTTTCCGTGCAAGGTCTGCCTGCCGCCGCGCAGCGTCTTTTGCTGACCCACTACCGCATCGATGCCAGCCACAGTAATGCTTACTCCGCGTGGAAAAGCATGGGATCGCCGCAGCACCCAACCCCGGATCAACAGCAACAGCTCGAAGCTGCAGGCCAACTTCAGCTATTAAATTCCCCCGCCTGGATATGGAATCAATCGGGAACCGCGTCGATCCAGTTCGAGCTACCGAGGCAAGCCGTCTCACTCATCCGTTTAGAGTGGTGAGACCAGGCCTTATGCTTAGCCCGCCGCTGAACGTCGTTGCCACTTGATTAAATGAGGTACGGCGAGGCTAATGAATTCGCGACTTGTTATGATCTTGGTTTCCAGAACTTCGGAAAATGCTTCTGATTGCCCGTTATCAAACAATCCTCCTTTGCCGCATCGGCACATTCCAGAAATATGTTGTCATCGGCATCGCGCGCCACCTGGAGCCGGCGCGCCGAACCCACCATGTGGCTGTGCCTTTTGATGAGTTCCATCAATTGCTGCAGCAGCCCATTGCGAATCCCTAACTCCGTGCGTGAAAGCACTTCGCGATATTCCTGCAAAATGTCACGGGAAACATATAAGCGCGCTGGCTTGGTGATGGTCACCAACAAAACAGTGCGCGGCAATCCTGCCGGTTTCAATGCGACCGAAACCATCACATTGGCATCAACAACCAGGCGAAGCGAAAGCATTTACTGCTTCTTCTTTTGCGCTCTGGCAGCCTTGATGATCTGATCGATCTCGCGCGATGTGAAGGCGCTGGTGCCGTTCCGCTCCGAATTCATGGTGGCCGCGTTATTCAAAGAGGCGGAACTCACAGGTACGGCCGTGTACGCCGTTCTCGGAAGCGCGGACGTGCTGGAAGACGCGACGAATCTGATTCGCATCAAGGGTCGAAACGATGGAGTGCAAGTAAAGGTAATTTCCGGCGTGAGTTTCCTCGATCTGGCCCTCGCGGAGATCAACTTTGACTTCACGCTGGGGCTACAATTGGTGCTACCCCTGGCGCATCTTCAGCGCGGCCTGTTCACAAAACACTTGGGAATGATCGTTTGCCAGATTGAAGCAGCGGGGGGCACCCAAGACGCGCCTCGCGGAGACTTAACGATGCAATTTCTCTTGAATGCATATGAGCCGGATCATACGGTCACACAGATTTGGACAGACGGTTTGCCCGGATACACCACGCATTCGAGAACTATCCCTCTGAAAGATCTGGTCCGCGAGTGTGGCGAAACAAAATTCTTTTCCAGTCTCTATGTGCCTCCGGTCAAACAGCGGGAAAACTTTTCAGCTCACTCCTGAATCGGCCGCTTGCGCTTCCATTCGTGCTCGCGGCGCAGCAACGATTGATGTTTCTTGATCTGCAATTCAATTTCACTGAATGCCTTCTTGCAACCAGCCAGAACATTTTTCCCGTTTCCAGTGGCGCGCAATGTTCCAGTCGGCAGCGAAAGTGTTAGCGCCAACGACTGTTCCTCCGTTCGCTGATTCTTCGAGAAAACGCCTTTAATCTGCACCAGGTCCGGCTGATAAGTCCTCAACAGCCGTCCCAATTTGTCCAAACGACGAGTAACTTCCAATGCTACCGCTTGTTGCGAATCGACGTGCCTATAGCTGATTGAGACGTTCATGGTTGCACCTGTAGGGCTGAAGGAAAATGAGGCAGGAACGCGACGCAGTGATTCTGCACCGCATGACAATCTGAGCCTAGCACTCTGCCCAAACCAGCGCAACGCCGCGCGTGTTGACAGTCACCTTGGGAGTCCTTACTCTAGCTTCACCTGCGACTCACAGCTCTCGCAAACCTTCCTTTCGTGATGAAAAAATCCATGAACGCAAAAAGTCGCACAGAAGGCCTCCTGCGTATCGGGCCGGCCGGCTGGTCCTACAGCGATTGGGGCGGCTACGTCTATCCGTCGCGGCGTCCCAGGGGCTTTCATGAAGCCACATACCTCGCCGAATTTTTCGACACCATCGAAATCAATACTTCGTTTTATCAGCCGATGCGACCGGACCACGCCGCACTCTGGCTGGAGCGCGTAGCCGTCAATCCCTCTTTCATTTTTACTGCGAAGCTATGGCAAAAATTCACGCACGACCCTTCCGCCACGCTCCCGGACGAGCGCGACGCCCGTGCCGGTTTCGATGTGCTGCGAAAAGCCGAGAAACTCGGCGCCGTACTCATGCAGTTCCCTTTTTCGTTCCATCGCACTTCGGAGACCGTCGCGCATCTAACAGCAGCGCTCACCCGTTTTGCCGATTACCCGCTTGTGGTCGAGTTGCGCCACTCCTCTTGGCAAATTCCAGATACATTCGAGCTCCTTCGCGATCATCACGCCGGCTTCTGCAATATCGATCAACCGATTATCGGGCGTTCCCTCGAGCCTTCCGCGAACGCCACTTCACAAATCGGCTACGTTCGCCTTCACGGTCGCCGCTACGACACGTGGTTCGACGACAACCCGGCCACACCAGCGCACGAGCGTTACAACTATCTTTACTCGGCGGAGGAACTGAATCCTTGGGTAGCGCGTATCCAAACTGTGCGCGAGCACACTCTGGACACCTACGTGATTACCAACAATCACTATCAGGGCAAGGGCGTCGTCAACGCCCTGCAACTCCTCAGCATTTTGAAGGGAACAAAGGTGAAAGTGCCGGAGCCACTTCGCCAACACTATCCGGAGCTTGACCAGATCGCCGATGCCATGCCTGCGGCACCTACACTTTTTCCCATGGGCTCACTTCCACCGGCAAAAAAATAAAAAAGGGATCTACTTCTTGAAGAGGTTTTCGAACGCCTGGCGCGCATCCAATGGGCGCCCGGGGGTTGGCGACTCCACAGGAACCTGGGCGGGCTGCATGTAAGAAGTGGGCGCCGTATCTTTCTCCACGGTAGTTCGAAACTCGTAAAACGTGCAATCGTTTCTCGTGTCTTTCGGCGAAATCCTTGCGGGTATGGGCTGCGTACACTCGAATTGCGCACCGGTGTCAAAGAAGCGACACTGCTTGCAACAATGCAGTTCGAAATTGCACTTCGGACATTTCCCGCCAGGATCGAAACCAGCTACGAGGACCGCGCCACAGTTCGAACAACGCGCGCGTGTTACCGTCCCCACCATCCTCGGCGTGCGCGGGCCGAGGTGGTCCGTCGCTCCTCGAGGGCCGCCCTGCGGCGGCTTGCGATCTCGGTCTTTCTTTTCGTGTCTTTCTTGTTTCTCGGCATCACGATAGCCGCGGTGACCGTACTTGCGATCCACAAACGCCTCCGTCCGTCAGCCGCTCCGGACTGTAACTACAACTGGTTAACGACTGTTTTTAAACGTATCTATTCCCGATATGTAATCCGATCGGAACGCTACAACTGCCAGCACACCAGTCTTCCCTTTTGAAGTTATTCTCTGGAATGCTGCTTAGCGAGAGCAGAAGATGGGACATCTATGTTTGTAATCCTCTGGGAGTTCGAAGTCAAGCCAGGAAGTGAAGAATGCTTTCAAAGAGCCTATGGACCCGATGGCCGGTGGGTACAGCTCTTCAAACGCGATCCCCATTTCCGGGGCACGCAACTCCAGCGGGATCCCGCCCGCCCTCTCTTTTACATCACTATCGACATCTGGGATTCCGAAATTGCCTACCAACAATTCATCGACGCGAATCGGGCTTCCTATGTAGAACTGGACCATAATGGCGAAAATCTAACCGTCAACGAACGGCGAGTCCTGTCATTCACCATTGCGTCCACTACAGATTTTCCTGGTGCCGTCCCAAGCTAAACAAACATGGCAACCAACCCATCGGGCTTCAGATCTGGTTGAAGAATCGTTTTCGGCGTGCCCGCTACTCGCAATACCGCTTCGGCAGCCAGATAGCCGCTTCGCACTGCGCCTTCCATAGTGGCTGGCCAGCCAGTGTCCGTCCAATCCCCGGCAAGAAATAATCGATTCACCAAGGTCTGTTGCTTTGGACGCCAGCGGTCCACTCCAGGTTGCGGAGAAAATGTGGCTGCCGCCTCTTTTATTACCGTGGCCTTTACCAGTTTTGCTTCCCGGGCTGCCGGCAGCGCCTGACGCACCTCCGCCAGGCAAAGATCAATGATCTCCTGGCGTGGCTTCTGCAGCAGACCATAAGATGCGCTGATGACCAGTTGCAGATACTGTCCTTTTGTCGTGCCACTGCCATTGCTGCCCGCATACAACGCCGTCTTGTTGAAGATCCATTGCGTCGTCGTATCCAACAACGTCACAAACGGCTCGCGCATCACTTCGCGGTCAAACCAAAAATGCACGCCGGTGATAGGCGACGCCTTGATATTGTCCAAATGCGCCAGCGACGGCTCCTGCTGCTTCACCTCGCCCGGCAACAAGTCCGCCAAAGCGTCGTGAGGAATGGCGAACACGTAAGCGTCGGCCGCCTCTAGCCGCCCTCCGTCGAACTCAACACCCTCAATCCCTCCAGCCTGAAAGTGAATCGTGCGCACCGGCATTCTTAAGCTGACTTCGCCTCCGCGCCGCTCAATCTCCAGCTTGCAGCCGTCATATAACTCCGCCAGCGGCACCGCTGGCACGCC
>Ga0210385_10002836_pt1 | contig 10380 bp, 8 predicted proteins | sample IncBWH26OmetaG_FD_160107 | JGI IMG/M metagenome (GOLD analysis project Ga0210385, IMG submission 160107) | Forest soil microbial communities from Barre Woods Harvard Forest LTER site, Petersham, Massachusetts, United States - Inc-BW-H-26-O ... | reverse complement strand
ATCCCATCACCCCCGTTGTAAAACTCTCCACCAATTCTGCTCTCGCGCAGCGCATGCCAGACATCATTGACGTTGATACTGGCGCGATAATCTCCGGCGAAAAATCCATCTCGCAAATGGGCGAAGATGTCCTGGAATTCGTAATTAAAGTAGCCAGCGGCGAAATTCACACCAAAGCAGAAGGGAAGGGCCAGGAAGATTTCATCCCCTGGAAACGAGGCATCTCGCTCTAATCAGCGTGCGCTAGGTTCCCAGCAAATTAATCTGCAATTTCTCGTATCCGTGCTCGCGCGCCCACAAATCTAAGGGCAGCGTCGCCAGCTCATCCACCACCGGCACCGCAAGCCCCGTCTTCGTCAAATCGATGCTCTTCAAATATGTGTGGCACGTGTCGCAGACGTCCACCCGCACATGCGCAATCTCCGGCGCCGAATAAAACGCCATCTGCGGCTCTCGCTCTTCTCCGCAGCCCGCGCAATACACCCTCCGAAATCCCCACTCATGCGCGCACAACATGCAAATCAAAGACTTCTTCGCTCCATCGCCTTCACTCCGCAACACGCCCACGACAGGTTTTCCGCCGCATAGCGGACAAGTCGAAGGCGCTCCGTCCACTGTCATCACCTCGCGCTGATTCGCCAGATACTCTGCATAAGGCTGCAGAAAAATCCACGCCAGCAATCGCTCCCCGGCCCTGCCGTGCGCATCGCCCTCCTGTAACATCCCGCCCACGGCCGTCGCCGTCTCCAAATCCCCCTGCCAGAAATCCTCAATTGCGTGCTGCCAGCCCGCCGTGCCCTTGCGCGCCAATCCCGCCGCGGCCTGCACCAACGGCGCCGGCGCAATCTGCTCGATCAGCGCTAGAAATCTTGGAAATGGAGGCAGCAGCAGGAAAAGGTCCAATTCATCGCGCAACGGTCTCGCGGATGAAATTTTCGGGGAATCACCCAGCGCTTTCTGCAGTTCCGCGTACAGGTTTTTCTGAAATGTTGCCACGCGCGAATAAAATCGCAATCCTTCCGCGGCAAATCGATAAGTCGAAGTTAGCTCATTGGCGCGGCGGATGCGCCGGTCCCACTCCCGTTGAATCATTACTTGGATCGCGTGCCGCCTTTCACCTCTTCATACCACGTGCGGTGAAAAGTCCAAGCCCACGCGCGCGTCACGTATCCGTGAACCATCGACCCGAAGCTGCCCTCTTCCAGAATCGTGCTCATGTACACGTGAATCAAGTACAGTCCGATGCTGATCAGCGCCGCGCTCGCGTGAATCAGGATCGCCACATAGCGCACGTAGCGCCAACTCCACGGCAGCGCTTCCGTGTACCACAGCGCCACGCCTGTAAGGAGCAGCAATATCACGCAAAAAAGGATTCCCCAGAAGAAAAGTTTCTGTCCGAAATTGAACCGCCCCACCGGAGGCAGCTTCTCATCCTCATTCTGAATGTAATACGGCATCGCCTTGGCCCAGGCACGATCGTCCTCATTCACTTCCATGTCCCGGTACCATTCTTTGAAGGTCCAGAAGAGCGACGCCGAAAAAATCAGTCCGAACCACGGATGTATGAATCGCGCCGTCGGCCCACCGCCCACGATCGCCGCCAGCCAATACAGATAAGGTGACCAGAACGCCAGCCCCGTGACGAGCGCCAATGTGTACGTGAGCGCCCCGATCCAATGATTCGCGCGCTCGCCAAACGAATACCGCCGGATCAACTCCTCGTTATGATCAGCGGCAGTAGGATGCGATACCGCGTTGCTCGTCATGGCCGCCTCCCGCTAGCGTCTCCGCTGCGGTTCCCGTTCTCGGAACCCGGCGGAATCGGCTCTTCCTTCTTTGGCCCATATCGCAGGTAATGCCAAGCCAGCCCCACGATTCCACCCACCATCGCCAAATTTCCCAGCCACTTCAGCGGCCCTTTCCACAAACGCACCGAATACGGAATGTGCGGATTTTTTGGCAGTCCGCCATATAGCTCCGGATTCTTCGCATCGTGCAGCACGTAAATCACATGCGTTCCGCCTACTCCTGCCGGATCATAAACTCCCGCGTCCGCGAATCCAGACTGCGTGCGCAGCTGCTCCGCCCGCGTCTCCGCCAATTCCTTCATTTCCAATTTCGTCCCGAAATGCAGGCATCCTGTCGGACAAGCCTTGATGCACGCCGGTTCCAGCCCTACCGACACGCGATCGTTGCAAAGCGTGCACTTGAAAACTTTCCGCGCCTCCGGGCTGAACTTTGGAATGTTGAACGGGCACCCCGTCATGCAATATCCGCACCCGATGCAATGCGCTTCCTGAAAATCCACAATCCCGTTCGCATACTGCACGATTGCCGCGTCCGCCGGACAAGCCGCCAAACACCCCGGATCCTCGCAATGCATGCACTGATCTTTGCGCATCAGCAGCATCATGCTGCCGTCTTCGCGCTCGTGCTCGTTGAACTTGATCAGGTTCCAGTAATTCCACGCCGTTTCCGGCATCGTCTGGTAGGTATTGTCAAACGTAGTTTCAGTGAAGGTGTACCCGTTCCATTCCAGGCAAGCCACCTCGCACGCCTTGCACCCGATGCAAGTCGTCGTGTCCACCAGCTTGGCCACGCGGAACTCGCGGTTCAGTCCTGCGCCCGGCACCGTCCCGGCATGTCCCGAAATCCTCACTATTTCCGTTGCCGCCTGGCTCATCTTTCGCTCCCTACGCCTTTTCCACCTTAACCAGGAAGCCCTTGGATTCAGGGGTATGCGCGTTCGGATCCGTCACGGCCGGCGTCAGCAAGTTCGCCGGCGTCCGCGCGTCTCTTCCGGCATCTTCCTGAATTCCGCGGAAGCCCTGATGAATAGGCAATCCAATCTGGTGAACCTTCTTGCCGTCAATCATCATCGGCTTCAACCGCCGTGTAACAAATGCTTTCGCCGTATAAGTTCCCCGTGCACTGATCACATGAATCATGTCCGCCCCGCGAATCCCTTTTTCCTCCGCCAGCTCCACGGATATTTCCACAAACGGCTCCGGAATCAACTGTACGTTCATCGGATTATTTTTCGTCCAATAGTGATATTGCTCCGTCAGCCGGTACGTCGTGCACACGATGGAGTATTCCGCCGGCTCGCCGAACTTGTCGTACGGCGACTTAAACTTCTTCACCAGCGGATTATTCGATTGCTCGGGGTGGAACAGATTCTTCGTTGGGCTTTCAATCGGCTCGTAATGTTCCGGAAACGGCCCCTCCGCCAGCACCCCAATCGGAGCGAACAATCGCCCGATGCCTTCCGGATTCATGATGAACGGCCCCATGTGGTCCTTCGGATGCGAATCCGCTTTGAAGTCCGGCACATCATTACCCACCCATTTTCCCGCCGCCTCATTCCACCACACCTGCTTGCGGTCCGGATCCCACGGCTTTCCCTCCGGATTGCACGAGGCGCGGTTATACAGCACGCGCCGGTTCGCGGGCCACGACCAAGACCAGTTTGGAAATACGCCCATGCCCGATGGATCTTCCGTGCCGCGCTTCTGAATCTGCGAACCCGCCTCCGTCCACGAACCCGAATAGATCCAGTTGCCGCACATCGTCGTCCCGTCATCCTTCAACCACGCAAATCCGGGCAGCTGCTGACCCGCTTTGATCACCTGTCCCGTCACCGGATCAGTCAAATCCGCGAGCGCCTTGCCGTTAATCTCCATCGCGATTTGCGTTAGCGGCGGGTGAGCCGCATCCGCATAGGCCCAACTCAAATTCAGAATCGGATCCGGGAATTTCCCGCCCTCTTTCTTGTACAGGGCCCGCACGCGCAGGAAAATTTCCGCCACAATGTCCTGGTCCAGCCGCGCCTGTCCCGGAGGTGGCACTGCCGCATATTTCCAAGTCACCCAGCGCGCCGAATTCGTCATGCTCCCGTCTTTTTCCGCGAATCCCGCGCACGGCAGCCGGTACACTGTGGTATTGATCGTCTTCTGTTCGTCCTTCGTGATTCCCGGAGCCTTCCAGAAATCGCTAGTCTCATCCTCATAAATTTCGCCCACCACTAGCCAGTCCGCCTTCTTCAGCGCATTAATATTCTTGTTCGTGTCCGGCCCGATCATTACGCCGTTCATCCCAAATGCGAACATGCCCTTCACCTTGCCGTTGTACATATCTTCCCAGATGTGCGTCCACGAACAATCCTGCCCCGCTTTCGGCAAGTAATCGAATCCGAACCCGTTCTCTTTCGTCGCCGCGTCGCCGTAAAACCCTTTCAACAGCGACACCATGAACTTCGGCGTGTTCGAGTAATAATTGAACGAATCCCATGGTTGTGGCTTTGACGACGTTGGCGTCGTGCGCTTCAGAAACGTTGCCAGATCCGTGTCGGTCGGAACCGGCGCTTTCAAATATCCGGGCAGGGAATCGAACAGCCCCGCCATGTCCGTCGCTCCCTGAATATTCGAATGCCCGCGCAACGCGTTCACTCCGCCGCCCGCTCGTCCGACGTTCCCCAGCAGTAGCTGGATCATCGCTGCCGTGCGAATAATCTGCGTTCCGAACGTGTGTTGCGTCCAGCCCACTGCGTAAATAATCGTCGCCACTTTCTTCATGTCCCCGTCTTTGCGCACAGACGTGAACATGTCAATCGCCTTCAAATATTGTTCCTTCGGAATTCCCGTGATCCGCTCCACCATCTCCGGCGTATACCGCGAATATTGCTGCTTCATCAATTGGAATACGCACCGCGGATGCTGCAACGTCAAGTCGTAGGCCACGTTCGGCGGCAGCAACGGAGCCGGCGGCGTAGCCTTGCCGGTTTCCGGCGCAGGCGCGTGACCAGTCGCCGACGCTGCGCCTCCTTGTCCGCCGTTCCCACTTCCACCGGCCGCCCCGCCAGACGTCCCACCAGCTGCAGCACCAGCAGCAGAATGCCCAGCGTTCGCAGCCACATCCGCCTTCCCGCTCAGATCTCCGCCCTCCTGATAATTCCAGGTAGTTTTATCGTAAGTCCCCGCCGTCGCATCGAACCCGGAGTACAACCCGTCCTCCGGCAGCTTGAACCCTTCCTTCACGATGAACGCAGCGTTTGTGTAGTTGATCAAATACTCTTTCGCATACCGGTTATTCTCAATTGCGTAGTGGATCAATCCGCCGAGGAATGCAATATCCGTCCCTGCGCGAATTTGCAAAAACAGGTCAGCGGTAGAAGAAGTACGCGTGAATCGCGGATCGACGGAAATAATCTTGGCGTTACGGTGGCGCTTGGCCTCCATCGCCCACTTGAATCCGCAGGGATGGTTTTCGGCGGGATTCCCGCCCATGATCAACATCATGTCGGTGTTCTTGATGTCGATCCAGCCATTGGTCATCGCCCCGCGTCCGAATGTTGGTCCCAAACTTGAGACCGTGGGGCCGTGTCAAACACGGGCTTGGTTTTCTAAATACACCAAGCCCAGACTCCTCATTGCTTTCACTACCAAATAATTAAACTCATTGGTGTCGGTGCATCCGCCGATGAACGAAATCCCCTCGCAGCGGTTCGCGGTCGCTCCCTTCGCGTCCTTCTCCACAAACGTCGCGTCGCGCGTCTTTTTCGTCCACTGCGCGATCTCGTCCAAAGCTTTGTCCCAGGAAATGTCCTCCCACTCCGTGGCGCCCGGCCGCCGCACTTGCGGTTTCACCAGTCGGCGCGGATTCAGCATGTCCTGCTCCAGCGAAGATCCCTTCGGGCACAACGTGCCGCGATTCGTAGGATGATCCGGATCGCCTTCCACGTGAATCACTTGCGGCGTCACGTTCTTTGCCTTGTCGCCGATGGTGTATATCAGCACGCCGCAACCCACCGCGCAGTAAGGACACGTCGAGCGTGTCTCCGCGGCGCGTGCAATTTTCAATTCTTTCAGCTGGGCGTATGCAGGTTTCAGGTCAAATCCGAAGATGGTGGCGGCCACCCCGCCGACTGCGGCTACCTTGAAGAAATCTCTGCGGGACGTCTGCATTCGCGTTCCTCCGCATCCCAAGCTCCCTATTTATTTCACTTCGTCGAATCATTTGTCAAATAGTTTAGGAAATACAAACCGGGAGTGCGGTGGGACGGATCGAAGAAACACCTGACGCTGGCGTGACAGAATATTTACAAAGTGTCGTTCATATTTCACGGCAACACAATGTCCCGTTAACCTTCCTGGTTCACTGTCCCCCGGGTTTGTATCTCTCCCAATCTAAAACTTCAAAGGAGTATGAATGTTCCTTAAACGCGCTATGTCCCAGTCGCTGCACTATCTGCGCGCGAGCTTCGTCGCGCTCATGATCTTCCAATTCGGCGTCGGAGGCTTCCTGGCTGCTCCTGCGTACGCCAACGGTCAGAATGGTAATGATCGTGGCAAGGGCAATGGTAACGGCGAAACTGAGAGCCCCATCAAACACGTCATCGTGCTGATCGGCGAGAACCGCACTTTCGACCACCTCTTCGCCACCTATAAATCGCCCAGCGGCGAACCGGTGAAAAACCTGCTATCGGAAGGCATCATCAATGCCGACGGAACACCCGGCAAGCACTTCGGTAGAGCGGCGCAATTTCAAGCCATTGCACCGTTTAAAACCCAGTACTACATTCACCTGAACAACAACGAAAAGGCTCCTTACACAACGCTGCCCGAGCCAAGCCTGAATTTTTCGCCCAGCCCGGTTACGGGCGAGCCGCCTCCGTTTCCTGTCGCAGATCTCCCTTTCCTGGGAGCTATCGAGCCGTCGCTCGAAACCGCCGACCTAGTTTTGCTCACCACCGGGGCGTCCGGAGCCGAACAAACCGCCGAGTGGTTTAATCCTGTGACGAACCAAATTCTGGATGCCGACACGCGAGTAGCGAATTTCAATGCACTGCCGAACGGGCCCTTCCCGCTAACTGGCAATCCGACAGCCACTGGAAACACGCTGCCCTACGACTCGTACACCGGCGACACCACGCACCGGCTCTTCGAGATGTGGCAACAGTCCGATTGCGACATACGCAACGCGACCTTCGACAATCCGTCGGGCTGCTTGAACGACCTCTACCCTTTTGTCATCTCCAACTATACGAGTGAACCGGATCCCGAAAGCTTTGTCACGCCTGGCCTCGTTGATGACAATGGCGAGGGAAACTCGATGGGGTTCTACAACATGCAAGCTGGAGATGTGCCGGAGTTGAAAAGCTTGGCCGACCAATATTCCATGAGCGACAATTACCATCAGGCGGTCATGGGCGGCACTGGCGCCAACCACATCATGCTCGGCTCCGGCGACGCCTTCTTCTGGTCCGACGGAAATGGCAACCCGACCATACCTCCCGCGGGAGTCATCGCTAACCCGAATCCAATCCCGGGCTCCAACGACCAGTACATCGTGGATCTGTTTTTCAACGGCGACTTCACCAATTGTGCTGATTCCACGCAGCCGGGCGTAGACGCGATCCGAGACTACCTCGCTACGCTTTACTATCATCCGCAGCCGAACTGCCAGGCTAACCACTACTACTTGATCAACAATGAAAACCCCGGGTTCTTGCCGGATGGCACGGTGGACACAACGGGTATTGCCAAAGGCGCGTCCATCCCGCCGACAAACGTCCGTACCATCGGCGAGGCGCTCAATGAAAAGGGCATCTCCTGGGCCTATTACGGCGGAGCGTACGATGCCGCAGTCGCCCTCGAGCACGATCCCACCAGCACCAATCCGCTGGTTCAGATTGGAAAAGCCTACTGCAACATCTGCAATTTCGAATCGTATACCAACGCGATCATGGGCGACTCGGGGCAACGGGCCGCGCATATCAAAGACACCATCGACTTCTTCAACGCCGTGGACAACAGCACGCTTCCTGCGGTGTCGTTCGTGAAGCCCGACGGCCTGCTGGACGGGCATCCGGCAAGCTCGAAGGAAGATCTGTTCGAAGCCATGGTTAGGAAGATCATGGATCACCTTCAGGCAAACCCCGATCTTTTCGCCTCCACGGCTTTCATGATCACCATGGACGAAGGCGGCGGCTTCTATGACTCCGGCTACATCCAGCCGCTCGACTTCTTCGGCGACGGCCCGCGCATCCCGCTGATCGTGGTCTCACCATTCAGCACCGGCGGGCACGTCAGCCACACCTACACCGATCACGTCTCGGTTCTGAAGTTCATCGAGCGCAACTGGCGTCTAAAGCCTCTCACAAACCGGAGCCGGGATAATTACCCGAATCCGATCTCGTTCTTCTTCGATCCTTACGTCCCGCTTAACAGCCCGGCGATCGGCGATTTGTTCGACTTGTTTGATTTCGACCACGATCACGGCCACTAAACCCTGGGGTGCATGAAGCGGCCCTCTCGGCTGCCCGTGCACTCTGGCTGAAAACCAGCGATAAACTGAGGCCGACCGCGGAGTACACAGGTCGGCCTCAGTCATTCCAGTCCACACAGACCTCCAAGAGGACTGAGCGTGTCGCACCGCCGAACTCGGAAGCTGACGCCCGCATGTACCCTACTAGACGAAAATAAAGCGGCATCGAAACTCAGTAGAAGGTCTCTCTTCTACGCATATTCCCGCTCGAATTATTTTCTGGACGCGCCGGTGACCACTTACAGCCAGAGCAAGCCGCAGTCAGGCACCAATATGGATCTTGGCACGGTATGAAGGAATTTCTAATATCACGGAATATGAGTGGGCGATCGAACGCCAAAACGACGCTAAATAACGAGATTCTCTCGTGGTTGCGACAGCGCGAGGATGAGATGGCGACGCTGCTTGGAAACCTTGTTGCAATCCCTACGGAGAATCCGCCCGGAGCAAATTATCGCGGATGCGTCGACCTTCTAGAGAACAGTTTGCTGCGCGCTGGGCTCCATTGTGACCGTGTGGCGACAGGCGATTCAAAGGCTGATCCAGTGAACAGGGCCGAATGTCTTCTGGCGTTTCACGGAAGAGGCGAACGGGCGCTTTACTTTCACGGGCATTACGATGTAGTTCCGGCACAATCGCGAGAACAATTTCAGCCGTCGCGGAAAGAGCACTTCTTGTTTGGGCGCGGCAGCTGTGACATGAAGGGCGGAATCGTCGCCATGCTGTATGCGATTCTCGCTATGAAAGAAACCGGAGCCAAACTGAATGGAAGAATTGGTTTGACGCTGGTTCCAAACGAAGAAACGGGCGGAGAACGCGGCACCGCGTGGTTGGCGCGAGAAGGATTGCTGGGACGCGACGGCATCGGCATGTTGACGGCGGAGCCTACCAGCGGCGTGGTATGGAATGCGAATCGCGGCGCGATCTCCTTGCGCGTGCGTGTGTTCGGGAAGTCCGCGCACGTCGGGCTGCAGCATCAGGGCGAAAACGCATTCGAACGCATGCAGGATGTGGTCGAAAAGCTGCGCGGACTAAAACGAGAAGTGGAATTGCGCACAACAAAATTTAATATTGGTTCGGAACAGGCGCGCAATTCAATCTTGATGTTGGGCGGACAGAGCGGCGGCGGAACTAATTTCAACGTGGTGCCGGCAGAATGCTGGTTCACAATCGACCGGCGGATCAATCCCGAAGAAGATTTTGCTGCGGAGAAAGCAAAATTGCTGGACGTGTTGGAGCGCTGCAAAGAGCAGGGCATTCCGCTCGAATGGGAAATCTTCCAGGAAGGTGACTCCGCTTCCTGCGAGGAGGAAGGAGCGCTGGGTGCGGCGTTGTCGCAAAGCGTTTTCGCGGTCACCGGAGAAACAGCGCGCTTTGAGATGTGTCCCGGGCTACTAGAGACGCGTTTTTACGCCGCTCAGGGGACGCCTGCTTTTGCGTATGGCCCGGGATTGCTCTCTGTGGCGCATGGGCCAAATGAATATGTCGACTTGAGGAAAATCATCGACACCGCCGCAATCTATGCGCTAACAGCGATCGAAGTGCTTCAGCCCTAGCAAAGAATCTGGATCTAGTGTTTCGGAGGGACGTAGTCCTGCGGGAGCTTTGCTCCTTCGCCGAAGAAGAACATTTCCATTTGCTCTTCCATCACTTTTTGCGAATTGGGATCCAACGGATTGAGCCGGAATTCGTTCATCAGCATTTTGGAGTGTTCGACCCACAGCTTCCAGGCTTCCTTTGAAACGTTGTCGTAAACGCGCTTCCCGATTTCGCCTTTCCAGGGAATGCGGTCCAGCCCCGGCATCTCGCGGCCGAATTTAACGCACTTCACTACGTGCATGCCCTGCGTAGCAGGCTGGGCTGCTGCTCCAGCGCTGTCTGAACGCTTCTCGTCTGCCATGAAGTCCTCCGTATGAAGTCCTACTATTGAAGATACTCGAACCGTGCCTGGAATTCCAGTTAGGCGGCGCGCTCTCCTGCCTCGCTTACTAGATGAAGGGGCAGCACATATCAATAATTATGATAGGCTCTTTGCGAAAGTTTTTAGTTGGATAA
>Ga0210385_10002835_pt1 | contig 10380 bp, 12 predicted proteins | sample IncBWH26OmetaG_FD_160107 | JGI IMG/M metagenome (GOLD analysis project Ga0210385, IMG submission 160107) | Forest soil microbial communities from Barre Woods Harvard Forest LTER site, Petersham, Massachusetts, United States - Inc-BW-H-26-O ... | reverse complement strand
TGATCACGACAAAAAACGGAAGGTTTTGATCGCCCTGCTCGACCAGGATCTCGCCCGCTGAAACGCGCCTTCGTTTGCCATGGGCTGCGATGCGCTCGATCTGCGCCGGGCTCAGCGTCGGAAAGAGCAGCTCGCGCCGCTCCGCCGTTAACGACGCGCTCAGCGGAATGGGAAGGGTAGTACTCATAATAAAGTTAGCCTAGCACACTGCCTGCACCGCGCCAGTTAGGGTAGGGGGAGGAAGATTCACTCGGCAGTGAAACGCGCTGTCTGTAGAGATGGTTGCCCCAAGAGAACGGGACACTATCGCTGCCAAGCTTCGGTGCACTCTTGGTGCACTCTAGTCTGTAAATGAGGTACGCCAGCGCAACTGAAAGCTCGCTAAATTGCTGAAAACAAGTAAGTGAGTGTGAGTACAAACAGGGCAGGATGAATTAGCAAACCGCTGCAAATCAGATAACCTCAGAACACCTCACACGACTTCAGATCACTCTAGAGCGCCTCAGAACGCAGTCGGCGTGCGGTTAGGAAAACCGTTGTTTGTTCGCTGGCCTCAAGTTCTCGAATGGTCTAGATCAGGGTAGCTTGTCGAAAAAGAGATAAAGGGCGGCAATCCGGCCGTCCTTGGCAACGATAAAATCAGTCCCGGCGTAAGCTGGTGGTTCACCAGGGCGGCCCGCTACCCATCGGACCCGCCCTCCGTTACCTATCTCCTCGGGCTCCGCAATTGGCTGATAGCGAAAATCAAGGTGGGTAGCCCTGATCTCGCCCGCGATACGGTCGATCTCGTTGCGGCCACGATAGACTCCCTTGCTGGGGTCGTAGAACACGCCATCTTCGGTCCAGAGATCGTCGATGGCCGCGCGTCGCCGCGCGGGGTCGTTTTCACCGAAGACTTCTTCAAGATTGCGGGTCAGCAAAGTCGCTATGCTGTAGGACATGGCTTGCCTGATTCTCCGTTTCTTATCTCAAACCTCGCGCTGGGTGCTGCGCGTGAATTCATAAAGAGCCTGCCAACCAGAGAGTCCAAGAAAATCGCAGTGAACACTGGCTACCGCAATCAGCGCGCTGACTTGGCACTCTCTGAAGCTGGGAAATTGACTCGGGCCCACGCCAAAAACTTCGTTGCCTGCCGGCCTGCTACGTTGTTGGCGAGCGCGATTTGGTCGCGTGAGTCAGAACCCAAATATGTGTGCGCCTGGAAGTAAGCGAACATTTCCGCTATCTCGGCAGCTCCAGGGAAGAAGCCTGCGAAGACCTCCTTTGGCACTTGGTTGAAAGAGAAGCTGTGACTCTGTTGCTTTAGCGTATCGATGATTTCATTGAAACTCAGGAAGTCCCCGACTAGAGGCAGGTACTCACCATGGCCTGCCAGATCGGGGCGAACGAAAGCTCCTGCTACGATGGCCCCGAGTTCCGTAATGTCGCCCATGTGGATACCTCGAACAGTTGGGTCCAGCGGGAGAGTCCACCCTGCGGATCCGTTGGGCTGCTTTTGCGGACCAAGAACGCCGATAAGGTTCTGGTAGTAGAACGGCGCGATGACGAACGTATGACTCACAAACCCCGCTTCTCTCACGATACGGTCGACGTTGGCTTTCCCAGTGAAATGGGGAACGTGCAACTTGCCTTTGCTGATTGCTTCGACGTCCGGTAGCGTGGACCAGACGAAGTGCTTGACGCCTGCATCCTTGGCCGCACGCACGGCAGCGGTGGCCTGCTGGAGTTCGCTCGTTCCGTGTTCCTGGAAGTTGGTTACGAGAAATACGCCGTGTGCCCCTTTGAATGCCGATGCAAGGGTTTCGGGGCGACTCAAGTCTGCTTCGACGACTTCGTCGGCAAGGTCGCGATGCTTGGCGGGGTTGCGAGTCAGGGCGCGTACCTTGAATTGTTTGTCGGCTTGAAGGGCGCGTACCACGGCGCCTCCTTGTTGTCCCGTTGCGCCGACTACCGCGATGACCTTCTTGTCTGAAGTTGCCATGTGCAATGCCTCCCTTTCTCAATATCCCTTGATTCCAATTCTATTGACATAGATACATTGTACTGGACATTGGTTGCATGAAAGAGGAAGATAGTTTTGTATGGGCAAGGACTCGCAAGACCCGATTCATTGTTGGTTGGTATTGATGAAGGCCTTTCACGCGGCTGCGAAATACCTCTATGCAGGCCTTGAGGAAACGGGAATCGACGATACCGACTTCCGGATATTGGAAGTGCTTCTGAACAAAGGGCCTCTGCCCGTGAATACGATCGGCCCGAAGGTAAACCTTACGCCCGGGTCGATCAGTACGGCTGTGGACCGCCTCGTCGAAAGAGATCTGGTGAGTCGCGTGGAGAGTCCCGAGGATCGTCGTGTCCGCGTCGTTTCACTTACGCCAAAGGGCAAAGAACTAATCGCGCCGATTTTTCGCAAACACGCAGCTGAGATCAAGAAAGTCTTTGCCGATGCGAGCCCTAAAGAGTTGCGAACTCTTGAAGCGACACTGAAAAAGATTGGGAAGCGTGCGGATAGTCTGAGGACCGGCGTCAATCCGACCTCTTTACGTCAACGGTGAGATAGAGTTGTAGCATCTCCGAAACATCCTAAATCCCCGGACCCTCATAGCTAATTTCCGTAATTGGCTTACCTCGGCCCAAGAACTTGGCAATTATAGTTGTCTTCACGATGTATCTATGTCAATATAATACGCATCGAATGAGTATGGCCGCCTGAAGGTCTGGCCTCGAGGAGAAGAATATGAAGATCGCTTCAACCATCTCGCGTTACCTGCTGGGTGTGATTTTTCTGACGTTTGGGCTGAACGGATTTCTGCACTTTATTCCCATGCCGCCGCCTACGGGCGTCGCGGGCCAGTTCTTCGGGGCCTTATTTGTGTCCCGGTTGTACGTGGTGATTTTCGCTTTGCAGATTGTGCCTGCGATTCTGCTACTCGTTAACCGTTATGTCCCGTTGGCGCTGACAATCCTAGCCGCCGTGATTTTCAACATCCTCAGTTTCCACATCTTCATGGCGCCTGCGGGATTGCCGCTGGCCATTTTCGTGGCGGTACTGTGGGTCGTGGTCTTCATCAACGTGCGACAGGCCTTTTCCGGTTTGTTCCAGTCGCGTTTTGAACCGCGAGCGTGAGGTAGAGAGAAGAGCATTTGAGCGGAGCAGGATTGGAGCGCACTCATGTCTAGAGCGGTGCAGTTCGATTCGTACGGTGGCATCGACGTTCTTCAGGTCCGCGACGTACCGCGTCCTGTTCCGGCATCCGGTGAAGTTCTGGTTGAGGTTAAGGCCGCCGGGATAAATCCGAGTGAGGCAGTGATCCGGAGCGGCGCACTGCACCATATGTTCCCGGCGACTTTCCCGTCTGGCCAGGGCAGTGACCTCGCGGGAGTGGTAGCCGAACTTGGTCCCGCCGTCGTCGGCTTCAAGGTCGGCGACGAAGTGATTGGGTTCTCCATGCGGCGATCGAGTCACGCTGAATATGTGACTGTGCCCGCGAATCAGTTGACACCGCGACCGGCGGCAGTGCCTTGGGAAGTGGCGGGTTCCCTGTTTGTCGCAGGTGTCACCGCATACGCAGCGGTTCGATCGGTGAAGTTGGCTCCAGGGGATACGGTCGTGGTGGCAGGTGCGGCCGGTGGTGTCGGATCGATTGCCGTTCAACTGGCGCGGCGTTCTGGAGCCACGGTTCTCGGTATCGCCGGACCATCCAACGATGCGTGGCTCTCCGGCCACGGCGTGGTGCCGGTCAACTATGGTGACAACCTGCCGGGCCGTCTTCGCGCAGCTGCAAAGTCCGGACACATCGACGCGCTGCTCGATTTCTATGGGGGCGGATACGTCGCCTTGGCCATCGAAGACCTCAAACTGCCGCCTGACAAGATCAACACCATCGCCGATTTCGAAGCCGTCAAGCGCTTCGGCGTCCAATCAAAGGGTGGCGCGGATGCCGCCACGGCAGCGGTGGTCGCCGAATTGGCAGACCTCGTTGCGCGGGATGAACTGGAAGTGCCTATCGCAAGAGTCTTCGCACTCGAGGATGTGCGCGAGGCGTTTCGACAGGTCGAATTGCGCCACACCCGCGGCAAGTTGGTGCTGCGACCATACACAGCAGGGACCAGAAAAAGAGCCTGATACAGGAAAGTTATGTTTGATCCCTGGATTAGGCGGTGGAAATAACACTGAAGAGGAATGGATGAATACAGAAACGAAGCTCGGCGGTAACTTCACGCTCCCCGGTACCTCGCCAAACCTACACGAGATTAAAATTGGAATCGATAGTTTCGTCGCGGCGGTTCCGGACGCGCTCACGGGCGAGACTCAGACTCTCAGCTCTGCCGATCGCCTCAGGCTATTACTCGACGAAATTGAGTTTGCCGACCGAGTTGGGCTCGATGTGTTTGGAGTTGGTGAACATCACCGGGCAGAGTTCTGGATTCTGCTCCGGAAACGATACTGGCAGCAGCGGCAGTGAGAACCGAAAGAATTCGTCTCACGAGTGCGGTTACGGTCCTGAGCGCGAACGATCCAGTTCGCGTATTCCAGCAATTCGCAACGATCGACCTTTTATCTCGCGGGCGAGCCGAGATGATTGTAGGGCGTGGGTCGTTCATCGAAGCCTTTCCTCTGTTTGGTCTGAACCTCTCCGACTACGATTCGTTGTTCGCAAGCAAGTTGGAACTTCTTCTGAAGATTCGGGAGAACACAATTGTTCATTGGGCTGGTCAGCACCGCGCGGCTCTGCGAGGGCAGGCTGTATATCCACGGCCCTACCAACAGCGGCTCCCGATTTGGCTCGGCGTCGGAGGCACGCCCGCTTCATTTGTGCGCGCCGGGATCCTGGGACTCCCGCTGATGGTGGCCATCATCGGCGGAGAGCCGTACCGTTTTAGACCGTTAGTCGATCTCTATCGTGAGGCTGGTCAACGTGCGGGTCATCCTTCTGAGCAGTTGAAGGTTGGGATCCACGTGCTTGGCCATGTTGCGGACACTGATCGGAAAGCAGCGGATGAATTTTTCCCGGGTTACGCTCAATCCTTCACGGAGATCGGCAAGGAGCGTGGCTGGCCGCCCATTACTCGTCGCCAGTTCGAAGCGCTCCTTGAGCCGGACGGCGCGCTGTTCGTCGGTAATCCACAAACAGTTCTAGACAAGATCCTTTTGGCAAACGACTCCCTTGGAGGAGTTGACTCCGTTAGTCTCCAGATGAGCGTTGCATCGTTGCCACACGAAAAGAGAATGTACGCGACGGAATTGCTTGGACGAAAAGTGGCGCCGGCTGTCCGTGACCACGCTCGTGTGATTTCCGGAGCAGGAGACTAGGCTTCATTCGCTCAATCTTATGTCTGAGACAACCGACCCGCGTTTGTGAAATGTGACCGCTAACGGAGCCGTCATTCCGGGTGCTTGGCCTTGAAGGTGAGAAGCGAACGGGCTAAGTTTATTTGGACTTTCGTCGGAAGGTCCGAGGTTCTGAAATGGCGGATGAGGACGTGCAGCAGACACTGGAAGACTTGTCGCGGGAATTACGGGAGAGCAAAGCCCGACTCGAAGAAGCCCAGCGCATTGCCCAGGTCGGTCACTATTATTGGAACCTCATCGAGAATCGCGTGATCTGGTCCGACGAGCTGTACCGGATCTATGGGTTGAGTCCTCAAAAGGGCCCCATAGACATGGCGATTTGTCGTGAAATGATCCACCCCGAAGATCGAGACTTTGTCTTCCGTAGTGCCGAAGAGGCCCTTCATAGCGAAGCGCGCCCCGATATCGAGCACCGCGTCGTTCGCCCGGATGGCGAAGTGCGGACTGTTCACGCATTGGGCAGCGTAAAAAGAGACGCAACGGGGCGACCGTATGAAATGTTTGGCACAGTCCAGGACATCACTGACCGCAAGCGAGGTGAGGACGTCCTAAAGCGAACTCAGTTTTATCTCAGAGAAGGAGAGCGCATCGCTCATATAGGCAGTTGGGCATTCAACGAGTCAGGTCACTATTGGTCTGACGAGTTATACAAAATCTACGGCCTAGATCCGCAGAACGGAGCGCCTACGGTCGAACAGTATCTGAACCTCATCCATCCAGAAGAACGAGCCTCGATGGCTGAAACCATTAAACTGATGCAAGAGCAGCACTGTGGCCACGACCTAATCGAGCGAATAGTTCGACCCGATGGACAGCTGCGCTTCGTTAGAGCCGTTGCCGTTCCTGTCGTTGAGCACGGAGTTTTCAAAGGATTCATTGGCACCACCATGGATGTCACCGAGCAGGAATTGCTAACGCAGGAGTTGCGGCGGGAGCAAGCCTACCTCGCAGAAGCGCAAAGCCTGGCCCACATCGGGAGCTGGGCGTGCAACCTGATCACACGGGAGATCTTTCATTCATCGGACGAAAACGCTCGCCTGTATGGCTTCGATCCCAGCCAAGGTGCGATTCCATTCGACGATTTTTACAACACAATTCTTGTGGAAGACGAACGAGCCTTGAGAGTGCAACTCGAGAATGCGATCCGTGCGGGAGCGGATTACGATGTCGAATTCCGGATTCGTCGTACTGACGGCGCCATCCGATTCATGCGTGGCATAGGCCATCACGATGCCGCTCAAAAATTCGGTGAGTACGTCGGTATAACCGTAGATATCACCGAGCGCAAGCGTGCCGAGGAAGAGCACGAAAAGCTGCGCCAGTTGGAGGCTGATCTCGCTCATATCAACCGGGTCAACACGATGGGAGAACTCGCCGCCGCCTTGGCGCACGAAATCAAGCAGCCCATCGCTGCCTCGATCACCAGCGCCAACGCATGTTTCCGATGGCTTGCGCATGATCCACCGGACCTCGAAAGGGCGCGAGCGGCAGCAGCTAGAATCGAGCAGGACGGAAACCGTGCAGCGGACATCATCGATCGCTTGAGGTCCTTTTACAAAAGAGGCTTGCCGCCAAAGCGTGAGATCGTCGATGTCAAAGAAATGATTCGAGAAATGAGCGCTTTGTTCCGGACCGAAGCGGTTCGCCACTCGATACAAATCCATTCCGAACTGCACGAAGACAGACCTCGCGTCCTGGCTGACCGTGTCCAGCTGCAACAGGTATTTATGAACCTGATGCTGAACGCCATTGAGGCCATGAAAGATAGCGGCGGCGAATTGCAGATCAGTTCTCGACTAACTCCCGATAGCCATCTAATTATTTCAATCAGCGATACCGGCGTGGGACTACCGTTGGAAGATGGAGAGAAAATTTTTGATGCATTTCATACGACGAAATCACAGGGGACGGGTATGGGATTGGCGATTACCCGCTCGATCGTGGAGGCGCACGGTGGCAGAGTGTGGGCCACTGCCAATGCAGAGGCGGGCGCAACTTTTCACTTCACCCTTCCTGCCAAAGGCGAGGCAAACGCATGAAATCCGCTGCGGTTCCGACCGTGTTTATTGTTGATGATGACCGCGGGATGCGTCAGTCGATTCAGGATCTCGTCGAGTCCGTTGGCCTGCGCGCCGAGTCTTTTGCTACCGGCGGGGAGTTTCTAAAGCGGAAACCCACTAACGACCCGAGTTGTTTGGTTCTGGATGTGAGACTGCCTCAGATGAGTGGACTCGATTTCCAGCGCCAGTTGGCCGAGACCGGCATGCAAATCCCCATCATCTTCATCACCGCACACGGGGACATCCCTATGTCTGTCCGAGCTTTAAAGTCGGGTGCTGTGGAATTTCTGACAAAGCCTTTCAGGGACCAAGATTTGCTGGACGCAATTCAAGAGGCCCTACAGCGTGACCGGGCGACCCAAGAACAACAGGCTGAGATTCACGATTTGCAGGAGCGCTATGGAACGTTGACGGCACGAGAGCAACAGGTAATGGCTCTCGTCGTCTCCGGAATGCTCAACAAGCAGATTGCCTCGGAAATCGGAGCAAGCGAAGCCACAGTAAAAGTCCACCGAGGCAATGTCATGCACAAGATGAAGGCTGGATCGGTAGTTGACTTGGTCCGCATGGCCGATAAACTGAAACACTCTCCTCGTAAGTAAGCTCGTTCTAATCTGTAGCCCGAGTTATTCCTCCGTCCACTCTTTTAGTGAACTACCACCAACGTAGTAGTTCGCACTACTAAGAGCCAATTGTGCGCATGTCGCGAATACGGCTACGCTCCCGCCCATGAGCACTGAGCAAAGCTCACGATTCATCGCCATAGTCGACGACGATAGGTCAGTCCAAACTGCCCTACAAGATCTGATCGAATCCGAAGGACTATCCACGCTCTGCTTCGGCTCAGCAGAACAATTCTTGGATTCCGGCACTCAACATACGGCGGCATGCCTGATCGCTGACATTCGGATGCCGGGCATGTCCGGCCTTGAACTGCAAACCAAGCTCAAGGCAGAACGATGCCGCATACCGATCATCTTCGTCACGGCGCATGGTGACCTCAAGATGCGGACGCAAGCTATGCGTGACGGAGCGTTGAAATTCTTGGCGAAGCCGTTCGACAACACAGTTTTACTAGAGGCCGTTCATGCTGCTCTCGAAGATTAGCCCGCGAGGTTCGGATGAGGCCGGTAACAACAGAACTTAGTTTGTATTGAGGTCAAGAAAAAGACCAAAGGAGCCTGGATGATAGCCGCACAGGTATTTTCAGAACAACAGGTGGATGGCCGAAGCGCTATGTCTGACGCTATCGCATTTGTGAGTGATGAGGTGCTCGTCGCGGCCGCCAAGATGGGTCACGCGCCTGCTTTCAACGAGCTTCACAAACGGCACGCCGCGCGGATGCTTTGGGTTGCTCAGCGCATCACTCGACATCGTGAAGATGCTGAGGATGTGGTTCAAGAAGCGTTTCTGTGTGCCTACCTCCATATCAACAGCTTTGACGAAAGGGCAAGATTCGGGACTTGGCTGACCCGCATCGCCATCAATGCCGCCCTGATGAAGGTCCGTAGGAATCGCAAATCGCGTGAAGTTCCACTAGAGAATCCTGCGAAGTCCCTCAATTCAGACACGAAGCAGACTTTGGAGACTCGTGGGCAGAACCCAGAAGAGATCTGTGCAAAGAGTGAGCGGGAGGCGACTCTGAGAGATGCGATTGGAAAGCTACGACCATCGCTTCGGAACGCGGTGGAACTCTATCAACTGCAAGAGCTCTCGTTGCATGAGACTGCAAAGGCACTCGGAATTTCTGCCGCAGCAGCAAAAGGGCGATTGTTTCACGCACGTGCCGCGCTACGCGGCAGGAAAGAGCTAAAGGCCGTTCGTTCACGGAATACCTTGACAAGCAAGAACTGCTCTTCCAGCCCGCAGAGGACGCGGCGTGTCTTTCCCACATGCGTTGCTGGGCGCCGCGGGCTATCTGGAGGTCTTGACCAACGGGAGGACTCAAATACTCAGGTGCCGGCCGCGAATATGGCAAATAAGGGATTAGGGCGTTTCTTGAGCCAAAGGCAATTCCTGAATGATTGTTACCGAGAAGAGTGAACGAGCGAGGCCAACCATGTTTATAGCCACCGAGAACTGGTCACGGAGAAGCAACGGGCGAAGTTACCTGAGCACACTGATTCGCTACGTGCTTGTGCCCACGGTGTGTCTCATCGCAATTCTCACCTCGCCACAACCAAGCAGTGCACAGGTTCCGACCTACGAAGTTACGCCCGAGGAAAGCACTATCAAGTTTGGCGTCGATTCTTCCGTTTCGATCAAAGGCGTCTTTGAGAAGTGGAACACCCGCATTACGTTTTCGTCGAGGGAGGTCAAGAGCGCCGCGATCGACATCGAGATTGAAGCCGATAGCGTCAACACCGGAAGCCGCATGAAGGACAACAAGTTGAAGAGTAAGGATTTCTTCAACGTGAAGGAATCTCCTCTGATCACTTTCAAGTCGACAAAAATCGTTCAGACCGGACCATACACTTTTGACATCGAGGGCAACTTCACGATTCGCGGTGTCACCAGGACGGAGAAACTCACCCTCACGAGCGACAGCAAAGGGACGCCCACCGGCAGTCTCGACGGCACCATGGCTTTCGATCGCAAAGAGTACGGCATGACGAGCGGCATCCCTTTCATCAAGATCGCCAACCGTGTCGAAGTAAATGTCAGATTGAAATGGAAGCAGATCAGCGGCCCTTCTCCAGTTTTTGAACAATAAGTCCAAGTTCCGAGTCGGAGGCAAGGTTGCGTTGCGGCCGCGCTCGGATGAATACACGAACGGGGACCTACGAATGAGCAAACACATAAGCGTCTCGCCAGCAGAAGCCGCGGACCGGCTCGCCATCCGAGAACTCGTCGAAGCTTACGCGCATTGCGCTGATCGTCGAGATGCCAAGGGTCAGATGTCCCTTTTTACCGGCGACAGCCACTTTGTGGTCTATATGAACGCGAATGATCCCAAGCCTTCGCAGG
>Ga0210385_10002831_pt1 | contig 10385 bp, 8 predicted proteins | sample IncBWH26OmetaG_FD_160107 | JGI IMG/M metagenome (GOLD analysis project Ga0210385, IMG submission 160107) | Forest soil microbial communities from Barre Woods Harvard Forest LTER site, Petersham, Massachusetts, United States - Inc-BW-H-26-O ... | reverse complement strand
TCAGCCTTGACCGCCGGAGCGTCCTCAGCCTTGACCGCCGGAGCCTCAGCCTTGACCGCCGGAGCGTCCTCAGCCTTAGCCGCGGGAGCGTCCTCGGCCTTGGCCGGAGCGGTCCGGGCCTTGCCGCCCTGAGTGGACTTGGCGGAACGGGAGCCGGTCTTGGCGGAGCCGGACGCCTTCTCGTCCTTCTCCTTGGCGGCCTGGCTCTCCTTGGCGGCGGTGTCGAACCGCTCCTTCTTGTCTTCGCGCGGCGCGGCCGTCCGCAGCGTGCCTTCGCTGCCCGGCTCCCCGCGGAACTTCTGCCAGTCTCCGGTGATCTTGAGCAGGACGCGGACCGGGTCGGTGGGCTGGGCGCCCACGGACAGCCAGTGCTGGACCCGCTCGGAATTCACTTCGATGAGGGACGGCTCGGCCTTCGGGTGGTACTTGCCGATCTCCTCGATGGCGCGCCCGTCGCGCTTGGTGCGCGAATCGGCCACGACGATCCGGTAGTAGGGCTCCCGGATCTTACCCAGGCGCTTCAGCTTGATCTTGACAGCCACGGCTGTGGTCTTCTCCCAGCGATAGATGCGAGGCGGCGGATCCGCGCCAGCCGGGGAAAGCGCCGGCAGGACCGCTCAGATGTGCCAGACCGGACGAACGAGGAGAGGGCGCCGCCGGCCTGACGGTCAGCATCACATTGTGCCAGACAACCCCCGCCGACTAGTAATCGAAGCCCGCACTCCCCCCTCGCCGGGTACCCCGACCTCGGGTGTCTCACGGATTGAAACAGTTACATAACGTGCGTTGACTATCCCCGAACACGCATCCTAGCGTTGCCGTACTGTTCTATATATGTACGCTCGTTCGCAGAGCGCACGAGCGAGAACGCACTTCATAAAGACAAAGGAGCCCGCACATCAGGCATCCGAGGTCCCTAGCCTCCATGAGGCCGCAGGCTCGCGGTCACGATCCAATGCCCCCTCATGGGATTCGGGTGATGTTAGCCTCGTGGCGCCGTGCGCCCCGGCCTAGATCCGCCGGAGTCCGCGGTGTCACGTCATACGCGGTCCCGCGCCCCGGCGCGACCTAAAGGAGATCGATCCGACATGAGTGACCAGACTGCGCAATCCGACGGCACACCCTCGCGGGGGGTTCCGGGGGGTCGCCCCCCCGGGCTAACAGAGCCGGACGGCGGGGACGATGGCATCAGCCGACGTGGTCTGCTGCGCGCGGCCGGCGCCGGTGCGGCCGTCGTGGGGGGCAGCGGGCTGCTCGCGGCGTGCAGCTCCAGCATCAAGGGCGCCACTACTTCCTCGTCGTCTTCCTCGGCCTCGTCCACCACGGGCTCGAGCACCCAGGACATCGTGATCGGCTTCATCCACCCGCTCACCGGCGACCTCGGGGACTTCGGCACCTCGGACAACTGGATCGTCCAGACGATCCTGGCCACGTCGCAGTACAAGAACGGGTTCAAGGTCGGCGGGAAGACCTACCCGGTCACGATCAAGTCCTACGACACCCAGTCCGACGCCACCCGGGCTGGCCAGCTGGCCAGCCAGGCGATCCTTTCCGACAAGGTCGACCTGATCGTCACCTCGTCCACGCCGGAGACGGTCAACCCGGTCGCGACCGTGGCCGAGAAGCTGGGCTGCCCGACGATCTGCGGCAACGTCCCCTGGCAGGCCTGGTACGCCAACCTGGGCGGCAACCCGACCCCGGGCAAGTCGACGTTCAAGCCCACCTGGGTGACGATGTACTTCCTGGGCGTCAACGACCTGTGCAACTCCTTTATCCCGATGTGGGACAGGATCCAGAAAGAGCTGAACGCCGACAAGGTGGCCGGCTGCATGTTCCCCAGCGACTCCGACGGCGACGCCTTCCGCGCCGCGTGGCCGATCTTCGCCAGCAAGGCCGGCTACACGCTGGTCGACCCGCCCGCCTACACCGACGGGCTGACCAACTACTCCTCGTTCATCAGCGAGTTCAAGTCGAAGAACTGCGACTTCTTCACCAACGTGCCGCTGCCGCCGGACTTCAACACGTTCTGGAAGCAGGCCGCCCAGCAGGGCTACAAGCCGAAGCTGGCCACCGTGGCCAAGGTGCTGCTGTTCCCGTCCGACGTGGCCGCGCTCGGCTCGCTGGTCAACAACATCGCCACCGACGCGTGGTGGACGCCGAACATGCCGTGGAAGTCCTCGCTGACCGGGCAGACCAACGCGGAGATCGCCGCCGCGTTCACCTCCGCCACCGGAGGGCAGTGGGTGCAGTCGCTGTCCAACTACAGCCTGTTCGAGGTCGCGTTCGCGGCCATGACCTCGGCCTCGGTGAGCAACCCGCACAACAAGACCGAGGTGGCGGCCGCCCTGTTCAACGTGAACATCGAGGGCATCGCCGGGCAGCTCAACTGGACCTCGAGCAGCAACCCCGCGCCCGGCGTGGTGGACACGCCCTGCGTCGGCGTGCAGTGGAAGCCGAACAGCAAGTACGGCTGGTCAATGGAGGTCGTCGACAATACGCTGATGCCGAGCGTGCCCCTGACCTCGACGCTCGAGCCGACGAACAAATGACCGGATGACCGACCCACTGCTGGAACTGGACCACGTGACGAAACGGTTCGGCCGGGTCGTCATCGCCGAAGACCTGTCGTTCAGCGTCGGAGCAGGGGACACGGTCGGGATCGTGGGGCCGAACGGAGCGGGCAAGACCAGCCTGTTCGGCCTCATCTCCGGCGACCTGGCCCCGGGTGCCGGGACCGTCTCGTTCGCCGGGCGACCGGTCACCAAACTGGACGCGGCGGCCCGGTGCAGGCTCGGCATCGGCCGCACCTACCAGGTGCCGCGGCCGTTCACGGACATGACCGTGTTCGAGAACGTGCTCGTCGCCGCCCAGCAGGGCGCCGGGCTGAGGCGCCGGGTCAGCTACACCGCGGCCGGCGAGGCGCTCGAGCGGGCCGGCATGACCGGCGAGGCGAACCTGCCCGCCGCGCGGCTCGGCCTGCTGCAGCGCAAGCGGCTGGAACTGGCCCGCGCGCTCGCGTCGGGACCGAAGCTCCTGCTGCTCGACGAGGTGGCCGGCGGTCTGACCGACCCGGAGGTCGCCCAGCTGGTCGAGATCATCCGCGGGGTGAACGCCGAAGGCATCGCGGTGATCTGGATCGAGCATGTGGTGCGCGCCCTGGTGGCCCTGGTGACCAGGCTGATCTGCCTGTCCGGCGGGAAGTTCGTCGGCGACGGCGACCCGGCCCAGGTGCTGGCCAACCCGGCGGTCCGCGAGGTCTTCCTCGGCACCGAGGTCACCGCCTCCCTGGCCGCCGGCACCCTGACCGAGGACATCGACCTCGGGACAGCTAATGAGTGAGGCCAGCAGCGCGCCCGGAGGCGAGCGGGAAGATGGAGCGCCGATACTGGAGGTCCGTGACCTGACCGTGTACCACGGCCAGCTGCGGGCCCTGGACCGCGTCTCGCTGCGGGTTTTCCCGGGTGAGGTGTACGCGATCATCGGCGCCAACGGGGCGGGCAAGTCCACGCTGCTGCGGACCATCGCCGGCCTGCACCACCCGACCGAGGGCTCGATCCGGTACGACGGCCAGGACGTGACCAAGGTCCGGCCCGAACGCCGGGCCACCAGCGGGATCGCCATGGTGCCGGAAGGCCGGCGATTGTTCCAGTCGCTGTCGGTCGAGGAGAACCTGCAGGTCGGGGCGACATACGCGCGGAAGGGGCCGTGGACCATCGAGCAGGTCTACGAGCTGTTCGCCTGGATGAAGGAGCGGCGGAACCAGCGCACCGCACAGTTGTCCGGCGGTGAGCAGCAGTCGGTGGCCATCGGCCGGGCGCTGGTGGCCAACCCGCGGGTGCTGCTGCTCGACGAGCTGTCCCTGGGCCTGGCGCCAGTGGTCGTGCAGCGGATCTACGGCATGCTGCCGCAGATCCTGGCCACCGGGCTGACCGTGCTGCTGGTCGAGCAGGACGTGAGCCAGGCGCTGCGGGTGGCCTCGCACCTGCAGTGCCTGCTCGAGGGACGGACCACCTTGGAGGGCAAGCCGGCCGACGTCACGCCGGAAGAGGTAGAGGCCGCCTACTTCGGGCTGCGGTCCGCGCCTGCTGAGCAGGGGAGCGAGGAGCCCTTATGGTCTGGATCAACGACATCATCACGGGAATCTTGATCGGCGGCCTGTACGCGCTGTTCGCCTGCGGGCTCTCGCTGATGTTCGGGGTCATGAAGGTGATCAACCTGGCCCACGGCGACCTGGCCGTCGTCGGCGGCTACCTCGCGGTCGGCGTGATCACGGTGACCCACATCCCGGTGCTGTGGTCCTTCGTGGTCGTGGTGCCGCTGATGGCGGTGCTGGGCTACGTGCTGCAGCGGACCGTGATCCAGGCCGCGCTGAACCGCAGCATCCTGACCACGCTGCTGGTCACGTTCGGGCTGTCGGTGGTGATCGAGAACGGGCTGCTGCAGTTCGAGAGCGCCAACAGCCACTCCCTCGGGGTCGGGAACTCGATCATCACCAGCTCGTTCTCGATCGGCTCGCAGATCACCATCGCCTACCTGCTGCTGCTGATCTTCGTGGTGGCCGTGGTGGTTCTGGGCGGCATGCAGTACTTCCTGTCCCGGTCACGGTACGGGCGGATGATCCGGGCGGTGGCCGACGACCAGGAGGCGGCGCAGCTGTCCGGGATCGACTACCGGCACGTGTTCGGGATCGCGGCGGCCATCGCGTTCGGCACCGTGGCCCTGGCCGGCATCGCCTACGGCATGTACTCGCAGTTCGCGCCCACCACGGGCACCGACACGATCCTGCTGTTCGCGTTCGCCGCGGTCGTGATCGGCGGGCTCGGCTCGCTGTGGGGCACCCTGCTCGGCGGGGTGGTGCTGGGCGTCTCCCAGGCCATCGGCGCCCAGATCAGCGGGTCGGATGAGTTCCTGGCCGGGTACATCGTGTTCCTGGTCGTCCTGGTGCTCCGGCCACAGGGGCTCATCGCCCGGAGGAGCACATCGTGACCGCGCTCGCTGAAACCACTGGCCGTTCGGCCGAAAAATACCGGGTGACACGGTCACGTCGGAACGTGGCCTGGACCGGCATCGGCGCCCTGGTGGTCGTGGTGGTGCTGGCGCTGTTCCCCTACATCATCGGGGCCGGCACCGAGACGATCATGGTGCAGGGGTTCATCATCTTGACCCTGGCCAGCATGTGGAACCTACTGGCCGGTTACGCGGGCCTGGTGTCGGTGGGTCAGCAGGTGTTCGTGGGGCTCGGCGCGTACTTCGTGCTGGCGCTGAACATCAACCGCGTCCCGATGTTCAGCGCGCTGCCGGTCGCGGCCATCGGCTGCGGGGTCGCCGCCATCCCGCTGTGGTGGCTGGTCTCGCGGCTGCGCAGCGGGTACTTCGCGATCGCCACCTGGGTACTGGCCACGACCGTCGAGCTGATCATCGAGAAGATTTCCTCGCTCGGCAGCGGGACCGGCCTGTCGCTGCCGCACACCCCCAGCCTCAGCTCCGCGGTGCTCGAGGCGTACACCTACTGGATCGGGCTGGCCGTCACCGTCCTCGCGCTGCTGGCCGTGTACCTGCTGCTGCGCAGCAGGCTGGGGCTGGTCCTGACCGCCGTCCGCGACGACGAGGTGGCCGCCCGCAGCTCGGGCGCGCGGGTCGGCCTGGCCCGGATGATCGTGTTCGTGGTGGCCGGGATCGGGTGCGGCGCGGCCGGCGCGCTGCTGGCCGTCAGCCAGCTCATCGTGCAGCCGAGCGCGGTGTTCAGCGTCCAGTGGACGGCCGAGATGGCCTTCGCGGTGATCATCGGCGGGCTCGGCACGATCGAGGGGCCGATCCTGGGCACCATCGTGTACATGGTGCTGCAGCAGACGCTGGCCTCCTACAACGCCTGGTACCTGATCATCTTGGGCCTGGTGGCCATCGTGATCGCGATCTTCGCGCGGCGCGGGCTGTGGGGCCTGGTCGACGACTACCTGCACGTCCGGCTGTTCCCGGTCGGGTACTGGCTGTGGGATCCGGCCGCGGCGGGCCGCTCGCGGAGCCTGCGTTTCGGCCGCCGCGCGGGCGGTAAGCACAGCTAGGCTCGCCGCTCGCGCGAGAATGGGTGGGTGCTGCTGGTTCGGATTGCCGAGGTGTCCCAGGCGGTAGGGGCGGTCAGCGGCCGGCTGGCCAAGATCGACCTGCTGGCCGGCGCGCTGCGGGAGGCCGGCCCGCTGGAGGTGCCGATCGCCGTCGCGTACCTGTCCGGGGAACTGCCGCAGCGGCAGATCGGAGTGGGCTGGGCGGCGCTGCGGGACGGGTTCACGCCTGCTGACGTGCCGACGCTGGGCCTGGCCGAGGTGGACGCGGCGTTCTCGGCGATCGGGGCGGTGGCCGGGAAGGGTTCGGCGACGGCGCGCAGGGCGCTGGTTGGTGAGCTGTTCGGCCGGGCCACCGCGGCCGAACAGCGATTCCTGGTCGGGCTGCTGTCCGGCGAGCTGCGGCAGGGCGCCCTGGAAGGGGTGATGACCGACGCGGTCGCGCGGGCCGCGGACGTCCCGGTGGCGGATGTCCGGCGGGCCGTGATGCTGCGCGGGTCGCTGGGCGTGGTGGCGGCCGCGGCGCTGGCGGGCGGGAGCACGGCTCTGGCGGCCTTCGGCCTGGAGGTCGGCCGGCCGGTGCGCCCGATGCTCGCGTCCAGCGCGACCAGCATTTCCGAGGCCCTGGCCAAGATCGGGCCCGGGACCGCGGCCGCGGTGGAGTGGAAGCTCGACGGGATCCGGATCCAGGCTCACCTGTCCGGTGGTTCCGTGCGGCTGTTCACCCGGACCCTGGACGACATCACCGGGCGGCTGCCCGAGGTGGTGGCCACGCTGGGCCAGCTGCCGGTCCGGGCGGCCGTGTTCGACGGCGAGCTGATCGCGCTGCGCTCCGACGGGCGGCCGCTGCCGTTCCAGGACACGTCGGCCCGCGCCGCCAGCGCGGACGCCGTCCCCGGGGTCCCGCTGTCGATTTTCCTGTTCGACGCGCTGCACCTGGAGGGCGCGGACCTGATCGACCTGCCGGACTGGAAGCGGCACGCGGAGCTGGCCTGGGCGGTGCCGTCCGGCCTGATCATGCCGCGGCTGGTGACCGACTCCGAAGCGGAGGCCACGGAGTTCTTCGCCGACGCGGTGGCGCGGGGCCACGAGGGCGTGGTGGTCAAGTCGCTGGACACCCCGTACGCGGCGGGACGGCGCGGCGCCGGATGGATCAAGGTCAAGCCGCGGCACACGCTCGACCTGGTGGTGCTGGCGGTCGAATGGGGGCACGGGCGGCGCCGCGGCTGGCTGTCCAACCTGCACCTGGGCGCGCGCGACCCGGCCACGGGCGGTTTCGTCATGCTCGGCAAGACGTTCAAGGGCCTGACCGACGAGCTGCTGGCCTGGCAGACGACGCGGCTGCTGGCCCTGGAATCGCGGCGGGACTCCTACACCGTGTACGTCCGGCCCGAACTGGTGGTGGAGGTCGCGTTCGACGGCGTGCAGCGCAGCCCGCGCTACCCCGGCGGCCTGGCGCTGCGCTTCGCCCGCGTGCTGCGGTACCGCGAGGACAAGCCCGCCGCCGAGGCCGACACCATCGACATGGTCCGCGCCCTATCTCCGGAGTAAGGGTCTCCTGAGTAAGGGTCGCCGGAACAAGGGTCGCCCGGGTAAGCGCCCTGACGTGGGCAGTTCATGATCGAAAGACCGGCGCCTCCCTCTTGACGGAGCCTGCTAGCAGATCTATGTTTCGTGAAACAGCGTTCGGCGATGTTGAACACGTTAACGCATTACCGGCTCCCGCGGAGGGGGTGAGAGGCCTCGGGATGCACGGGTGGCGGCAGCCGCCAGGGCCAAGCCCTCCGTCTGGGAGAGGTGCGATGCCCGTGGCCTTTGCCTAGTTTTCCGATTCACGTTCGCTCATAACACAGGGTGCTAGACGCGACCTGGTCAGTCCCGGTCGCGTGATTGCGATGCATACCGGTCCATACACCGGTATGCGCAAGAAGGGTTAGGAGGGTAGTAGTGGCAGATATAACCCCTCTGCGAGGAGAGGGACGCACGGTCGGCCGGATCGCCGGCCTGTGGGGTGAGTGCCTGGCGGAGTTCTTCGGAACGTTCGTCCTGATCGTCTTCGGAGACGGCGTGGTGGCCATGGCGGTGGCCGCCCTGCCTGGATCGGGCCGCACCGCGGGTCCCACAGTCATCTTCCAGGCCGGCGGCGACTGGCTGCTGATCACGTTCGGATGGGCTTTCGCCGTGGTCATGGGCGTCTACGTGGCCGGCGGGGTGAGCGGCGCGCACATCAACCCGGCCGTCACCTTCGCGCTGGCCGTCCGGCGCAAGTTCCCGTGGCGGAGCGTGGGCCCGTACATCATCGCGCAGGTGCTCGGCGCGTTCGTGGCCGCCGCCTTGCTCTTCCTCATCTACCACCAGGCCATCGACGCGTTCAACCTGGCGGCCAAGACCCCGAAGAGCGGCGGGCAGGCGCTGGCGACGTACTCGATCTTCGCCACGTTCCCGGCCAAGTACTACGCCGGGTCGACCATCTGGCCGCTAGTCGATGAAATCGTCGGCACGATGTTCCTGCTCATCCTCATCGTGGCCATCACCGACAGCAGGAACTCGCTGCCCTCGGGCAACCTGGCCCCGCTGATCGTGGGCTTCGCGGTGTTCGCGATCGGCACGTCCCTCGGCGCCAACACCGGATACGCCATCAACCCGGCCCGTGACTTCGGGCCCAGACTCTTCGCCTTCTTCGCGGGGTGGGGAAAGGTGGCCCTACCCGGGACCTACAGCGCGCCAGGATTCCATTTCTCCGGCTACTTCTGGATACCGATCATCGGGCCGCTCATCGGCGGCGTGATCGGCGTGCTGCTGTACGACTTCTTCATCGGCGACATCCTGCACGCCAGGCTGAAGGCCCAGGCCGCCGGCGATCTGGAGGAAGTCCCCGCTGGCCGGGGGGGCCCGGAACACCCGACCGGCGAGACGGTCAACTAACCGTGCATACGGACGGGCCGCCGGCCGCGCGCCGGCCCGGCGGCCCGTCCTTCTCCGAGAACTAGCTCGAGCTGGGCGCGGGAGGCCTAGAAGATGAAGAAGCTCATTAACGATCCAGCCGACGTCGTCAAGGAAGCGCTACAGGGCGTGGCCGAGGCGCACGGAGACCGGCTGAGGGTCCTGACCGACCCGTATGTCGTGGTCCGGGCAGACGCGCCGGTCCAGGGCAAGGTCGGCCTGCTGTCCGGCGGCGGGTCGGGCCACGAGCCCATGCACGGCGGCTTCGTCGGCCCGGGCATGCTCGACGCGGCCTGCCCCGGCGAGGTGTTCACGTCGCCCACCCCGGACCAGATGCTGGCCGGCACCAAGGCGATCGACGGCGGCGCCGGCGTACTGCACATCGTCAAGAACTACACCGGCGACATCCTGAACTTCGAGATGGCGGCGGACCTGGCCCGCGAGGAGGGCATCGAGGTCGAAGCGGTCGTCATCGACGACGACGTGGCCGTCCAGGACAGCCTGTACACCGCGGGGCGGCGCGGCGTCGGAGCCACCGTGCTGGCCGAGAAGATCTGCGGCGCCGCCGCCGAGCAGGGCCAGTCCCTGGCCGAGGTCGCGGACCTGTGCCGCAAGGTCAACGCCAACGCGCGCAGCATGGGCATGGCGCTCACCTCGTGCACCGTGCCCGCGGCGGGCAAGCCCACCTTCGAGCTCGGCGCGCAGGAGATGGAGATCGGCATCGGCATCCACGGCGAGCCGGGCCGCGAGCGCAGGGCGGTCGCGCCCGCCCGCGAGGTGGTGGAACTGCTCGCCACCCCGATCGTCGACGACCTGCCGTTCAGCTCCGGCGACCGGGTCCTGGCCTTCGTCAACGGCATGGGCGGGACGCCGCTGATCGAGCTCTACATCGTCTACAACGACCTGTACCGGTTCCTGGGCGACCGTGGGATCGAGATCAGCCGCAACCTCATCGGCCCCTACATCACCTCGCTGGAGATGCAGGGCTGCTCGATCACGCTGCTGAAGCTCGACGACGAGCTGACCGCGTTCTGGGACGCCCCGGTCAACACGCCCGGCCTGCGGTGGGGAGCCTAGGTGCCGGTTTCGGCCGATCAGGTTTCCGACTGGATCAGGGCGTTCGCCGCAGCGGTCGCGGAGAACAGGGAGTACCTGACCGAGCTGGACTCGGCCATCGGCGACGCGGACCACGGGATCAACATGAACCGCGGGATGGCGGCCGTGGTCGGGAAGCTGGACGCGGCTGAGCCGGCCCAGCCGGCTGACATCGGCGCCCTGCTGAAGACCGTCGGGATGACCCTGGTCTCCACGGTCGGAGGGGCCAGTGGCCCGCTGTACGGCACGTTGTTCCTGCAGATGGGCACGTCGGCCGCGGGCAAGACC
>Ga0210385_10002830_pt1 | contig 10392 bp, 10 predicted proteins | sample IncBWH26OmetaG_FD_160107 | JGI IMG/M metagenome (GOLD analysis project Ga0210385, IMG submission 160107) | Forest soil microbial communities from Barre Woods Harvard Forest LTER site, Petersham, Massachusetts, United States - Inc-BW-H-26-O ... | reverse complement strand
AACACCGATGCAGCCGCTTCCCAAAACGATTTCACAACCTGCAGCATTGATTCGGTGTCGGGTTCGTTAGTAGCCAAATCGCGAAATCGGTATAAGAGGCCATCGCTTAAACTGTTTTCTAGCATCTTCAATATGCTATTGTCCTGCACCACGCCAGCTGGAGTTGTCGGGGTTCGAATCTTGCCCTTGAGAGGAGATTCGCTGTCGGAATTCAGGCGTGCGAGTAATTGTGCGGGAAAGCGTCTTCTCTGCAAGAGGACCGGCAACTTCATTTCCGTTGTCGGTAACAGTTCGTAGATGAGCCCCTTTGGAAGAGGCTTTGTGGAATTCACCAAAATGAACTGTTCCCGCTGTTCCCTGTCGTCATTAGCTATGAATGCGGTCGCGCAAATTGGGAAGCTATCGATGCGGGCCTCACGTATGGCCGCGGCTCTTTGTTGGCCATCAACGATCAAACCAGGTTTACTCGTCTCGTCTGAATTTGAGAGCGGGATGATAAGCGTTCCCCAGCGGCTGTATGAAGAATCGCCGGCCTCTGCCGGAATAAATCTCACTCTGTGATCGAATGCCAGCACAATAGCATTCGGCAGAAGCGGGTCTTTGGATTCGATATAGTTCCGAATCTCTGATATGTGAGAAAACACCTCTGGGCGTTGATAACCAGCCACCAAGTCGTCGCCATCTCGCCGAATACGCGAAACCGTTGCAAACTTTGAAAGCAATTTACCGTCTACAGCAAAGCTGTAAAACGTTCTGTTGTGCCCTTGCACAATCTCAAGAGCCGGCAACTTCAATTCGGTCAGGTTGGTCTTCATGGCAAATCCATCGGGAATACATTCACTAAGAAACGCACTCAAATCGCTGCTCCAGGTGTCCCTGCAATTGCTGGTTGAAAACGTAAATGTTGTGGAAGCCTCTGCGTCGGTTCCTTTCAGCGCCGCGGAAGATCATCACATGAATCCCAAGCCTCTGGCAGATTTCGCAAGGGCACTCTGACCAGGGACGATCCTCAAGAACCCGTCTGTAAACCTCTGTCCGGTCGACCGAACCATTGAAGACCAACTCATAAGATCGAAGAACATCAACTGTATCCTGTAGCGACGCTTCGCGACGGTCAAACTTGCCAAGGATTGCAAGGCATTGCTGTTCCAGTTCTCTGGCATGTTCTTGGCTAACCTGACCGGCAACAATACGCCGCAGTAACTCCGGGTTCGCATCGACCTGAGGAACCCTAATCGCCGAGTAGGTTCCATGAAGGGTATAGTAGTTGTCTTTGTCGTCCTTGAATGCTTTGCGGAGAGCAGAAGTGCTGTCAAAGCTCACGACACCGAAATCCCCAAATGCCAGAACATTCTCGCATCGCGTGATTCCCAGAAGGTGAAACTGCGTATCCGGCTTCCGCACCACACTCGAAGCCTGAAGACAGGCAAGAATGTCGCGTGTCTTCAGAGGAACGAAGCCGCCGAAGGCAATGTACCGATAGCCTAGATCTTGGAGTCTCTTGACTGCCGTTGCATAGGATTCGGGACTCCACCCCTGCGCGACTCCGATTGGAGTGAAGCGATAGGATTTGGCCTCACAATAGTTCAGGAACTGTTCAGCCAGCTCGAAGGTCAAGTTTTGTCTAGCTCTCCACTCGGGGGGCACGGGATCAAGGCCGTCGAGATGCTTCTGATCGTATTCGGCGCGGTACGCGAGAATCACGTGGTCAACGGAGACGCCGTAATCGAATCCGCACTCCTCATAGAAGTCCGCGACTTCCGCGGCAGTATAGGGCGGCTTCTCTTCTCGAACGTATGTGAAAGCGCCGCAATCCCCCATTGTTTCCAATGATCTGTTTCCGAGACGGAAATACTCCCTTACTCCTACACGCATAAACCTGTTGCGCTGCGCTCCGCTGTATTTTCCTGTTCCGCCACCGAGTCCGTCCACTACCGCCTTGGACACAAGTATTCCGTTATAGGGCGCCTCACGAAACAACTCATGAGGATAGCGGTCATCGCGCTGCCGAACTCGCGACTCAGAGCGCGTCTCCATTACAAAATCGAATGACTCGTCGACGAAATCCTGGCTGTCTGGGAAAAAGAATTTCATCGTGGCAGCCCTCGGTTCTGCACGTACGTGCGTATTAAAAAACTGGACAGAACACGTATGTGCCTTGGCACGTTCTGAATCTCATTCCAGTGCAGATCTCCCAATTCCTCCCATTTTCCGTTCGTCCAACGGCACACAGGAGCAATAACCCGCAACTCATGCTTGACCTCGCTCAAAACGTGCGGCGATGATGGTTCAATTGAGGACATCACTCGATCCATCAGTCTTCCCATGGAGCGTAGACCTGCACCGTGCATCAGGCGACTCTTGCTCGGCGGCTTTCCCCACGCATCTGGAAAGGTATGTTTTACGGCTGTCCAATATGCAACGAGGACTCTCCAGATCCCTTCGAAATCTGTCTCACCAGACGCCATATTGCGATAGGGAAAAAGACAGCCCGACGGCGACGAAATGCTCTCCTGTACAAATTTGATCACCGTAGTATCGGCGATCACTGCCTTAGCCCGCGCCTCTGCTGTCGAGGAACTGCGCCGGATGAGTTGATGAAATGGAGATGAGGGATCGGTGTTCAGGAGGTCACAAACGGCAGATGGGATCTTCCGGGCTTCTAGGTTCGCTGGGAGTGGAGAGGACACTTCGGGGAGCAATTCGGAGATCAATCCTCGCGGAAGAGGTTTGGTGTTATTGACACGCAAAAACTGGTCGCGCTGCATCTCAACGTCATCCGCAATGAATGCGTTGATAGGAACAAGTAAGCCTTTCCGATTTGATTTGGATATAGCCAGAGCCCGCTGTTGTCCATCCACGATCCAAGCGGGCTTACGGCCGCCTTGCCTGGGCAGAGGAATCTCGAGCGTGCCCGCAACGACCAATCCATCCCGCACATGTGGGCCGCGGCTTGCAATGAATCGAACCCGTGAAGAAAGTGCTAGGATCAGCGAATTAGGAAACAAGACTTTGTCGCTATTTAGGTACTCGACGATTCCTTGCACGTGCCTCTTCACTTCCGCGCGCTGATATCCAAGTAGTTTGCCGGCTTCGTCTCTAGAAACGCGCGAGATGTCGGCGACGTTCAGCACTTCATCTCCAGTGAGGCACAACAGATAGAGAGGGTGTCCTTTGCACTGCTCAATGCGCAGCGCTCTTCGTCTCAGTAAAGATACTTTCTTCTTAGCCATGGAATCCTTGCTGAGCCTCCTGCTTAAGCCGCATATAAAGATCACCAAACCGCTTCTGTTCACAAGCCTTTCCTGCCGCGCGCAATTCTTCCAGGAGTTTAGTCTTACTAATCATGGAAGACTTCTTCAGCCTTTCGCTGATGAAGGTCTTCACATCAGCGTCTGACTGCGGCGTGCGAGAGTGAGTCGGTACCTCACGTAGGTCGACAGATCTCAACAAACCGGCCATTCGATCGACTGAAGGCTCAGCACTCGCGTGAGATTGGAACAGGAAACGAGCGACCCGGGCATTGAGGGATGTTAGCGTCCCTCCAAGGTGCGCGGAGAATTTGCCATCGCAAGGCAGCAGATTGCTCTTCCAACGCATATGCTTCCCTGACGTGCCGCACGAAATAATGGAGAGGTATCGTTGAAAGTAGGAGTGCTCCAGGACGGCACCGAGATCTGCTTCAACCGCGCTCAAGTATTCGGCGGAAAGCGCGACGACAAGAGGTGTGCGCGGATATCGCAGTGCAAGTTCGGCCAATGAACGCGGATGGCCCTGATCGCCAGGAATCTTGTAAGAGCAGACGCCTTTCCACCAAGTCTGGAGGGCTCTATCGTCTCTAGTGCCATTGACGATCGAATCTATACTCGATGGCGCGAAGGTCACTTGATAGGCGTTAATTCGCGTGCTCGGACGAATGAGACCATACCCGGCGGAACAGATCCAGAGTCGTACATTCCAGCCACGGTTCATTGCGCTTGGTGGGATGTCCCGTACGACGGACCAGTGTTCCCCCATATAGAGGTCTTCAGCCGGATACTTCTCTGCTTTCACCCTTCTGAGGCGCTTTTTCCAACCCTGCAGCCGCACGTGTACGTCAGATCCCCCCAACTCGTGGGCGGCGAGACCTGGCGCCGTCTCGAATCGTTTCCTGTTGGAGCAACTGACCACGAGATTAACTGCAACACCCAAGTGACAACTCCCACTGCAGTTTCTGGATTAGCCACAATGATAAAACTACGAACGTCATTTCTCAAAACGATCAGGCTGTTGAGGAGCGTGACCATTCGATTTCCGCAAAGGCCCCGTGATTGTGGATGCTCTCTTGGTTTAGCGCATGAACATGAAACCATGTGAGTCGTTCATCTGTCTGCAGAGTCGCAGCGACGTTTCGAACGATGTCTTCGACGAAAACCGGGTTGTCATACGCTTGCATCGTGACATGGCGCTCGTCCTCACGCTTCAACAGCGCATATACCGGCGCAGAAGCACTGGCCTCAGCCACAGCAATCAATTCTTCGATCCAGATCAGTGCAGGACTGCCGGCATCGGTCGCGCGACTCCGAACCTTAATCGTGATTTCTCCGCGCTGGTTATGGGCACCGTAATCACTAATCGCTTTGCTGCAGGGGCACAGACTCGTCACTGGAACAGAGACAGACAGGATGAAATCTGACTTGCTTCCGTTGGCTTCGCCAATGAATTTGCATTGATAGTCCATCAACCCGACGGCGCCTGAGACGGGGGCGATTTTCTCGATGAAGTACGGAAACGCGGCTTCGATGTGTGCGCTTTCTGCGGCGAGTCTCTCCTTGAGTTCCGCTAGGATTCGCGGCAAGGTCCTCATGGTAACTTCCCCTCGATGTGAATTGAGGACCTCGATAAAACGGCTCATGTGCGTCCCTTTGAACTCGTGTGGGAGGCTTACCGACATTGACAGTCGGGCAATTGTCGACTGGCTTTGATTTTCCCGATCGAGAACAACTATTGGATATTGAAGGTCGCAGACGCCGACCTTATCGATCGCGATCTGCCGGTGGTCGGCTTGATTTTGAACATCTCGCATCAAATTAAGCCTCCATTTCGCCCGCGTAAATACACCCCGAAGTACACGTTTCACGGATCACGATCTTGCTCAGCGATGGCAGCGACGGTTGCAGTTGCCGCCAGACCCAACGCGCCACGTTTTCGCTCGTTGGATTCTCCAAGCCTTCCACTTCGTTAAGGTAATGGTGGTCAATCTTCTCTTCAATCGGCTTGAATGCGCTTTTAATGTCGGCGAAGTCGATGATCCAACCTAGTTTTGGATCGAGCGGACCTTGAACATGGACTTCGATCTGGAAGGTATGACCGTGCAGTCGGCCGCATTTGTGTCCAGCGGGGACGTAGGGGAGTCGGTGGGCTGCTTCAATTGTGAATACTTTGAAAATCTCCATTACTTTTCCCCTATCGAATTCCCACAAATTTGTGCGTCTGGACGCTCAATCGCCAAAGCGGATTGCCAAGGCAATATCGGAGTGCCTTCTCCGTGTTCTCTTTGCGGTAGGGTCCGTCCATCGGTTGCAGGAAGAAATGGCGGAATGCCAGACTCTGAAACTCTTCAGGTTTGTTGTCGGCTTGTGGAAACACCAATTTGAGTTCGTCCCCGGTAATTTGAACGAGTTTTGTACCAGCTTTCGGGCTGACGCAGATCCAATCTAGCCCCTGAGGAGCGGCAACGGTTCCATTCGTTTCCACTGCAATCTCGAAGCCCCGGGCATGAACCGCATCGATCAGGGGCCGATCCAGTTGCAAGAGCGGTTCGCCTCCTGTGAATACCACAAATCGCTTTTGAGCTGAACTGGCCGCTTGCCAGGCGCGCTCAATTCGATCCGCCAACGGAACTTCTGTGTCGAACTTTCCCCCATCGGCACCTTCTGTCCCAAGGAAGTCCGTATCGCAGAACTTGCAGATTGCATTTGCGCGATCATGTTCGCGGCCCGACCATAGATTGCAGCCCACAAAACGGCAGAAGACGGCCGCTCGTCCGGTGTGAGCTCCCTCCCCTTGTAATGTGTAGAAGATTTCCTTGACTGAATAACTCATGAGCTGACCTCGGTGGGCGCTTCCCGATATTTCAATGGGTCCGTCAATCCGTTCTCGATGAATCCTTTTTGTCTGAGCAAGCAGGAATCACAACCTCCGCAGGGTTGACCGGTGGAGGATGGATCGTAACAACTGCTCGTCAGTCCGTAGTCAACCCCGAGTTCTCGTCCTTTGCGGACGATCTCGGCTTTCGTCAACGAGATGAGGGGCGTATGGATCTTCAGATTCTGGCGGCCTTCAACTCCGGCTTTCGTGGCCAGATTCGCGAGGCGCTCAAAGGCCTCGATGAATTCTGGTCGGCAGTCTGGATATCCGCTGTAGTCGAGCGCGTTCACGCCGATGAAGATGTCGCTGGATCCAAGTACCTCGGCCCACGCTAAGGCAAATGACAGGAAGATGGTGTTTCGCGCTGGCACATACGTCACCGGAATCTTCTCTGACATTTCCTCCACCGAACGTCCTTTGGGAACGCTGATGTCCGCTGTCAGTGCGGATCCTCCGAAAACGCGCAAATCAATCTGCGCGACCCGATGATCTTTGACTCCGGCATTGGCCGCGATCTTGCGGGCACATTCAAGCTCCCAGGAGTGCCGTTGCCCGTAGGAAAAGGAAAGTGCGTAACTCTCATAGCCTGAGGCGTTCGCGATCGCGAGAACTGTCGTCGAATCCAGTCCACCGCTTAGTAAGACCACTGCCTTTGGTTTTGCTTGCATCATGATTCCTCCTGCTGCCGTGATCCTCGTCCGAAAAGTCCCAGTTGGCGGACCGAACTGCCTCCCAATTCAATTGGGACCAACCGGTTTGCGAACTGCCGAATGGCCTCAACTTCGTCCGTCTTGAACAGCACTTGGCGGGTGCGATATCGGAGGCCTGCCGGGATGCTGCCTTTTTCACGCCAACGCCACAGTGTCTGGCGGCTAACCTTAAGCTCGTCAGACACTTCCGAGTTCGTATAGTATTCTTCGCCTTCGATTGTAACCGGCATGTTGCAGTTCTCTTCACGATCCTACGGCCTGTCTTGCTGTGACCGCAACGGCAAAGAACGTTGCATCATGTTGCATCATGTTGCGATCATGAGGATAACCGGGTACCAAACTGCTAAACCCCTCCTGCTCGCCAGCTCGGCGCTCCGTTGTGCGACTCTATGCGATCGACGAGCACCAGTCCTCTGACCCTTTTCGAACTCGGCACGTAAGGGCCGGTCCACTTGCTATCCAGTTGAACGTTTCGACAGACGTTGGTTGAGTCAGCTGAGGACAGGGGCAACTGGCTAAACAGAACCGGGTTTAACATTCTCAGTCCGTGAAGGCGCGCTTTGGGTATTCCGGACGCGTCGCAGCACACCCTCATCGCACCATTCATGCGCTCCCACCATCGATCATTCCCCGGTGTCTCGTAGACTCCACTAGACCCAATCGCGACCCGAGGCCACTCCCTTGTGAGTCGCTGAAGACGACGGAAACTCTCGTGCATGTGCCAGACTGGGCACCCATGCCACCGTTCGAAAGGCCAGCGATCCAAGAGTTCATCGTTCTCCTCTTCGGTCCCTCCGATGCAATCCGGCACGATCGCAAAATCGCAACCAGGATGTTTGATCCAGCGGTCAAGCCACAAGTAGTAGCGAGCAAAATTGGGTTTTGCCTTGCGGCGCCAAACCGAGAATGCTCCATTGTCAAGACAGAATGACTGGCAGATATCGGCGGCAACCTTGATCTGTTCAGGCCTTGCGAAACTTACCATGGCGTGTCGACCTCGCCAAACGACAACCGCGGTGACTGGATCGCTGAACGGTCCACCGTGATAATGCACCATGAATATCCCTCGGAATGGGCAGATTCCCAGCCTTTATGCCAGAAGCGCTCTTAGTATAAACCCCTTCTGCTACTGGGGCCTAATAATGGGCAGTCGAGAATCCTGTCTTGTTTGGCGGGATGCATTTAAGCTGTTGATGTGAATGAGGATGAAGTTTCGAAGGTCATGCGAGAGATGGGCCGGAAAGGCGGGCTCAAAGGCGGCCAAAAAGGTGGCAAGGCGCGCATGGCTGCGCTCAAGCCTGAAGAACGCAAGGAGTTGGCACGAAAGGCCGCAAACAAACGGTGGCAAAAATCCCGTCGACCATTGAAATGACTTGGAACATTCAATAGAACCAAGTCGACATTCTGTGAGAGTTCACTCAGCGCGAAGTCTGCGGTTCTCCAGTTCAAGTCGAGAACGATCGAGTTCCGCGGCGATGATTTGCTCGTCTGGTAATGTGGTTCGGTACTCGGCTGCGAGCACTTTATTCGGAAGATTGTCGAGCGCGTAATGAGCCTCAGAGGCCCCCTTTTCAGCGCATAAGATCAATCCGACAGGCGGATTTTCGCCGGCCTTCATCCAGTGCTCGCGAGCGTAATTTAGGTACATATGCATTTGCCCCGCGTCTGCGTAACTGAATTTGCCAACCTTCACGTCAACAACAACCAGGCAACGTAAGCGACGATGAAAGAAAATCAAGTCGATGCGAAACCAATTGTCGTCTATGCGCAGCCTGCGTTGGCGGCCGACGAAGGCGAAATCATCGCCCAACTCCAATAAGAAGTCGGCAAGATGCTGAATAAGCGCCGCCTCCATGTCCGATTCTGAGTATTCATCCTTAAGATCTAGGAACTCGAGTACGAACGGGTCTTTGATTGCTTCTTCAGTCGTCATCGAATCACGATTTTGCGCTTCCTCAGCGCTCGCCAGTATCGCTGCTTTGTTTTTTGAAAGAGTGAAGCGCTCATAGAATTGGCTACCTATTTGACGGTCCAATTGCCGGACCGACCACCCCAACCGAAGTGCTTCAGTCTGGTAAAACGAGCGTGCTTCCTCGCCCTTGACGGAGAGCAAACGGACATATGCAGACCACGGCAATGGAAACCGACCCGAAGGGTTCGAAAGGACTGCGGAATTGCTCGCTATTTCGCCGCGATCACCGGTATGGGCAAATTCGCCAGACAGTGTCTGGCGAATTTGCGGTTCAGGCCATGCACGGTAGAAGGCGCGCATCTGTCTGAGGTTCGCACGTCCAAAGCCTCTGCCAAATTGCCGCGTCAGATCCCGCGCCAACTTCTCGATGAGTTGTTCGCCATATTCTGCTCGTTGCTCTCCACTCTGTTCAAGTGTCACGATCCGTCGGCCTATCTCCCAGTACGTCGCCGTTATGATCGTATTGACATTTCGGGCCGCAGAGCTGCGTGCGGCTTTGAGTAAAGAAACAATCTCTGCGCGAATGTCATCGTAGTTCTGCGGCTTACTTGGCGAGTTGACCATAAAATTCTCCACTGATCTCAGAAAATGAACGCGGACCTGGTTGTGCAGCGCCTTCAAAGTCCAATTCCTTGGACCGCGGACGGCGACTGAGCGATTTCGATTGCCGACGTTTTTGAGACTTCGGCGCTTAGTTGCGGGGTTAGCATCTTGATGTCGTTCGTGAAGAGTGTGGCTTCTTGGCTCGCCCGCGAAATGGAGACATAACCGAAACGAGAGTTGAGCAAGTCTGGGTGAACGGTGGTGTCAGCATTCACCAAAACGCGTTCAGCGGTGAGTCCCTGAGAACTATGGCTAGTGACTGCGTACCCGTGATCGAAATGACGATGCTCCAGAGCGTTGAAGTCGATGCGCCTGTTGTCATCGAGGCGGGCCGTAACCTGCCCATCATTACCGACCGACTCTATGACGGCAAGATCGCGATTGGCGACACCCAGCGACTTGTCTGGAGCAGTGAATTGAATTCGGTCGCCGGCAGAGAAGTCATGCGCGACCTCACGATAAACACTGACGCCGGTGAGGCGACGTGGGTCGTAAATGGCTCGGTCACCCGACGATTTTTCGACCGTTAGCATATTGGCGTCCGGATCGATACCGATTACTGTCCCGTATTCTCGCGCTTGGATTCCAGCGATCTTGCTACCACGCGCGAAACGGACGATGTCGTTGATCTCATAGCGAGTGGCCCAAGAACGTTCCGCCCCTGTCATTTCCTGGCGCTGGACGAGAATTCGGAATCTGTGATCTTCCGATCCAATAGTCCCGTTGGCTTTCAATTCCTGCCTCACGACGGCGTTTAGCTCTCGACGTGAGGCATTATCTGGCGAAACAATGAGCGTCTTTTCAGGGGACTCACTGTAGCTTTTGGCAATCGCTCGGATACGCTCTTCAGCGTCGACAATTTCCTTAACACGTCCTTGTTTTTGAAGAGCGTCGAGCGCTAACGAGACCTGACCTGTGGCAAGCAATTCGACAGCAGATCTCAGCTCTGGGTCCTTCTGCCGGACGATTTCCTCGAGC
>Ga0210385_10002829_pt1 | contig 10393 bp, 9 predicted proteins | sample IncBWH26OmetaG_FD_160107 | JGI IMG/M metagenome (GOLD analysis project Ga0210385, IMG submission 160107) | Forest soil microbial communities from Barre Woods Harvard Forest LTER site, Petersham, Massachusetts, United States - Inc-BW-H-26-O ... | reverse complement strand
CTCTACACCCGAGACCGGGCGGTCGGGAAAGGCGGCGGCGAGAGCTCGCTTGATGGGTACCGCGAAAGTGGTTGGGGCATTGATGGTTCGAACGACGATGCTCATCTCGGGCCAGCCCGCTTGCGGGTAAGGCCGGAAGAACTGCCGGCGCACGGGTACATCCAGCCCGCGATAACGGACATCGCCAGCGACGCCCACGACGGTGAGGCGCAGTCCCTCGGAGCCGCCGAGCCGGATGGCTTTGCCGATTGGGTTTTCTTTGGGCCAGAAGGCATGGGCCATGGTCTCGTTCACGACGATTACGCCCGGTGAATGCAGGCTGTCTTGAGGTGTGAACTCCCGTCCCTGGAGAATCGGGATGCCCAGGGTGCGGAAGTAGTTGGGACAGGCGACGGTGTAGCCGGCATCCGGCATGTGCGCCGGGTCCGCAGGCGGACGGCCCTCGATTTGGAAGGGGCGGCCCGCGTCGCCTCTGAAGGGCAAATGAGCAACCGCACCGACAGAGACAACGCCGGGGATGGCGCTGACGTGCTCCTGGAGGTCTTCGCAGAAGCGCGGCAAATCCGGCGGGCCATTGTAGATTTCTGTCTGGGGAACGGACATCCACATGGTGAGGACGTTCTTGGAATGCAACCCAGGATCGACGCCCAGCAGGCGCGCGACGCTCTTGATCATCAATGCGGCGCCGCAAAGCACCACCAGCGCCAGAGCGACTTCGGACGCCACCAGCATGTGACGCAGACGGTTTTTGCTGCCGGCGGCGGGGGTACGGCCGCCTTGCTTGAGGGACTGGTTTAGATCGCCGTGCAGGGCGCGCAAGGCGGGAGCAAGGCCGAACAGCATCCCGGTCAGGCCGGAAACGAGCAAGGCGAAGGCGAAGATGTGGCTGTTGAGGGGCATGGAGTCGAGAGGCCGCAGCGGGAGCTCCAGCGCATCGAGCCGAAAGACGCGAAAGAGCAGTTGACTCGTCCAGTCGGCAAGCAGCAACCCGGCGAGGCCACCTGCGAGCGCGAGCAGCGCGCTCTCCGTTAGCACCTGGCGTGCAAGGCGGAACCCGGGTGCGCCAAGCGCACGGCGGATAGCGAACTCCTGCTGCCGCGCGGCGCCGCGCGCCAGCAGCAGATTGGCAACGTTCACGCAGCCGATCAGCAGCACGAATGCTACGGCGGCTAGCAGAGCGAGCATGGTGACGCGAAGCCCTTGCATATCGAAGTCGTTCAAGGGTGAGACGGAGGCACCCATATTCGCGTCTTGTTCGGGGTATTGGCTGCGCAGCCGGGTGGCAATCGCCTCCATTTCCTGGCTGGCCTGAGTTTGGCTCACGCCCGGCTTCAGGCGGCCAATTGCCACAAAGCTGTTTTCGTCACGTCCGAAATCGGTTTTGGTATAGCCCACGGGCACCCAAAGCTGACGCGGTCCGCTCCAGAACTGCCACGCGAACTCGCGCGGCATGACGCCGATGACGGTGAAGTCGGCGCCGTCGATGCGAATGGTCTTGCCGAGGAGGGAGGGATCGCCGCCGTAGCGCACCTTCCATAAGCCGTAGCTGAGGACGACTTCGTGATCCCGGCCGAGGGTTTCTTCTTCGGGAAGGAAGGTGCGGCCGAGAAGAGGCTTGACGCCTACCACGGGAAAGAAGTCCGCCGAGACGCGGAGGCCCGAGACCTGCTCGGCTTCCTGCTTGCCGCCGGCGGCCGAAAGGTTGTAACCGCGGCCCGCGGAGTCGCAGATGGCCATTGCCTCGAAAGAATGGCTTTGGCGCTTGAAGTCCCAGAAGTTGGGTGCAGAGACGATGTTGAAGTTATCCGGGCCCTTGCCGAAGGTTTCCCAGATCAGCATCAGGCGATCGGACCGGGGGAACGGCAGCCGCTTCAGCAGGGTGCTATCGATGAGGCTGAAGATAGTAGTGTTGGCGCCGATGCCCAGCGCCAATGTCAAGATGGCCACGACGGTGAAGCCGGGATTTCGGGCCAGGTTGCGCAAACCGTAACGGGTGTCTTGAAGAAGAGCGGCCACGTTCGTCATCTTAAGCAAGCCAAATGCCAGTGGCTGAGCAGGTAAGTGTAGAAAGGAAGACTACTTGGAGCAGCATTGAAGCTGGCGCTTGGCCGGATTCGTGGTTCATCTGTTCGAAACTGGGCACGGCCGGGAAGGAGATCCAGGGATTTCGAAACGTTCGATAAGGCTGAGGGTTCCTTTAGCATAGCGAAACGGTACAGCTTTCCCCTGAAGAGGAGGCGAATATTTCACTTTTTCGAGACCGCAGCGAAGCGGGACATGTTTTAGCTGGGAAAGTAAAGGCCGCCGTGCCGGAGCTGGATCCACTGATTCTCGTCCTTCCGCGCGGGGGAGTACCGGTCGGATTCGAGGTGGCGCGAGCGCTCGAGGCGGAAATGGATGTTTTCGTAGTGAGAAAGCTGGGGGTGCCGGGCGAGGAGGAACTGGCGCTAGGAGCGATCGCGAGCGGCGGCGTTCGGGTTCTGAACCATGAGTTGATCCAATACCTGCGGCTGTCGGAGGAGACGATTGGGCAGGTGACGGCGCGGGAAGAGCGCGTGTTGGAAGCACGCGAGCTGCTGTACCGGGCAGGCCGGCCGCCTATTCCGATTCGCGACCGGACGGTGGTGGTAGTCGATGACGGGTTGGCGACAGGTGCATCAATGCTCGCGGCGGCGAGAGCGCTACGACCGCAAGGCGCGAGGAAAGTGGTTATCGCGGTCCCGGTGGCGCCTCAAGAGAGCTGTGAGGAGTTACAGCGGGAAGCGGACCGGGTCATATGCGCGGCCATGCCGCATCCGTTCAACGCGGTGGGAATCTGGTACGAAGATTTCTCGCAAGTGACTGATGAAGAAGTCTGTAAGCTGCTGGAGCAGGCAGCGCGGGAGGCCGCTGGAGAACGTGACAAGGGCGAGGGGCAAGTACTGGAGCGGCCGGCGGGCGGGTAGGGTTAAACCTCTCACGGACTGCGCACCGAAAATTGCTTTTCCTGCATCCAATGTTTCGAGGGCCCAATGAACAAACACACTCAGTTGATCAACGAACGTTACGACGCCTTGATGTTTGCAAAGTCTCCTGAGGCGGCACGGCGCGCGGCTCGCGAGCTTGTTCGAGTGGTGCTCGGCGACGAGGCAGCTAACAGGCCGCTGGAGCAGATGATGCGCGACTGTTGCCGGCGGCTCAGGCCTTCCCAGGACCCGAAGGAGCAGAGCCGATTCGAGGCTGAGTTCATTGAACTGGCGATCTGGCCGAATTCGTCTTCGCAAAAGGTTGCGGCGTAAGGGCAGCCGGGACGAGCTCTTTTTATCCAATTCACGGTGGCCGAAACCAGCGGCAGTTTGATTAAGCGCTATCTAGAGGACGCGATCGCGGCGGAGAGAAGCTTCGAAACGCGATTGCGCAGCTTCGCCGCAGAGGGCGACGACGCCGAGGTGCAGGCGGCGTTCTTAACGCATGCCGAAGAAACGCGCGTGCAGCAGGAGCGTCTGGGTGCGCGGCTGCAGGCGCTCGGCGGCGGGACCTCGGCGGTAAAGAGCTTCCTCGATCAGTTGTTTGCCCTTGGTCCGAAATCTACTCAGATTGGCCACTCGCTGGATGAGCGATTGGTGCAAAATCTGATGGTGGCTTTCGCGATGGAGAAGAGCGAATGCGCGATGTATGAGGCGCTTGCGACCGTGGCAGCGGCTGCCGGGGATGCGGCGACCGAGGAGCTGGCGCGCGACATACAGGCCCAGGAAAGCAAGACCGCCGATAAGCTCTGGCGCTTTATTCCGTCTCGTTCCAAAATTGCGTTCAACCTGCTGACAGCGGGGGAAATCGATCCGGCGATTGAGACCAAAGCACCCGACGACCGCGTGATCTAACCTACCGCGCAGTAGCGGTCAATAAGACAGGCTGATCATCCTCTTTCCTCGACAGGAAAGTAAAGCCCCCGCGCCAATCCGTACAAGCGAAGCTGCCCAGCCCGGCATCGGGCTCGTACTCCGCCAGCTTGGTTCCGTCGTTGGAATCGTAAACCACGAAGGTGGAAACATCGCTCCCGTTTGGGGCGGCTTGAAGCTTTACGTACTCGACCAGGAGCTGGCTTGGTCCGACCTTTAGGGCTACCACCTGCGGATCCCCTGCTGGGGCGTGAGAACAAGCTTGTGATCGATGAGCCCCGAAGGGGAGATCGCCAATAGGGTCGGCTTTTTCCCCTGACGGAGTACATACACCAAGTCACTTCCGGATTCGGCTATGCTCAGATCGAACGCGGCGACCGAGCCTGGGGAGACTTCGGCTCCTTGGGCGTGGGCATTCTCGCCGCGTTTTGGCGGAGCGGGTGCCGACAAAGTAAGTGGCGGCTCGCCGCTCTGTATTTCGGTAAGGAGCCGGCCCATTGGATCGAAGATTGCCATGAAAGGCTGGTGCGTATCTTTTTCCCGCCGCAATGGTCCCGTCCACAAAGAACTCACCTGTGCTGAAGACGGCTAGATGGACGGTGCTGAATGACCTGTCAAGATAAACAACGCCGGCATATTCGCCCGTAGGCTTGAAGTGGATGACTGCCACTTTACCGCTGGGTAACGCGACAAGCTCGTAGAGCGAGCCGTCCGGGGTTACCGCATAAGTCTGTACAGACGCCCGCTCGATACCGTCCTGCTTCGCGGCTGAAATATCAAAGCGGTGCAGCTCCTTACCATCGACATCAAGCTCCAGAACTGGGAGTCTCCCTCCAGAGGGATTGGCCCCCCAGACAAACACGTTCTGTTGAGAGTCGCAATGCAGCGGCAAGACGAGGAAGTGAGGCAGATCGGCGATGATCTTAGTCGAACGGACATGCAACTGCTGCGCCGTCCCGGAAGTTGGCAAGCAGAGCACAGACACTGTAACTGCGGTGCGCAGCAACACGCGCATTGTTTATTTCGTGATTGTTTACTTCACTACGGGTTAGGTGGTAGGCTTACCGTATGGCTGAAGAGCCAGAGACGCGACCGGGTTTGCCCGCCCCTCCGATTCAGTCGGTACCGGCTCAACTCCGACATAAATGGAGCATCAGCGCCGACCTATCATGGGCTTTCAAGCGACTACTGGAATTATTCTCATGGACCGGAATTGGTTGGGCTGTTGCCCTGTTCATCGGGCTATGGGGCGCGATGGTAGGGGTTGGGCAATTCATCCCGGCATACATTTTCGGGGGCCTTGCTTGGCTCTTATGCGTATTGAAATGGGGACACGCAACTCATATCAATGAGAAGCGCCGCAAGATTTGGGCTTTCAGCCTTGGCCTTGTGGTTTTATTTGCAATCGCTGTATGGACCGTCAAATGGACAATTGATCGAGCGGCAGACGCGGATCGGCAAGCAGCCAATTTGGCACAACTGAGAGAAATTCCGTCACTCAAAAGAAGGGTGGACCGTCTCCCGGAACTAGAGCGGCGTGCGAGATCTCCGGGCTGACAACTCGACGGCCAATACTAAGCTACTCGATAAGCAGACAATTATCGAAGGCCTGGATAAGATTATTATCCAAGACAACCAGGAACTGTCAAAACTTGGGAAGCAAACCCTGCAGGACATAGCAGGCGAGCGGGCATCTTCAGCCGAGGTAGTGCTCTCTAGAAATCCCACTAATCCCTCTGGGGAGTACATAGCGGCCGTCATCAATACGGGAAAGAATAACATGTATGAGGTGTCCGTAAGGGTTCAAGAACTTATTGAATCCAATGAGGATTTACCTTCTACAATAGCCAAGATCAATCGAATTAAAACTTACTACATCCCGATGCTGCGGGGGAATAGTTTCGAGACTCCGGTCAAACTTGAGCCATTTGCCGTGCCACCTAACGGCGCTGGGATCGGCTTCGACGTAACAAGCAAGGGCGGTGGTACAGCAGGTGATACCTACCGACGGGTGAAAACAGATAATGGCTTTGGTGTCCAGCTAGAACACTATCGCAATGGGAAATTGGTTTCGACTAGGTTGGTAACTATTGGCCCGTAATCGATGTGGGTCAGGCAGATTTGTCGATGAGTTCCTTAAATTCCATCTTTGGCGACTTCACCAAGCGAATGAGCGTGTCCCGGAACAGGTACGGATTTTCCCGTTGGTTAAAGCGCCATTCAAATTCGTCCAGATAGGCATCCAGATGCTTTGCGCTTACCTGATGATACGAACCGACGATAGATCGCTTGAAGAGCGACCATACGCCTTCCATGCTGTTCGTGTGGACATCGCCGCGCACCCATTCCTCAAGACGATGATTGACGGTCTCATGCTTTGTATCGGCATCCGCAATTCCCTCGTAAGCGAAACATTCGTCCGTCATGATGCGCTCTGTAGCCGGATCGGTGGTTTCCTTGATGAAGGCATGGACGGTTTCTTTCGTTTCTTTCTTGCTTCGCTTCTCGACCCGCAGCCGGATTTCCCCACCACGCTCAAGGGCACCAAGGACCATGGTTTTGTTGTCTACATAGCCGCTACCCACGTGGGGACGGCGACCAACAATATAAGCGGCATCGCACTCAACCGTACCCTTGAGCAAATCGGGATTGGTCTCTATCATAGCCCTACGGATTCTGTGGCAGAGATACCATGCCGTCTTATAACTAATGCCGAGCATCCGCTTCAATTGATTAGCCGAGACGCCTTTCTTGGACTCGCACATCATGTAAGTTGCAAGAAACCACTTAGTAAGCGGAAGATGGGAATCGTGGAAGATCGTTCCAGAAGTTGCAGTGAACTGGTAGCGGCATGAATCACAGTCATATACTTCACGAGTTGAGATATAAGAGATCTTCTTTGACTCGCAACGTGGGCAGATCACGCCCTTGGGCCAGCGGAGATGCACCAACCGTCCCCGGCAATGGTCGTCAGTTCCACACTCTTCAATTAGCGATACGAGATTTACAGCGTCTGCCATAAGATCACCATGCCCAGAAAGAAAAAGCACCCGACCGAGATGACAACCGAAGAGCTAGCTAAGGATCTATTCCACCCGAAGGTACTCGATGCCACTAAGAAGCACATCCGGGAACTTTCGCAAGAGAAACCAAAGCGCCCTAAGAAGTCAGTCAAATGAACCATCTAGGATGATTGTATGGCAGAACCAACCCGTAGTCAAGTAAATAATCCCGGGGGTTTATTTAACCCCCTTGCGTACTTTGGGACACAAATGCAACAAATTTAGAAATACGATAATCAAAACTGTAGATATCCAAGCAATTCACGGAAAATTGCTGCTGACAGCGGGCAAAATCGATCCGCGATCGAGGCCAAAGCCCCCGACGACCGGCTTGTATAGTTTCCTACCCGCTTGGCGTCATACCGATAAGTACGCGTCCCGAAAGCTTGAGAAAAAATTTACCACTTTTTTCAGGGGCCGTACGTTGCATTCTCCATGGACTGGCTGTTGCAAGACGCGAAGTTCGGATTCCGAACTCTCTTCAAAGATCGCGCTTTCGTGATCACGGCGGTTTTGGCCCTCGCCCTGGGCATCGGTTCGACGACGGCCATTTTCAGCGTTATCGATAATGTTCTGCTGGAGCCGTTTCCCTACACAGACCAGCACCGGCTGGTCTCGGTGCAGATTCACGATTCGACGCAGAGCGGCCAGTTTGGGCGAGGGGCGTTCTCACCGCCCGAGTTTCTGGATTACCAGCAGCAGAACCAGGTGTTTGACAGCTCGATAGGCGTTTATCAGACCCGGATGCTGAGGACGGGCCAGGGAGCGCCGGAATCGTGGAATGCGGCCCACGTTACGGGGAACACGTTCGAGTTTCTGGGAGTCAGGCCACTGTTGGGGCGGTATGCCACGCCTGCCGATGCGAAACCGGGTGCGCCCCCGGTATTTGTCATGAGCTATAAGCTGTGGCAGAAGAGATTTTCAGGCGATCCCACAATTATTGGAAAGACGTTTACGCTGGACGATACTCCCAGGACGTTGATCGGCATCATGCCGAAGCGCTTTGCCTGGTGGGGTTCGGATGTTTGGGTGCCGGCGTGGGCGGATCACGGTGAGACGAATCCGAATGCGGACTTTTTCTTCTTTCTGGGGCATCTCAAGCCGGGGCTGACACTCAAGAGCGCGCAACCGGATTTAGTGATCCTGGCGCAACGGCTTTCGAAGGTGTATCCGAAGCTGTATCCGAAGAAATTCGACGTTCAGTTGATTACTTTGGCTGACAATGTGGTGGGCAGATTTCGCGAGACGCTGTTTACCCTGCTGGCGGCGGTGGGGCTTCTGCTGCTGATTGCGTGCGCCAACGTAGCCAATTTGCTGCTGGCGAAAGCCACGGTGCGGGAAAAGGAATTTGCGATACGCAACAGCTTGGGTGCAGGGCGCGTGAGGATCATCCGGCAGTTGCTGGTAGAGAGCCTGGTATTAGCCTTGAGCGGTGCGGCGGTGGGATGCCTGTTGGCCTGGGGCGGACTTGCGGCGCTGAAAACCGCGTTGCCGGTATTTACATTCCCGGACGAGGCGGTCATCAGCCTGAACGGGCGGGTGCTGGCGGCGACCGTCATGGTGGCGGTGTTCACGGCGCTGCTGTTTGGCATGGCGCCTGCTTTCGGGTCGTTTTCGCGCAACTTGAGCGAGCCGTTGAAGGCCGGCGGGCGCGGAAATAGCGGATTCCGGCGCGGTCGGATGCGCAATATTTTGATCGTCTGCGAAGTTGCGCTGTCTCTCATCCTATTGAGCGGCGCAGGACTGATGATGCGAAGCTTCTTCATCGAGCGGTATGCCGATTTGGGCCTCAGCCCTGAGAGGCTGGTGGTTACGGATATCGCGCTGGGCAAGAAATATCAAACCGCCGATCAGCAGGAACGTTTTTTGCGGGAGCTGATCACGCGATTACGGAACGCGCCGGGCGTGGTGAGCGCAACGGGCGCGCTCGATTTCCCTCCGTTTGGCGGGATCAACACGGAGTTCGAAGTGGGCGGCAAGACGCACGCCGAGAAGTGGATCGGCCAGATGGGATTCGTCGACGCGGCGTTCTTCCGGACGCTGGGGATGCGGCAGTTGCGGGGGCGGTTCTTCACAGAAGAGGATCTTCAGAGCAAACGCAAGGTGGTGGTGGTGAATGAGACCCTGGCGAAGAAATACTTTCCGGGAGAGGATCCAATCGGAAAGCAGATCGAACTGGCGCGTCTGGCGGATGCGCCGATACCGGTCCCGAATCCGTGGTTCGAAATCGTTGGAGTCAGCTCCGACGTGAAGAATCATGGAGTGAGCGAAGGGGTTATTCCCGAAGCTTATGCACCGGTGACCATCACAGCGTTCGGCGAGTATGTGGTGTACCTGCGCGCGAGAGGAAATCCAGCGCCGCTGGCAAAGATGCTAGAAGGCGAGGTATTGAATCAGGATAAGAGCGTTCGCCCGCAGCAGACGATGACGCTGGAAGACGCTCTCAACCAATTTCAATATGCGCAGCCGCGCTTCGGGCTGCAGATCTTTGCCGTTTTTGCGGCAGTTGGATTGATTCTGGTGACGGTGGGCGTGTACAGCGTGGTTTCCTACACAGTGAGCCAGCAGAGCCGCGAAATCGGTATCCGAATGGCGCTGGGTGCAAGCACGGGCAACGTGCTCCGACAGATCATGGGCGGCGGGATGCGGTTCATCCTGATTGGGGTGGGTGTGGGGCTGCTGGCGGCGTTCTTGCTCTTGCGGCTGATGAAGAGCCAGATCTCAGGGATATCCACCTACGATCCATTGACCCTTGCAGGCGTGGTTGCGCTGCTCGCGGTGGTGGGGCTGGGCGCATGTTATTTGCCTTCACTGCGTGCGACGCGCGTAGATCCGACGATATCGTTGCGCTATGAATAGAGACTAGGGTCGGGCGAGGACGTCCGACGCGGGCCCGGAGACCTGCCCCACTTGGACGTGCGAACGCTTGTCGCGCTTTGTTTGCTGCATGCGCTGCAGGCGCCGGCACCACCGGCGGAAGAGCGCCCGGACATCAATCTGCGGGTGAACACGACGCTCGTGGTGATTCCGGTGACGGTCACGGATGCATCGAATCGTTTTGTTCTGGGCTTGGAGAAGAAAAACTTTTCCATCTTCGAAGATGGCGTGCGGCAAAGCATCTCGCAGTTTGCGGCGGAAGATGCACCGCTTTCGGTTGGGCTGCTGGTCGATACCAGCGGCAGCATGGGAACGAAGCTGGATACATCCCGCCAGGCGGTCTCGGAAGTTCTCAAGATTTTGAATAAGGACGACGAGGCGTTTCTCATTGATTTCAGCGACCGTGCAGAATTGGCGGTTCCGTTCACGCGTGATTTCGCCGCCATCGAGGAGAAGCTTGGCTCCGTGGAATCGCAAGGATTGACGGCGCTCCTCGATTCCATCGACATGGGCGTGAAAGAGATGAGGAAGGCTCGCAATCCGCGCAAGGCGCTGCTCATCATTTCGGACGGCGGC
>Ga0210385_10002828_pt1 | contig 10397 bp, 8 predicted proteins | sample IncBWH26OmetaG_FD_160107 | JGI IMG/M metagenome (GOLD analysis project Ga0210385, IMG submission 160107) | Forest soil microbial communities from Barre Woods Harvard Forest LTER site, Petersham, Massachusetts, United States - Inc-BW-H-26-O ... | reverse complement strand
AACGTCGTTCGCAATGAATTCGGGCACTCAGGCTGCTAAGGAAGCCGGGAACATGGTCGATCTCGACTCCAATCCGACAAAGTTGATTGAGATTGTGGAGATTGGCAAACAACTCCTGATGACCCGAGGGGCGCTGACCACCTTTTCCATTGCGAACGACGTTGCTAAATACTTCGCTATCATTCCCGCGATGTTCTCGGTTGCGTTCCCCGTGCTCAATACTCTGAACATCATGTATCTGCACTCACCTCAATCGGCCATTTTGTCGGCCGTCATTTTTAACGCGATCATTATCGTGGCTCTTATTCCGCTGGCTCTGAAGGGCGTGAAGTATGAACCGAAAGCCGCGGAAGCGCTGCTTCGCCGAAACCTGCTCATCTACGGCGTTGGCGGCGTGATAGTGCCGTTTATCGGAATCAAAGTCATCGACATGATGCTCGTTGTTCTGCACCTGGCATAAAGAGGAGATAGAACATGCACTCGACCGCAACCATGACTTCGACTTCGGCTTCCGTGGCCCAGACCGCGCCGACCGTGCATTCGCTCTGGGGAACTTCGATTCGCTTTACGTTGCTGGCTACAGTGACCTGCGGAATTCTCTATCCCCTGCTTGTGACCGGAATCGCCGGCGTCGCATTTCCGCATCAGGCGGGCGGCAGTCTCCTTATGAAAAATGGACAGGTCATCGGATCGGAGTTGCTGGCGCAGAGCTTTACTTCGGATCGCTACTTCCACCCACGCCCCTCGGCGGCTGGGAACGGCTATGACCCGACATCTTCTGGCGGATCGAACCTGGCGCAATCGAGCGCCAAGCTTGTGCAACGCATCCAGAGTGACATCGACAAGCTGAACAAGGAGAATCCCGGCAAGCCGGTACCGATCGACCTAGTCACAACCTCTGGTTCAGGGCTGGATCCAGACATTACGCCCGATGCAGCAGACTTTCAGGCCCCTCGAATTGCGAAAGCGCGCGGGCTCAGCGAAGACCAGGTTCACCAGCTGATTCATCAGCACATCACCGGCCGCCAACTTGGGCTGCTGGGTGAACCGCGCGTGAATGTCCTCGAACTCAACCTCGACCTGGATAGGCTCGCGAAATAGAAGTGCCGCAGGCTTCCCCTGGAAAGAGGGGCGAGGATTCCGCGTCCTCTCCCCTCATTTTTTTGCGCTCGATTCAGACGAGCAAACTGGCTGAAAGTGCCTTTCCTGGACGATTGCTGGCGCTTCGAGTTTGTCCGAACTCAATGCGTTGCCGTCTTAACTTAAGACTTCCCGACCGATACGAGAGAAGGAGAGCTGCCATCTCCCATCGCCAGCAGCTCAGATCTTTACTTAAACGATTTCGCACATATTTATCACCACAGTCCCGCATTTGGCACGGTAATCCTGCTTACATCACTATCAATATTGCAATAGACAAATCATCTGTCTATCGAATACCATACCCCTTCCTAGCCGCTCTGCAACAATGGAGCCATGATGCGCGCATCCTTATTTATCACGTGCTACAACGACACCCTCTACCCTGAGACGGGTCGCGCAGTGGTGCGATTGTTGGAGCGGTTGGGCGTTTCTCTCGACTTTCAACCCAAGCAGACTTGTTGTGGCCAGATGCATGCAAATACTGGGTTTCGACCGGAAGCATTCGCGCAGGCGAGCCGCTTTGTGCGGATGTATCAGGAAGCGGAAGCGGTCGTGATTCCATCGTCCTCCTGTATCGCAATGATTCGGGATCAATATCCCGGCCTGATCCTCGAATTAGGAAACGACAAGCTGCATCAACAGTTTCAGGCAATGCTTCCGCGAGTCTTTGAGTTGAGTGAGTTTCTCATCGATAAGCTGGGTGTAGATGACGTTGGAGCTTACTTTCCGCATCGTGTAACGTATCACGCGAGCTGCCATGGACTACGTGCCCTTCACATCGGCGATCGGCCGATGCGACTCCTGAGCAAAGTGCGCGGGATTGATCTGGTTCCAATTGAGAATGTGGACCGCTGCTGCGGATTTGGAGGCACCTTTTCGATCAAGAATGCAGAAGTTTCGTCTGCCATGCTTTCCGGCAAGGTCCGCGACGTGCTTTCGACCCGTGCCGAATACTGTACGGCTCTCGACAACAGCTGTCTGATGCACATCGGCGGCGCTCTGCACCGAGAGTTCGCGGCAACACGGACAGTCCACATCGCTCAAATTCTTGCCAGCACCGACCTCAGGCCGGCAGAGGGAATGGCATGAGCCAGGTCGTCCTCGATCCTCGCCTTGCACCGCCCTTTCCCAAGGCAGCTTTACCTGTCCTACGAAATCCGCAACTCCGCAAGAACGTGGCGCACGCAACCGACGTAATTCAGGCGAAGCGCGGAAAACTGGTGGCGGAGAAGACGGACTGGCAGGAATTGCGGAATGCTGCGGCGGCGATCAAGGACGATGTACTCAGCAATCTTGGAAACTACCTCGAGGAGTTTGAAGCGCGATGCACTGAGGCTGGCGGAGTCGTGCATTGGGCGTGGGATGCGGCCGAAGCCCGAAGAATCATCCTGGATATTTTGCGCAAGGAGCAGGCATCCCAGGTCATCAAGATAAAGACCATGACCTCATCTGAGATTGACCTTAACCCCGCATTGAAATCGGCGGGCATTGAGGCAATCGAGACAGACCTGGCGGAGTTGATCCTGCAATTGGGCGAGGACGAGCCTTCGCATATTGTCGTTCCAGCGTTGCACGTGAGCCGCAGCCAGGTGCGCGAAATTTTTGCGCGCCGGATGGGATTGGCCGATCTGTCGGACGATCCGCAGGCCCTAACTGCTGCCGCGCGGACTTATCTTCGCAGGGCCTTTCTCACTGTGCCTACAGCCATCAGCGGTGCGAATTTTCTGGTTGCGGAGAACGGCTCGGTTGCAATCGTCGAATCCGAGGGCAACGGGCGTATGTGCCTGACCTTGCCGAAAACGCTAATCACGCTGGCGGGAGTCGAAAAGGTTATCCCCAAATTCAGTGATCTGGAAGTGATGCTCCAGGTACTTGCGCGATCCGCCACCGGCGAGCGAATGAATCCTTATACCTCCGTGTGGTCTGGTGTCGCGACCGGTGATGGACCCCAAAAGTTTCACGTGGTTTTACTCGATAACGGCCGATCGAACATTCTCGCGCGGAAGACAGAGCGTCAGACACTACGCTGCATCCGCTGTGCGGCATGCCAGAACACATGCCCGGTTTACAGGCAAACGGGTGGCCACGCATACGGCTCCGTTTACGGCGGACCGATCGGCGCGATTCTGACTCCGCAACTTCAACGTATGGAGCATGCGCAGTCTCTTCCCTTTGCATCCTCTTTGTGCGGCGCCTGCTACGAGGTTTGTCCGGTAAAAATCAATATCCCAGAAGTCCTGATTGAACTGAGGGCACGCGTCGTGAACCAGGAACGGCGCCGTGGCGTCCGGTTTTTCGACCCGATGTATCTCGGCATGCGCGTAGCGAATTGGTTCTTTACCGATTCGCGGCGCTTTCGTTTCGCGCAGAGCTGGGGGCGATTCGGTCTTGGACTGTTCACGCAAAGGGACGGCTGGATCCATTCATTGCCCGGCCTGGGCGCACGGTGGACCATGACGCGCGATCTCCGTGGGCTACCGCGTCAGACTTTCCGCGACTGGTGGAATGCGCGGCTAAAGGAGGGGCAATGAAAGGTCCCATGCCTTCGCGCCTATTGATTCTCGACCGGCTGCGTACGGCCACAGTCCGGCCCGCGCATGAAGAATCGCCGATCCTTCGGCGCCGCTACATTCGACGGGGTCAACTCAGCGAGCAGGCCCGCATTCAGTTAATGGCCGACCGCCTGTGGGAATACGACGCAGAAGTCGTGAAGTGCACTTCCGAGAATCTGGTTGGGGCAATTACTGACCGTCTGCAAATGAGCAAGCGCCTGCGCTTTGCTGCGCCCGCAGGATTGCCGGCTGAATGGACGGTTCCAGGATTCGATTGGAAGATCGATCACAACATGACTTACGAAGAGATCGAGCAATGCGACGGTGTCGTGACGACCGCCTTTGCTGGGATTGCCGAATCCGGCACGATCGTGCTCCACCACTCACAAAGTGAAGGACGGCGCGCTCTGTCCCTTCTGCCGGACTGGCATTTGTGCATTCTCAGAACCGACCAGGTCGTAGAGACGCTCCCCGAATACTTCGATCTTTTCCGCAATGCGCCGCAGTTTGCCACTTATATCTCTGGGCCGAGCGCAACGGCCGACATCGAAATGACACGCATCAAAGGCGTTCACGGTCCCCGTTTTCTCAACGTGATTCTTGTGCAAGACACTTCCAAAGTGGATACCGCCGCAATCCAAGGCAGGTCACAATGACAACTTCTGAGTCAGGGCTCTTTGACAAGGCAGTACAAACTCTGGATTCGTTCCAGATCGAACTTCCCTCCTGGGGATTCGCCAACACAGGTACCCGCTTCGGCAAGTTTGTGCAGGCGGCCGCCGCCTCGACGCTGGAAGAGAAATTTGCAGACGCAGCGGAAGTCAAGCGCCTGACGGGCTCGACGCCTACGATCGCATTGCACGTACTGTGGGACCTGCCTAATGGCGTGAAAGATGTGCCTGAAGTTAAGAAGCTGGAGAAACGTTTCGGAATCCGCTCCGGTTCCATCAATCCCAACCTTTTCCAGGATCAAGAGTACAAATTCGGCTCGCTGTGCAATCCGTCGGCGGAGATTCGCCGGGGCGCGATGGCTCACATGCTCGACTCCATCGAAATCGCGCGGCGGCTTGACTCGCGCGACATCTCGCTGTGGCTGCCGGATGGCTCAAATTATCCCGGCTCCCAAAGTATCCGCAAACGGATTGCATGGCTTACCGAGTGCCTCCGAGAAGCGCACCAACATCTACGCGACGATCAGCGGTTGCTGATCGAATACAAACCATTTGAACCAGCGTTTTACCACACAGATATTGCCGATTGGGGCATGTCGTCGCATTTGGCGAAGGAGGCAGGGCCGCAAGCACGAGTGCTGGTGGATACTGGGCATCATTACTCGGCGCAAAACATCGAGCAGGTGGTCGCCTGGTTGCTGCATACAGGCATGCTGGGTGGATTCCACTTTAACGACCGGCGCTACGCGGACGATGACCTTACGCTCGGATCGATCGATCCTTATCAGATTTTCCGGATCTTCCATGAGATCCAGTCCGGCGCCGAGGACGGACTGGCGTTGGATATTGCATTCATGGTCGATCAGAGCCACAACTTGAAGGGCAAGATCGAAGCAAACGTGCAAACGGTGATGACTGCGCAGGAACTCTGGCTGAAAGCTACACTGCTGGACCGGGACCTGCTGGCCAAGCACCAACAGGCCTGCGACCTGGTAGCGGCAGAAGAGCTATTCCGCGGCGCATTCTGGCGTGACGTGCGGCCGCTGACCAAGGAATGGCGCATAGCGCGCGGTTTGCCGGAAGCGCCGCTCGAGGCACTTCGTGAAAGCGGCTATGTGGAACGGGCAGCAAAAGAACGCGGCAGCAGGAGCTCGGTAGTCAATACGTATGCCTGAGCGATGGGTTATGCTTGAGGGCAGTGTTTCTGTAATGAAACGACTCTGCGGGAGATGGACTTTTGCCCAAAGCGAAGATTAAACGCCTGTATCTGATCCCCATCCTGTCAAAAGCGCTCGATGTTCTCGAGTTGCTCGAGCAGAACAATGCGCCCGTCACGCTGGAAGATGTTTTCAAGAAAACGCACATCTCAAAGACAAGTGTTTACCGCATTCTGAAGACATTGGTGCATCGCGGCTATGTGGCGCAGTCGCAGAATGGCCAGTACCGGCTGGTTTCCCGGCCGAGACGATTGCGCTTTGGTTTTGCGATGCAGAGCGGAGAGATGCCTTTCTCTGTTGCCGTGGCCCAGAGCGTTACAGAGGCGGCGGCTGCCGCTGGAGTCGAATTGATTGCGCTCGATAATCGGCAGGATCCTGACGTTGCGATTCAAAATGCGGAGGAGTTTGTCAGGAAGCACGTTGATTTGGTTCTTGAATTCCAGGTGGAGGAACATGTTGCGCCGCATGTGGCGCACATCTTCAAGAAAGCCGATATTCCGCTGGTGGCGATTGATGTACCTCATCCCAACGCCACTTATTTTGGCGTAGACAACTTTGAAGTTGGTTTCGAAGCGGGTTCGCTACTGGGGCAATATGCCCTTCGGAAGTGGAAGGGCAAGGTGGATTGGGTCCTCGGGATTGGCTTCTCCGAGGCAGGCAGTTTTGTGCAGAGCCGCATCACGGGTGCGTTCGAGGGCATCCGTGATCGGCTGAAGGATGTGGCGTCAGACCGCTACGTGCGGCTTGAAGGACGCGGTATGCGTGAGCCGAGCCGCATGGCGGTTGCCGAATTTCTGCGCGGCCATCGCAAAGGACAGCGCATTCTGGTGGCTGCCGCGACCGATTCAAGCGCGCTGGGCGTTTTGGACGCGGCCCGACAGTCTGGACGCGAAGCGGATTTTGCAATTGCCGGGCAAGATTGCATCCCGGAGGTTCTTGAAGAGATGCGCTCGGGCAAAGGTGCAATCGTAGGATCCATCTCGCATGAAGCCGAACACTATGGACCGCGGCTCATTCAACTGGGCATTGCATTGTTGCGCGGCTACACCGTGCCGCCCTATAACTACGTGCGCCATCGTGCTGTTTCGCAAGAGAGCTTCGATGAGAGCATCGCGGTTGCCGGCGAAGAGTAACGAGACGGCAAGTTTGGCTGAATTCGTCGGTTGGAAATGCAGCTTTTGCGCGATCGATGCGGGGACTGCCGAAAGCTGTTGTTTCGAATAAGAAACTTATTGTCTATTGCTGTTCTATAGTATGATAGATCCCGGCTTTCCGATTTCCCCGCCTGGTGGTGTCTATGTCTCAATCCAGCGTTGTCTCCCCCACATTGCAGTTCCTCGAAGATCGTTGGGATCCAGCGGTTGCTGCGAAACTCGATGAACCGGAACTGTTGCGCTATCGCTCGAACCTGCTGGGCTCTGATCTGCGCATCACCAACTTTGCTGGAGGCAACACAAGCTCGAAGATTGACGATGTGGATCCGCTGACCGGGGAAAAGGTCAAAGTGCTCTGGGTCAAGGGCTCGGGCGGCGATCTTGGGTCGATGAAGCGCGCAGGCCTGGCCACTCTGTATTTCGACAAGCTGATCGCGCTTCAGGGAATCTACAAGGGACAAGAGACCGAAGATGACATGGTGGCGATGTATCCACTGTGCTCGTATCGCAACAATCCGGTGGCCGCTTCGATTGATACACCGCTGCATGGATTTCTTCCCTTCCCTCATGTGGATCACCTGCATCCCGACTGGGGCATTGCGCTGGCGGCATCGGCCAACGGCAAAGCCAAGATGGATGAATTCAATCGCGAATTCGGCCACTCGCTGGTTTGGATTCCCTGGCAGCGACCTGGCTTTGAGCTGGGCATGATGATGAAGCGCGCGATCGAGGCCAATCCTGGATGCGACGGGATTGTGCTGGGCGGTCATGGATTGTTTACCTGGGGTGAAACGCAACGCGAGTGCTACTTGAACACGATTACACTGATTGACCAGATCGGCCAGTTCATTGCGCGGCACGGCGAAAAGAAAGGTCCCAGCCGATTCGGTGGAGAGTCGATTCCCGCGCGTGCTGAGCGCAAGGATCTGGCTACAGAGATTGCGCCCTATTTGCGCGGGCGAGTCAGCGCGCAAAACCGATGGGTGGCGAGTTTTACCGATGCGCCGGATGTGTTGCAGTTTGTGAATTCGAAGAACGCGAAAGATCTGTCCTTCCTCGGCACCAGTTGTCCAGACCACTTCATTCGCACGAAGATTCGTCCGTTGTTTGTTCCCTGGGCTGCCGGCGCCGGTCCCGATGCACTCAAATCGCAGATTGATACGTCGCTTGCCGAGTATCGCGAACAGTACAAAGCCTACTACCACGAGTTCGCTACGCCGGATTCGCCGGCTTTGCGCGATGCCAGTCCGACGATTGTCCTGATTCCGGGACTGGGCATGTTCAGCTTCGGCAAGAACAAGACAGAAGCCCGAATTACCGGCGAGTTCTACACCAATGCGATTCATGTGATGGAAGGCGCGAGCCTGCTTGGCGAGGGTGACGTGAAAGGCGTGCTGCCGCAGGTTGGCGAAGGCATGGAGCCGACAAGTTTCAAGACCCATTCGAACTACGTGGCATTGCCTGCGCTTGAAGCATTTCGGATTGAGTACTGGGCGATGGAAGAAGCAAAGATTCGCCGCCAGCCACCGGAGAAAGAACTTAGCCGTCGCATCGCGCTGGTGGTGGGCGGAGGCAGCGGGATTGGTCGAGAAGTGGCATTGCTGGCTGCGGCCCGCGGCGCGCACGTGATGCTGGCCGACCGCGACGAAGCTGCGGCTGCGCGTGTTGCTGAAGAGCTGAAAGCTGTTACGTCGAAAGAATTTGTGGGCGTTGTGCCCGTGGACATTCGCAATCGAGAAGCGATCCGGAATGCGATCAAGGCGACGATCGCGGCTTTCGGCGGAATCGACATCCTGATCAACACGGCCGCGATGTTTCCGTCTTCGCCGGATGGAGTGATCAGCGATGCGATGTGGGCGACGACTCTGGACATCAACGTAACCGCGAATTATCTGCTTGCCGATGAAGCCGCCAAGCTTTTCAACGAGCAAGGGTTGGATGGAGTGATTGTTCTGACGAGCTCGGCCAATGCTGTTGTGGCCAAGCGTGGCAGCGAAGCCTACGACGTGAGCAAGGCGGCTCTGTCGCACCTGGTGCGCGAACTGGCCGTTACGCTTTCGCCGCGAGTACGCGTGAACGGCATCAGCCCGGCCACGGTTGTGAAGGGTTCGACGATGTTTCCCCGCGATCGCGTGAAAGCGTCGCTGGCCAAGTACAACATCCCCTTTAAAGAGTCTTTGAGCGATGACGAGCTGCGCAATTTGCTGGCCACGTTCTATGCCAAGCGAACGCTTACGCATCAGCCCATCGATCCGGCGGATTGCGCGGAAGCAATTCTGTTTCTCGCGGGGCCCAAATCGCGCTGCACATCGGGCCACATTATTCCTGTGGATGGCGGATTGACCGAAGCCTTTCTGCGGTGAAGCATGAGGCAGTGTGCACAGTCTCACGGTTTCACAGCTTCAGAGTTTCACAGCCCGAGACGCTCAGCTCTCAGCCGTCAGCCGTTAGCACCCTAGTTCAAAGACAGAGACCCTAAACTCGGGTGCAGATTCTTCGGCTTCCTTGGAGCGGAGTGGGTGTGAATAAGAGGTAGGAGCGGAGTCTAGTGAGCCCTTCTCGTCACAGCTTCAAAGGCGGAAACCTCGTTTTTGTGGGCGGGACGGAGCGATGGTCTTCCCCAGCTCTGTTTCCATTATTCTCTTTTGCGCGAATCAGAGTGCAACGTTGCGCGAAAATTCGCTCGATTGAAATGAATGACTTAGAAATTACTTTCGAAGCCGGGACTTGACAGGATTTGTGGGCGAATGGGACGAGGGGCCACACCTGCCGCAGTTTGTCGTCCATGAGAGGCCCGGGGATCGTGCCAATTCAGCTCATCAGCTGCACAGTTCCCTTGCCTACCAGTTCTTCCACGCGCTCTACCCAGCCGCGGTCGGCGGCTACGTTCATTGATTCGGGCTCGAGGATGACTTCGTACTCGCCCTTCTTCTGAAGGTGGATCATTACCTTGCCGGGGCCCGGGGCCGCGTCGGCTGCGGACTTGAGCGAGGCGATCATGTTTTCAGTGGCGCGATCGAGATTGACGCGGATGCGGACACCGGTCGGCAACTTGACCTGCACTTCTTCGAGCGGAACGATGCCGCTAATGGAGAGCTTGGGCGCGGAATCCTCGTCTCCGGAAAGCATTCCACGGATTACGACGGGGGCTTCAATCTTCAACTGGGTGGCAAGCTTTTCGTAGTCGCGCGGGAAGGCGATGAGTTCGATCTTTCCGGTTGCATCTTCAAGAGAAGCCTGGGCATAGAGTTTCTGGTCGCGGCGGGTTTTCTGCACGCGAAGACCGTGCATCATGCCAGCGACCTGGATTTCGTCGGCGGGGTCGACGTCTTTGCCCCAACGACGTTCCGGCGGCTTGCGCTCCAGCGCTTCGGCCACCGAGATGACGGAGGGCAGGTTGCGCAGCTTCTCAGCGTATTTGTCGAGCGGATGGCCCGATACGAAGAACCCCAATACCTCTTTTTCGTTGGTGAGGCGCTCACTCTCCTCCCATTCCGGGACCCTGGGCAGGTCGTCGCCGCCCTGGCCGTGGGCCGGCGCTTCGTTGAAGAGGCCAAACAGACCAGACTGACCGTGAGCCTGGTCACGCTGTGCTTTCTGGGCGCGCTCCATGGCCTTGTCGATGGCCGCTGTGAGGGGCGCGCGGCCGCCGAGCGAATC
>Ga0210385_10002826_pt1 | contig 10401 bp, 6 predicted proteins | sample IncBWH26OmetaG_FD_160107 | JGI IMG/M metagenome (GOLD analysis project Ga0210385, IMG submission 160107) | Forest soil microbial communities from Barre Woods Harvard Forest LTER site, Petersham, Massachusetts, United States - Inc-BW-H-26-O ... | reverse complement strand
CTGTCACTGCATAATTCACAATCAGTTCAAGAGGAATCGTGAGAAAAGCCGCCGCACTTCTTGCCATTGGAGCGTGTATGTCTTCCGCAATTGCTGCCCGCGCCGAGTCGTCGAAGGAAGAATTCCAGAAGGTCTCCGACGAGTACTTCGATCAGGTCTACTTCCCCAACCAGCCAACATCGGGAACGGTGGCCGGATATCACCAGTACGATTCAAAGCTGGAAGACTTTTCCCAGACCAGAATCAACGCCGAAGTCGCTGCGCTGAACGACTTCGACAAGCGCGTCTCCGCCATCCCCGCTGCATCGCTCGATCAGACCACGCGCGGCGATCGCCAGATGATTCTTGGCGAAATCCATTCGCGCCTCTTGACTTTGCAGACGATCCGCCCATGGGCCAACAATGCCGACAACTACTCCAGCAGCTGCGCCAATGCCGCTTTCACGCTGATGGAGCGCAAATTCGCTCCCGCGGACGACCGCCTCCGGTCTCTCATCGCCCGTGAAAAGCAGATGCCGGGCCTAATCGCCGAAGCGCGCACGAACCTGCAGAATCCGCCGCGCATCTTCACCGAGATCGCCATCGAGCAGCTTCCCGACATCGTCAGCTTCTTTCAGCATGATGTTCCCGAGGCCTTTGCCGACGCGCAGGACGCCGCACTGAAATCAGAATTCGCGCAGACCAACGCCGCAGTTATCTCGGCGTTAAACGGGTACCTCGCTTGGCTCAAAAGCGACTTGCTTCCCCGCTCCAACGGCGACTTCCGCATTGGCGCCGCCACCTTCTCGAAGAAACTGCAATACGACGAAATGGTCGACTTGCCGCTGCCAAAGCTCCTCGAAATCGGCTACGCTGATATGCACCAAAACCAGCAGCACTTCGCCGAAGTCGCCCACGAACTCGAACCCAATAAGACTCCGCGCGAGGTCCTTGAAGAGTTAGGCAGCCGGCACCCTGCGCCCGACCAACTCATCCCCGCGTTCACTGCCACTTTCTCCAGCCTCCTTGACTTCATCCGCTCGCATCACATCGTGACGATCCCGTCGGATGTTCGCCCGGTTGTTGAAGAAACGCCGCCTTTCATGCGTGCCACCACGCAGGCCAGTATGGATTCGCCCGGCCCCTACGAAACGCACGCAACCACGTCCTACTTCAACGTCACGCTGCCCGATCCCTCCATGACGCCCGCGCAAGTCGAAGGCTACATGCATTCCTTCAACATCGGTACCGTCATCTCCACGTCGGTCCACGAGGCCTACCCCGGCCACTACACGCAGTACCTGTACTCCTTCCGGTTTCCAAGTCGCGTACGCAAGATTCTCAGCGCCAACACCAACGTCGAGGGCTGGGCGCACTATACCGAGCAAATGATGCTGGATAACGGGTACGGTCAACCCGGTGCTGGCGCCAGGGACGAGCGAGAAGCCAGGTTCTTCCGGCTTGGCCAGCTTCAGGACGCCTTGCTGCGCAACGCCCGCTTCATAGTCGGCATCCAAATGCACACAGGGAACATGAGTTACGAGCAGGCCGTCGAATTCTTCCAGAAGGAAGGCTATCAACCCAAAGAGACCGCGGAAGTGGAAGCCAAGCGCGGCGCGGGTGACCCTACCTATCTCTACTACACTCTTGGCAAACTTGAGATCATGAAGCTGCGCGGAGACCTGATGAAAAAGCAGGGCGCTGCTTTTTCGCTCCAAAAATTTCACGATGAATTTCTCAGCCAGGGGCTCCCGCCAATCAAGATTGTGCGCGAAGCTATGCTGGGCGACGATTCGCCGGCACTCTAAAAGATGAACAACTATTCACGATTCATATCCTTTCACACGCATAGTTTCTAGTTGAGGGACAGTTGATGACAGAGCAAGTTCGCAAAGTGGTCTTCCCCGCCGGCGGTCTCGGCACGCGCTTCCTACCGGCCACCAAGGTTATCCCCAAGGAGATGCTGGCCCTCGTCGACAAGCCCATCATCCAGTACGGCGTTGAAGAGGCAGTCGCCTCCGGCATCGAGCACATCATCATCATTACCGGACGCGGCAAGGGCGCCATGGAGGATCACTTCGACCACAGCTTTGAACTCGACGCTACGCTCGAGCGTCGCGGTAAAAAAGAATTGCTCGCCGTCTCGCGTGGCGTCTCTGCGCTCGCTCGCGTAAGCTACGTGCGCCAGCGCGAGCCGCTCGGCCTTGGCCACGCCGTACTCTGCGCCAAGGAATTCGTCGGAGACGAGCCATTCGCGGTTATTCTGCCCGACGATGTGATTGATGCAGAAGTGCCCTGCCTCAAGCAGATGATCGATGTCTTCAACGAGCGCGGCGGCTCGGTGCTGGCCACTCAAACCATCGAAGGGCCCGGCATCTCTGCCTACGGTGTGCTTGCTGGGCATCAGGACCCCAACGACCCACGCATCTACGACTGCACCGGCATGGTCGAGAAGCCAAAATTCGAAGACGCACCGTCAAAGCAGGCCATCATCGGGCGCTACGTCCTTACCCCGCGCATCTTTGAGTTGCTGGAGCAGACCACGCCCGGCGCCGGCGGCGAAATCCAGCTTACCGACGGCATCAAGGCGCTGCTGAAAGAAGAGAAGGTATTCGGCTACACCTTCGAAGGCAAACGCTTTGACGCCGGCGACAAGTTCGGCATGTTGCAGGCAACTGTGGAGTTTGCACTCAAGCGCCCCGAGTTCGGCGACAAATTCCGCGCGTATCTCAAGAGCCTGGCGCTTTAAGCGGAGTTAGCCGCTCGTTGCGCGAACGTGTCAGCGGGGCTAACGGAGTTCAGAGAGCAAACTCCGTTAACTAGCCGTGCAGCGGCTGCTAACTCCGCTACTACTTCCACTTAATGTTGCATCCGATCGAAGCCTGCTGATCTGCCGTTGGCTTCTCGCCCCGCAGCACCGCATCCAGCGCAGCACGCAGATCCTTGCCCGTCGCAGGAACTCCATTTCCCGGACGGCTTCCATCAAACTGTCCGCGATACACGAGCTTCATCGCGTCATCGAAGAGATAAATATCCGGCGTGCACGCCGCCTTGTACGCATGCGCCACCGCCTGCGTCTCGTCATACAGGTAAGGGAACCTGAACCCCATCGTCTGCGCCTGCCGCTTCAATCCGGCTGGGCTGTCGTCGGGATAGCTGTCTGCGTCATTGCTGCTGATCGCCACAATGGGGAGCTTTCCGGCATAGTCGGCACCCAGTTGCGCCAGCCCCTTCTCAATGTGCTTCACGTACGGGCAGTGCGTGCAGATGAACATCACCAGAAAACCTTTTTGCCCGCGAAAATCATCCCGCCGCACGGTCTTCCCCGTCACCACATCCGGCAGCGCAAAATCCGGCGCCGTTGTTCCCAACTCCAGCATCGTCGATTCAGTCAATGCCATTGAATCACTCCCCAAAATCCATTGGTCAACAATCCGCTAACGTGCTAACTAGCTAAGCCGCAAAGCGGCGCCAAGTGGCCGATCTCTTTCTGAAACTAACTCCGCTAGCCGTCCGCGCAGCGGTCGCCAACCCCGCTGACTCCGCCAGGCTAAAACAGCCCAGGCTGCCGACGCGGCATATCGACGCCGAAGTGCTCGTACGCCAGCCGCGTCGCCACGCGTCCCCGCGGCGTCCGATCGAGAAAGCCGATTTGAATCAGGAACGGCTCATACACTTCCTCGAGCGCATCCTCTTCCTCAGCCAGAGTCGCAGCCAGTGTGCCCAATCCCACCGGGCCGCCATCGTACTTCTGCATGATGGTCAGCATCAGACGGCGATCGATCTCGTCAAATCCGTGCGCATCTACTTCCAGCAAAGTGAGTGCAGCGTTCGCCGTCGCCCGGTCAATCGAGCCGGTTCCGCGCACCTGCGCAAAATCCCGCACCCGCCGCAACAGCCGGTTCGCAATACGCGGAGTTCCGCGCGAACGCAATGCAATCTCTGCCGCGCCATCGGGATCGATCGGCACACCCAGCACTTCGGCCGAGCGCTCCACGATAAAGCGCAATTCATCTTCCCCGTAAAACTCCAGGCGCAGCAGAATGCCAAAGCGGGACCTTAGCGGCGAACTCAATAGCCCGGGACGCGTTGTTGCTCCTATAAACGTGAACGGCCTGATCTCCATCACGTGCGTCCGCGCCGCCGGGCCCTGCCCGATGATGATGTCGAGCTTGTAATCCTCCAGCGCCGTGTACAGCTTTTCCTCCAGCACCGGCTGCATACGGTGAATTTCATCCAGAAACAGGACCTGCCGCTCGCGCAGATTCGTCAGGATCGCGGTTAAATCGCCTTGAATTTGCAGCGCCGGCCCCGACGTCTGCTGAAAACCAACATCCAGCTCATTGGCGATGATGGTGGCCAGCGTCGTTTTGCCCAAGCCCGGCGGACCAAACAGGAGCACGTGATCGAGAGCCTCGCCACGGGACTTTGCCGCCTGCAGCGCAATCGCAAGCTGCTCCTTGGCTTTGGATTGCCCGATGAACTCCTTTAGCCACCGCGGCCGCAATTTCAGCTCAAATCCCTGCTCTTCTTCAGCGCGCGAGGCGCTGACCAGCCGTTCCACCGGCGCCCCCAGGAACTGGTCTTTGTTTCTGGGGTGGTCAGCCGGGGCCCCCAGGAACTGGTCTTTGTTTCTGGGGTGGTCAGAAGAGTTGTCGCGGGCAATGACCATGATGCCAGCAGTGTAGCCGTTGCAGCCACTCCAGGCAAAACGAGCCGGCCTGCCGAAATCTGTAACGGGGAGCACGTAAATCATCAAGCACCCTGGTCGGAGCTCGTAAGTGAAGGCTGCTTCCAACTCCGCAGAATTTAGCAAGTTACGCGCGTAACAAATCAGGCTCTCTTACCCAAGATTGCTATTGATTCGACTGTTGGAAGTGCCGTATCCTTGGGCCACCTCACAAGAGGAAACATGTGTTTGCCGGTTCGAAGAGCTGTGAAATGCGCACTCCGGTCGGTCAATCGTTCTGATTCATCACCTCATGCTGCAGGCGACACATGCACATGTGATTTGTGTGCGTTGAATTTTGCGTCGGACGGTAGAAAGCAGTGATCTGCCGGTACCGACTGAATTTGGTTCTGCTGAACCCGGATTGAATGGTTCAGCCGGGCGGAAACGCCAGGAGACGTAATATGCGTAATCGTTCGTTGTTGGGTGCAAGTCTGGTGTTGGGAGCATTGTTGCCGATCGTCAGTTGCAGCACCTCGCCGTCGCTGACTTCCATCACTATCAGCCCGAGTTCCTACACGACGACGGTGGTGCTCACCGCGAATGGCGCGCCGGCGCCGACCAATCAGCAAGGGACGACTTTGTTTACAGCTACCGGTAATTACACTCACCCAGGCCATCCGGCGATCACAAAGGACTTGACCACCCAGGTCAACTGGCTCTCCTACACACCAGAACTTGTAACTGTTGCAAACACGGGCGTCGCTACCGTGACCGGGGGCGCCATCGGGTCGACCCAGGTGACGGCTAGCATGCCGGGATTTAACGGCGACGTTATCAGCGCTCCCTCCACGTTTACGGTTACGCTGCCGACGACGACCACCAAGTCTCCGGATGTCGTTAGCCTGACCATCACGCCCACGAATCCTGTAATTCTCGTCGGCCAGAACGTCGGCTTTACGGCAATCGGAACGACTGGAAACGGCGGCTCTGAGAATCTGACAGATCTGTCTGTATGGACGTCGAGCAGCCCCACGGTTTGCGCGATTAACGCCACAACCGGCAATTGTGCAACTACCGGAGCTGGAACTTCGGCAATCACCGCCACCTATACCAATCCAGACGGCATTGAAGTGACTGGCTTCACCACTCTCTCTGTCCAGGTGCTCGGACAGCAGCCAGGCTCCGCCAAGCAATAATCAATCCGCCATCGCACGAAAAGCCGCTCTTGGGAGCGGCTTTTTTTGTGGCCGGTTGCGGTTCACTCCGATCGCGGGCAGGCCGAAGGCCCGGCTTCCCGTTCTTCGCGCAAAGCTCTTAGTTTCAAAGGACGTCTCCATCGATCTGCCCGAGCGAACCCGGCGAGAATCAGCATTTAAACTGGATGAGTCTGTTCGTTCCTCAATGACTCACCGATTTTCCCGCCTTCGCCGCTTCCACTTCAACTTCCCGCAACGCATCGCGGCGGGGTTTCTTGCCGTTTTCCTCATCCAGGGTCTTTGGATTACCGCCCATCAGACACTCTCGGACCGCGATTACCAGTACGCACGCTGCGGCCGCGAAACCTGGGAGAAGCCCTCGCCGCTCGCCGGCTACTACACAACCTGCGGCAACATCCACGACGGCATCCTTGCCTACCGCGCCGCCGGCCTGCCGCTTACACTCAACCTCCTTGCCCAGCGCGCTCTCGATGCCTTCCGCAAGCCTGAAGACCGAGTTGTTCAGGCTTCCTCCGGGCAGGGAAGTGCAGGGTTGAGTATCTGGGAACTGCGCCACCAGATGACCCATGTCCTCCTCCTGCTGCGCCTTCCATTCCTCTTCTGCGGATGCGTTCTCGGTGCCGGCCTGTGGTGGGTTACGCGGCGTCTCTACGGCAATTTGGGCGGATATGTTGCTCTCGCTCTCTATTGTTTCTCTCCGGCGGTTCTGAGAGCCTGCGTCTCACCCAATCCTGATATCTTCGCGGCTCTCGGAGTCTACGGCGGCATCTACACCTGCATCGGTGTCGCGCACGCGATGCAGGGGCCGCGCCGCAAATGGCGCCCGCGCATCATCCTGCTTACTGTGCTCTTTGCTATCGCCGCTGCAGCGCACATCGCCGCCCTTCCGGTTACGGCGCTCCTCGGCCTCGTGCTCATGATCTGGATCGCCGAAGGCCGACGCAGTCTGCTGCTTCCGGTCGTCCTTCTCGCGTCCGCCGGCGCACTGGTGCTTCTCTTCGCCTGCTACGGGTTTTCACCCGATGCATTCAGTTACATCTTCCGTTCCGCCGCGGGCTTTCTCTCCGTCTCGTTCATGCCTGCGCATCGGTTTTTTTCCTCATTTTCCAATGCCGGCATCATCGTCGCCGCCGCTGCGTCGGCGTTGCTCTATCTCGGCGTGCGGCGCTCGCGTTATTTCGGCAACACCGCTCCGCTGCTTTGCTTTCTTGTTCTCATCCCGCTGGTGACAACAGGCGTTCAAGCGACGCCGTGGCTTTGGTCCTTGCCTTTCCTCCTCACCTTTGCAGGTGGAGTTTTTGCGGATGCTTTCGAGTCGCAGCGCGGCAAGATCTTCATGGTTGCGGCCGCTTGTCTGATTGTCCTGCAGATCATCGTCTGCCTCTCAACGCTGCCAACCCTCATCTAGAACTGGTTGCATCAATGGGCTTTGAAAGGGCACGACTTTGGTCGCGCCGCAAAAGACCAATAAAACTGCGGGCTTCAGTCCCTGAGGGACGTTCTCCTGTTCGCGAAACGGGTTTATGCAATCAACCCCGGTAGCTTCCGCCTTTGACCCGCATACATCGAATTAGATTTTCCGCCACCCGTTTTTTTGCGGCGATTTGTACGCTCGATTCCGACTCTTTTTTGCGCCGGTCTTGCGCGGATTCGGGCTCCCGTCATCGAACCGCTTTGCGTTGCGGTAAGTGAAAGTATATTAACAACTTAAATCCGACTCGGCGGCTTGCTGAAAAGCTCTCCTGAAGCGTAAAATGAAGTTGTAGCCCGCGAGACTCCCGGCCCCGCATTTCCGGTGCCTTTTGCCGCCTCTCCGACGGGGATTAGCGGTTCTCCAACCGGTGTAAATGGACGACCGTCAACGTTGAGTGTCCTCTCCTCAAGAAGGGGCACTGCGCACACCTTCAACAACTCCACGTGAATTGGAGAACCGATCTAAAAGACCTCTATGCCCGACGATCAGAACCCGCAGCTCCCTCTCGATGGCGGTACGCCACCACGCGAAGGCAGTCTCATCTCCATCAATATCGAAGAAGAGATGCGCCGCTCGTATCTCGACTACTCGATGTCGGTCATCATCGGGCGCGCACTTCCTGACGCCCGCGACGGCCTCAAGCCCGTCCATCGCCGTGTGCTCTACGCCATGAGCGAAATGGGCCTCGAGTACAACAAGAAGTACACCAAGTGCGCCAAGGTCGTCGGACAAGCCATGGGTGTCTACCATCCCCACGGCGACTCCGCAATTTACGACACGCTGGTTCGCATGGCGCAGCCCTTCTCGCTGCGTTATCCGCTCGTGGATGGCCAGGGCAACTTTGGCTCCGTCGATGGCGATCCACCCGCGGCCATGCGTTATACCGAGTGCCGCATGGCGCGCATCGCCGGCGAGCTGCTTGCCGACATCGATATGGAGACCGTCGACTTCGTCCCCAATTATGACGAGTCTACGCAAGAGCCCTCAGTCCTGCCGACGCGCATTCCCAATCTCATCGTCAACGGCTCCAGCGGCATCGCCGTCGGCATGGCTACCAACATTCCGCCGCACAACTTGACCGAGGTCGTGAACGCGACGATCGAACTCGTTAAGAATCCCAAGGCCGGTCTCATCGAAATTCTCCAGCACGTCCAGGGCCCCGATTTCCCCACCGGCGGATTCCTCTACGGCAAGAGCGGCATCGTCAACGCCTACAAGACCGGCCGCGGCCGCTTCATGATGCGCGCCAAGGTTGCCACTGAGAATTTGACCAAGGAAAAGGTGGCGATCATCGTCACCGAGATCCCCTACCAGGTCAACAAGTCGAAGCTGATCGAGCGTATCGCCGAACTGGTCACCGAAAAAATCATCGATGAGATCAGCGACGTCCGCGACGAAAGCGATCGCGACGGCATGCGCATTGTCATCGAGCTCAAGCGCGGCGCACAGCCGGAGATCGTGCTCAACCAGCTCTACAAGCACACGCAAATGCAGGAGAGCTTCTCGATGATCTTCCTGGCCGTGCTCAATGGCCAGCCGAAGGAGTTCCCGCTCGACGGCGCCATTCGCGCCTTCATTGATCACCGCATCGACGTAGTGCAGCGCCGCACTGCCTACTTGCTCCGCAAGGCCCGAGAGCGCGAACACATTCTCGAAGGCTACAAGATCGCCCTCGACAACCTCGACATGGTCATCAAGATCATCCGCGGATCGAATTCGCGCGTAGAGGCTCGCGAAAACCTGTACACGTGGGGCAAGGGAACCGAGATCATCGTCAATCTCGAACGCGAGCGCCTCGCCAGCGAAGAACGTGGTCTCTCGCTCAAGCAAGTCGATGCCATCCTCGAACTTCAGCTCTATCGCCTAACCCAGCTCTCAGTCGACGAAATCCTGAAGGAATTGCAGCAGAAGCGCGAAGAGATTGCCGAGTACCAGTCGATCCTCGCCAGCGACAAGAAACTGCGCAACGTCATCATCAAGGAGCTTGAGAAAGTTCGCGACCAGTACGGTGATGCGCGCCGCACGCAAATCGTCGACGAGTCCGCCGAGCTTCAGCTTGAAGACCTCATCGCCGACGAACAGGTCGCCGTCACGGTCAGCCACCAGGGCTATCTGAAGCGGACGCCAATTTCGATTTATCGCCAGCAGCGCCGCGGCGGCACCGGCCGCACCGGCATGAAGACGCGCGAAGAAGATTTCGTCTCGCAGCTCATCATCGATTCCACGCACGCCTACCTGCTCTGCTTCACCAATACGGGCCGCGTCTACTGGATCAAGGTCTACGAAGTTCCTGACGTGGGCGCCGCAGGCAAGGGCAAAAGCATGCAGAGCTTGCTCAACCTGCAGCCTGGCGAAAATGTCCGCGCCATCCTGCCTGTTCGCGATCTTGAAGAGGAGGGGAAGTTCATCTTCTTCGCCACACGCAATGGCGTCGTAAAAAAGACGCCGCTCAAGGACTTCTCCAATGTCATGTCACGTGGCATCATCGCCATCGCCATCGAAAAAGAGGATGATCTGATTTCGGCGGGGCTCACCAACGGCAAGCAGACAATCTTCCTTGGCACACGCGAGGGAATGGCCATCCGCTTTGACGAGGAATACGATCCCGAACGGAGTGGCATTGGTTTGCGTCCCATGGGTCGCAATGCCGCCGGCAATCGGGGGATCTCGCTCAAGAAGGGCGACTACGTCATTGGCGCAGCCATCACAGATTCGGATGCTACGCGTGATAAAGAACGTGACGAGTGCGCTGCGAAGCTGAATCTTACGAAGAAACTCACCGAGCTGCGAACCGCTCTCGAACAAGCCAAAGAAAAACTTCAGAAGGCCAGGGAAGAACTACGCACCGCGCCCAAGGAAACTGAGTCTCTGATCGCAGCAGTCAAGACCGCGGAAAAACGTCGCGATGACGCCGAGAAAGATTTGAAAGAGTTTGACGTCAAGCTCTGCGTCAGCAAATCGCTCATCTTGACCGTTACTGAAAACGGATTTGGCAAGCGGACCGATGTGGACGAATATCGTCTGACAGCTCGAGGTGCCCAGGGTGTAAACAACCTGAA
>Ga0210385_10002822_pt1 | contig 10414 bp, 8 predicted proteins | sample IncBWH26OmetaG_FD_160107 | JGI IMG/M metagenome (GOLD analysis project Ga0210385, IMG submission 160107) | Forest soil microbial communities from Barre Woods Harvard Forest LTER site, Petersham, Massachusetts, United States - Inc-BW-H-26-O ... | reverse complement strand
TTGCTGAAGGCAAATCCATCGATCGCGCTGTTGGTCGCATCAATCGCGTAGACGAACGCGCTCGGCGTATTTGTCCCGCCGCCTCCGCCGCCACCCCCGCCGCCGGTTGATCCAAACCCTGAACCCGATCCTGAACTCGAACACACTGGCCCGCCGAACGTCACTTGGGTGCATCCAGGCGCGCCGCTGCAACCGGCAAGCATCATCAGCGCCATCAGCGCCACCATTGCTATGAGCACTCGAACCCAATTCCTCATGCACTGCCTCCAGCGGGATCAGAAAAAAACGGGACTAGAAATAACGACCGGCAACGTCATCACAACGCTGAGCCGATACTAGGCGGCAGGTAACAGCAAAACAACGTTACGAATGTCATTGGACCGAGCGACAGTCACATGGATGTCAGAAGTGCAGTCGTGAGTAGTGAGTCCTGAGCGGCGAGGCGTGAGCCGCCATCAGTGCAGTCATGACGAGCCGCAAAGCGGCGAAAGAATGCAGCCCACGGCGCAAGCCGTGGGTAGCGTGCAGAAAAACGAACAAACCCCGAAGGGGCGAAAGAAGATAAAGAGATGGAAGAAACCCTCGCGACTCGGAGCTCAGGGCTCGCGACTCGCGGCTATTCATTCCGAAGGTAACGCACGCGAAAACGCGCCTCCATCAACACGCGCCGGCAAACGAAACCAGCGCTTTCCCCAATATCCATGCGCCTTCTCGCCGCTTCGCGCCCATCAGGCCAACCCTCCCTGTGACCATCGGACCAGCACGTTAGTTCCTTGCCTCGAAAATTCCTACCTGAGACCATGCCAATTGAAATCTCGCGGAGGAGTTTTCCCAGTGAAACGTCTATCGACAGTAATTCTGTTTCTCGCCGCATTCGCGCTTCTTACCACGAGCTGCGGCACTTCGGACTATCTCGAATCTCTCACGCTCAGCTCCACCGGCACGACGAGCGGCGGCTTCTATAACCTTGCGGGCGTCGACGGCACGCTCCAGCTTCAGGTTCTGGCGAACTATCACAGCGGAAAGACGATCAACGTAACCAATAACTCCACCTGGAACGTGTCGCCGGTCGGCTGTGCAACGACCGCCGATAACCCCACTTATCTCTGCCCGAACGAAGCTGGTGCAGGGTCGCCGTACACCATACCGGATTATGGTCCAAACACAGTGCCAATAAGCACAACCGGGCTGATGACCGGTATCGTGGCGATGTGTACCTGGACCGACGCAATCGACAATACGTTGACGCCCCCAGCCCCCTTCAACCCTCCGGTCTGGGAATACCGTGGCTACTATCAGGTGACCGCGACCTACCGAAATTTCACCTCGCAGCCGGTTGGTATCGGGGTAGGAGTAACCGCCAGCGACAACTCTGCGGGTTGCGGCCCGTCGTAGTCGAATCGATCTGAAGACTCTTCCGATTTCCCAGTGCAGCCCGCAAGGGCTGCACTTGTGCGTTTGCCACCCAAATACTGGATGCCTCCGCTCTGCGCACCGCACGGATGGGAATCGCCGACCCTCGCCGCGCCAATCCTGACACAGCTCACGTCGTGGCCTACGCCGGGAAAGAGCGCTTATTCAGAGCTTGCCCTGAGCGAAGTCGAATAGGCCGCGTTAAGCATTCATGCGGAAATGGAGGCTTCAGCCTCAGACAAGCCGCGCAGCGGCGAAAGAGGACAGGCCCCCGGCGTAAGCCGTGGGTAAGTCAATAAAGCAATAACCAGCCCCGAAGGGGCGAAAGAGACCGCACCTCGATCCCGCCTACGGAACATCATTCGTCCCCGAACCCATGCTGGCAAACCGAAACATTCTTCCACGTTCGTCTCTTCGCCTTCCAAAAACAAAATCGCGCGCTTTCGCGCGCGATTCCCATACTCAATTTTAAACCCTCGACGATGCTTATATCTTGTTCCCGCTCGAAGGCGTGAAGTGCAAAACCAGCGAATATCCCGGTAGACTGACGGGCACGCTGTAGTCCGCACCCACATAAACCGCCGGCGCTCCTGGCGTTCCGATCCGCGTCACCGTCACCTGCTCCGGAGTCAGCGTAATCCCGCGTTCCTGCGCCTTTTTCACCACCGAGTCCAGAATATCCTGATCCGTCTGGTGCGGGTTGGCACCAGCCATCATTGCGATGTTCTTCAGATCATCCTCGTAGGAATAGTTGCTCAGCTCCGGTGGAATGATCTGAAATCCCGAATACACCGCGCCGATGATCAGAAGGACCCCGAGTACGGCCTTGATTGTTCCCATGTTCCGATTCCGCTCCGCCCGGCACCGGGACTGGGATTACCTCATCCCGCCCGCCCAAGCAACTGCTGAAACTGCTCGACTATCGCAGAAATCGTAACATCGCGTACTTCGCGGGTCGAACGAATAACGACCTCCACGGTACCTTCCGTAACCTTCTTTCCCACAGTGATTCTGAAGGGGATACCGACCAAATCGGCATCCTTAAACTTCACCCCCGGCCGCTCGTCGCGATCGTCAAGCACTACGTCGAACCCGGCCGCTTCGAGCCGGCCGGCGATGTCTTCGGCCGCCGCTTTCACGACGTCATCCTTCACATTCACCGGGGCTACGACGATTTCGAACGGCGCAATCGTTGGCGGCAGCCAAAACCCGTTCTCGTCGTTTGCCTGCTCCACCGCCGCCGTCAGAATGCGCTCGATCCCAATCCCGTAGCTGCCCATGATCGGCATCACTTCCTTGCCGTTTTTGTCGAGCACGCGCGCGCCCATCGATTCGGCGTACCGATAGCCGAGTTTGAAGATGTGCCCAATCTCGACTGCCGTATCGATGCGCAACGCTTTGCCGCAATTCGGACAAGCCTCACCCGCCGTCACCGCCCGCAGATCGCTATACGCCGTGGGATGGAAATTCTTCCCCGGCGTCAGATTCTTTAGGTGATAGTCCTCTTTATTGGCGCCGCCAATCAGATTCACGCGCCCTTCCAGCGCTTTATCCATCAGGAGCACTGGCTCGTCGCCCGGATTTTTCATATCCTTTGCCCATTCAATCCCCATCGGTCCCAAATAGCCCGCCGGCGACTTGAACAGTGCCTTGATCTCGCTCTCGTCCATGGGCCGCGTCGCCGTCGCAATCGTCCCGTTCAGCTTCGCCTCGTTCAGCTGATGATCGCCTCGCATCAGGACTACAATCGCACGCGACTGTTTCTTCCCCTTCCCATCAGTCTCGTCCACCATCAGCGCCAGCGTCTTGATCTTGTTCCGCGGCGAAACTCCCAGAAATTTCGCCACATCTTCAATCGTCTTCTGCCCCGGAGTATGTACTTCGAGCGGCGTTCCATCTCCCTCCGCCGCCAGATCGGTCACCACCTCCAGCTTCGAGGTCGCCTTTTCCATGTTCGCCGCGTAGTTGCATCCATCGCAGCTCACAATCCGATCTTCCCCCGCCGGAGTCCGCACCATGAACTCATGCGACTCCTTGCCGCCCATGGCTCCTGAATCCGCCTCCACCACCATGTACTTCAACCCGCAGCGGTCAAAGATCGCGCAGTACGCCTGGTAATGCTTCTTGTACGAAACATCCAGCCCCGCCGCGTCGATGTCGAACGAATAAGAATCCTTCATCATGAACTGCCGCACTCGCAGCAGGCCTGCCTTGGGCCGCGGCTCGTCGCGAAACTTCGGCGCAATCTGGTACCAGATCTGCGGCAGCTGCTTGTAGCTGCGCAGCTCTTTCAGCGCAATGGACGTCATCACCTCTTCTTCCGTCATACCCAGACACATATCCGCGCCCTTGCGGTCTTTCAGGCGGAACAGGTTCTCACCCATCAGCCCCCAGCGTCCGCTCGCCTCCCAAACCTCCCGCGGATGCAGCGCCGGTAAATAAAATTCCTGCCCGATCTTGTCCATCTCCTGGCGCACGATGGCCGTGATCTTGTTGAACGAGCGGTTGCCGAGGAAAAGATAAGAATAAAGTCCAGCCGCGAGCTGCCGGATGTACCCGGCCCGCACCAGAAACTTATGCGAAGCCACTTCGGCGTCCGCAGGAGCCTCGCGCAATGTAGGAATAAAGAGTTGTGACCAACGATGCATAGTTGAGCTCTCGGTTCAAAACAGAATGGCAAGTAGAATCGATGATTGTAAATGATGATCAGGAGCGTTTTATGTAGGGACAGCCGCCCTCGGCTGTCCGCCGAGCGCAGCTCGCGCTCACAACTAACCCGCCAGCTGCTTCAAAATCTCTTTCCCCAGCTTCTGCGCTTCACCGAAAACTTTCTGATACTCCACAAACTTCCGGTTCAGCTCGAGAGCTTTATCCGTCGACGGATGCTTGCGCAGAATCATGTCCCGCACATGCACCGGGTTGGGCAGCATCGCATCTTCATTCAACTCTTCCAGCGCGGTACTCGGATCGTAGTGATACATAAAAACCTCATTGAGTAATTGAGCGATCGGGTGATTGGGCGATTGAAAGCAAGCCTCCCGTTTCAATCGCTCAATGGCCCGATCGCCCAATGGCTCAATTTCAAACCAGTTCCGTCGTCCACAAATCGTGCAGATGCACGATCCCTTCCAGCTTGCCGCGTCCATCCACCACCATGAGCGACGTAATCTTCTTCTCTTCCATCAGCGCCAGCGCCGTCGCCGCAAATTCTCCGGCAGTAATCGTCTTCGGATCCCGTGTCATCGCCTCGCCCGCCGTCAGATCCATAACATCTTTCCCGCGTTTTTCGAGCAGCCGCCGCAAGTCGCCGTCGCTGATGATTCCCACCAGCTTTTTCCCCTCCACCACGGCCGTCACACCCAGCTTCTTCCGCGACATTTCATAAATCACATCTGGCATCCTCGCCGCCGGGGCCACGCAGGGCAGAGCCGCGCCCGCATGCATCAGCGACTCCACTCGCGCCAACCGCTTGCCTAACTTCCCTCCCGGATGCAGATTGGCAAAATCCTCTTCCTGGAATCCTCGCCGTTCACTCAACGTCACCGCCAGCGCATCGCCCAGCGCCAGCATCGTCGTTGTCGACGCCGTCGGCGCCAGTCCCAGCGTGCAGGCCTCCCCATCCACCGAGCAATCCAGCGCCACGTCCGCCGCCGCGGCCAAAGTAGAAATTACCCGAGCTTGTGTGGAGCGGGCACTCTTGCCCGCTGCTTTTGACTTCGATCTGGCCATCTTGCCGCTGATAGCAGTCGCGGGCAGGAGTGCCCGCGCCGCACCGGCGCTGCAAATCTCATCCCCGGTCATCGTCACCAACGGTACCCGCAGCCGCTTGATCGTCGCCAGCAGCGCCAGAATCTCTTCCGTCTCTCCGCTCGCCGAGAGCGCCAGCACCACATCGCCGCGCACGACCATTCCTAAATCCCCATGCAGCGCCTCTACCGGATGCAGATACAGCGCCGGCGTGCCTGTCGAACTCAGCGTCGCCGCAATCTTGCGCGCGATCAGCCCGCTCTTGCCCATCCCCGTCACCACCACCCGGCCCGCGCAGCCGAACATCAGATCCACCGCGCGACGAAAATCTTTGGCCATCGGTCCGCCGATCCGGTCCGCCAGCGCTCGCAGCGCTTCAGCCTCGATCCGCACTACGTTTTCGCCCGTATGTTTCATGCGCCTAGAAATGATCCAGCTCAATCAACTGCACCCGCGGCTGCTCTTTTTGCCCCAGAATCGCCAATCCCTTCGCCTGAATGATGCGATCCCACGGTCCAGTCTGCCAGTTGTCCTTCGCTTTCTCCGGATGCTGCCACGGCGGCAGCGTCATCATCAGATTCCGCCCCGTCGAATGCACGTAAGGCTCATACATCGAGCGCAACTTCGCCAGCTTCGCGCGCGCCACTTCATCATTTTTGAGCCGCAGACCGGCCGCTTCCAGCGCCGTGCGCAGCGCCTCATGGGCCTCATCCGGCAGCCGATCCGGAAACGCCGGATCGTATCTCGCACTCACCACCTGCGCCAGATCAACCGCCGCATGCCGCGCCATGGCATAGGTCAACTTCGCCTGCCCCGGATGCACTCCCTCAATCCCCATCAGCACCAGCGACGTCACATCCAGCATGGTCGTCAGCGCAGCCAGCCACGATTGATTGGTGTGCTGCGAGCGATAAAATGTCAGCACCGGATAAGAAAGCTGACTCTCCAGCAATTCCGCCGCCCAGCGCTCCCACTCCCGTAGCACTTCGTCGAAGACCTTCTGATCCACTCCCGGCTCTTCCGACGTTCCCGCCAGCCGAATCAACAGCTCGGACGCGGTCGGCGGAGATCCGGCACGCGCATCCATAATTGAAATCTGTATTTCGCGCCGCGAAAAGGACGTATACACGACCGGGATGTAACCGATCACCACGCCCAGAAACGCAAATCCCATCCCCGCTTCGATTACCGAAAGCGCCCGCGCGGCCGGCGAGGTCGGCACAATGTCGCCGTAGCCCAGAGTAAAAAACGTTTCCCCGCTGTGATAGATGATCTTGCCAAAGGTGAGCCGCTCGCCGTTCAGCTGTTCATGACCGCCGATGCCACGCTGCACCAGCGCAAATCCAAAGATCAGCCCGCCCGCCCAAAAAAACATGAGCAGAATCAGAGATAGTGGGCCGTAGTATCCCAGAAAACCCTGTTGGCGCGATGCGGTCTTAATTCGTTTAGCGAGCGCGCTCCATGGAATCCACGTGCGCCGGTAAAACCACTGCGTCAGCTTGAAACCCCGTGCTACTCGCCGCGGCAGCACCACGGTTTCGAACGCGTCGCGCAGCACCACCCAAATGATGGCCAGCCCGCCCACAATTGCCGCGATACTGTCGTGCGTGATCACAATGAATGCGAGATAGTCTGCTTGAAAAACTGCCGTTTGAAAGATGGAATCTAGATGCGAAGGGAAGACTATCAGATTCGCCGCAGCTCAGAGATGGGATTCAGACTGCTAAGGGCGCCCATCCCTCCGCCTGTTTCGCGGGATCGAAATTGTATTTCCAGTTTTTCCCAACGTTCCTACTGCGGTTTCTGCGGCTGCGTGGGAGCGCTCTGCGGCTGTCCGGAAGCCGGCGTCTGCCCGGCAGCGGGCTTCGTCGTCGCCGTACCCGGCTTCGCCACCGGTTTCTTTTTCACCGCCGGCTTCTTCGGCGGCTCGTTATCGTCAACCAGAATTTTTTTCGGAGGCACCAGCGGAATCGCCGCCTGGGCCGTTTTCAAATCGGCCCGCAACCGTACAATCTCGGTTTCCTTCGCCGTCGCTAAGGTGTCAATTCGCTCCCCCATCTGTTTACGCGTCGTCTCAAACGCATTCAAATCGTTCGACAGCGTCTGCAAATCGTCCTTCGACCCAAACGCGCCGGTCGACTCCACCACACTGCCCAGCACGTCATACAACGCGTCGAGGTTGCGGTACAGCTTGAAGGTCGCCGGCACGTCCTCCGGCGCCGCGCGCAACTGCCCAACGATCTGCGGCAGCGCTCCCTGCAGATTCCGCTGAATCGCGTCGACATTCGCCAGCGCCTGCTTCTTCGATCCGTTGTCTGTCTTCCAATGCTCGATCCGGAGCTTCACCAGATCGCCCTGCGTATCCTTTGATGTCGCCTCCAGTTGCGCCAGCATCCCATTCAGCTGGGAAACCGACGCGTAGGAAACCGGCTGGCTCGGCTTGCCCTGCGCCGAATATTGCGAACCGGCAGCCGGCGCTGTCGTCGATGAGGAAGGCGACACGGCAGCCGGTCCCTGTCCAAATCCAGCCGTCGTCAATACCAGGCACAAAACTGTTGGGATTAAGCCTCTTGAGGCCATGTGGTTTCGTATCATTAATTTTTTATGGCGGTGGCGTACGCGTGCAACAGGATACTACAAGCTCGCCTCGGCTGTAGATCAGGTAGATTCAGGATTCAGGAGGTGGGCGCGGGCAGCCTCTACTCGCAAAGCCGCCCTTGAACCGATCCCCGACAAAAAAAATGGCGCACCTTGTGGGTGCGCCACACTCCATTTCAGCCGTATCACCGTATTACTGATTCGCGAAATAGCCCAGACTCAACTCCAGGCTATCGCTCTCAATGATGACTCCCTGTGTAGCGTCGATCAGGTACATCGTCGAGAGGTGCGACGGCGATCCACTCCCGTTCACCGTAAACACGCCGTTATAGGAACCTTCGGCAAAGGTCCCCCCCAGCGGATCCTTGGGCAGCAACGGATCGCCGTCAAGCGAGTAGTTCACGTCGAGAAATCCGGTGACGGTACCGGCCGCACCGCTCGATCCGCTAATCGTCACTGAACCGGCCCCATCCACTTCGTTCCCAGCAATGACTTGGCCCACACCGTAAGCGTAGCTCCCGCTGAGCGACGTAGCGCTGAGTTCGAAGGCCTGCTGCCAGCCCGTGCCACCCAGTACATCGGGATTGGTCGCGGCGCCCGCATCCATCGAGATCAACGTCGCATGCCCGTCACCCGTCAGGTAAAGCTCCAGGTTATAACTGACACTCGATGTGGAGTCGGTTAGTCCGGTAATGCTCACGCGTCCGGTCGGATCCACGGTGTAAGTTCCGCCCGTGATCGTATTTCCGCCCTGCGCCGAGATGAGCGTTCCGTCATTAAAGCTCAAGTTGCCGCCGATGCTGCCATCGGAATTAAATACCAAAACTCCGGCAACCTGCAGCACGCCGTTGGTGTCCAAGCCGGTCGAGCTGATCACAGACCCCGCTCCCCCCGCCTGGATCGAACTCGTGCTGAACCCGCCAGCTCCCGTCTGCAACAGCGCCGTGCCGCCGGTATAGCCGGCCAAAGCGTCTTGATTGCCTCCACTCTGCTCGACCAGCCGGATGTGGTTGGCGTCCACCATGTACCCGTCCAGTTGAATTCCCGGACTCGATGCAAATGCTCCGGAGTTCAGCGAAATCGTCACGAACCCGTATGCGTCAGGTGCGCTGACCGTGCTCGCGGTAAGCGTCTGCGCCGGCAACGTCCCGCCCCCGCAGACCGGTCCCGGATTCAAGCAGCTGTCGTTTAAATCAAAGACGCTTCCTGTCCCCGAGATTCCGCCCACACTATCGATCGCGAACACACCTCCCAAAGACATGGGGCTGCCGTCTGCATCCAATCCGTTCAACACGAAGGCATAACCGCACGGCGAACTCGAACTCGCGTTCGCGCACAACTGGCTGACATTGCCTTGCGCGTCCAGTTCGCCCACTCCGCTCGCCCAGGTGTCGTATTCGATCACGGCGCCCTTCGAACTTGTGGCCATCGCCGCATCCAGCACCAGCGTGCCATTCCCGTTCGGCCCGAAGTTCGGATCGCCCGTGCCGATCGTGATGATCACGTTGCTATCGCCCGTAGTGATACTCAGGGCTACGTTCCCGCTCGTGATCGGATCGTGCGAGAACTCGTAGTAGTCGGAAAAATCCATTTCCCCGCCTGTAATCGTCCCGGTTATGTCCGTGGTAAATGCGCCTGCGGCAAAATACGGACTGCTGCCATTGCCGCTGACGCCCGAATCCGTTCCCGCGATCGAAAAGACATACGTTCCCGCATTCAACGCCGGGGCCGGCACGTTCGTCAGCGTGAAGATCGCCGGTCCGGTGTCTCCCGAATAATCCGCGGTCACGGTGAAGGTGCCCAAGGTCGCGTTCGCCGTCAACGTCTGCGAACTCGTCGCTACTCCGGTCGAATCCGTCGTCTCCATATCCGTAGCGCCACTGGTCGCAAAGGCAGCGCTAGCGCCTGTCCCTCCCGGCACTACTGCAAACGTCACCGAAGTTCCCGCCACCGGATTCCCATCGCTATCCGTAACCTGCGCCGCCAGCGCGCCATAGGCTGTGCTGATCACCGCATTCTGCGGCGTCCCACTGTAGACCGCGATCGCATTCGCCGATCCGGCATTGTTCGTCAGAGCAAAGTTCGCTTGAGTCGTCGCGCCGGTAGTCGTCGCCGTAACCGTATAGCTTCCCGAAACCGTTCCTGCCGTAAATATCTGCGATGTGGCCACGCCGCTCGAGTTCGTGGTTTCCGTATCGGTCGCTGCGACAGGACTTGTGGCAAATGTTCCCGTCGCCACACCTGAACCCGCCGCCGGAGCCGTAAACGTCACCGCTGCTCCGCTCATCGGTGTCCCGTTCGATGTCACCGTCACCGCCAGCGGGCCAAATGCGGTGCCCACCGTCGCCCCAGCCGTGTATCCACTGTTTGCCGAGATCGCAATCACCGGAGTTGTCGTCATCGTCTTGCTCGAGCTGCTGCAAGCCACCAGGGCCGCGATCATGCCCAGGCCGATTGCCAGGAATACGGATTTGCCTAAATTCGTCTGACGCAGCTTCATCGCGCACCCCCATTCGAATCCATCCCGCTCTTCTGAATCGCGGCGCCACGGTGCCGCGAATTCCCCTCCCGGACCTGCAGCAGAAATCCGTTAGCCGTGCGCACATTCAGCACGCGCCCGCCGAAGCTTACCTGCCGCACCAGGAAATATTGTTTC
>Ga0210385_10002821_pt1 | contig 10416 bp, 6 predicted proteins | sample IncBWH26OmetaG_FD_160107 | JGI IMG/M metagenome (GOLD analysis project Ga0210385, IMG submission 160107) | Forest soil microbial communities from Barre Woods Harvard Forest LTER site, Petersham, Massachusetts, United States - Inc-BW-H-26-O ... | reverse complement strand
TGGAGTATTTGGGATTAGGGACTTCGGCCGAAGCCTACTGCAAAGAATTCGCGAAACATCAGAGAGTAGAAATCGACTTCAGAGGCCACAACGTGCCAAGCGATGTGCCTTTGGAGATTTCATTTGCGCTTTTCCGAGTGCTGCAGGAAGCGCTGCTCAATTCAGCGAAGCATAGCGGAAAAAAGCATTTCGAGGTTGAACTGTTCGGAACACCGGATGCAATCCACCTCACCGTGCGTGATTCTGGATCAGGCTTTGACCCCGCAGTGGCGATGCTGGGAAGCGGGCTCGGCCTCACCAGTATGCGAGAGCGGTTGAAACTTGTGAACGGAGAATTTTCGGTCGATTCGCAAGCCCAGCGCGGGACAACGATACACGTCAGGGCGCCTCTGAGCCGAAGAGCCGTGTTCCCATCACAGCTCAGTAGATAGGTCAAAATTGAGGAACTTGTGAAGACTCGCGCTGCAAGTGCCTGGTAAGCCCAGACTGCGTCTTGACGCGTCGCCAGTGCCAGAAACTTGGCGAGAATCGTTTATTGATTTGACAGGATTTATGAGCCAAGTTCCTGGAGAGTCGCGTAACCGGACATTTCTAACAATGTCGGCCCCGTCAAACACTTTTTGAGCAGACTTATCCACTCACTAAAACGAGCTTTTTCTTTCCCTTGTTGGTTGGTCTTTCTCGTCGGCCTTGACGACTTCGGCTTGTTCGTAATCTCGCGGTCGGCTTCAGTCCGACCCATACATGTCTTAGATCGTAAACCTCAGACCATGATCAGTTAATCGAAGTCCCTCTCGCGAGGGAGCGCGATGCCCATTCAAGTGCACGGCGTTTTAGTGCACGCCATGTCCCTTAGCGAACTGTCCCGTGTGCGAACCGAATTCCGGCACCGTCTTGCCGATCCTAGCGCTCTCGGCTGCACCGACTACCCACTCGGGAACACGCTCACAAACTAAGTCCGTGCCAACAGCCGTCCGATACTCATTTCAAGCCTACCGAGCTTGGCGAAAAGAGATTGAAGTCGAGCTTGTCGGCAACATACTCGATGACCTCTTGAGCCTTCACACTATTTCCCGCATCGTCCAGGCGTGGAGCGAATACGGCAATCGCACCTTTGCCCGGAACGATGGCCACGATCCCACCGCCAACTCCGCTTTTGGCTGGAAGGCCCACATGCCACGCCCATGCACCAGAGCTGTCGTAAAGTCCGGCCATAGTCATAGTGGAGAGAATGAAAGGCACGTCTTCGACTTTGATGACCTGTTCTCCGGTCGCCGGATTCTTGCCGTTATCAGCGAGCACGGCGCCCATGCGAGCAAGCTGCGTCGCATTCACGCCGACCGAGCACTGCTTTGTATAGATATCGACGGATTCAAACGGATCGGCGTAGATGCGCTCGTATTTAGCGAGTAGCATTGACAGGGCCTTGTTGCCGGCATTAGTGGCGGCTTCCGATTTGTAGACCTCATCGATTAAGACCAACTTTTCGCCGGCCACCTTGCTGTAAAAATCGAGAATCTTGTTCCACTTCTCGTCTTCGTTCTTGCCAGTGATCAAGCTGGTGGTGGCAATGGCGCCAGCGTTCACAAAGGCGTTGCCGGTGTGCGTTGGCATTTCCACAACTGCAGTCACAGAGTTGAAAGCCCTGCCGGTGGGTTCGGAACCGATCCGTTCAAACACTCTGTCGTGGCCGAGCTCTTCCATAGCCAATGCCAATGTGTAGACTTTGGAAATGGATTGAATCGAGAAGGAATACTTGACGTCACCGATTTCAAAGACCTGGTTGTCCGTCGTCACTACGGCCACTCCGAAGAGCTTCGAATCCACCTGCGCTAGGTAAGGAATGTAATCCGCGTTCTTGCCACTCGTGTCGTTGCGGAATTTCTCGTACGCTTCTCGTACGGCGGCTTCAACTCGCGCGGTGTTTGGCGCAACGGGGCTTTTATTGGCTTGACCGTGAGCTGGAGCGGCGCAGATACCAATACAGGGAAGATATACAGCTATTAGTAACGCTCCACACCGAAATCCAACTTTGAACATTTGCGCCCTCCAGAACGAAGATAGGTTGAGCGGGTCCTTCCATGAACTCAGCGATGCAGGTCTTGCCTCCAGACCACTACAGCGCTTAAAACTCAAAGCCCTTACTCCAGTCGTAGCGAAACGAAAATTGCAGCTTGTAGTCGTTAACATTGAAGCCATCGGCGAAATTCACACGCCTCCCAAGCTGGAACTCGCTCCCCACCGTCACTTGTTTCACGGGATGGAAGAGAAGATTGACCAAGGCATAGTCACCCTGGTGGAAGGAGGCGGGTGTCATTGCATCCGAATTCGAAATGTTCAGGAAGGAATAGCCGATCGAGGTGCTGAATCGCTCGCTCCAGGTGTGATCAAGAAAGGAAACGACTCCAAGTACGGGTAGGGCCACTCCTTTGACCGGGACTGCGGGGTTTGAGAAATTGGTCGCGACGCCGATGTCAACCGGAGCGTCGTTCATGTAGTTTTCGATGGCCTTACCGTAAACGAACTCGAACCGGCCGACATCCTTTTTGGCGAAATAGATATTGGAGGTTAAATTTAGACCCCAACCGATCGCGCTTCCGCTCAGATTGGGTAGCGCGGGATTTGTGTCGTTCCACGCGACTTTCCTAAGAATGCCGGCCACCTGAACGTAACCCCAATTTCTGGCGAGACGGGCATGGCCGCTCAGATCGGGCCACTTGAACTGTGAAACGATATTTTGGAGTTCAATGCGATCGGCGTAAACCCCGCCATCTGCACTGCCGCCCGGGCGTTCAAGGGCGACCACAACATTGCTTGTGCCCTGGATTGGCATCCAGCGCACCTGCACATTTCGAAAGAACACCATGCCGTTAGGTCCCCAGTACTCGAGAGAGTTTGGAAAGACATCTATGTCCATGAAAGGACTCCAAGTCTGTCCGGCGCCGAATGGGCCGAGCTCGCCATAGGCATGACGCAACCGGAAGGTAGTCTGTCCGGCGTCGACACCTGTACCGAAGAGTTCGAATTCGAAGATGGTTTTGAGATCTCCCAGAGGTGTTGGAGTCGAGGTCTTCACGCCGAAGCGGGTCTGTCGAACGCCGAAATATGCGTTGCCGTTTGCACCGTATTCGCCAGCGAAGGCCGGCAGTTGTGTGGGGCGCTCCACGTCAAACCAATCGGGGTTGATGGAACCGAAGTTGTAACCAGTGTCCGTCATTACGAAGCCGTAGAAATCGATCGAACTGGACACCTTCGGTTGTTCCCCGTGCTCCTCGGCTTGGCGAGTGTCGGTCGTCACCGGAACGCTTGGTCCGGGTACGGCTTGCTTGGATAGCACCGAGACAGCGTTCATCTGCTGCTTTAGTTCCAGCAGCTCTTTTTCAAGCTGCTCCAGCTTCTTCTGCATCTGTTGCATGTCGGGTGCCTGCGAAGACTGCTCTCGCGCCTGGGCGGGCGACCCTTCGAGCACTGTGACAAACAAGGCGGCGATCAAGGGGATCGTGAGTCGTTGAGAGACTCGGGTATGGACAAAGGTCATGGGCAGCTCCTCCATGGTTAGTCAGCGTCAGGCACGCTTCCGCCATGTGCGATCGCCAAGAGCTTGCCGAAGCGCCAACGAATCTCGCGTGCAGCTGGTACGGAATTGAGCTCCGCACCGCTTTTAGAGGAAGGAGAGCGGAGCAACAACTAGGGAATCCCCTAGTGTATTGCCCATGCTGACGAATAGGCGGACGAACGGCTCGTAGAATCAGGGACTTGGTTGCTTCATTCTGAACGAGCAACTCCACTAGGTGATAAGCTCTCACACACAAAATCCGAAGCATTACTGAACGGAAGCCGAAAAGGAATCCCCTGGCAGGCGACTCGTCTATCGTAAATTGTGACGCAGGTATGGTATATGTACGCTAGTGTACATTCGATTAGGTAGAAAAAGCTCGAGACCACGGGTTGGGTTGCGTCCGGTCCTCTTCTAATTCTTAATGGTTTTCCACCGGACGCATAACGATCGGCCTAGGAATTCGAAATCGCACGAGCCTCCCGAAGAGGCATCACAATGCATAGGTTCGATTGCCGGAAGCGCACCTCTTACAACCAAATGAGCCTCGACAACGCCCGGCTCGCGAATCTAAGGACACAGCTGCTGGGGAGAGTGCTGGGGTCGAGTTCGCTGTGCCTGGTTTTGCTTATCTTGGCGTTGCTGGGAGGTTTCAGCACTTCAGCTCAAGTGTCTCCAAAGAAAAATATCTTGATTCTGAACGAGGTGGGCCTCTCGCATTCCCTCACCGACGTAATGACCCGGGAGATCGTAAACGGGGTAGAAAGCGCGAAGGGCCCAGCCGTCGAATTCTACTCAGAAAGCCTCGACTCGCTCTCTTTGTCCGGCAAGCCATCGCTTCCCGACACGAGGGATTGGCTTACCAAAAAATATGCCGGCACCCAGTTGGAAGTTGTCGTAGCCATAGGACCCGACACCATCAAATTCGTCGCAGATTATGCGGACAACATCTTCCCCGGAGTTCCCGTAGTCATTTGTGGGAGTGCCGCAGACCAAGCCGGAAACCCGAATTTGGGTTCTCGATTCACGGGGACCTGGCAGAAGCGGGAGCCTGGGAAGACGCTCAAAGCAGCTCTGCTTCTTTTTCCAAATACCCGTCACGTGTTTGTGGTCGGTGGAAATTCAGTCTACGACCGGGTGGTGATGGCGGCTACCAAGGCATTTTTCAACTCGAATCCGGGTGGTGTGGAAGTCGCTTATCTGGAAAACATGGAAATGGCGGCACTGCTTGAGAAGCTGAAGAAACTGCCTGAGAACTCGATCGTGTTCTTTACCTCTTTCTTCCAGGATTCCGTTGGCAACAGATTCCTAAATGCGACGCAGGCTCTTCCTATGATCGCGTCCGCTGCCAACGCCCCGGTATTCGGAATGTCGGACACGTATTTGGGACACGGCATTGTGGGCGGGAACCTGATGGATTTTCAAGAACAGGGAAAGGTCACGTCTCGGATTGTTTCAAGGCTCCTGGACGGTGAGAAAGCCGAAAATATTCCCATCGAGACTCTTTCGAGTACATTTATGTTCGACGGGAACGAACTGCAGCGTTGGCACATTCCTGAGGATCGCCTCCCTTCAGGGAGTATTGTTTTGTTTCGCAAACCACCCGCTTGGGAGATGGCCAAACGGTTTTGGGTGGTTACACTCCTGTCTCTACTGGTTTTTTCAATTATTTTCGCCTACTTGTACAATAGTCAAAGACGGTTGACATTAGCGAAAGAGAAGGAAAAACATCTAAGTAGCAAGCTGATGAATGCAGAGGAAAAGGAGCGGCGTCGGATCGCTTCGGAACTTCACGATGACTTCAGTCAGAGACTGGCGGTACTTTCGCTGGGTCTGGAGAATGTGGACGAAGCAACGCCCCCTTCATTCACCGATGTGCATCGGCAATTGCACGACCTTGTAAAATCCACGAGCGACCTTAGCACGGATCTCCACACTCTATCTCACCAGCTGCACTCATCCACGCTCGAGAGCCTGGGGCTTGTTCCTGGTGTCGCCGCGTTGTGCAAGGAATTCACCGCCACTCAAGGCATTAGCGTGGATTTTACGTCGACAGACGTTCCCCGATCGATAGACTCGGACACGGCCCTATCTGTTTTTCGGATCGTGCAAGAAGGGCTTCGAAATTTGAAAAAGTACAGTGGCACCGGCCAGGCAACGGTAGACCTCCGGGTGAAGGGCGACAGATTGGAGGTCACTGTGCGAGATGAAGGTTCCGGATTCGACCTAAAGGGCCTGCGCACGAATCAGGGACTTGGCATTCGAAGTATAGAGGAACGCGTACGGTCGCTGGGTGGAAAATTCGAGCTTCGTTCGGAACCTGGAAAAGGGACAACACTTCGAGCCTCTCTACCGCTCGAAGCTGGCGGTGAACCACGAGGGACGGCTGCGTCCGCGTAGGACGCCGCCGAGACGACGCGCGAGTGCGAGTGGGGAATTTCACTCCCCGGCTGGACCGAAACCGGAGGGACCTTCACGCATGGACACTCTCTCACTCACCGTGTGGCAAAAACTGCGCGTCAAGACATCGTCACGCTGATGGTCACCCAGACCGAAGGTGGTGCCTCACATTTCGTAGAGTGAATTCGCCAATCGTTTCAAACCACGATCGCGGGCGATAACGTCCAGGTGCAGCGAAGTCCAATCCGCGAGAAAAAGGGGCTCGCTTCCTTCTCCGTTATATGTTTTGAGATAAGCGCGGCAAGACTGGCAAAAGTCAATACGAAGGTATTTCTCTCCCTCGATCGCGAGGGCGGAGAGCCGATGATCGTCCGGTGTATCGCAGAACGGGCACCCAATTCGGCGGTATCGCCAGCGCGTGCTGCAACAGCCGCAAGAAAGGAGACGCAAGCGTCCGGGATCGATGCCGACTAGCTGTGCCATGGCGGGTGGCGACCCACATGTCGGGCAGTACCTGCGGAGCCAGTGCTCTTCATCGCGCCAGCTGCTGAATGCCTCCACGAGTGGGCGGAGATGTAGGGCTAACGCAGTCCAACTAAGGTAGCGAAGCATGCCTGGATGGGTTGGTCTGAATTCTTCGCTATCGAGCAACCAGTTGACCGCGCGACTCGGCGTATTCATTTCGCCGCGCAGTTGAGTCTGCAAATCCAGACATTGGCCCGCGAGCGCTTCTGGCATTGGTTGTGAAGTCAAATTCTCGACTAGCGACAAGAGGATCGCCCCGACGGGTTCCAAGTCGATTGCTACGTGGGAACTCCGCAGTAGAGGGATGCCCGCCTGATAGTCATCCAAGTAGTCACGCCAGTCTGGAATGTTCACACGGCCGCTTGGAATGCCGGCTGCAGCAGTCGCGACTTGCGCATCGAAGTCCGCGACGGAAGATAAGTATGGATGTCTCATTAGCCAAGCATCTTGAGTCATTGAATGAAGATCCCTAGTGCTGTTCGGCCTCTTCCTTGGGGAGAACCGGCATGAGTCTAGCACCGAGCCCGAAAAGGAAGATGCTCGCAGCGATTAAACCAACCGAGACGCCCCACTCGAAGACGGACGGAGTGTAGGACGCCGGCGCGAACTGAGGCATCGCCCCTTTCAAGTCCATGGCCGCGATGACCACGTTCACTCGATTGAAAACCACGCCGCCAGCGGCGAAAAGGGTCCCGAGAAATAGCACCGTGGCGTGACTTCGCAGCGAAGCTCGAGCTAACAGCGCCAGAGGGACGACGGCGCCAACGATGATTTCGGCCGCGAACAAGACGCCTAGCCTTCCAGAAAACGCGTTGGAGAACTGGCCTCGAATCGCCATATCGCCCAACCGAAAGATCCAGTAGCACAAGAGCGACCAAAATGAGATTTTGCCCATCGCTGCCAGTTGCGTGAGTCGCAGTCGCCTGTCCCACGCTTTCGCTATCCACATCTCAACTAGAACGACAAGAGAGGTGCCGGCTGCGATGGAGGACAAGAAAAACGAGATGGGCATTACGGGAGACCACCACTGTGGAGCAAGTTGCTCCGGCATCAGCAAAAACAAAGAGCCCAGCGAACTCTGGTGCATTGTGGAGAGCGTCACTGCGGCTATCGCCAGCATGATCGGCTCAGATTTCTTGGCTGCGGCTCGAAACGCCCAAGCGAGAAAAGAAAACAAGACGGCAGCGAGCAATGCATAGGTCAGCTTGCGCGAGAGGAGGAAGACAAACAATGTCACCGCAAAAGCTACGTAATATCCGGACCACCGCTGCCAGATTTCCTTCGCCCTCTGCAGACCCCAGCGTTCGAAGGGCACCGGCAAAAATTCCAGAAGCAAGATGGTGACATACAGGCCGACGCACCAAGACACCTCGAACATCGCCGATTGCTCCGGAGCCTGCATGCCCAGCTGATAGAAGTGCCACGGCAAGCCAAGGTCCGCAACCAGCGTTACCGTGACAAACGAGTAGCTCAACAGTCCCATAAGCACAGCCGAACGGCCCATGGAGTACAGGTCCTTGCGCTGAAAGACATAAATGAGGCCGGCAGTGGCGAATGCCCCGGCAGCCACTGCGATCCAGATCAAATCGAAGACAATCCAGAGTCCCCAGGCGTAAGTATCTGAAAGGTTCGTGCTACCACCCAAGCCCAGAGCAAATCGGGCGATGAGGGAAATCACACCGAACGCCATGATTCCAAGGAGAAACCAGTTCCACGGCGTCAGCAGTTTTTGCTGCAGGGGCTCGAACTCGATATGAGGGCTATGAGCTTCTGTGCCTGACGCTGCATCCGGCCCGCCAGCCATCGCAACGGCGCGCCGTTTCAAGAAAGCGTAGGTGCCACCAAAGATTGCGCCCAGGGCCAGGACGGCGGGGGGAACAGCGTGAATAGCCAGCCAGGAAAACCCCGGATACGCCTTGTTACCAACGTCCGGAAAACCGAGCTTCGCGAAAGGCACCGAAGATAGGTACAACACAGTGGTGCCGCCAGCTTCTTTTTCCCCGTAAATGTGATCCACATATTTCTCAGGTTGATTGGAGATCCGGTTGCGCGCCTCCTGTAGGATCTCATCGCGCTTACCAAATAGCAGCGCGTCAGCCGGACACGCCTTGACGCACGCAGGCTCCACAATGCTCTGGAGGAAACGTTTGTTCTCCTCATCCGTAAGCGCCTGCCCATTGCGAGCCAAAGGCACAGGCTGATCAGAACGGTCGGCGCAGTGGGTACACTTCTGAATCTTGGGAGCGAGAGAGTCCCACTCCGCAGTCGGCACGCCCCACGGGCACGCCCATTCGCAATAGCGGCAACCGATGCATTTATTGGCATCGTAAGTCACCGGTCCATCGGATTCCGGATGCAGAGCCGTAGTGGGGCAAGCCGAGACACATGCGGGCTCCAGGCAGTGCAGACATCGCCGCATCGTGGAAAGGTAGTGCAATCCCCCCGGTGCCTTGTCGTCAAGCACTTCATGAAACGTAATTAATGTAAGCGTTTTTGCGCTGAGGGAAGCAGGGTTCTGAAAGCCAAGGTCCCACTGAAAATCCGTGTTTTCCCCATCGCGATCGTTCCACTGCTTGCAGGCAACTTGGCACGCTCGACAACCGATGCATTTCGTGATGTCAACCAGCGTCGTTTTATAAGAGCCGGTGTTGGCAGCCTGAGTCATGCGTTGCCCTCTCGCGCGTTTCGCGATTTTTTACCAGCGTCGCGAACTTTGATCACATTCACCAAGCACGCCTTGGTTTCTTGGGTTCCCGCTCCCGGATCAGCAGCATCGATGGTGAGGAAATTTACACTGGGACCGGTGGAAAGGCCTTTGAATCCCCAGTTGTACGGCATCCAAACCACATTGACCTGGCGGTCTCCGATCTTTAGTTCCTTCATCCGGGGCGTGACGAGGGCCCTGACCTCGAGTTCACCGCGCGCCGACGAGACCCGGACCCAGTCGCCCGATTTCACCTCAAGCTTCTGTGCGAGGATTACGGGCATCTCCAGCACCGGATCGGGGACGAGTTCATTGAGCCAGGGAATGTTCCGAGTCGTCGAGCCGCCGCACCAGTGTTCCGCGACCGTCGAGGTCATCAGCACGTACGGATACTTGTCCACGGTGCCGATCGGCTGATGCGACGCGACCCGCGGATACTTAAGCATCGGGTTGCTCTTCACGCGCGGGTGAAGGATGTTTTCCACCGGGCTCTCTACCGGCTCGTACATCTCCGGCAAAGGACCGTCCTTCGGTACGTAGGCCACGTCCCGCGGATAGCCCGGATGCTTCTCGTCGGGGTCCGAGTAAACCGCCGCAAACAAGCGCCCGACGCCCTCGGCACCCTGGTGGAAGGCCCGCTGGCCGTTCGGAGTGCCCGGTCCGTCGGTCTGGACGGGGACGTCTGGTATGTCGTATCCCGCCCAGCGCTTAGCCTGGTCGTCCCACCAGACGATCGCTTTCGAGCCCGGATAGGGCTTGCCATTCCGGTCACAGGAGGCGCGGTTATAGAGGATGCGCATGTTGTTGGGCCAGGTCCATCCGAAGCCCGGATAGAGGCCCAAGCCTCCAGGATCCGTTTGCGAGTCGCGGCGTTTCGAGAGGTTCTCGCCGTTGGCGAAGACGCCCGCGTAGATCCACGCGCCGGACGACGTGGAACCGTCAGCTCGAAGATCGCTGACTTTGCGGACGAGATCGCCGGCCTTTAGGCCCGTCTCCGGGTTGTCGCGAAGGGCGTAACCGTTGATCTCGCGTAGAACGTCTTCGGCCGTTGTGTAGGTCCAGAAAGCCTTCTTGATGATCTCGTCCCTCGGCTCGCTCGAGGCCTGGACCAGATCGCGCACCTTGCGGAATACAAGGTCCACAATTTCGCCATCGGGTTTGGCTTGCCCCGGAGGCTTCACGGCGGCGTGGCGCCATTGCACCATGCCGCCCGAGTTGCTAATGGTTCCGT
>Ga0210385_10002820_pt1 | contig 10419 bp, 7 predicted proteins | sample IncBWH26OmetaG_FD_160107 | JGI IMG/M metagenome (GOLD analysis project Ga0210385, IMG submission 160107) | Forest soil microbial communities from Barre Woods Harvard Forest LTER site, Petersham, Massachusetts, United States - Inc-BW-H-26-O ... | reverse complement strand
GATCGACTTCGTCGACGGCCTGCAGGGAGCGGGCTTCAAGGTCGAGAACCCGAACGTGATCGCGGCCTGCGGCTGCGGCTCGTCGTTCCGCGTCGCCGACGAGGAAGAAGTCTCCGCGGTCTAAAGAGCTGGCGCGCCGGCCGTGGTTACAGCGGCTCGGCGTGCAGGGAGCGCCATAGGAACAGGCACGCGAGCGTCCGGTGCGGACGCCACCGTTCGGCGCGCTCCTGCACTTCGGCGGGCGTGGGCATCGCGTCGAGCCCGTAGGCGAGCATCACCGCACGGCGAATTCCCAGGTCGCCAATCGCGACGACGTCGGGGCGCTGGAGATGAAACATGAGGAATATCTGCGCCGACCACAGGCCGATCCCCTTGACGGCGACCAGCTCGGCGATCACTTCGTCGTCGGGCAGCCGGCTGAGCTTGTCGAGCGCGAGCGAGCCGTCGAGCACGTGTTCGGCGAGCGAGCGCAGGTAGCCGACCTTCGCGTGCGAGAGTCCGGCCGACGTCCGCAGCTCGTCCGGGTCATCGGCGAGCACCTCCTCGGGCGTCGGCGGCCGACCGCCGTAACGCTCGGTGAGGCGGCCATAGATCGCGTCGGCGGCCTTGGTCGACAGCTGCTGGCCGATGATCGCGCGCACGAGCACGCCGTAGTGGTCACGCGGGCGCCCGCGGCGCCGATCGCCGAGACCGTCGATCCCGTAAGCGTCGATCAGCTTGCCGATCACCGGATCCCCGGCGCGAAGCTCCGCGGCCGCCTGCTCGACGTACCGCGCATCTTGGGTCCCGGCCGGCACGCGCCTACGCGCCGGCCGGCAGTGACGTCGCGACGCCGTCGAGCGCTCCGAGCGCGCGCTCGACCGAGCATGAGATGCAGGTGAAGGTGGGGGTGTCGCGGAGCGTGTAGGAGCTCGACTCGCTGGTGCGCAGCCTCTGCACGAGGTCGAGGAAGTCAGCCGGGTTGTCGGTCTCGAACGCCACCACGAACTCCTGGTCGTCGAGTCCGAACGAGTAGCTCGTGTTGAGGTCGACGGATGGGTACTCGCGGCCGATCTTGATGTGCTCCTGCATGATCCGCCAGCGCTCGTCGGCGTCGAGCCCGTACCAGGCGCGCGTCTTGACGAACGGATAGACGAACAGGTATTTGCCGTGTGCCGGTCGAACCTCAAGACGTGATTCGTCGGAGTACTCCGACGGTTTGGTCATGGCCAGCATCGAGTACGGCACCTCGCACCACTTCATCAGGCCGCTTTGCGCGAGAACGACGTGAAATTCATGGATCCGCTCCAGATTCTGAGCCTGGCTGAGCAGCATCAGGTCGGCGTCGCCGCGCGTCCCGACGAGCGAGAAGGCGCGCAGCAGATGCCCATCGGCGAAATCCTCGCAGGCCGCGATGAATTCCCGTTTGTCGCCCGCCCGATGCTCGTCGTCGAGCCGGCGCCAGGCCGGGTCGACCTTCAGGAACGTGTATTTGACGAACTGTCGAACCCGCATCGACACGATGATAAACGCGGTCGAAACACAGTCGCCCGGATGGGGTAGAAGCTAGTATGTCTGTAATGCGGATCGCCCTGGTCTCGCCCTATTCGTGGACGTATCCAGGAGGGGTGACAAGACATATCGAGGCGCTCGCCGAGTGCTTCATCGAGGACGGCCATCACGTGCGGGTGTTGGCACCGTATGACCCACCCGATACGTTCGCCGCGATCCTGCACAGGGGTGCGCGCCCGCAGACGCTGACGCCGCCCGACTATCTCGTCTCGCTCGGCCGGACCGTCGGCTTCAAGGCCAACGGTGCGGTCTCGAACCTCTCGATTACGCCGCACGGCGTCGCGACCCTGCACAACGAGTTGCGCACCGGCGGTTACGACGTGGTCCACGTCCACGAGCCGGTGGCGCCGCTTACGAGCTGGGTCGCGACCGACTTCACTCATTTGCCGCTCGTGGGCACGTTCCACTCCTATTCGGAGAGTCGCGTGTCCAACGGGCTCGCGAACCTGATCGGGGCGCGGCGGATGCTCAACCACCTGCACGTCCGGATCGCCGTCTCGGAGGCGGCAGCCTGGACCGGGCGGCGCTTCTTCGGCGGCCATTACCGGGTGATCCCCAACGGCGTGCACGTCGATCCGGGGATTCTTCTCAGCGCCGGCACGCACGAGCCCGATGAGGCGCTCCGGATCGTGTTCGTCGGCCAGGCTGTCGAACGCAAGGGCCTGCCGCTGCTGCTACGCGCCTTCGAGGCGCTGCGCGAGCACATCCCCACCGAGCTGACGGTGATCGGCCCGCCGCCCGAGGTGCTGGGGCCGATGATGCTCGATGACCGAGGGGTCCGGGCGCTGGGCAAGGTCGATGACGAGCGCAAGCGCGCTGAGCTCGAGCGCGCCGACGTGCTGTGCGCGCCCTCACTTCACGGCGAGAGCTTCGGGATGGTGCTGACCGAGGCATTCGCCGCCGGCACGCCGGTGGTCGCATCCGACATTGCCGGCTATCGCGACGTCGTGCGCGACGGCGTCGACGGCGTGCTGGTGCCGCCCGCTGATCCGCAGGCTCTGGCCGAGGCGCTGCGCGATCTCTACGAGGAGCCGCACCGCCGTGCCGAGATGGCACGCGCTGCGGCTCGCGACGTCGAGCGCTTCGCCTGGCCGCATGTGGCCGAGCAGGTGATCGGCGCCTACGAGGACGCGATCGCGACCCCGAAGCCGGTCGGGTTCGCCCAGAAGGCGGCGGTCGCGATCGGCACCGAGCCGGCCGACCTCAAGCCCCACGTGAAGGCCAAGCGCCTGCCGAGCCTCGAGCCGCCCGTACTCCGGCCCCGTCACGGCCCGATCGCCACCGCGGCGCGCCGGGCGGCCATGGCGGCCGTCTCGCTCGGAGGGGTCGCGCTCGCGATCCTGGCGCTGAACAAGATCGGGCTCGACCACATCGCCACGGCGCTGATCAACTCGAGTCCATCGTTCGTACTGCTCGGCCTGGCGCTCATGTGCAGCGCGATGGTGATGCGCGCCTTCTCGTGGGACGCAATCCTGCGCGCCGCGCTACCGAAATCGACGATCAAGCTGGCCGACGCGATGCAGGGGACCTTCATCGGCGTGCTGATGTCATCGACGCTGCCCGCGCGCCTCGGCGAGCCGTCCCGCGCGCTGGTCGTCGCCAGGCGGACCGGCCGGCCGCGCGAGAACCTCCCGGTCGTGCTGGGGACGCTGGTCTCGCAGACGCTGCTCAACATCGTGGCGCTGGCCGTGCTCGGCGCGGTCATGTTCTCGTCAGTGGACATCTTCAGCGGCCATCAGGATGCGCTCGTGATCGCGGCGATCGTGCCGCTGATGCTCTTATTGGTCGTGCTGCTGACGCCGGTGATCCTGCGCCACGCAACGCCGGGCTCGCGGCTCGGGCGCCTGCAGAGCGTGGTGACGCAAGCCAGGCGCGCGATGATGCGGGTCCGTGCCGGGCTCGCGGTATTCCAGCGCCCCCGGCTCGGCGCCACCGCTGCGGCGTGCCAACTCGCCGCCTGGGCGCTTCAGTGGCTGTCGTGCTACGTCCTCCTGGTCGCGCTCGGCCTCAGTGACCAGGCCGGTCTGGCGGCGGCTGCCGCGGTCCTGTTCGCGGTCAACATCACCGCCGTGCTGCCGGCCACGCCGGCCAACTTGGGCGTCTTCCAAGCGGCGTGCGCGGCGGTCCTTCATACCGGATGGCATGTAGGCATTCCCGCGGGGGTCGCGTATGGCGTGATCCTCCAGGCGGTCGAGGTGTCGACCGCCGTCCTGATGGGCATGCCGGCGCTGGTCAAGGAGGGCACGTCGTGGCGCGAGGTCCGTCTGCGCGCGATGCACGCGGCGCCGGTCAAGCTGCCGAGTCGCCCGGCACGCTCGGGCTCCCGCCGCGGGTCGAGCATCAAGGCCGAGGGCTAGCGCCGGCGCGAGCGGCGAACGGTCCTACGCGCCGGCCATCGCCGGTTCGTCGTCCGACGCGGTGAGCGGGTCGTCGTCGCTCAACGTCGCCAGCCGCGTCGGGTCCTTGTCGGTCCCGGCGATCAGCTCGTCGTCAGCCTGCCGCGGGGTGCGCGGCAGCATCCCCGAGCGCATCCCGAAGTAGACGGCCTGGGGATGGTGGGCGACGATCGCGAGCGTCGACTGCTCGGGTTCGATCGCGAAGCCGCCCGACAGGCGCAGGCCGATCGAGGCCGCGTCGAGCAGCGGGAACACCTTGGCCAGCTCGGCCTGCTCGGGGCACGACGGGTAACCCCACGAGTAGCGGCGACCCTGCGCCGCCCCGATCCCCAACTGGGAGCGGACCTTCGCGTGCAGCCACTCCGCCATCCCCTCGGCCGTCTGCACCCCGAGCCCATGGACGAAGAGCTGCTCGGCGAAGGATCCATCAGCCTCGAGTGAGGCCATCAGCTCGGTCACCTCAGCGCCGGCAGTGACCGCCTGCAGGGCGACTACGTCGGGCTCGGTGCCCAGCGGCCGGTAGAAGTCGGCCAGGCAGATCCGGTCGTGGCGGGGCTGGCGCGGGAACACGAGCCGTGTGAGCTCGTGCTCGCCGGGCGCGTCGGGGTCCCAGACGACCAGCTCGTTGCCGTCGCTGTTGCAGGGGAAGTACCCGAGCAGGGCGCGCGGGCGCAGGTAGCTCTGCTCGCTCCACATGCGCTCGAGCCGCGGCTGAAAGTCCTCGCGCAGCAACTGGCTCCATTGCTCTCCCTTGACCCCGCGCCCACCCCAGTGCAGCTTGAACAGAACGTGCGTGTCGAGGTGGGGATAGACCTCGTCAAGTCCGACCTCGAGCTCGCGCACTCCCCAGAACGGCGGCTCCGGGATCGGATTGTCGGTGCGTGCGGCGCTGCGGATCGACGCATCGGTCACCGGCGGCGCGTCGTGGTCGACGACCGCGGGCTGCTCGCGAAGTTTCTGCGCCGCTGCCCGCGTCTTCGCGATCAGCCCCTGGCGCGCCTCCGGGTCGACGAGCTGATCCATCTTCGCCAACCCCTCGAAGGCGTCCTTGCAGTAGAACACCCCGGGCTCGTAGGTGTCATCTGATTCGGCCCCGTTCGGGTACAGGATCCGCAGGCCGAAGTTGCGATTGATCGCGGCGCCGCCGATCAGGACGGGGAACGGCAGCTGGCGCTCGTGGAGCTCCTGGACGCATGCGGGCATCTGCTTCGAGGTCGAGACCAGCAGCGCCGAGAGGCCGATCGCCGTCGCCTCGTGTTCGACCGCAGCGTCGAGGATCGTCGAGATCGGGACCTGCTTGCCGAGGTCGACGACCGTGTAGCCGTTGTTGGTCAGGATCGTGTTGACGAGTGACTTGCCGATGTCGTGCACGTCACCGAACACGGTCGCGATCACGACCGTGCCCTTGGTGTAGCCCTCGATCTTGTCCAGGTAGCGCTCGAGCTGGGCGACCGCGCGTTTCATCACCTCGGCGGACTGGAGCACGAACGGCAGGATCAGCTCGCCGGCCCCAAACTTGTCGCCGACCTCCTTCATCGCCGGCAGCAGCACCTCGTTGAGCGTCGGGACGGCGCCGATCTTCTCGACGCTCGCGTCGATCCACCCCTCGACTCCCTCTTTTTTGCGGCGCAGGATGTGGAAATGGAGCGCTTCCTCGGGCTCCATGCCCGCGGTCGGGTCGGCGGCGGCGCCGGCATCTGACTCCTGCGGTCCCTTGGCCTCGAAGTGGGCGATGAAGCGTTCCAGTGCGTCATCGCGGCGGTCGAACACGAGGTCGTCGGCGAGCTCGCGCTCGGCCTCGGGAATCTCGGCGTAGGGCGTGATGTGGTTGGGGTTGACCATCGCCAGGTCGAGGCCCGCCTCGACGCAGTGGTGCAAGAAGACGCTGTTGAGTACCGAGCGTGCCGGCAGCCCAACGCCGAAGCTGACGTTGCTGACCCCGAGCGACGTCTTGACGCCCGGGAGCTCCTCCTTGACCCGGCGGATGCCCTCGATCGTCTGCACCGCGCTCGGGCGCCACTCCGGGTCGCCGGTCGTGAGCGTGAACGTCAGGCAATCGAAGATCAGGGCCTCGCGATCGAGCCCGTGCTCGTCGCAGCACAGCTGCGTGATCCGCTGGGCGACCTCGAGCTTGCGGGCCGCCGTCTTGGCCATCCCGACCTCGTCGATCGTCAGCGCGATGACCGCGGCGCCGTGGGCCTTGGCGAGTGCAGCGACGTGATCGAGCTTGGCGCGGCCGGCCTCCAGGTTGACCGAGTTCACGATCGCGCGCCCCGGGATCTGCTCGAGCGCCGCCTCGATCACGTCGGGCTCGGTCGAGTCGATCTGGATCGGCGAGGGTAAAGACAGCGAGATCTTCTTGACGATCTCCCGCATCTGGTTCGCCTCGTCCTGGCGCTCGGTCAGCGCCACGCAGACATCGAGCACGTGCGCGCCGCCGGCCACCTGGTCCTCGGCGATGACCAGCAAGCCGTCGTAATCATCGGCGAGCAGCAGTTCCTTGGCCTTGCGCGATCCCTGGGCGTTGACGCGCTCGCCGACGAGCGTCGGTCGCGGATCCTGCACGAGCGGCGTGGCGGCGATCATCGAGCTCGCGTGGGGCGGCCTGGCGGCGGGCCGCGGCGGCGGGATCGAGCCCTTGACGCGCTCGGCGAGCGCCCGGATGTGCTCCGGCGTCGTGCCGCAGCAGCCGCCGACGATGCCGACGCCGTAGCGCTCCACGAACTCCCCGAGCACGTTGGCGAGCGGCTCGGGTTGCTCGGGGAAGATCGTCTCGCCCTGCGGCCCCTGGATCGGGATCCCGGCATTGGGGATGCAGTGGACCGGGACCGAGCTGAACTCCCCCAGAAAGCGGATCGCGTCGCGCATGTCCTCGGGGCCGGTCGAGCAGTTGAGCCCGAGCGCGTCGACGTCGAGCCCCTCGATCGTCGCCAGCGCGGAGCTGATATCGGTCCCGAGCAGCATCTTGCCGCCCTGTGGCAGAAGCGAGATGCTGCACTGGATCGGGACGGCGCGTCCTGCGTCCCCGCAGGCACGGCGCACGCCGAACACCGCCGCCTTGAGCTCGAGGATGTCCTGGGTCGTCTCGATGATCACCAGGTCGACGCCGCCGGCCAGCAGCCCGGTCGCCTGCTCGGCGAACACCTCGACGAGCTCGGCGAACGTGATCTTGCCGAGCGTCGGGTCATCGCTGGCGGGCAGGAATCCCGTCGGGCCGATCGCGCCGGCGACGAACCGATGCTCCCCGGCCGCCCGGCGGGCGATCTGCGCCGCCTTGAGGTTGATCTCGTGCGTGTGCTCCTCGAGCCCCCATTCGGCGAGCTTCAGCCGCGAGGCCTGGAAGCTATCTGTCTCGAGCACGTCCGCCCCGGCCTCGAGCATCGAAGCATGGACGCCCTCGATCACGTCGGGCCGGTTGAGCACCAGCACTTCGTGGCAGCGCCCGGGCAGCCGGTAGTCAAGCTCGAGGCTCAGCTCGAACTGCTCGAGCGTCGCGCCCATGCCGCCGTCGTAAACGATCGTTCGCTCGTGCGCCGCGGCGAGGAAGTCGCGCATCCGCGGCATGGTACTAAACCTTGACAGAGTCGTGGCAAGGTTTGCGCGGCGCGCGGCGCGCGGCGCGCGGCGGTGCGCGGCGGGGCACTCTCCACGCGGCGTGGAAAATCCCACGCGGCTCCCGGGATCTTCCACGGAAAGCGCGTCAGGCGGGGCAGGCGCGGAAGATCCGGCCGGTGCTGCCGGATTTTCCACGTTCTGTCGTGGAGGCAATCCGTGGCTCCGAGCGCATCCCGAGCCTCGAAAGCGCTTGCACGCTTGCTGGTGGTCTGCTAATCTGCAAGCACAAGCACTGACCGAGATCCAGGAGCAAATAAGACTATGGCAACCACCCATACCAAGAACTCAGGCCCCACGATCGACGCCGCTTTTGAGCGTGCGACCGAGGCCAGCGAGCAGTTCGCCGCCGCGAGCCGCAAGGCCGGCAATCTGTACCTCGACTCCTACGAGAAGGCCGTCGACCGCGCGATCGAGCTCGAGCTCAAGCTCGCCGGCGCGACGCAGCAGGAGTGGCTCAAGAACCTGATCGAGGTCCAGGCGGACTTCGCTCGCGAGCTGACCAACTCGTACACGAGCACCGCGCGCACGTTCCTGAAGTAAGAGGCGCGTCACCTTATCGCCGCTCGGCTTCGACGAGCCGACAGCGGCAAGTGGAAGAATCAATGGCACCGGCTGAGTTTGTAGCCGGTGCCATTTTTTTTTAGGAGGTCAGGATGACTGCTGTGACGCCGCGTTTGCCGGTTGCTTCGCCGGCTTCTGGGGGGCTGCTCGAAAGCTGGTTCGACGGTTGGGCGGCGGCGGCAGAGGGGGTGACTGACTGTCTGGCCGCCGGCTGGCGCGCGACGCCGGGGCCGCTCGACGTCGGCCGCTGGCTGACGGTGGCGGGCTCGCGCCGCCGCCCGGGGTGGGCGTCGCCACACGAGCTCGTCTATGAGTCGCCGCTCGCGCGCCTGCGCGACTTCTCGTCCGGCCCGGCGCGCGGCGTGCTGCCAACGCTCGTCCTGCCACCGCAGGCCGGGCACGACTCGTGCATCGTCGACTACTCGCGCGACCAGAGCCAGATGCGGACGATCGTCGCGGCGGGCCTACGGCGCGCTTACACGCTTGATTGGGTCCCGGCCAGCGCGCAGACCGCGCGGGCGTCGATCGAGGACTACATCGACGCCGTCGACCGCGCCGTCGAGCACTGCGGCGGCCGCGTCAACCTGATCGGTGACTGCCAGGGCGGCTGGCTGGCGACGATCTACGCGGCGCTTGCGCCCGAGCGCGTCAACACGCTCACGATCGCCGGCGCGCCGATCGACTTCCACGCGGGAGAACCGGTGATCGGCGAGGTCCTGCGGTGGCTGGCGCCCGACGGGGACGTGAGCTTCTACGAGGCGCTCGTCAACGCGGGTGGGGGCGTGCTCAAGGGCCGCCACATGCTGTCGGGCTTCATCATGATCCAGCCAGGGGCCGAGATCTCGCGCCAGCTCGAGCTGTTGTGGCACCTCTCGGACGCCAAGTACGTGGCGCGCTACAGCGAGTTCGAGGACTGGTTCAAGCACACCCAGGACATCCCGGGCGCCTTCTATCTGTGGATCGTCCGGCGCCTGTTCACCGACAACGCACTGATCGCCGGCGCGCTGGAGGTGGCCGGCCGCAAGGTCGCGCTCGAGCGCCTTGACATGCCGCTCTATCTGCTCGCCGGAGCCACCGATCACATCACGCCGCCAGACCAGGTGTTCGCGCTCGCCGACTACGCATCGACGCCCGCCGACCAGGTGCGGCGCCGGATCACGACGGGCGGGCACCTCGGGTTGTTCATGAGCCATGAGGCGCTCGCCGAGCACTGGCCGCCGCTGCTCGAGGAGGTGGCCGCGAGGTCGAGGACCTCGACGGCCCGGCGCTCGAGTCCGGCGAGCCGGTAGGGTCGCAGCGCGCGAACCTGCCGCTGCCACCGAGGCGGTAGGGTCGCAGCGCGAAAACGCCCGCCGTCCGCCGCGAGCCGGCGGTGAGCGGCAAATCAGCTACCGGGAGGTCCGCGATGATCGTGATGTTTTCCGCCCGCCGTCTGAAGCCTGGAGCCTGGGAGCAGTTCCGCCGGGCCTGGGACCCGGGCGATGACCCGCCGCCCGGCATGCAGCGCGCCTACCACGCCCGCAACATCCGTGACGAGGACGAGATCATCTCGTTCGGCATCTTCGACATGTCAGAGGAGGAGTACCGCCGCTGGCGCGAGGAGGCCGATGCAAGCGAGAACGAGCGCCAGGATCGCCTTTCGGCGTTCGTCGAGAACGACCATGTGTCGGGGGTCTACGAGGTGATCGACGAGGTGCAGCCGTAGCCGCCTAAGGCGCCGTGGCGATGCCGGCCCGCCGCGATTGAGGGTGGGCCGGCGCCGCGTTCTGTGGCAAACCACCCCACGGCCCGATGACCTGGGCGCGTTCGTCGGGCTGAGCCCGACGGATGTGGCAAACCAGACGGCGCCACGCGACCTTGGCGCAAAACGCGGGGTGTGTGACTCGCCGAGCGCTACCGGCGGCGGCTACCGTGCGCTACCGGCCCCGGCTACCGTGCGGTACCGGCCCGGCTACCGCGCGGTCCAGCCCTGGTCCATCGTCACCGGCACGCCGGTGAAGGCGCGGCCGCCCGGGCCGGCCAGAAACGTGACCACCTCCGCAACCTCATCGGGCTCGATCAGCCGCTTGACGGCATGGGGCGCGAGGATCACCTGCTCGAGCACCTCGTCCTCTGAGACCGAGTGCACGCGCGCCTGATCGGCGATCTGCTTTTCGACCAGGGGAGTGCGGACATAGCCGGGGCAGACTGCGGTGGCCGTAATCCCGACCTCGGCGCCCTCCAGCGCGAGCGTCTTGACGAGGCCGAGCACGCCGTGCTTGGCCGACACATATGCGGCCTTGAAGGGCGATGCGAC
>Ga0210385_10002818_pt1 | contig 10419 bp, 10 predicted proteins | sample IncBWH26OmetaG_FD_160107 | JGI IMG/M metagenome (GOLD analysis project Ga0210385, IMG submission 160107) | Forest soil microbial communities from Barre Woods Harvard Forest LTER site, Petersham, Massachusetts, United States - Inc-BW-H-26-O ... | reverse complement strand
AGCAGTCCCGGCGGTGATCGGCGCGGGAGTAGGCCACGTGATCACCGGCGCCGCCTTGTTGATCTGCAGATTCACGTGCGCCGATGCGGTCGTGTAGTGAGTCGTATCGGTCGGAGTAAACGTCACCGACAGTGTCTGAATACCCGCGGGGAGCACTGCGCCCGCTGCCGGGTTATAGGCGAACGTTCCTGCCACGTTGGCCGTTGCGTTGAGCTGCGTCGCACTCAGCGGCGTTCCGTACGTGATTGCGGCAGGCGTGGCCCACGTGATCGTCGGAGTTGTCAGCGCATTCACCGTCAGGCTCGCCGTCGCCGTCTTGCCGTTGTCGGTGCCCGTCACCGTGTGCGCACCGGCGACCGTCGCCGTGCAGGTCGCTCCCGTGCACGATCCGTCCGGAGTAATGGTGAACGTAGTCTGCGACGTCGCGTCGCCGATGCTGTTATTGAATCGATCAAAGCCGGTTGCAGTGTAAGCCTGGCTGCCGCCTGAAGCGATACTCGCCGTCGCCGGTGCGATCGTGATGTGATCCAGCGGGCCGGGAACGGTCCACGTCACCTGCACCGGAGTCGCGGTCACCGAGCCGATGCTCGCTTGAATCACATCGGTTCCGGAGCCGCCGTTGTCCGTATAGGTGAACGCCGCTGTCCCGGTGCTGTCGGTCGAGATCGGACCCGACGGTCCGACGTTCGGACCGGAATTGAATGCAAAGAACACCGGAATGTTGGGAATCGGATTATTGTTCGAATCCGTTACGGTAGCGGTGACAGTAGCGGTAGTGCCCTCGGGCTCTGAAGCCGTGGCGGGCGAGAGCGCGATCGAATTAGCAGTCGCTGGCGCAGGAATCGACGGACCCACCGCGACCAGTTGCGTCACCGCGTTGCCATCCTGGTCCGTGAAGAAAGGCAGCGTAGACGACGGCTCCAACGTATTTGCGAAGTCTGCATCGCCCAATGGAGGCGCGAAGGCCGACACATCGTACATCACCGTAATCGATTGGTTCGGAGCGATAGTGATGAATTCACTCGTCAATGGAATGGTCGGCAACAACGGATTTCCCGGAGTGACCGTCTGAAAATCGCTGAGCAACACGGCGGAGTTCGGGAACAGCTTCGAGAGAGCGAGATTCGCACCGCCGGCCGCCAATGCGCTGATGGTCGAATTATTGAGCAGGAACTGCGGCGTTTGCAACCCGCTCGCTGCAATGGTGTTGGTGAACGCAGTTGCGTCGAAAACGTAGACTCCCGCCGTGACCGTTCCACCGCCTTGCTGGAATGTACCAGTCAATTGCGAGTTGATTTGAAACGTCAAGCTGGCGTTGCTGGTGTTGGTCCACGTGCGATAAGCCACGCCGCGCCCCGCGCCATTCCCGCAGGTACCCGGAGTCCCAATGCATGGACCGGACGTATCTGCATACGCGCCCGCATCAAGCTGGTTCGGAGTCAATCTGCCTCGTGCGTAGGACCAACCCGCTGGAATATAGAAGTTCCATGGAGCCGTATTGGCAATGCCGTCGCCGCCCAGAATGGCATCCTGCGTTGTGAACGGAAGCCCAAACACCGTTCCTGCCATGATGACGCGTGCCGCCGTTCCGTAAGCCAGGCTTGGGAACGTGGTTCCCAACACGCGCATGCCGATGTCAAATGGCGTCCCGTTATAAAGCTGATTCAGCCAGTTGAGATTGCCGCTGACATAGTACGCATAGGTGGGAAGCGGGTTCGGCGCGCCCGACGCCATCCCGGCGTTGAAGTTGCCCACTGCCGGCTCAAACGACAGCCAATATGTGCCCGCCGCAAGCACCGGATAGGGCTCGCTGAATTGGAACGGAATCCAGGTCTGCGTCAAGCCAGTGCTTGTCTCGGTGAAGGTTTGGGAGAAGATGTCCAACCCGGGAACGATGTTGTTATACAGGCCTTGCTGATTTCCCGAGTAGAGTTTGACGTTGATGTTTCCTGGCTGGAAAATGTCCATCCAACCTTCAACCGATTGAATAGACGCCGCCTGGTCCAGCACGAATTGGCCGGCCAGGAAATCGAAGTTGTTGCTGCCCGTGTTGAATAGCGACCACGACGTCGATGAACTCGAACCCGCCCCCGTATCGATCAACGTGGCCGCGCCCTGCGCAGGTGAGCCGCTCAGGCGCATGCCCTGGCTGGTCGCCTCTGTAAACCAGCCGGAGTTGAGGCTGTTATAAACGGCGTAGTCTTCCAGCGGGGTCGGCTCACCACCCGGCACGCTGTAGGAAATCGTGGAGTTCGGCACAGGCTCAAACGAAAGCCAATAGGTGTTGTTTGCATCGAGCACCGTTTGTTGCGTGAACGTGAAAGTGACCCAGCCACTGGTAGTTTGATTGGGCATCGTATAAGTCTGCGAGAGGATGCTGGCGCCCGGAAGACCGCCATTATCGGCACGTATCACCACCGCCAACTGGCCGCCTGTTGATGGCGCCTGCACCCAGAGCTGCGCTGAAGAGATGGAATACGACTCAGTGAGCGTAAATTGTCCCGCTATGTCTTGAAACTGCGAGCCGCCTCCGCATGGCGCGCCGCATAGAAGAGGCGCCGAAGTGCCCGTCGGCTGCCCTGTATCAAATATTAATGTCGTCTGTGCCATAGCGCTGCCTGCCGCAAGCAGGACCACCATGGCAAATACAAAGAAAATAGTCTTGCGAAGCCGGAATGTCATCACGATTCCCCTGTGCGTCGGTGGATTCGGGTTGGCTTGGGCGCGCGATGCGCCGCACTTTCCCGTTCACCACACATTGCGTAACGAAGCGCCGAAAACCGTCATGAAGGGCAAATGGACTGTCCGCGAATTGGGTGCTGGCAGTACCGTACAACTCAGGCGCTATCTAAGCCCGCGGATGTGATAGCGTTAAAATCGGTGCGAATTCCTGCTCTGATGGTCCTCTCTGCCGAAGCAGATAGGGTCTGGCGTGATTACAACGGCAGCCACTATCGTTCGTAGTTCGTCCCGGGATAGGGAACAACAGGGAGTTAGATAGGTCGAAAACAGCGGGGGACCATCTCGTTACTCACTGAGCCGACCATGATCCCGCTGTCGCTCCTGCTCGCGCGTCCCGATGATCGGCCCTCAGGCTTACCGAATCACCGCTAGATAACGATAGAATGGCCGAGGCCAGCAACAAAATCCCTTCCGTAGACTGGCGTTATGTCCACCGAACGCTCGAGGGTGCTCACATTTTTCGGTTCAGTAGTTGAATCCAATGACATCGACGTCTTGCGGAAGAAGCTCCAGCCGCGATTCGATGCGCCGGCGCCACGAATTGCGGGCGGAGCAGCGGCGCAAAGCGGCAGACGTATCGCGTGAGGCAGGCGTGAACGCGTATACGATTTACGCCTGGAAGGCGAAAAGATTACGTGCAGCAGCAGCGGTGCGAAGCGGGAGATGTTCGTGCCCGCTGGCGCGCCCCCGTGGCGCGCAAGTGGACCTCGGCTAGGCGCCGGTGGTGATCGGCGGCACTCGTCAGAGGTGTCGCACTGCTTTAGTTCTCATCCATCTTTATCTCCCCACTTATTCGGATCATCGGTTTTTGGCCGGTTGGTTCCGAGCGTCAGATCCGATATACGACCGATGCTGACAATGACGGGGCCCTTATCGTCCACGGGCTCTGTTCTACATCTGGGCTCGCTTGACGCCTCTTCGCGTTGAGGCCTCCTCTTGAACAGCTTTCTCATAGTTTTATGACCTCTCGGCATGCGATCATATCACATGATTTGGATAAGACATCGCACCGGTCTTCAACTATTTTCGAAGCGCTGGGTTGCTGAGCGACGTAGGCATGATTAGCAGAAGACCCTCTCCTAAAACCCATAGTCACCGGCTACCGAGCATCAAACCTCACAGCAGGAGTCTGGCGTCTTTCAGAAATCAGCATGCCGGCAACAAAATAGTAGTCTGCGGCTGCGGCAGATCTCTGACCACCTTTCGACAGCATGACCGAGTCGTAACAATAGGTGTAAACGACGTCGGCAGGTTGTTCGACCCAGATTACTTGGTGCTAGCCGATCGCCCATCTGATTTTACTGAAGACAGGATGCAATACGTCATGAATTCAAATGCCCGTTATATCTTTACATATCTTCCTGACATTTTGAAGGATCGTAATAATGTAATACGCTTCAGACCAGGAAAGCTAAACGGTACGAATTTTTTGAACCCCTCGGTCCTTCACTACACGAATACTTCGATCTATATGGCCCTATGCCTTGCAGTACAGATGGGCGGCTCACCGATTGGCATCATTGGCTTCGATCTTACTCGAGATCACTTCTTTGCGAACACAGGTGAGCATAAACTCGTTGGCATATTGAATCTGATCAACATGCAATTTTCTCGCCTGAATCGTGCGCTGAAAGCGAGCAGTATTTCAGTGTTCAACCTGAGTCACGAAAGCCGCATAACTGCGTTTACAAAACTTTCGTTGAAACGTTACATGCTCACCAAGTGATTGGCTCGCGATATATGGAGCTACACTCAAACTCGTCAAGCCAGACACTGCCTTGACAAAGCTTTTGGATCACAGTCAATGAGGTCAGCCAATTGTGAGAAGTTATACCAATCCGCACGCATTCGTCATGCCGAAATCGATGGGCTAATCGTGGTGATGGATCTGGAAGAGGAGCAATATCATATTTTTGACGAACAGGCCACTGCGATGTGGCATGAAATTGTCCGTACAGCGGGCAACACCAATGATGCGATGAAGGGCGTACTGAGCCGGTTGTCAGGAGATTCGGACACAATCCAAAGTCATTTCAAGTCATTTGTTGCGCAGTGCATCGATCGGAGGTTCTTGTCTCCCGAGGAGCCTGTGGCAAATGATCTACGGGATCGCGTCGCGACGAGCCCTATGCGGTCCTCATGCTTGCCTTTCCGGGCCTGTTGGAGCCTATTCCTAACGGGGGCTTCTTTAAAGATACGGGGGTTCCGCCGAACTTACGAAGATTTTGGAACACTCCGGCATTCGCTTCGTTCCGTTTCTGCCGACCTTTTATTGGCCAAAGCAACGCAGGCATTCTTGTGGGCCGAAAACGTGATTCAGTTCAGCAAGATGCCCGATGATTGCGTGCCTCGTTCGCTCGCATTGTTCAGGTTTCTACGGACGATTGGATTACCCGTAGTACATCGCATAGGAGGTAGGCGCTTTCCGACATTCACCATGCACGCATGGGTAGAGTACGATGGCAGGGCTATTCTGGATGATCCGCTCGAAATAGAAAAGGACGTCATTTTGTCGTCGCTGCCGACCCGAATAAGTTATTGGAACTGAATACAGCACTTGGTGACCGCGATGACTCAACAGTCTACAAATTCAGGATTCTTTGGCCAAGTTCATATCGCGGACGTCCCTCACTTCAGCTCGGCTCCGCAAGCCAAGCCATATTTATCTTGCAAGGTGGTCTACCGCGGCTACATTGCCAATAGGCAGGAACTCGTCGATCTTTTGCGCCTTTCTAGTGAAGATGTAAGTATTGCCGGTATGTTCGTCGCCGCATATAGGCGCTGGGGCGCTGAACTACAGCGATACGTGCTTGGCGAATACTGTGTTGCCATTTTCGACGAACTGCTTCAGATCTTGTTACTAACTCATGATGCCGTCGGCTTGCGACCTCTTTACTACAAACGTCTGGAAGGGGGGATTGTCTTCTCCTCGCACCCTGCCCTTTTGGCGCCCGAGGGTGCAAAACCGGATCTCGATGAGCAGTTTGTAGCTGCATATCTGGTGTATGGGCATCACTATGGCGACCGTACCGTTTATCTGGATGTCTTGCGATTAGGCGCCGGCCAGACCCTGCTATGGTCGGGCAATGATGTGCGCATCCTACGAACCTGGACGCTGGCCAGCATAAAGCCCATCGGATATAAAAGCCCCAGTGATTATGACGACCACTTCCTTGAGTTGCTCCAAAAAGGAGTGCGAGCCGCTTCAGATGGGAAAACATGGGTTGAGCTTTCCGGCGGCCTGGATTCGTCGTCGGTAGTGTGTATCGCAGCCGCTATGGGCGGCAAAGAGATCGAGGCCATCAGTGTCATTTATTCCCAATCAATAACAGCAGACGAAAAAGAATGGGCCGACGAGGTGCTATCGCTCCTGAGTATCCGGGGTCACTTTATCGACGGAGACCACGCAAAAGCGTTCTCTACGCTTCCGGACCGCTTCGTTGAAGAGCCAACGCGCACCTCGAACAACTGGCTCCTTTTTATGCGCTACGAAGAGCTCATGCAAGCCCATGGCGCCTCCGTCCTGCTGTCGGGCCTTGGCGGGGATCAGGCGCTTTACGGCGAAGCCCAAATTCCGATCTATCTGGCAGACCGGTTTGTGCGTTTTAACGTAGCAGGGATATGGACAGAATTAACCAGGTGGCAGCAGTCGCGGCCAGCGCAACGATCCAAAAGATTCATGTTTTCACAGAGCGTCATACGGCCTCTGATTCGATATTTCACAGGACGCTCCTTGATCGGCGGTATTCCAGGAGGGGTGCCGTGGCTTAACTCAGAGTTTAAGAGTCGGATAGGAATTGACCCCGGACGCATCCCAGGCGCGAGTCCCAGGATGCCTAATGTAATGGGACAGCTCTACCATGAGCGGATATCGCAGATCTCGCTCGTCAGCGGCCAACTATCGAATCAGTTAACTACGAAATATGAAGTTCGGTATCCGCTACTCTATCGCCCTTTGATCGAATTCATGTACGCATTGCCGCCTGAACAACAGATTCAGCCTGGGCAAACTCGCAGTTTGCAGCGGCGGGCCCTTGCTGGAATCCTACCTGAGAAGATACGAATGCGACGAGACAAGAAAGGACCTGACGAGTCCTTGTTCAAGGGCCTAAGGCTAAACAAATCGATGCGTGCCCTTCTGACTGATTGCCCTCAAGTTGTGCAGCGCGGTTTTGTAGATGCGCATCGCTGGAGCGAGGCCGTTCAGCTTGCGAGTCTTGGACACGTTAAGGCGATTCGAAGCTTTCTCTCGACCACGAGTCTTGAAATGTGGCTGCAACAATTTGCTAAAGGGACAAGAGAGCCTGCGCCCTCGGCGGCACCCCGGCGAGATTTTGATCATTCAGTGCAATCGGGCTAGTGATGGACTCAGTCCAGCTGGGTGACGGGCTGGACCGGAATGGGGCTGAACGAGATGACGCCAACGAGCGAGACGCTATACAACGGGAAGAACCGATTGGGTCGTCGCCGTACGATCCGGCGGGGAACATGACCGCGCTGCTGCCGGGCGGAGCGATGCAGTTCCGCTACGATGCGGAGAACCGGCAGATAGCGGAGACGAACTCGGGCGGGTTGAGCGCGACGTATGTGTACGATGGCGACGGAAAACGGGCGGAATTGCGGGACGGAGTGGGCAGTTTGGGGCGAGTAACAATGTAAGTCAGAAGTTTACGGGCAAAGAACGGGATACCGAAACGAGTCTGGACTTCTTCCAGGCCAGATATTTTGCGGCGGGCGTGGAGCGGTTCTTGAGTCCGGATTCAGCCGCCGACGAAACATTATCGGTTCCAATTCCCTACGCTGACCTTCAGAATCCTCAATCCCTGAATCTCTATAGCTACGTCCAGAACAATCCGCTTCGCTTCACGGATCCGGAAGGACACGACTACCGCGTCTGCGTTAACAACGGAAACGGAACGCAAAACTGCCAAACCTTGAGTGACGACCAGTATCAATCGCTGTACCACCAACAGAACGGGAAACAGGGAATCAACCTTCCTGGCGGTCCAGCAGGTGGAAATATCACGTGTGGCGGCACCCCTTGCGGTTCGGTTAGCTACACCGAAAACAGCCTTTATGATCCTCTTCCCCGCATCGTTGTCGGAGCTATGGGAGGGCAAGCTGCCGGACTTGCTTTCAAGGGCGTCGGTGGTCTGATTGCCGGCCTATCGGGGAGAACGGCGGGCGTGGCGATGAGCGAAACCGCAGGCCAAGCCGTTGCCAAAATCCTGCTCACCGGCGGCGGTAAACAAGCTGCTAAGGAAGTAGTGGAAGGCTTGGCCGAGGGTGCGCAAAAAGCGTCAGCCAAGCGGGCTGTGGCAGCTGCAACCAAGAGTGAATCCATATCGATCTCACAGTCGGCTGATGGAGCGCTCACCATAACCAGAACACGACCGGGCTTTGACGAATCGCAGACGTTTACAAAGAGCATTGATGCAAGTGGTAATTCGGCCACCGTTCAGACGGCTCACGATGCTGCTGGGAATCTGGTGCACTATGACCCCAAGAACTGAGCTTCCCGCGCTAACACCGGATCAGTTCGAGGTGCTACGGCGGTTCGTAGTTTTTGAAGCCCGGATTGAGGATATTCGTCGTAGCCTTGCCGGGATTTTTGACTTCGATCTAGACGCGGAACGGCGAACTGCGAACTCGCATTTTGAAGTGCCCGAACCAGGGATCTTGGTGACCAGAGATCACATTGCGAAGGCGCTTGAGCGGGAGCAACGGGGGGGTATATCCCAGCGAGAGCTTATCGATTGGGCAACCATGCTCCTGTTGAATGATGCGTATCAGCTCGATCCAAGCGAGGAGGAATTCGTTGCAGAGTGGCTGAACCGCATAAGCTACAACTTTGATCCCACGTGAGTTTCCCCGAGGGAGACGCTGGGGCAGTTGTTTCCGACGCTGAACCAGGCGTCTACGGCGACGCCATACAATCCGTGGGTGGTGGCGACGGTGGTGCTGGCGGACGAGAACGCCAACTTAATAGCGCGGCATGATTACATACCGTTTGGCGAAGAGATACCGGGCGGAATCGCGGGACGGAGTGGGCAGTTTGGAGCCTCGGATAATGTGACGCAGAAGTTTACCGGCAAAGAACGAGATACGGAGACGAGCCTGGATTACTTTGGGGCCAGGTATTACGGGGCGGGCCTGGGAAGGTTCATGAGTGTGGATCCAGGAAATGCGAGTAGCAGCAGTGTGGATCCGCAGAGCTGGAATGGATATGTGTACGCCCGCAACAATCCGTTGTTATACACCGATCCCGATGGGGAAAACTACAACGTCTGTGATGCGCAGGGACAGAATTGCCGTAGCTTCGATGACCAGACATGGGCGAGTTTCAGGGATGCAAACGGAATCCAACAAGCTGGCGACGGTACACTTTCCGTCACAAATGACAACGGCAGCCAGACAAGGATTGGAAACGCCCAGTATTACGATCCAACAGCAGGGAATGCGGTTGCATTTTTGAACCGGAGCATTGGCGCCCTTGCGCTTAATTATGTAACTGAACTGGCGGGACCTCTTCTAGGAACCGCCCTTAGGGGCGGTCGGATAACGAGCCTAGGGCTTAAAGGAGCCGCTGAAACTGCAAATGTGGCGTCAAAAGCCGCCGAGGCGTCCAAGATTATTTCACAAGCCCTCTCGACTGTTGGCAATCAAAGCGTCAGGGTGAGCAGTCGTGCAGTGGCCGAAGAGGCTGCAGCCGACTTTGTTGGTCCTGGTGCTCGCGCGATATCAGACAGGTCCACCGGCCAGGCCGTTGGCCAGATCAGCGCCGACGGAACTCGCGTCGCGCGTTACACAAGGGCCGAGAGCCCGGAACCCTACCTCAACTTCGAAAACAAAGCAACGGGCGCCAACCTTCACGTTCGGTGGTAATCATGAGTGGTTCAGATTTAAGCACTCTAAAATCTCACGTTGATCGCGTAGCCAAGATCCACACTCTGGATGGTGAGGTAATCGTGGCTAAGATACTCTTTGTTTCGGAGTCGGAAGAGGATGTAATTTACGACCTTGTCTCGACGAACAGGGAGTCTCAGTACGAAAAGCTGGACCAGCAGCCCGCATATCGGATTCGGTTCGAGGAGATAAGCGCCGTGGAGGCTATCGATGGGCCCGCGAATCCGCCCGTCCAATAGCGCTCATTCCGGTTCGCATTCTACGCTCTCGAATAACGCATGACCAAATTCGCGTCAGGGCCAAGTCCTTCGGGCGCCCACGGCGACCTTGACCCGAACCCGCGGCCACCAAACGAACTGTGCGCTGGAATGATCCGTTGGGGCACGTGACGGCGAGCAACCAGGTGACGGGCAGACGTACGGGTTCACTTACGCTTACAACCTGGCGGGAGCGCTGATGCAGGAGCCGTATCCGTCGGGCCGGTTGATTTCGACGTTGTATAACAACCTGAGGTGGGAGACCGGGGTGGCGGGGAGTTACAACGGGACTGGGACGAGTTACGTAGGAAATGTGAGTTACTGGCCGCACGGGCGCTGGAACGGTATCAGTATGGCAACGACCTGTGGCGGGGCGATACTTTCAACAGTCGGCTGCAGAGCAATTGCCTGTGGGACACGATTGCTCTGAGCCCGTCGGCGTACCTGTTGGTGGAGTGCAGCATGAACTGGGGTACGACGAACAATAACGGGAATCTGCTGGGGATGACGGTGC
>Ga0210385_10002812_pt1 | contig 10434 bp, 8 predicted proteins | sample IncBWH26OmetaG_FD_160107 | JGI IMG/M metagenome (GOLD analysis project Ga0210385, IMG submission 160107) | Forest soil microbial communities from Barre Woods Harvard Forest LTER site, Petersham, Massachusetts, United States - Inc-BW-H-26-O ... | reverse complement strand
AGGTTCGCGGGAGGTGCTCAGTTCACGATGGGTAACGACGTGCGGTTTCGAGGCGCTCTTTGCGTCTACGTGATGATCAACGAGGCATCTTCGCCATGAGTTGGCTATTTCTTCGAATCGGGATGGTGGATTCTCGCCCCCGGCATTCGGGTCAACACGGTCTTGCTCAGATAGAGCGTCTGTCAAAGGGTCGATACGTTGTTGAGCTGCTGTGGCCATGCGGATGATTCGTCCAACTCTCCACGTACGCCCAATTTATGTTCGAAGCGTTTCACCGGCCCCGGTTGGCTCTGCCAGATGCACGGCCGCCCGCCCAAGGCTTCGAATCAATAAGGTACCTCCGCTATCCCGTCCGTTCAAGTAACGCTTCTTTCAACTCCCGAAATAATTTAGCTTTGCATGGTTAACGCGCCAACCACAATGCATATCGAATGGCCTGAAACATCGGCCACCGGCAGTGCACCCGCAGGACGCGATACCAATAAAGGATCGAATGTTGCCGCATGACTCTCCTTTCCAATGCCAGAAATTAGCATTCTCAATTGCTTGGCCTGACCTTCCTCTTTTGATTTACAGGGCGGACAGAATTGACGCATCACAAGATGGAGGGATTTTTAACTACCCAAAGTGATATTTGCCTGCGCCATTGCAACCGCGCTAGTACCAGTAAAAAAGCGCTTGAAGCGCGGATTCGCTGCTTCGTGAGGCCCTTTTTGTGGTGTAAATCAGCAATCGGAAAAGAGTCTTCGTTTTGAGCGGAATCATGGTTCACGTGCGTACCACGAAAGTGGTAGCTCTGGATTCCGAGCAATGGGGACTTTATATTCCTCGACTCTTGTTACTTTAGGGAGAATAAAATTTCAGTTCTTCGAAAAATTCAGCGGGCAACTGAGCTGCGCACTGCGGGAAAGGTTATTTGTGAAACCGGGGTTGTTCGGCGCACTGATTCTTGTTCTGATTTGTTTGCAGGGCTCACCACGGAATGCACCCTCTTCCGCATCGCCGTCAGAATCAAACGAAAGCAGCAATGAGTGGGTCTTGAGCTGGAGCGACGAGTTTAATGGGCCAGACGGATCAGCACCCGATCCTGCCAAGTGGACGGTCATGGGCGGAGGTGGCGGCTGGGGAAACAATGAGTTGCAATACTACACGGCCGATTCCAGAAATGTTCGCCAAGAGAATGGAAAGCTCATAATCGTGGCACGAAAAGAAAATTTTCAGGGGCCAGACGGCGTTCGACGCAGCTACACTTCCGCGCGAATCTCGACACTGGGGCATTTCAGCCAAGAATATGGCCGCTTTGAAGCGCGAATCAAAGTTTCCAGGGGGCAAGGTGTTTGGCCTGCGTTCTGGCTGCTCGGAGGGGACTTCCCTACCAGGGGTTGGCCCGCTTGCGGCGAAATCGACATTATGGAAAACGTTGGCGAAAAACCAGCCACTGTCCTGGGGAGCCTGCACGGACCCGGCTATTTTGGCGAAAATTCACTCACGACGGCTTACACGCTTCCGCGAGGACGCTTTAGTGATGGTTTCCATGTCTTCGCTGTTGAGTGGCAGCCGCAAGTCATTCGCTTCTATGTTGACGAAGTGCTCTTTGCCACAAAAACGCCTGCCGACATCCCTGCTGGCAATCGCTGGGTCTACGACCATTCTTTCTTCATCCTCCTGAACCTGGCTGTTGGCGGGAATTTGCCGGGCAGCCCGGACAATTCGACAACTTTTCCGCAGCGAATGCTGGTGGACTATGTGCGCGTATACACACATAAGTAAGGCGGGAGGAGTGGGGGAGCGAGGGACTTCGAGACTTGTGCAGCAGACATCAAGATGCAAATCGCCAAGGATTGCTGTAGCCTCTTGCTATTCCTCAGACGGCAGTAGGAGCGCTCCGGGCCGCGTACCTTTGTCCGTCGCCGTGCAATCGGAGCACAGGAGCGGGCGGCATCGTCTTCTCATGAGGTTTGGGAGGGCCATTGCATAAAATGAACTGGCCTGGGCGCGTTTCGCGCTATCGGGATAACGCTCGCGGGATTGCGACCGTCCGAACCTTCCTAGCTTTTCTGATTGTTGCGCTCATCCTGCTCTCTGGCTGCGAAAGAGAAAACAAGATTACTGGTCTCACGGGGCCGGTCATTGAATTCTCGAGCGTTCCCCGGGCAGGCGCAGGCAGTCCTAGCAAGCTGACTACTATCGCGGGACGCGTCTATGGCGCCGAGCCAGGGCAAGAGATCGTGCTCTACGCTAACAGTGGAGACCGGTGGTGGGTACAACCGTTCACGGATCAGCCTTTCACCAAGATTGAGTCAGACTCAACCTGGAGCAGTCCTACTCATCCAGGAACAGAGTATGCAGCGCTGCTGGTTGGTCCGACGTTTCATCCCTCCACAACAACGGATATTTTGCCGACTCAAGGTGTATTCGCAACGGCCGTTATTCCAGGCGAATTGCCTTTCTGGCGTAAACGGTGGTTTCCGATCGCGTGTGTCCTGGCCGCCATGTTCATGGTGATTGGCTTGTACCGGCTTCGGCTGTATCAGCTGACTCGCAGAATGAATCTGCGTTTCGAAGAACGGCTGGCGGGGCGTATGCGTGTGGCGCAAGAGCTTCACGACACATTGTTGCAGGGGGTCATCAGCGCATCCATGCAACTGCACGTCGTAGTGGATCAGCTTCCCGCCAACTCGCCGGCGCAACCGGCACTGGGCAGGATTTTGCAGCTCATGGGTGAGGTGATTGAAGAAGGACGGAACACACTGCGCGGGATTCGCTCCTCCAGTGAAAGTCCCGACCACATGGAACAGGAATTCCTACGAATGCGCAACGAGCTTGGCACGGACGAAAGGGTTAATTTTCGCGTAGTGGTGGAAGGTTCACCCAGGCCACTGCAAAGGCCGATTCGCAACGAGATTTACAGCATCGGACGCGAAGCGATGGTCAACGCGTTCCGACACTCCGGCGCGAATAACCTGGAAGTAGAACTCGAATATGCAACGGATCGGATGACAGTATTGGTCCGCGATAACGGCTGCGGTATCGACCCGCAATTGCTTCGGGCGGGACGGGACGGGCACTGGGGACTGCCCGGTATGCGAGATCGCGCAAACAGGATGGGCGCATCGTTGAGAGTCTTGAGCGCTCCCTCGGCCGGAACGGAGATTGAGTTGTGCATTCCCGGGCACATCGCTTTTGGACCGCAAACTTTGGATACCCGCAACAACTGGGTTTCCAAGCTTTACTCCAGGAAGATGAAAGTAGGAAAATCCGTGGCGGAAAGCGGACGGCATTCATGAGCGCATCAACCGGCATTCGAATCCTCAGCGTGGACGATCACCCGTTGCTGCGCGAGGGCATCGCTGCGGTTATCAATAGCCAATCGGATATGCAGGTGATCGCGCACGCTTCCAATGCGCAAGATGCCATTCAGCTATTTCGCAAGCATCAGCCGGATGTCACGCTGATGGACTTGCGCCTTCCCGACAAGAGCGGGATCGACACGATGATCTCTATCCGGGCGGAATCGCCTGAGGCGCGCGTCATCATACTCACGACCTTCGAGGGAGATGTTGAAGTTCAGCGCGCCTTGGAAGCCGGCGCTCGCGCCTATTTGCTGAAAAGCATGCCCCCCAAGGAATTGGTCGAGGTGATTCGGCAAGTTCATGCGGGGAAGAAACGGATTCCTCCGCAAATCGCCGCACAACTTGCGGAACACATGAGCGATGAGTCATTAACCACGCGGGAGATCGAAGTTCTTACTCAGATCGCGGAAGGCAACCGCAATCGCGACATCGGAGAAAAGCTTTTCATAACAGAGGAAACGGTGAAGGTACACGTCAAACATATCATGGAAAAGTTGGCAGCAAGTGACCGCACACAAGCGGTTGCGATCGCGATTCGGCGCGGGATTATTCATCTGAAATAGATCCATACCAATCTAAGAAATACCTCGAAAGCGTTACGACAAGATACCGGAATTTCGGGAATCGCCAGCAGATCCAGTCGTCTACTGTGCGAACAAGGCATTTTAGCGTCTGTTGGGAGATGCACTCTGCAAAGGCTATTCTCGGCATTTCCAGGCGGCCCTCCTGGCATCGGACTCTTGATCTTACGGGCAGCGACCGGCGCCATATTGGCAGCTCAAGGACTGATCTGTCTTTTGTGGCATTCTCAGACGACATTGGGATTACTTGGCGCTGGAGTCTTGCTGGTGGTCACGGGCCTTTTTATTTTGATAGGTTTTCTAACTCCAATCTTTAGTCTTCTGGCCGCCGCGGAGTGCGTAAGCGTAGCGGTTCTTGGAATTTCCCGTTCTTGGAGTTTGCTTGACTCCAAACTGATCGTGCTCCAGGTGATCGCAGGCTTGATCGCTATTGCCTTTCTTGGTCCGGGAGCTTTCTCTTTCGATGCCCGTTTATTTGGCTGGAAAGAAATTGTGATTCCTGCCGCGCCGCACAAGCCGGAAGAGTAGCTTCAGAAGTTCTGCAACGATTACGTTCATACTCCCCGTCTCGAAGCTGGTACCAGGACGAGCGAGTCCTCCAATAGAGGTACGCAGCCCCCACCCTTGTGAAGTAGCGAAAAATTATCACATCCCGTGATGCCTTCTTTTTTTTGGTCTGGCAATGTGTGCGTGACGAGGCAATCCACAAAGCCTTAGATCATCCAGTGTTAGCGATCCAGGAGGGTATGGTTTTGATCAGCACGCTATCTGAGTCAGCAAGCACGACAAACATCTCTGTTTCTAACTATGAGGCGCAGTCGGACGAACGGTTGCTGTCCAGCGCAAAAAAAGGAAATTCAGCTGCCTTCGGAGAACTTTGTCAGCGCCACAAGAAAAAAGTTTTCCAGGTGACGCTTCGAATTACCCGAAACCGTGAGGATGCGGAAGACGCGCTTCAAGAGTGCTTCTTGAGCGCGATGGTACATTTAAGGAATTTCGACGGAAGGTCCCAGTTCGCAACTTGGTTGACTCGAATTGCCATCAATGCCGCGCTGATGAAGATCCGGCGAAATCGCAACTCTCGCGAGACACCACTGCAAACCGTTGACGAGTTTGGAGAAGAAAGAGAGTCTATCCACCTTGTCGACCGGGCCTTGAATCCAGAAGACACTTATTCCGAGCGCGAGCGCTCGAAACTTCTCAGGAATTTGGTGAGTGCGCTCCGGCCGCGAATTCGGACGGCAATCGAGATGCGTCATTTGCAGGACTGTTCCTTGAAAGAGACATCGGACAGGCTGGGCATTTCCGAAGCGGCGACCAAGGGGCGGTTGTTCCACGCCCGATTGGCCTTGCGGAAATCCTGGCGCATGAAGGCGAGAGCGCAGGCGCGGGTGCAACGGGCGGCGTAGCGCATCACGGGCGGTGGGAATTCTAAGATTGAGCGGCAAATCGGAAGGAGAGAAAGATGGCGACAATCACTACTAAGGACGGGACGCACATTTACTACAAGGACTGGGGAAAGGGACAGCCAATTGTGTTTTCGCATGGCTGGCCTCTGAGCGCGGACGACTGGGACGGCCAAATGCTGTTCTTCGGGCAACGTGGCTATCGCGTCATCGCGCACGACCGGCGCGGGCATGGACGTTCCGACCAGACGTGGGACGGCAACGAAATGGACACGTATGCGGACGATCTGGCGACGCTGTTCGAAAAACTCGATCTGAAAAACGCGATAATGGTGGGGCACTCGACCGGTGGAGGCGAAGTCGCGCGCTATCTCGGACGCCACGGCGCAAAGCGTGTGGCAAAAGCGGTGTTGATCAGTTCCGTGCCGCCGCTCATGCTAAAAACGGAAATGAATCCGGCCGGCTTGCCCATGTCTGTATTCGACGGACTTCGATCCGCGCTTACAGCCAACCGGCCGCAGTTTTACAAGGACATCACGCTTCCGTTCTACGGTTACAACCGGCCGGGCGTAAAAATTTCAGATGGTATTCGCGAACACTGGTGGTTGCAGGGAATGCTGGGCAGCGTAAAGGCTCACTATGACTGTATCAAGGCATTTTCGGAAACCGACTTCACCGAAGACCTGAAGAAGATCGACATCCCCGTCCTTGTGATGCATGGCGACGACGATCAGATCGTCCCCATCGTTGCGGCGGGACTCTTGTCTGCGAAGATCCTGAAAAACGCCACATTGAAAGTATATCCAGGTTTTCCGCACGGGATGCCCGCAACCAACGCGGACCAGATCAACGCGGATTTGCTGACGTTCTTTAAAGGTGCTGCCACCGCCGCTTCGTCCAGGTAAGCAAGTTATCGCACCCGGGGTCCACTCTGCGAGCAGGTTCTCTGCCTAGCTTCATCCTGGGAACGGAGAGCAGTAGCAGAATCGCGTAGGCCCCGTCCGTGTAGAACCAACGTCGCCCTGCAGGAAATGCATTCGCGAAAGGCAGCGCGTTATACTTAGGCCCCGACAAATCCGGACAGGATCGAATAAAGGGCCTATGGACGGGTCGAGCCTCCAACAACGGACTGCACAGGCGCACCTCCTGCGCTATGGGCTCGCAGTTGTCTCCTTGAGCATTGCGCTGGGTTTGGCGCTGCTTGCGCACAATTACAATTTCCGAAATGTGGAAGTGCCGGTTTTCCTGCTCGCCGTTGCACTTACTGCCTGGTATGGCGGCTCGGGGCCTGCGATTGTTGCGCTTCTGCTTTCCATCGCGTTCTTTGATTATTTTTTCACCGAACCACGCTACACCTTGTATGTCACTGCCGCCGATCTGCCTTACTTGCTCGTCTTCACCGCCTTCGCGCTACTGGTTGCGTGGTTCAGCGCGGTCCGGCGCCGCGTCGAGCGAGAGCTCCGCCAGGCGCGCGACCACCTCCAAATCGAAGTCTCCGAACGCACGCAGCAAGCCAACCTGCTCAACCTGACACACGACACGATCTTTGTCCGCGATATGAGCAATGTCATTACGTATTGGAATCGGGGAGCGCAGGAATTGTACGGGTGGACTGCGGAGGACGCCGTAGGCAAGAGCTCTCTGCAATTGCTGCAAACCATTTTCCCCGTGCCAATCGATGACATTCGCGCTGAGTTGCTGCGGACCGGCCGTTGGGAAGGCGAGCTACGGAAGACAAGGGCAGACGGAAGCCAGGTTGTTGTGGCCAGCCGTTGGTCTTTGCGGCGCGACGAACAACAGCGCGCTGTGGCGATACTGGAAACAAATAATGACATTACAGAGCGAAAGCGCCGGGAGCAGGAAATTCAAGGCCTCAACGTGGAACTTGCCAAGCGCTCTGCCGAGCTCGAAGCCATCAACAAGGAGTTGGAAGCGTTCGCATATTCCATATCCCACGATCTGCGCGCCCCGCTGCGCCACATGAGCGGTTTCACCGAGCTGCTACAAAAAAGAGCTACTGCTGCCCTCGATGAAAAAAGCAACCGGTACATCGCCATGATCCTGGACTCGGCCAAACGTATGGGCGATCTGATCGACGATCTTCTGGCTTTTTCCAGGATCGGGAGGACGGAAACGCAAAAAACATCGGTCAGTCTGGCCCAGCTCGCGAGGGAGGCGGTAGCCGAGGTTCGACAAGACACCCAGGGGCGCAACATTGCCTGGAAGATTGGAGCGCTGCCTGATTTCTCCGGAGACCGCGCCATGCTGAGGCTGGTACTGGTTAATTTGATTTCGAACGCGATAAAATTCACTCGCACTCGCGAACATGCTGAAATCGAAATCGGATGCCTGGATGAGAATAACGACTTGATAGTCTTCGTTAGGGACAACGGCGTTGGCTTTGATATGAAATATGTGAATAAACTATTCGGCGTGTTTCAACGCCTGCACCAGTCTGACGCCTTTGAAGGCACCGGCATTGGATTGGCAACGGTTCAGCGGATTATCCATCGTCATGGAGGAAAGGTTTGGGCTGATGGTGTCGTGGATGGCGGCGCCAGTTTTTATTTCTCAGTCCCGAAACCGCAAGGATACTAATGGAAACCATAAACAAACTCGGACGCATCTTGATGGTAGAAGACGATCCTAAAGATGTGGAACTCACTTTGACCGCGCTGGAAGAGTTCAACCTTGCCAATGAGGTGATCGTGACTCGCGATGGCGCGCAGGCGCTGGACTACCTATACTGTCGCGGTGAATACGCGACGCGATCCTGCGACAATCCAGCAGTGATGCTGCTCGATCTGAAACTACCCAAGGTGGATGGGCTGGAGGTTCTAAAGCAAGTAAAGTCCGACGAAAAATTGCAGCTGATCCCTGTTGTGGTGCTCACCTCCTCGAAAGAAGAGAAGGACATGGTCGCGAGTTATAAGCTGGGAGTGAACGCCTATGTGGTGAAGCCCGTTGACTTTCACGAGTTTGTGAATGCAATCAAGGAACTGGGTGTTTTCTGGGCGGTGATCAACGAACCGCCGCCGGGAAGCGTGAGGAAGTGACCGTTGCCGCAAACGATCACGAAGCGCCGATTGCGAATTCTGTCGATCGAGGATAATCCCAGGGATACCGAGCTTATCCAGGATCTGCTCGAGGCTGAGGACATTGTCTGTGAAGCAACTCGGGTAGAGACTCGCCCTGCCATGCTGGCCGCAATTGAGCAGGGCGGTTTGGATCTGATACTGGCGGATTATAGTCTTCCCTCCTTCGACGGACTCTCCGCGTTGAAGCTCGCCATGGAAACCTGTCCGGATGTGCCGTTCATCTTTGTTTCTGGAACTCTTGGCGAGGAAGTGGCAATCGAGGCGCTGAAAGTTGGCGCGACTGATTACATTCTGAAGACGCGGCTATCGAGGCTTGTGCCGTCGGTAGCGCGTGCATTGCGGGAAGGCGCGGAACGGGCCGAGCGAAGGCGAGCTGAGGAGTCGTTGCGGCGAAGCACTGAGCAGCTGACTGCACAAAGCGCGCAACTCGATCAACTGTTTGCACAAGCACCGGAGGGCATCGTTCTGCTCGATGTGCAAGATCGCGTACTGCGGATTAGTCCGGAGTTTACGCGTATGTTCGGCTACACGGACGATGAAGCGATTGGACGGCCCATCAATGACCTGATCGCGCCGGATGAACTCCGCAATGAAGCGGAAGAGTACACCAGCCGGATAATCCATGGAAAAACGATCCATGCGGAAACTATCCGCCGTCGAAAAGACGGCACACGAATCCATGTTTCGCTGTTAGCCGTTCCGATCTCCGTGCCCGGCGGGCAAATCGCGGAATATGCCATCTATCGCGATCTTACCGAGCACAAGACGGTTGAGGGCGAGCTGACGAAACAGCGAGCTCACCTGCAGCAACTTTTCGAAACGATACCGGAAGCGATTGCTCTGGTGGATTTGAAAGACGTGGTCGTTCGTGTGAATCCGGAGTTCACTAAAATTTTTGGATATTCGCAGGACGAGGCTGGCGGACGCCCCCTCAACGACTTGATTGCTCCCGGTGCCCTACGCGTCGAAGCTGAGGAGTTCTCGAGGCAGGTTGCGGAACGTGGCGAGACATTGAATGTCGAGACCATCCGCGGACGAAAAGACGGTTCGCATCTGCCGGTCTCGCTTGTCTCTGTGCCTATCTCGGCTGCCGGCGGCCAGATCGGCGAATACGCGATCTATCGCGACATTACAGAGCGTAAGCGCGCCGAGGTGGCTCTACAGCGGAGCGAAACTTACCTCGCCGAGGCGCAGAAACTCAGCCGTACCGGCAGTTTCGGCTGGGACGTGTCCACTGGAGAGATCTATTGGTCTGAGGAAACCTTTCGGATATTTGAGTGCGCGCCGGCAACCCAGGCCACGATCGAACTGGTGATGCAACTGACTCACCCGGAAGACAGATCATTCGTGCAGCAACTGATCGCACGCGTTTCGCGAGAGAAGACTTCGTTTGATTTCGAGCATCGTTTGCTCCTTTCGGCCGGCGCCGTCAAATACTTGAGGGTCATTGGACGTCCCTCGGAGGACGACAGCGGTGGCTTTGAGTTCATTGGAGCGGTTACGGACATTACCGAACGCAAGCGGAGCGAGTTATTACTCAGAGAAAGCGAGCAGCGCTTTCGAGCCATGTTCGATAAAGCGGGCACAGGCATCGCTGTTGTTGACCTCGCTTCAAGAGGGCCAATCGAAAGCAATCTCGCCCTGCAAACGATGCTAGGTTGTACCGCGGACGAACTCAGCCGCCTGGAAACGTACGACGAACTGACGTCAGTGGAGGATCGAGAAAGCGATGCCGCATTGTTCCGTGAAGTCTGCGATGGCGCCCGGGAAACGCTTCGCCAGGAAAAACATCTTGTTCTTAAAGATGGCCGCTCCGTGTGGGCAAACGTGGTATTCACACTCTTACGAGACCTCGAAGGACGCCCCAAGCGCGTGATTGCCATCCACGAGGACATCACCGAGCTAAAGAAAGCCGAAAATGAACTGCGGAGCGCGGTGGACGAAATCAAGACATTGCGGGACCAGCTATACCAAGAAAACATTGCGTTGCGCGAGG
>Ga0210385_10002811_pt1 | contig 10434 bp, 12 predicted proteins | sample IncBWH26OmetaG_FD_160107 | JGI IMG/M metagenome (GOLD analysis project Ga0210385, IMG submission 160107) | Forest soil microbial communities from Barre Woods Harvard Forest LTER site, Petersham, Massachusetts, United States - Inc-BW-H-26-O ... | reverse complement strand
CAGGGCACGCAAAATTCGCTGTTCATGCCAACTCCCGTGAAGGGATTCAGCAGCATCGAGCGTGAACCGATCATCTTTCTCGTTCAGGAACCACTGGTGCTGAATGCCCAAGATTCTGCCGGCGCGTCGCGCTTCCTCTTTGCGGATGCCAGGCAGTCGCGCCCGGCCGACTGCTTCATTGGTCAAGTCGACGCCATAGTAGGATGTCGCGAGAGAAGAATAGCGATAGCCGGCTTCACCATCAGTAATGATTATCTGATCTACCGTCCCTGAAAGTTCTTTGCTGATCCTATAAACCGTGCCAGCCAATTCGTATTCGTCGTCCGGGTGAGCAACCACGAGCAGGACTCGGACCGGGTTTCGCGCTGCCTCTCGTGGCGGCGCACCATTCTGAGCCACGATCGCGCTGGTCCATAGTGAAGCTATAAGGAACGCTAGAAAAAGTTGCGGCTTCATGCAAAATATCCGGGAACAACCAAGTTGATTGTGGTTGAAAAACAGTCACAGCTACAAAAAAGAAACGAAGACGGGTGCGCGTCGACAGCGAAGTTGCACGCGATGGCGGGTAGCAGGCATTGTAGAATCTAGACTTTACAAGTATGTCTATGTACATCATAGTCTATAATCGCACATTAAGCAAGCGGCCGACAGCATGCGGCACCCGGTAGGTCTCGCGGCCACCCATCATACAAAGGATTCCTTCATGCACACTTCTAGGGCGAATCTGGCCGCTGCAATCGAACTGGCTCACTTACTTTCGGAGGAAGTTCATGTTGGAAAGGTCGGGAGTGCTACACGAGGTAGTAGAGAGGCTTCCGGTCCGCGCTGACTAATTCATTCTCTCCGCAATGCTTGCAGGTGTTGTGTCCTAAAAGCTCGTACGCATGTCGAACCGCCTTAAGGGTAGCGGAGAACTTCTCGTCTTCCTCCAGGAAGACGCGGCCCGCGGGAAGCCAATCATCGAAGCGCAGATTGGTCATGGCTTTCACGAACTCTTTTCGAACACCGCACAACATGACGGTTACACCACGCGTCTGCATGTCATGCAGGAAGTGATCAAAACGCTCCATGGAAACCATGTCGGGATTTCGGGTGCGCTTCAGGCGCACCACGATGAAGCGAATGTTCTCGTCCCTTGTCCGCTGCTTTAGCTGCTCGAAGCATCGGTCGAGTTCCGGAGCTGCTCCAAAAAATAATTCTCCTTCTAGGTCGTAAAGCAACATGGCAGTACACGGAGGATCGTCGCGCAAGCGCTCGCGCACGACGCGCTCGCTGGTGACGACGAGTTCAGACCAGCGCAGAAGAGCGGCTCGAGGGACGAACAAAAGGATGGATAGAGCGACGCCAATGAGGATGGAAAATTCGACGCTGATAAAGACCGCCGAGAAAGCGGTAACCAAAACTAAACCGGCGTCGTAGCGCGAGGCGCGCATAGCGTAGTTCAGGCGCTTCCAGTCGATCAGCCTGGCCGCTGTTAAAAGAAGCAATCCGGCCAAAGCAGCTTTGGGAATGTAGCGAGCGAAGGGTGCGAGCGCGACGACCACCAAGGCCACCGTCCCGGCCGCGAAGACGCCGGAAACGCGACTCACTGCGCCCGCCTGAAAGTTGATGGCTGAACGAGTCAGAGATCCGGATCCAGGCAGGCATTGAAAAAATCCACCCGTAAGATTGGCCAGACCCTCGGCTAGGCACTGCCGGTTGTAGTCGAGCGATTGTCGCGTGGTGTTTGCGATGGACTTGGCGATTGCCAATGCCTCGAGAAGTCCAAGGAATGCGATGGCTAACGCGCTTCCAGACAATTCCTTAACCCACCAGAACTTGATTTCGGGAACATGAGGGAAAGGTAGGCTGCGGGGAACACTGCCGACGACCGAGATGATAGTCCTGCCGTCGAGTGTGGGCTGCGACCAGCCGAAGGCCGCCGCCACAACGGCAGCAACGATCAGGGCCAAGAGCATGTCGAGTTGGGGCAGATGATATTTGCGGACCAATTTTCTGAGCACGACAACGAGGACGATCGTTCCCAATCCGATGCCGAGGGCCCGCGGATTCACGTGACCTCCGCTGAGGGTAAGCCAGAGGCGATAGAGTACGTGCTGCTGTCCAGTGCCGCGGTCGCGGATGCCGGTCAGGTTGCCCAGTTGGGTTAAGCCCACGAGCGTGCCTGCCCCAGCCATGAAGCCGATCACAATGGATTCGGAGATATAGCGGGTCAGGTCCCCGAGTTTGAAGACGGCGATCAGAATCTGAATGCTGCCAATCATGATCCCCAACAGGAACATCGCTTGGTACGCATCGAAACGGGCGTCGGGATCAAAGAAAGCGAGCGCGCTAAAAACGACAAGAGAGATTGCATTAGTCGGCCCATTGATCAAGTGAGAAGATGAACCGAAGATCGAAGCCACGAGCGTAACAACGATGGCGGAGTACAGACCAAAGCGCGGATCCACGCCGGCAATAAGGGCATACGCCATCGCCTGCGGCAGAGAGATGGCGGCAACCGTAACGCCTGCGAGCAAATCGTGGCGAACGCTTTCCCAGGAGTGGTCGAGCTTCATCGTTTTGCCTGCCCCAGTTTTGCCTGCTCCGGATGGACGGCATCGAAGATACCGTCGTCAGCGAAAAACTTCTGCTGCGCATCGTCCCAATCTTTGGCAAGAACGGCGATGGGGAAGAGATCGATCTGCGGCAGGCGGTCCGCGTGCTTCTTTAATATTTCCGCATTGATGGGCCGGTAGCCGTGTTGGGCGATGGTCTCCTGCGCCTGGTCACTGAAGAGAAACTCCAGATATGCCATGGCATAGGCTTCGGTCTTTCTGCGCGCAACGTTGGCATCCACCCATGCAACGCTCGGCTCAGCCCGAATGCTCACCGGGGGATAGACGATCTCCAGATCGCCGCGATATTCCTCCGTCTCGAGAAGAGCCTCATTTTCCCAAGTTAGATGGACATCTCCGAGCTTCTCTTGCGTGAACGTATTTGTCGCATCCCGAGCGCCCGTATCGAGGACAGGAACGTGCTGGTAAAGCAGCTTGAGGTATTGCAGAGCCTGCGAGTCAGTTCCACCGCGGTAGATCACCGATCCCCAGGCGGCAAGGACACTGAGTTTTCCGTTTCCGGAGGTCTTGGGATTGGGCGTAATAACCGCCACACCCGGACGGACCAGATCCGGCCAATCTTTGATCGCCTTGGGATTTCCTTTGCGAACGACGAAAACGATGGTTGAGGTGTAGGGTTCGGAATTCTCCGGCAAACGCCGAGCCCAACCGTCGGCAATCAGTCCTCGTTTGTGAAGCGCCTCTACATCGGAGCGCAGGGCCAGGGTAACGACATCGGCGGGCAGCCCATCCATAACCGCTTGCGCCTGACGCGACGAGCCGCCGTGGGATTGCTGGATCGTCAGTTTTTTGCCGGTCTGCTTTGCATATTGCGAGGTGAACTGACGATTGAGATCCTGGAAGAGTTCGCGGGTCGGATCGTACGAGACGTTCAGTATCAGATTCGAAGTGTCGCCTTCAATGTTCCTAACCACAACCAGCGTGACAGCGATGGCGACCGCGATGACTGCAAACGTATTGAGCCATAAAGTTCGCATGAGAGCATCGTTCGGCGACGAGCATTCAAAAATTGATTTTCAAAACCAGGTGCCGTCTACGAAAGGGGGAGTGGTGTTTCCCGTGGCGGCTCGTCCTGGAACCGTTCGGGCTTCTTCGGCAGAGAATGGAGCGTTCACACTTTCCGATTCCGTATCCGCAGACCAGTTGCAGAACCAATACAGAATGATCCCCACAGCGACTATCCACCAAAGCGCCCAAGTCTTCTCGAAAAAAAGAATCATGGGTTTTCCCCGTACCCCCCAAAGGACATTCCAGCAAAACCAGGGCTGTAGTTTACTATATTGTCGATGGATGTAATAGAGATTATGGGGTGTGATGTAGCAGTCGCCTCGTGGTGTCACCGCTGCTGAACTCCGAGCCTAAGCGTCGAGGACGGCGACCCTAAGTCGCGAGGCTGAGAACGCCGAAAGAGCAGGGGGGCTCTTGGCTACGAACTGATGGCGAGTTAGCAAACGACAGGTAGGTTCCCTGAAAGTTACGCTTGGGTAAGGACTCTTGTTCGGACATTTTCAGCTAGGCGTGTGCCATAATCGCGATCATGGAAACTTCGAGCCTCGACTTCGCGTATCTGGAGAGCGACCCGAAAACTCAAGAGCCATCTGCCTGCATTTATTTGAAGGCCGGAAGCCAGCAAGATTACGCCGGAGTGAAAGCCGACCGGCTAATCTCAGCTCGGTGCATGACCTTTATTGAACTGGACGCGGAAATCCGGAGATTGCACGCAGAACTCGATGAAATCCGGTCGAGGGCCAAGAAAAGGTTCTACAAGGCGCATGCTGCCGCCGCCGGCGCCTAGCACTGTTCGTATCCGAGCCTGCTCCATTCCCAGCGACTTGTCCGCGTGGACCTAATTTCGGTTGCGATCCGGAACTCTCTTTTAACTACCTCGCGCCCCCCGAACCCTCAAATGTGAATAGAAATCCACAGGTATCGGATGGAGACTTTAGTCTTATAATCCGCCGCATGGACACCGCCAACTTCGATCTGATTTTTCTCGACAGTGAGCCGAAAACCAAGCGTCAGCTTGCTCACGTTTGCGTGAAGGCGAGTGCGACAAAGAACTATGGCCCCACGAAAGCCGAGGGTTTGATCACTTCGGCGTGCGTGAACTTCCGTGAATTGGATGCGGAAATCCGTAGGCTGCAGACGGAGCTTGAAGTCATCCGGGCAACAGCTCGGAAGAAGTTCGCGAGGGCGCAAGCCGCTGCGGCTTGATTCATCGGGGTTCGATTACCCGGTGCCTCTGTGGCTTCCTTTGTAGCAAGCAGTAGCTCCGCCTCTTGGAACCTGCGATGGGAGCGGCATTCCCGAGTTTTCCTATTTTGTAACTTGACATCTGCCGTACGTAAGCGTTACATCTCTCGGGTAATCCTCGGCCAACCGGTTCTTGTGTCCAATTTTCGACTGTGGCGAGACTCATTGATATCGCGCCAGCTTTGCGAACTGTTCTCGAACGAAACCAAAATCGCGATCTTCGTGATGCCAGTCACTGACAACGCATTGCACTCTTTCATATTTTTCCGACGACAAGTGTTTTGCATCCTTGCAATTGCATTCCCAATCTCTGATCGCATCCGCCAACGATTTCCTTTTGCCATAGAGGAGCTAATCCATGCCTGAGAAAGCCGAAGTCCGTCACACGTTGAGCGAACAGCAAGCGCGCCAGCTTGCGAATGTCACCAAAACCGTACCGATGATGGAGAGAATCACGCCACGCTGGCTGGTCAGCTTCCTGTCGTGGGTGCCCGTTGAAGCCGGAACTTATCGCGTTAACAAGGTCAAGCCCACGCACCCGGGCACGCGGACGATCGAATGCAGCCCCGACGAAGAAGTCGACCTACCCGAGATCTATGTGGACTACGAAGAGAAGCCGCGGGAGTACACGCTGAACGCCGTCACGACCGTTCTCGATGTGCAAACCCGAATCTCAGATTTGTACCGTAGCCCACATGATCAGATCCGCGAGCAACTGCGTCTGATGATTGAAAAGGTAAAAGAGCGTCAGGAGAATGAGTTGGTCAACAATGCAGAATACGGTTTGGCCAATAATGTCGCACCGGAGTTCAAGTTAAAGACCAGAAAGGGAGCGCCCACTCCGGACGACCTCGATGAACTGATCTCCAAGGTTTGGAAAGAACCATCTTTTTTCCTGGCTCACCCTCGAGCGATTGCCGCTTTCGGTCGCGAATGTACTCGTCGAGGTGTTCCTCCCCCGACGGTCAATCTCTTTGGCTCCCAGTTCTTGACGTGGCGTGGCATTCCGCTTGTACCCTGCGACAAGGTGGCAGTGAAAGCCGAGAAGACAAGCATCTTGCTGTTGCGCACCGGCGAGAAGAAGCAGGGAGTGATCGGGCTATTCCAACCAGGGCTTCCGGGAGAAGTGTCGCCCAGTCTCTCGGTTCGTTTCATGGGCATCAATCACAAGGCGATTGCCTCTTACTTGATCTCGCTCTATTGTTCGGTCGCCGCCCTCACTGATGACGCCATTGGCGTTCTGGAGAACGTAAATGTCGACCAATACCACGAGTACAAGTGAGCGGGTAGGGCCGGAGGCAATAGCGTCTGCAAGCGCAGCTGAGCGAGTGCAGGACGCGCAGCTGTACGAGAAACTGTCGGCTGCTTTTCCCTCACTTCCGGATCCCGCAATCATCGCAAAGCTCGCCAATGAATTCTTCGCGGCTTTGCCGGGACAATCCACTACGCCGGTTTCGCCCTCGGGCGACATCGACTTTGGAAGGACACACACGAACTCTGCACCATTCGGCCTGATTCCCGAACTACCGCGTGAGGTGGTGACGTTCGGGAGACAGCAGAGCCCGCCATCACAGCCGATTGCTCCGCAATCGCCTTCGTCATTGCCGTTCGGACCTCTGAACGAGGCAGATTTCCGAGCAATTGCCGCCTCCCTCGCGGGTGCGGCCGGACTTGCATCGCCGACTATTGCGCCGTCGGAATTGCAGAGTTCGTCGTCCGAAGTTTTTGATGGAAGCAAAGGTGCCCCTTGGGCAGCGGCACCCGTGCTTCCTCCATCGAGCGAAATGTACTCGTTCCCGGCAGTTCCATCCGCACCTTCATCACCTCCAACGGCACCGCCGAGCGGGGCGGATGTGTCTTCGGCGCAGCGCTTGCCGACAGCCACTCTCGTCACTCCAGGTCCGGTGCTAGATGAATCGAGAGCGGATCCCTTTGCGACTGGCCTCAACATCCCAGCAGCTGACGAGATGTATTCGTTTCCTCGTGTTCCGGGAGTGTCCGTGCCCGGAAGTCCCGAACCGGCGTTTATATCGCCCGCAGCGACGACGACGCAAAGCGAGAGCGGAACTGTTCCCGTGTCGTCCCTGGCCGAACAGCCCAAGACGGCATCGGTGCGACCCCTATCTGACGTTCCATCTGTGCCGGCTGTGCCAACGATTCCGGCCGCTGTCCCCGAACAATCTACACCCTTCTCTTCGCCCACATCTTTTCCATCGATGAGCAGTCTGTTCTCGTTTCCCGGAGTGCCGGGGGCTCAGTCCCCGCCTGGAGTTCCGGTACTGCCGTCATCCGCGCCAACGAGCACGCCATCCGAAAGTGAGATAGGCTCGTTTCCTGCGATCGCCGGATTATCGGCGCTCACGCCAAATTTGCCGCAGGTTTCACAACCCACAACACCGGGCGGCGTCACAAAATCGCCTGGCGCCGGAGAATCTGCCCTCCCCTCAAACGTCAGCGAGCCTGTAGAGTTCCGACCGAACGTAGTCCCCGATTTGGGAGTGAGAAAGCACCCCTTGGATCCGCGGTTGATCCGCCAGGACTTTCCCATACTGCAAGAGCGGGTTCACGGGCGACAGCTAATCTGGCTCGATAACGCCGCCACCACCCAGAAACCAAATGCGGTCATCGATCGCTTGTCATATTTCTACAGGCACGAAAACTCGAATATTCACCGGGCGGCCCACACCTTGGCGGCGCGGGCCACCGACGCCTACGAAAGCGCTCGCGAGAAAACACGCCGCTTTTTGAATGCGTCTTCGACGCGCGAGATTATTTTCGTCCGCGGCACCACCGAGGGAATCAACCTCATCGCCCAAGCTTGGGGGCGTCGCAACGTTCAGAAGGACGACGAGGTTGTGATCACCTGGCTCGAACATCACGCCAACATTGTGCCTTGGCAGCAACTTTGTTCAGAAAAGGGAGCGAAACTGCGAGTTGCGCCGGTGAATGATCGTGGTGAAGTCATCCTCGAGGAATATGAGAGATTGCTGGGCCCACGCACCCGAATCGTTTCATTCAGCCATGTCTCCAACGCACTTGGAACCATCACTCCGGCGCGCGAGATGGTTGAGATGGCGCATCGCCACGGAGCGCGCGTAGTGGTCGATGGTGCACAAGCGGTATCGCATATGCGAGCGGATGTGCAGGCTCTCGATTGCGATTTCTATGTCTTCTCCGGACACAAAGTCTTTGCTCCGACCGGCATCGGCGCTGTGTATGGAAAGCTTGATGTCCTCGAGGACATGCCGCCTTGGCATGGCGGTGGCAACATGATCGTCGACGTCACCTTCGAAAAGACTACTTATCAGAGTGCCCCCGCACGCTTTGAGGCCGGCACTGGAAACATTGCCGACGCGGTGGGGCTCGGTGCGGCGCTGGACTATGTCGAGCAGATCGGCATGGAGAACATCGCGGCCTATGAACACGAACTTTTGAACTACGCGACGGCGGGATTACTCACCGTCCCAGGTCTGCGGCTGATCGGAACCGCACGCGAAAAGGCTGGGGTTCTATCCTTCGTGCTCGATGACGTTCGCACCGAAGACGTGGGAGCGGCTCTGAATCAGGAAGGTATCGCTGTTCGCTCTGGGCACCACTGCGCCCAGCCGATCTTGAGGCGCATGGGCGTGGAGAGCAGCGTGCGGCCGTCACTGGCGCTCTACAACACGTGTGAGGAAATCGATGCTTTGATCGCCGCGCTGCTGCGGATCCAGGCGGGCCGTGGACATCGCAAGTTGTAAGCTTTGAGACAGACGGACTCGCTATATGGGCCGTGCTTCCAATTTGCTTTCCTGGAGCGCGCTAAATCCTCCAGCGTCCGCGGACCCGTACTGGCGCTTCCGCGCATCCGGCAACGGCCATTTGGCATTGCGGGCGCTCGACACTTTGTTCGCCGGCGCGTTTTGGCTCCGCATCTCGGAGCATTCAAACGATAAGAAAATCAAAATTTAAGAGAGTCTGAAACAGCAATGGAAATTCGACCGAAGTCTCATAGAAACCATCGACGCTTTGATTAAGAAGCTCTATTGCTTCGGCGGGAGAAAACGGACCATTCTCATTCGTCCGCCTTTGCCGTCAACTAAGCAAGTTAGAAACGAAATGCGGTCTCTGACCGTTAAACAGGCGAGGGTGATGCTCAAGGCCGCAGAGGGCACAGAGTATGGGCCAGTACTCGCAGTCGCACTCACGACTGGTATGCGCCCGAGTGAATACTTGGGTCTCAAGCGGCAAGACATTGACTGGGCACGACAAACGGTTAGCGTTGTTTGTAGCATCCGGAGACTGAACGGGAAATGGTGCTTCTCAGATACCAAGCGTTTGAGAAGCCGTCGTCCGATCAGACTGCAGGGCTGGATTGTAGCCCTTCTTCGTGATCTTCAGACGAAAGCGAGTGCGCAGGTATTGCATCCAGAGGCCCATGACCTAGTCCTCAGAACACAGTCGGACAGCCAATCAATGCCGATTATCTCGCGAAGCACTTCAGATCGATACTGGACCACGTAGGTATACCTAGAATGAGACTCTATGATTTGCGCCACTCGGCGGCCACAATCGCGTTGGCAGCGGGAGTGTCGCCGAAAGTTGTTTCTGAGCAACTAGGACACGCCAGCACGGCCTTCACGTTGGACACGTATGCTCAGGTGCTTCCACACATGCAGGACGAGGCTGCCGCAAGAGTAGAGGCTATGCTCTTTCGACAGACAGTGTGACTAACCCTTAAGGACCAAGAGTTCGGCACCCGATATGATGAAGGGGTAATGACAATGATGTATTCGGGGGCCGAGATTTGGTCGAGGGAAATCGGAGGTTTTACGGGATCGCTTTTCGCAGTTTCCGGATAGCCGACAACACGCTGCCAGAAACAGCTCGGTAAGCCATTGCCCGAAGTCGCCAAGCGATCAGGGTTTCCGTTTCTACCCGAAGGACCGTCTCTTGGTAAGGCTTGGCGACGGTCTCCTATGAGTATAGTTGACAAATATCATTGCTCTCCTATATGTATAGGAGCAGGTAGGGGCTCGAAGCGATGCCGAACAAAACCCGAGTTCTGACTCCTTTAGAGCGGCGAATTATGCGCGTGCTTTGGAGTGGTGGTGCGGGGACGGTCCAGAAGGTCTTGCAGGGGCTGAGAGGTGAGCCTCAGCTTGCCTATACGACCGTGCAGACTACGTTGAATGTTCTGCACCGTAAGGGAAAAGTGAAAAGGAAGCTTGTTGGGCGGGCATTCGAGTACAGCGCCACCGTTTCTCGAGAGGTAGCCGACTCACATGCTATCAAGGACGTCTTGCAGAAGGTTTTTCGAGGCTCAGTCGATAATTTGCTCTTAACTTTGGTTCGGAGCAAGCAGCTCGACGCACAAACACTTGCGAGGCTCCAGGAGAAATTGCAGGCCAGCGAGAGCGCAGAGGAGGAATCGGAATGATTCCAATACTGGAGACCTTATTCTCTCTTCTGCTTAATGCGCTTCTGCAAATTGGTCTCTTTGCCGTGGTGGCGGCGGTCTTCTCACGGTTCGTTGCAAAGACGAGAGCTTGGTATCAGTATTCCTTTTACGTCGCCGTGCTGG